>Ga0157372_10000078_pt1 | contig 101111 bp, 85 predicted proteins | sample C55metaG_FD_115307 | JGI IMG/M metagenome (GOLD analysis project Ga0157372, IMG submission 115307) | Corn rhizosphere microbial communities from Kellogg Biological Station, Michigan, USA - C5-5 metaG | ecosystem: Host-associated > Plants > Roots > Rhizosphere > Soil | place: USA: Michigan... | reverse complement strand
GTGAGCTCGAGGGCTTAGGCATCTGGGTGAAGGAAGATGGTGCCTTCGGTTCGGGTGGGTGGGGCGGCAACAAGGTGCGGAAGCTGGAGTGGCTGATCCCCGATGCCCGGCGGCGCGGTCGGCGCTCGATCTTGAGCTTCGGCGGGGTCGGCACGAACTGGCGCCTGACGACCCCGCTGTATGTCCGCGAACACGCCCTCGAGACGGCGCTCGCGCTCGTCGACCAGCCGATCGACGCCCACGTCAAAGCCCACCTCGCCCGGCTCGAAGCCTCGGGGGCACGCATCTACCGCACCCGCACGAAGGCGCGCACCGTGGCGATGCTGCCGTGGCTGATCGCCCGCAACGCCCGTGGCGGCCACCTGCCGTACCTGCTGCCGGCGGGCGGCTCCTCGGCGGTGGGAGTGCTCGGCTACGTCGAGACGGCGCTGGAGATCGCCGCCCAGGTCGAGAACGGCTCGTTGCCCGAGCCGGCGCACGTCGTCGTCGCGGTCGGCACCGGCGGCACCGCGGCCGGCCTCGCGCTCGGTTTCCAGCTCGCCGGCCTGCGCACCCGCGTCGTCGGGGTCGTGGTCAACGACCAGCTCCGCCTCGACCCGCCGGTGTTGGCCCGCCTCGCGCGGCGTACCGCCAAGTTGCTGGAGCGCCGGGGAGCGCGCCTCGGTCAACTGCGGCTCGAGCCCGACATGCTCAGCCTGACGCGCGATCAGATCGGCGCGGGTTACGGCCACCCGACCGAGGCCGCGGCGCGCGCCGCGGCCCTCGCCGCCGAGGAGGGGCTCACGCTCGACCCCGTCTACACCGCGAAGGCGATGGCCGGCCTGTCGGCGCTGCGTACGGAAGGCCGCCTCGACGGCCCGGTGCTGTTCGTGCACACCGACGGGCCGCGGTAAGAGGCCGGCATTTTTGATCAAATTAGCTTGACAAAAAAGGCGGCGCCTGCCACTTTGCGGGATGGCCAGGGTCGATGGCGGGTGGAGGAGGCAGCATGCAGTCCGTCGAGACCCGTTCTTCCCACGCCCTCGTTGCGGCGCCTGCCGAGGCTCGCAGGCTCTTCATTCTCGCCGCCGCCATCGCGCTGGTCGCCGTGACCTTCGCCTACCTGCAGGTCGATGGCTCCGTGGGGCGCATCGCGACGCCGACGCGGGGCGACGAGGCGACGGTGCGGTCGCCGCAGGCAGCGGACGTCGAAGCGGCGATCGCTCGCTCTGACCTGGCCGGAAAGCTCGGGGACGCGCTGGGGAGCAACTTCGGTGGCGTCTGGTTCGACGCCGCGACCGCGCGACTCCATGTCGGAGTGACCTCCTCTTCGAGCCGCCGCAATGCCGAAGCGGTTGCCGCGCAACTGGGCCTGTCTGAGGTGCTGGTGGAGGCCCCGGTCAGGTTCACCCAGGCGCAGCTCGAAGCCACGCAGGCGCGGTGGAACCGTCGCCTCGCCGATCTGTTCGAGAACGGGCAGGTGCAGACCGGCTTGCGGCCCGATCGCAACGCGGTCGCGGTCGAGCTCGCAGCCGCGGTGCCATCTTCCAGGCGCGCACATCTCGAAAGCGTGGCGGCGGCCGAGGGCGGGGAGGTCTCGATCGACGTTTCGCCGCGGCCCCGGTTCAAAGGGGAGCAGGCCCTGATGCGGTGCGAGAAATTTTTCCCGCTTGCCGCCAAGTGCGACCCGACGATCGTCGGCGGGGTCACGATCTCAAGTGGGAGCAAAAGCTGCTCGGCCGGACCGACCGTCCTGCTCAGCAACCGGGCGAACAAAGAGGCTGCCACAGCGACGTTCCTGCTTACCGCAGGGCACTGCATCGCCAAAGCCGGCGGCAACGGGGTGGCCTGGTTCGCCTACAAAAAGGGATCCACCACCGCCGAATACATCGGGGACTCCGTAACCCACATCAACGGTCCCACCGACGAGGGCGTGATCGAAGTCAACAATCCAGGCAAATGGGCGACTGCCGACGATCCGACCCCGGTCGTACCCGCGGTCGCCGCCTGGGACCTTTCCAAAGAAACCGACCCGACGACCGTGCTGTCCAAGGCCGAACCGGTGGTGGGGGCGAGGAGCTGCCTCTCCGGGCAGCGCAGCGGCAAACGCTGCGGAGAAATCACCGCAGAAAAAGTAACCGACACCTTCTCGGGAGTGAAAACCGAAGAACTCGTCAAAGTGGACCTCGAAAAAACGAAGGCCGGTGAAGGTGACAGCGGCGGTCCCTGGGCCGCCGAAGCTGCACCCTCCGCCGTCGAAGGGATCATGGTCGGGGTTGACGACGAAGGCTCCGGGGAAGGCAGATACGCCTACTACCAGCCTTTGGCGATCGTCTTCGAAAAACTGGAAAAAGAACGGCTGATGCCGCTTGAGCTGCTCAAACAGGAAAACGAGTTCCGCCATCCCAAAGTCAAGGCGGGCAGCTATCCGGCGACAATCCAGGGCAGCTCGACGGCGAGCCAGAAATTCTCCACCGAAGCGGGCTCCGTGGAATGCAAAGTGAGCAGCTTCCACGCGCTCGTATCGGAAGGCGAAAAAGATCCCTCGAAGCTCACCGTGACCCCTGAATACAAAGAATGCAAAGCCACGTTCGGGGTCGCGGCGACGGTCGCGATGGAAGGTTGTACCTATGTCTTCCACATGGTGGAAAAGGTGTCGACCGACAACTACCACGCGGATACCGACATCAGTTGCCCGGCCGGCCAGTCGATCAAGATTACTGCCGGCACCTGCAAAGCTGAAATAAAAAGCCAGACCGCACGGGAAACCACCGATTTCGTCGATGACACAGAAGCCACGCCGAAAAAAGACGTGACAATGCGGCCGACATTGTCGGGCATCGCCTACACGGTCACCCAGGACGGTGTCCTCTGTCCCTTCAACGGGACCGGCGAAAAAACCGGCGGTGCATACACCAGCGCCGAAAACATCACACTCGCAGGGCAGAGCCCCGGCGAACCGACGCAGAAGATCGCGATCGAAGTTACGGGGCCATAGGCGCCTGCCCGCCCGCAGCTAGCGCGGCGCCGGCAGGTAGGTGAGCAGGACCACGCCGGAGTCGAACCGCTTGATCTCGTCGAGCTGCATCCGGACTGTTCCTCTGTCGCCGAGCACGTGGAGGTTCCCCCCGCCCCAGACGAGCGGGTTGAGGTAAACCTCGTACTCGTCGACCAGGCCCTTCTCGGCGAGGGCGTAGGCGAACTCGCCGCTGCCGTGCATGAAGAGGTCGCCGTCGACCTCGGCCTTCAGCTTCGGGATCGAGTCCTCGAGGTCACCCTCCAGCAGGGTCGCGTTCCACTCGAGGTCTCCGGAGAGGGTGTTGGAGCCGACGTACTTCGGCATCGCGTTGACCATGTCCGCCCATTTGCCCGATCGGCTCGGCCAGTACCCCGCCAGTCCCTCGTAGGTCTTGCGGCCCAGCACCATCCCGCCGGACTTCGCCTGGCGTTCGAACGAGTAGACGCCGTGGTCTCCGTCGGGCTGCACCCACTCGCCGACCGGGTCGATGACGCCGTCGATGGTGGCCTGGGTGGTTGCGATCAGCTTGCCCATCTCGATTCTCCTTCGGTCGCGGGGGTCCCTCTGAGTCCCTCTACCCGTAAGACGCCCAGGAGATAGAAACCAGGTCGCCTCAAACGCTTGCTTCGCTCTGTCCAGGGCTGGATGCTCCCGTGTGCGGCGCAGGGAAATGCCGCATTCGGCCAGCGGAGGGGGCTCCGCGATGTGGCAGCCAGGAGCGCCGCAAAGGAGAAATAAGGAGCCGGGGGCTGGGGTCTGGGGGCACCGGGCCCCGGCCCCCGAATCACCAGTCGCCGGCGGCAGGGCATTTGCCTGCTTCGTGTGAAGTATGGATTTGAAGTGGTGTGAATTCAAACCTAGATTGCGCGTCATGCTTCTGAGGCCACCTTTCAGCCGAACGTCATGAGCGCGCGCCTCGAGGAAGGTTCGCGGGCCGTGGGAGGTGCTCCCGTGGAGACGGGCTCTCCGGTGGGAGAGCGGGCGCGGCAGCTGGCGACCCAACTTTCACACCTGACCGGCATCGACATAGCCGAGCTGCCGGAGGGCTTCGACACGTCGCTGCGCAGCCTCGACATCGACTCGTTGGTCTTCATCGACTTCCTCGTCCGCACGGAGGAAGAGCACGGTTTCGAATGGGACGAGGAGACGCCGCCGGAGGTGTTCGAGACGCTGACGAGCATGGCTCGCTGGATGCTCGGCGAGCCTGCGGGGAACGGCGCCGGAAACGGAGGTTCAAAATGTTCGTGACGGGTGCGACCGGCCTGGTGGGCGGAGCGATAGTGCTCGAGCTGATGCAGCGACGGCCCGACGAGACCGTCCACTGCCTGGTGCGCGGAGAGTCGGAGGCGTCGACGGCAGACCGCCTGCACGCGTCGCTGCGCAAGGCGGCGGCGCAGTATGACCTCGAACTGCCGGAGGGGGCGCTCGAGGAACGGTGCGTCGCGGTGGTCGGCGACGTCACCGCACCCATGTGCGGGGTCGACGTCGGCGGGCTTCCGGAAGTCGCCGAGCTCTGGCACTGCGCGGCGAGCCTCAAGTTCGCCGACGCCGATCGCGACGAGATCGAGGCGCACAACGTCGCCGGCACCGCGAACGTCCTCGCCCTCGCCGAGCGCCTGGGGGTCGGTTGCTGCAACCACGTCAGCACCGCCTACGTCGTCGGCGACCGCACCGGTGTGATCCCCGAGCAGGCGGTGCGCGCCGATCGGGTTCCGAACAACGTCTACGAGGAGACCAAGGGCCGTGCCGAGGGGATGGTCGAAGACGCGAACCTCGATTGCGTCCGCATCCTCCGTCCCTCGATCGTGGTTGCCCACAGTCGCACCGATCGCTGCCCCTCGAAGACCGGGATCTACGGTTTCGTCGATCAGATGCGCCGCTTTCAAAGCGAGGTCGAGAAGCGCCTCGGCGATTACCTGGCCCATCGCAGCGTCGCCCTCATCGGCAGGCCCGAGACCCGGCTGAACCTGATTCCGATCGACGTCGTCGCCGAGGTCACGCTCGAGCTCAGCGAAGGCGGGGCGCCCGGCGGGATCTACCACCTCGCAAGCCTCGACCCGCCGACGCTGGAAGAGAGCCTCTCGGTGTTGATGGACGTGCTGGGGATGTGCGAACCACGGTATGTCGATCGGGAGCAGCAGCTCAACAGCATCGATGCCTCGTTCAACCAAGGCGCCAACTTCCACCGCGCCTACCTGCTGCAAGACAAGGAATTCGACTGCGCGAACACCCTCGGCTTCTGCGAGCCGGAGCTGCTGACGACGGGGTTGGACGCGACCAAGCTGACGAGCTTCGCCCATGCCTACCTCGAGCAGCCCGGGAGCGGCGTGCGATGAAGGCCTCGACCGTCGACAGCTGGGACCTGCGCTACGAACGCAGCGAACGCTGCCCGACCAACAACGGCGGCGAGCTCTACTTCGAGACCTACGGGGAGGGGCCGCCCCTCGTCTTCCTCAACAACTTCTTCATGATCGCGCCGGCCTGGCGCAATTTCACGACGCGGTTGCGCGAGGAGTGCACGATCGTCGCCTTCGACCTGCAGAACCAGGGCGCCTCGACCCAGCCGGGCCCCTCGTTCCCCTTCTCCGGACACGCCGACGACGTCGTCGCCCTGCTCGACCGGCTCGAGCTGGAGGACGCCTATCTGGTCGGCACCTCGATCTCGACCCTGATGGCCCGCGAAGCCGCGCTGCGCCACCCGGACCGCGTACGCGGCCTCGTCCTGATGGGCCCGATCTACTCGCCCTACGGGGTGCTTCGCTATCGGCTGCTGATGAAGGACTGGCGCGGCCGCCTAACCGCCGGAGGGCCGATGACCCTGTTCAACTCGCTCTATCCCGTCGTCTTCTCCGACCGAGCGGTCGGGGAGGGCGGCCGCCCCACCTATCTCGGCCTGCGCCAGCGCTTCCTCGCGCTCAACTCGGAGGAGCAGATCGAAGCCTGCCTGGAGGGAGCCGTGGGCGCGGAGGACGCGGCGAGCGCCGAGGTCGACCTGCCGCAGCCGACGTTGCTGATGATCGGAGACTGCGACGCCTTCTGGGGTTCCTCGACCCTGGAGGCCGCGTGCGCCGTGCAGAGTGCCGCCGAGGGCGTCGTCATTCCCGAAGCGGGCCACCTTCCCTTCGCGGAGCAGCCGGAAGCGTTCGAAGCGGCCATGCTCGACTTCGTGCGGGCCACCGAGCGGACGCTCGTCGCTAGCTGATCGTCTCCGATCTCTGAACCCGAGGCGTTGGAAAGAGGCGCGCGAGGGGCGACGGCAGCCACCAGTTCCGCTCTCCCAGCAGGGCGAGCGCCGCGGGCACGAGCGCGCAGCGGACGACGGTGGCGTCGAGGAAGACGGCGATCGCCATCCCGACCCCGAGCTGTTGGAACGTTTCCAGCTTCGCCATGCCGAAGGCGAGGAAGACGATCATCATCACCAGCGCCGCGAGCGTGATCGGACGGGCGTTGCGCACCAGCGCCTGGGTGACCGCCTCGTCGTTGGAGGCGCCCGCCAGGTGCTCGTCCCGCACCCGGGAGAGCAGGAAGATCTCGTAGTCCATGGACAGCCCGAAGACGATCGCGAACAGGAACGGCGGCACGAACCAGGCGATTCCATCGGCGCTTCCGAGGCCTTCGAACAACAGGCAGACGAGGCCGAGGGTCGCGGCAACCGAGAGGAGGTTGGTGAGGACCGCCTTCAAGGGGACTACGAGCGAGCGGAAGGCGATCAGCAGGAGCAGGAAGGAGAGGCAGCAGGCGGCGGCGATCATCCAGGGGAAACGCGCTTCAATGCGGTCGAGCAGGTCCGGGCCGACCGCGGGATCGCCGCCCACCAGCGCCTTTTGACCCAGCGCCCGCGGCAGGCTGCGGCGCAGCTCGCGCACCAGATCGTCGGCGGCGGGGGTGTTGCCCGCGACGTCGGGGGTGGCGAGGATCCGGACCAGCCGGCCGCTGGTTCCGGCCGCCGAGGCCGAAGCGATGCCGGGGGCGTTGCGGACCGTGGCCAGCGCTCGCCGCGGCGGGGCGGTGGTGAGGATGACGAGCTGGTCCAGCGCACCGGGGGAGAGCACCCGGGCGGTGGTGGCGCTGGCCTGCTGCAGCTGGTTGTCCCGCGGCAGCAGCTTGTAGCCGTTGGGGTACGTCAGGTTGATGCCGGTCAGCGGCAGGGCGCAGAGCGCCAGCAGGGCGATCGCTCCGAGCAGGACCGGCCACGGCCTCGCCAGGACGCTTCGCGCCAGCCCCCGCCAGAGCCGCGCCGACTCGGCGGCACGGGCGAACGGTCGCAGCTGCAGGCGGTCGATGCCGGAGCCGATCAGGCAGAGCAGGGCGGGGACGAGCGTCAGCGCCCCCAGCGCGGCGATCGCCGCCGCCAGGCTGGCGCCGATCGCCATCGAGTTGAAGACGCCGACGCCGACCATCGCCAGGCTGCTGAGGCCGACGGCGATCGTGATCCCGGAGAAGAGGATCGCGCGGCCGGTCGTCTGCAGCGTCCCCTCCAGCGAGGCGGCAACGTCACCGCCGTTGCCTTTTCGCAGCTCGCGATAGCGGGTGATGATGAACAACGAGTAGTCGATCGCCAGCCCGAGCATGATGGCGGTGACGGTGTTGGTCACGTAGACGCTGAGGTCGATCACCATCCCCAGCAGGGAGAGGGTGGCGAACGCCACGACGAGCGAGACCAGTGCCAGCAGGATCGGCAGGCCCGCCGCGACCACCGAGAGGAAGGCGACGAGGAGGACCAGCAGGGTGAGCGGCAGCGCCAGGGTCTCGGCCCGCGACAGGTCTTCCTCGGCGATCGCGGTGGCCTCCTCCCAGACGGCCGCTTCTCCCAGCACCTGGGCCTCGGGATCGACGCGGCTCACCGTGGTGCGGATCGCCCCCACCTGCTTCTGCGCGGCGGCGATATCGCCCGGCACGAGAAAGGGGACCAGGGTGACTCCCCGCTCGGACTGGGGGGCGAGGACCCGGATCTCCGGCATCTGGCGGAGGGCGACCGCGAGCGCCTTCACGCGAGCCGGCGGGACTTCGCCGCCGTTGCCGCGCAGGACCGCGTAGAGAGGTTGGTGCCTGCCGCCTTCGAACCGGGCCGCGTTCAGCCGTTCGACCTTGTCGGACTGCGATCCGGCGACTTCATAGCCACCGTTGGAGACGCGGTCCGAGAGGGAGCCCGCCGGAAACGCCGCCAGGGCCAGGGCCACGACCCAGAGGGCGACGACGAGGCGCGGATGCCTGACGATGAAGGCTGACAGTCGTTTCATCGCGGCCTACCGGAGCTGCCGGGCCCTGTCAGCCGGTCGGGCGGCGGCCTTCAACAAGGCGACGAGGAGTGGGTGCGGCGCCCCCGGCCGTGACTTCAGCTGAGGCACGAACAGCGTGGCCACGTAGAAGCGCAGATCAGGGAGCTCGAGGACCCGCGCCTCGCCGTCCTGGTCCTTCCCGACCACCCTGAACCCGGCCTCGTCGAGGCGCTCCTGGTGAGCCGGGTTCAGCCCGAAATTGCAGTAGTACTGCTCGGTCACCTCGTCCTCGCCGTAGAGGTCGGCGACAAGCGAGCCCGGCTCCAGGCCGATGCTCATCGTCTGGCCCGCCAGCGAACAGGTGAGCTCTGAGATGAACAGCTCCGAGGCGTAGGGATCGTACTCGGCATGCTGCGCCTCGACGATGCCGAGAACGTTGCGCGCGTACTCGATCACCATGTGCTGGAAGCCCCCGCAGGTTCCGAGCAGCGGCCGGTCATGCTCACGTGCGAAGCGGATCGCGTGGACGGCGCCATCGAGGCTGTGGTAGGGGCTCCCCGGCGCGCAGAGGAGGGCGTCGTGCTCGGCCAGTGTCTCCGGGCCGGCCGCGACGAGGCCCGGGGTGCTCAACCAGCGGACGTCCAGCCTCAGCGCCAGCGCCGCCGCGGCCTCCTCCAGGGCGGAATCGGTCGCCGGGTGGGGCGGGAAGTCGGCTTGGAAATCTCCGATCACCCCCACGGTGAGGGTTTGAGCATCCGAGTTCGGCCCGCTGCCTGAAGGATCAGGAGGCGCAGCCGTCATCAGAGCCCCAGGGACCGGCCGATCAGGTCTTTCATGATCTCGTTGGCGCCGCCGTAGATCCTGGTTGCCCTTGCATTGACGTACGCACGAGCAACAGGGTACTCGACCATATATCCATAGCCGCCGTGGAGTTGGAGGCAGCTGTCGACCACGCGGCCCTGCAGATCGGTACACCACCACTTCGCGATCGCCGCGTCCCTGATGGTCAGTTCCCTTGCGTTCAGGGCCTGTACGCAACGGTCGACGAACGTGCGGGCGATCTCGATCTCGCTCCGAAGCTCGGCGAGGGTGAAGCGTACGCTCTGAAAGGCTCCTATGCGCTGGCCGAAGGCTTTCCGGTCTTTCACGTAGGCGATCGTTTCGGCGAGCACCGCTTCCGCAGCGGCCACGGCGGATGCCGCGATCGAGAGCCGCTCCTGCGGCAGGCTCAGGGACAGGTACTGAAAGCCGGACCCCTCCTCGCCGAGCAGGTTCGCCGCCGGCACGCGCGTACCGCTGAACGAGAGTTCGGCGGTGTCGTGTGCGTGCTGACCGATCTTCTCGAGGCTGCGGCCGCGGACGAAGCCGTTCAACCCGCGCTCGGCAACCAGCAGGCTGATTCCTTCGGCACCCGCCTCGGGGTCGGTCTTGACCGCCAGGATCACCAGGTCGGCGTTGATGCCGTTGCTGATCAGCGTCTTCGAGCCGTCGACTACGTAATGCCCGTCCTCGCGCCGGGCGGTCGTCGCCATCCCGAGGAGGTCAGAGCCGACGTCCGGCTCCGTCAGGGCGATCGCCAAGATCAGGTCACCGGAGACGATCCCGGGGAGCCAACGCGCGCGCTGCTCTTCGCCGCAGTACCGCAGGAGGTAGGGCAGGCACATGTCGTTGTGGAGGGCGAGGCTCTGGCCGAAGCTGCCGACCCCCGCGCGCTCCGCCTCTTCGCCGATGACGACGTTGAAGCGGAAGTCGTTCGTCCCGGCGCCGCCGTACTCCTCGGGCACCGCCATGCCGAGGAACCCTCCGCGACCGGCGAGGGTGAACGTCTGACGGGGGATGATCCTCTTCTCTTCCCATTCCCCATAACGGTCTTCCTGTCCGACGACCTCACGTTCGAGGAACGTCTTGAAGCTTGCTCGAAAGTCTTCATGGGTGTCTTCGAAAAGGTGACGTCGCATTTGGCTCCCACCGTCTTTTGCCCTGAAAGTCAGCGATGTTACGGTGAAAGCATGACTTGCGAAAATCCTGAAAACACTCGCGAAACCTGTGGAGTCGACGTACCTCTGTTCTTCTACGATTTCAGCGCGCCCTACTGCTACCTGAGCGCTGTCCGCGTCGAGGACGTTCTGCCGCTGAAGCCGCGATGGCAGCCGATCGTCTTCGGTGCGTTGATGGGAGCGATCGGAAAGGTGTCATGGACGCTGCGGAAGGGACCCGAGCGCGATGCGCAGATGCGCGAAGTCGAGGAGCTCGCCGCCGAGCGGGGGGTGCCCTGGCAGTGGCCGCGGGACTGGCCCTTCGGGACCTACGCGACCTTGGTGGTGAGGGCCGCGGTCATCGCCGACGACCACGGAAAGATGCGGGAGTTCTCGTTGGCCGCCTACAGGGCCGGGCTCGGCAGCGGGGGCGATCTCAGCGACCTCGACGTGGTTCTCGGAGCGGCGTCTGAAGCCGGTCTGGACCCCGACGTCGTCAGGGAGGGGGTCGACCTCCTCGAAGTGAAGCAGCGCGTTCGCGACATCACCGCCAACGCCGTCAGGTTGGGGGTGACCGGCGTCCCCGCCGTCGTCTTCGGCGGCGAGGTGTTCTGGGGCGACGATCAGCTGGAAGCGGCGGCGGAGGCGATGGGGGCCAGGATCGCGCTGCAGAGGTAGGAGACGTGGGAGTGGTTGGCGAAGCCCCGCTTGAAGCGGGCCAGCCCGTCGAGTGGGTCGTCGAAGAAGTCGGCGGCGCCGCCGAGGAAGATGTAGCGGCACTCGTCGAAGTTCTCCACCACGTGGGCGAAGGCGACGTAGGAGGCCGCCGCGGCGTGGCCCTCCGCGCTCGAAGCGGCATCGTGGAAGTAGAGGGTGTCCTCGTAGGGGATCCACATGCTGATCGTGGCGATCTGGCCGTCCACCTCTACCGCGATCGTCTGCAGGTCGGGAAACTCGGCCAGCTGCTCGAAGTAAGCGTCGGTGAAGGGCTGCGGGATCTTGCGGTTGGCGACGTTGCGCCGGTAGAGCTCGAGCCATCTGTCGAGATGGTCCCTCAGCTCTATCTTCCGCACCTCGGCCCGGCTGCGGGCGTGCTTGATCCTGTTGCGGTGCCGTTTGCTGATCCTGGTCCCCGCCGCCGCCTTGTCCACCAGGTAGATCTCCTTGAACCGCCGGCAGATGTCGAAGGCCTCTTTCAGCTCGGGCTGCTCCGGTCCCCACAGCGGATCGGTCACCAGGGAGACGGAGGTGACCCCGGAGTCCCGTAGGTGTTCGAGGCCGGCCTGCAGGTCGCAGCCCGGACCGAGCGAAGCGAAGGGCCTCGCGCCGACAGCCAGGCGCTTGCCGCCCGGGCCCTCCCGCACGAGGACGTGCGTGCCCCAGGCGGGCACCTCGAAGGCATGGGCGTCGGGCTCTTCCAGCGCCTGCGCGTAGACCGCCGAGCAGTAGGGATGGGAGAAGTCCCGGCTTCCGTCGAGAAGGGCGACGCGGCGGCTCAGCATCTGGTTGCGGGCTTCCAGGTCCTCGACTTTCCGGGACAGATCGCCCCGGGCTGCGCGCAGCGCCTCGATCTCACCCGGCTTCTGGCGCGCGGCAAGGTAAGCCTCACCGCCCTCGAGGAAGCGGCGGCGCCAAACCGACAGCTGCTTACGGGGCCTCCCCGTCTCTCGCGAAAGCGCGGAGATGCTCTCCCCGCCGAGCAGGCGGAGAACGAGGTCCGATTTCTGCTCGGTGGAAGTCTGTCGGGCGAGGTGGTTCATGGTGTTGAAAGTTGCAGGTGGGGATCAGAAGGGTCAGCATGCAGTGACATTCCCGGACACAATAGGGAGCTTCGATGGGACAGACCAACAATCAACAAGTGGATGTCGATGCCGTAGTCAGGGAGCATTTCCAGCAGTACCTCGGACCAACTGATGGCCTGCCGTTGGAGAGTCAGGTGATCGCCGACGCCGGGGTTGACTCGATCATGCTGGTGATGATCCTCACCGACCTGTTCGTGCAATTTAATCTCGATGTCGGCGATGCGAAGGTGAAACTTGCCGACATCCAAACCTTGGCCGACGTGGCGGCGCTCCTCAGGTCGATGTTGGAGCAGGAGCCGGTCCTCGGGTAGGTTGACGGAAATTCGTCAGTAACACATGCGTCCGTAGCTCAGATTGGTCAAGGCTGCCACCGGTCACGGTGCGTAGCCAAGAGCGTCGGCCTACCGGGCCGAAGACACAGGTTCGAATCCTGTCGGACGCCTTCTCGGTCAGTCGCCCTGCGCCGCGGGCCAGGGCGTGACGCTGATCATCGTCTCGTTGCCGGCCACCGCCCACAGCTCCTCGGCGAGGTGCGGGGTTGCCGGGGCGAGGGCGCGGAGGAGGATCGTGAGGGTGACGACGACCGCTTCGCGGTCGGCTGTCTCGAGATTGCCCCGCTGCCCGATCGCCCGCTGCTCGAACTCCTGGATGCGGTCGAAGAGAAGTGTGAGATTGCGGATCGCGCGGTGCATCTCGAGGCGTTCGTAGGCAGCGGTCGTCTTTTCCAGCCCGACCCGACACCATCTCGAGAGCAGCCGCCGCAGGCGATCGGAGGGGTCGATGCGATTCTGCTCGGCCGGCCACTCCCGCAGGCGCGGCTCCGCGTACCTCCAGAGGCTGTGCAGGAAGGCCTGCGCCGAAGACAGCGGCCCGTCGTTCCAGTTGAAGGCCTTGGCCGGAGAGGTGGCGGCGAGCACCGCGAGCCGGACCGCGTCGGCACCTGCTTCGGCGACCAGCTGCGAGGGGTTGACCACGTTGCCGAGGTGCTTGCTCATCTTGCGGCCGTCCATCTGGATCATCTGGTGCATGAGCGCGTTGACGAACGGCTCGCGCTGCTCGAGGGTCGGGAGCTCGCCGACGTCCTGGAGGAACTTCGCCGTCGCCCGCTGGTCGAAGAGGTAGCCGCCGGCGTCGGCGCCCCAGACGATCTGTCGGATCGGGAGCCAGCGCCGGAGTTCAGGGTGGCTGAACATGGTCGAAGCGCGATCCTCGGCGGGGACGCAGATCGGCATCCACATCCAGAGCGCGTCGACGTGGCAGTCGAGAGTGTCGGTTTCCCGCGTCGCCGCCGCGCCGCACCCGGGGCAGTCGCATTCGACGAAGCTCCCGCATCGCGCGAGCGCGTTTCCCTCGCCCGTCCTGCGCAGGTCCTCCGGCAGCTCCACGGGCAACTGATCGAGCGGCACGGGGACGGTCCCGCAACGCTGACAGTCGACGAGAGGGATCGGCGCCCCCCAAGAGCGCTGCCGTGAGATCGGGAAGTCCTGGGCGCGGTAGCGGCTGGCCGGGCGGGGCTCGGCGAGAGGCCGGGCATGGCGCTGCCGGGCGGCCTTGCGCGCGTCTTCGGGCTTGCCTCGCTCGAGCACCGCCGTCGGGCCGAAACGGTTGTCCACCTCGGAGGCGACGACGAGCGGGAGGGGCTCGGCGAGCCCGGGAACCGCCACTTCGATCCCGGTCCGCACGAGCTGGCGAACCGCGCGGTCCTCGCGCCGCCATCCCGCCTGACGAACCCCGTCCAGCGCCTTCGCCACCTTCGTGTCCCGGGTGAGGGCGTCGATCTCCGGGTGGTTCGGCGAGATCGCGACGCAGGAAGCCTCCGCGAGCGCCTCCGGCCCATCCATGAAGACCGTAAGCGGTCCGTGGCCGAGGACTTCCGCCTCCACCTCGAAGCCGTCGACGCGGCCGAGAATCGCCCGCTGTGAGCCGATCGCGGCCTTGTTCCAGCCGCGCAGGCCGGCGAGTGCCCGCTCGTTCTCGTCCACGTAGGCGGATACCTTCAGGAACCATTGCGGGAGCCGCCTGAATCGCGTCCCGTTGCCGCAGCGCCAGCAGACTTCTCCCTCCGACTGCAGCGCCGCCAAGACCGTTTCGCAGGAGTCGCACCAGATCACCTGGGCCTCGCGCTGGTAGACCAGCCCCTTCTCCAGCAGCGCGAGGAACAGCCACTGGCTCCAGCGATAGTGGACGGGCTCGGAGGAGACGAACGAACGCCCCCAGTCGCAGGAATAGCCCAGCTGTTCGAACTGGGCCCGCATCCGGGCGCTGCACTCCTGAACCCAGGCCTGGGGCGAGATGCCGCGCTTGATCGCCTCCAACTCCGCCGGCAGCCCGAACGAGTCGAACCCCAGAGAGAACAGGACCGCGTCCCCCCGGGCCCGACGAAAGCGGACGAAGCTGTCGCTGATGGTGTAGCTGCGGATGTGGCCCATGTGCGCCTCGCCGGTCGTGAACGGGCAGCCCGCGAAGACATAGGAAGAGGGCCTCTCGTCCGGAGGCGGGGTCTTGAAGCGATCTGCCGCGGCCCACCTGCGCTGCCATCTGGCCTCGACCACGGCCGGGTCGTATGTGCGCTCGGGAGCGGCCACCGCGTCTCAGCGGTTGCTGGGATTGAACGGGCAGCTGCCCTCGATCGGCGAGTTGTCCTCTGGCACGACGTACTGGCGCCACTCCCGGTTTCCGTCCTCGTGGTACATCTGGATCATCGGGTGGACCGGAAGGCCGTCCATCTCCAGGACGCGGTCGCGGATGATCTTCCGCGCTCTGGAGAGCAGGACCGGCGTCGCGATCAGCTCGTCGAACATGAACCGTGGCTGGAAGGAGATGGCCCTCACCGGGCTGTACCTGCTGCGGCGGGTGACGTGGACCGGGCCGCTGCCGAGAACGAACATCGGCTCGCCGTCGAAGCAGAACTCCCACAGGGGCTCGGCCGGATCGATCGGGATCTGCTCCGGCCAGGGACGGGGATCGAGCTCGTGGAGGCGTTGGAGGACCCGCCAGAACTCGGAATGGTGCTCCTCGAGCGTCATCGCCTCGCGGTCGGGGCCGAAGAACGCGAGGAAAGCCGTGTGCGGTGTCAGGGAGCGGCAGACCTTCACGTACTCGGAGAGCGCCTCGCCGAAGGCGGCGATCGAAGCGTCACTCTCCGAGTCGTCGAGAAAGACGAAGCGCAGGGTGTTGTGCCGCTGTGCCCGGATCGCGTATATGCAGGGGAATTTCGTAGCGGAGGAGGCAAGGGTGTCGTGCAACTGATCGTAGGCATCGTGCCACCATCTGGGGACCTGCCCACGTAGGGCCGCCAACTCGTCGGCGTCGAGTAATCCCGAATGGTGTGGCAGGTCAGGGTCGTGGTTCATTTTCAGCTCCCAGCGAGATGACCTGCCGCTTATAGATAAAGCGGCCCACCTGTTTCAACATTGGCGAGAGCTCGCGGCGAATGCTTACCTGCCACCACCGTGCGTGGAGATGAATTCACTTCGAGTGGTGGGTGGGCGAGTTGAGCGACCAGGCGCTGGGCCTCTTCCTGATCGACCTCGCGGTGCTGATCACCCTCGGTCGCTGCCTCGCCGGGGTGTTGTCACGGTTCGGTCAGCCCTCTGTCCTCGGGGAGATCTTCGCGGGCATCGTGATCGGCCCCTCTCTGCTCGGGGCGATCGCTCCGGACGCGATCTCGAGCCTGTTCTCCCCTGAGGCGATGGGGTTGCTCACCGGGATCGGCAACGTCGGGTTGGTCCTGTTCGTCTTCCTGATCGGGCTCGAGATCGACCGACCTGCGATTCGCCGCCGGCTCGGCCAGGTGGTGAAGATCGCCGGCGGATCGTTCCTGCTTCCGTTCGTGGCCGGGCTGCTGATTGCCGGCTCTCTGCAGACGGCGAACGCCGAGGCCGGGGAAGGCTCGGCCACCGGTCTGGCGTTTGCCCTCTTCATCGGAACCGCGTTCTCGGTCACCGCCTTTCCGGTCCTGGCTCGAATCCTCACCGCACAGAGGCTGGAGCGGTCGATGATCGGGAACATCTCGCTGGCGGCGGCGGGAATCCTCGACCTGCTGGGCTGGCTGCTGCTGGCGGTCGCTCTGACGGTGGCGGCGGGCGGGGGCGTTTCCGAGCTCCTGCGAACCAGCTCGGAGTTGGCCGCGTTCATCGTCGTGGTGGCCAAAATCGGCGTGCCCCTGCTCGAGATCGGGTTGAGAAGGCTCGGGAGCGAGGCCCGGATCGCAAAGCTGTCGATCCTCGCCGCGGCGATCTTCGTCTTTGCCGGCACGACCCAGCTGATCGGGCTCCACAGTGTGATCGGAGCCCTGGTGCTCGGCGTGGCGTTTCCGCATCGGGACCTCGACAGCCTGCTGGGCCCCGTTCGTGGGGAGGTGGCGGCGGTCACGGGCGCTGTCCTGCTGCCGGTTTACTTCGCGATAGCGGGGATGGGAATCGACGTCTCCGGGTTCGGCGCGGGCAATACCTTCGAGCTGGTCCTGCTCTTCGCGATCGCCGGCGCCACCAAGGTCCTCGGCACCGTTCTCGGGGCGCGGTGGGCAGGCATGAGTTGGCGCGAAGGCCTGCCCCTCGGCGTCCTCATGAATACGCGCGGCTTGATGGAGGTGGTGGTGCTCAACGTCGGGCTGAGCGCCGGAATTCTCGACGTCACCCTCTACAGCGAGCTGATGCTGGTCGCGCTGATCGCGACGCTGATGACGACCCCGATCGTCCAGCGCCTCCGCGCCCACTCGATCGGGTGGCTCTGGCGCGAGGTCGGGCAACGCGCCGGGCGCTCTGCCGTCCCCAGGGCTGAGCCCGAGACCTCACCTCAACACAGTTTTTAACTCTCACACCTTCTTGGCTAGGGTCGGTCGCGACCTACACGAAGAGGGGACTCAGATGTCTGATTGTCAGGTACTGGTTATCGGGGGTGGGCCGGGAGGCTCGACGGCGGCGGCATTGCTGGCGCGCGAGGGGATCGACGTGGTCTTGATGGAGCGGCAGCGGTTTCCGAGGTACCACATCGGTGAGTCGTTGCTTCCTTCGTCACTGCGGATCTTCGACGAGCTCGGCCTCCGGGAAAAAATCGAATCCCATGGGTTCCAGCGTAAGGCGGGGGCGCTGTTCGACTGGAGCAACGAGGTATGGGACTTCGAGTTCGGCAGCAAGCGGGAGCCGCTCTACGCTTTCCAGGTAATCCGCTCTGAGTTCGACCAGATGCTGCTCGACAACGCCGCCGCGATGGGGGCTGACATCCGGGAAGAAGCGAACGTCACCGAGATCGAGTTCGTCGACGAGCGCCCGCGCAGCGCCACCTACGTCGACGGCAGCGGCAAGCGCAGGAGCTGCTCCTTCGACATGCTCGTCGACGCTTCGGGCAGGACCGGGCTGCTCGCGACGCGCTACCTGCGCAACCGCAACTTCCACGAGGCGTTCCGCAACGTCGCGCTGTGGGGTTACTGGCGCGGTGCCGGGCGCCTCGACCGGGGGCCGGAGGGCGCGACCGCTTCGTGTTCGATCCCCAGCGGCTGGATCTGGGCGATCCCGCTTCACGACGGCAGCCTCAGCGTGGGTGTCGTCATGCACAAGGCACGGCTGAAGGAGCTGCGGGAGCAATGCTCCCTGGAGGAGATCTACAGCCGGTCGCTGGCGGCGAGCCCGATCGTCAGCAAGATGGTCGAGCCGGGCGAGATGACGGGAGCCCTGCGGACGGAGACGGACTATTCCTACGCGGCGGAGCGGTTCTCCGGGCCCGGTTACTTCCTCGTCGGTGACGCCGCTTGCTTCCTCGACCCGCTGCTGTCGACCGGGATCCACCTCGCCACCTTCAGCGGCCTGGTGGGGGCCGCCAGCATCGCTTCCGCGCTCCGCGGCGACGTCGACGAGGTCGAGGCGAGCGAGTTCTTCGGTGCCAGCTACCGCCGGGCGTACATGCGGATGCTCGTGGTGGTGTCGGCCTTCTACCGGATGCACGCCGGCCGCGACGCCTACTTCAAGAAAGCCCAGCAGCTGACCGGCGGCGATTACGACAAAGAGGACCTCGCCGCCGCCTTCGTCAACGTGGTCTCGGGGGCCGAGGACCTGAAGGACGTGGGCGAGGCGACGTCGGTGGAGCTGCTCGATTCGCTGATGGACCTCTATGCGGAGCACTACCAGTTCCTCCGTGGATGGAGGCGCGGGGAAGGCCAGAGCCTGGACGAGATCAAGAAGGGCGTGGGCCGGATGCGAGCCGTCGACGCGGCGCAGGAGGAGTTCTCGATGACGCCCGAGACCGCGGTCAACGGCCTCTACGTGGAGACCGACCCGCGGCTCGGCCTCCAGTCTGTCGGCGACCTCGCCGGGCTCGAAAGCTGAAGCGACCTCAGCTTCCGGCCGAGGTTGCCGCAAAGACCTCTACGGCGGGCGCGGCTTCCCCCGCTGAGTGCAGCGACGCCGCGATCGCGGTGACGAAGCCGCGGGCGGCGGGGGCGAGGGCGAACCACCAAGGCTCCGAGCTCGATTCGAGGTGAGGGGCGAGGCAGGCGCCCGCGCCGTCCTCCCCGATTGTGAATTCCCAGTCTTCGAGCGGCAGTTCGAGGCCGCTTCCCCTGGCCTTCGCGTAGGCCTCCTTCAGCGTCCAGTGCTCGAGGAACCGGACAGCCCTCCGGGCGGGCGACAGCGACTGCAGCCGCTCGATCTCGGCAGGCCCGAGCAGGTGCAGGGGGAGCTCGGAGGCGCGAAGCCGCCGCTCGCCCTCGACGTCGACGCCGACGGCGCGATCCCGACCGACCAGGAGCACCGCGATGCCCTCCGTGTGGGAGAGGCTGAAGTCGAGGCCCGTGCCTGCCGGGAAGGCGATCTTCGGCTTGCCCGCCGGGCTCGTCTCGAATTGCAAAGCCGAGGGCCCCACGTCGCAATATCCGGAGAGCACAGTACGGATCAGTACCCGGGTCTGTCTGTAGGCCCGCCGGTCTCGCTCGAATCGGAGCCGGCTTTCGCGCAGCTGCTCCTCGGGGCTGATCTGGACCCGGCGCAACCCGGGCTCTGAGCGACCCGATGTCGGTATCCGGGCCGTCCACAGGTGAAGCGCCTCCGGCTCCAAGCTCCGTCGTCGCTCGTTCGGCCCAGGGTGACGATCAGGTTGGTGGTCGGTCTTAAAGCGCAAACGTCATTTTTAATGGTGACTAAATTGAAAGCAGTAAGGAACTGAGTCATTCCCTGGGAAAAGGCCGTATTTGGCGCGCCCGAAGGCGCGTTTTACCGTCTCCAGCATGACTGTATTGACCCCATCAGGCATCCGACGGTGATGGATTTGCTTACCCGTCGTAAAGTACTGATGGTGATAGCAGTTGCTGCCCTGGCGATCGGCGTAGTTTTCTGGCGGGTTCTTCCCCGCGACCACATAAGCCATGTATCTCCGTCGCAGGCGCTGCATCTGTTCAAGCAACATATGCATGGAGACGCCGAGGTCAAACCTGCCGGTGGCCCATGGCCGCAGCTCGGGGTCTATCTCTACAAGACGCAGGGCTCGGAGCACATCGAGGTGGGACCGTTGAGCCGAAGCCATGACTACGGCGGCGAGTCCACGGTGATCCTTTGGACGGGACGCTGCGGGGTTGTCGAGCGGTGGCAGGTTCTGGCGACCCGCTGGAGCGAATCGGAAACCTGCCGTGGCCGCCGAAGCGGGAGGTTGACCACACTGCGCGAATTCCGTGAGTTCTACGGCGTTGCGCAGGAAGACAGCTTCACCTGTGAGGGCCGGTCAGTCGCGGCTGTTTCCGACAGCAGGCCGGGTCAGAGGCTGTGGTCGACGTGCAAGTCGACCACCGGCTCGGTGATCAGGGACATCAAAGTGGTTGGCGCGACGCAACTGAGAGTCGGCGGAGAGATGGTCGACGCGGTTCACCTGACTGGCACGTCTACCGCTCGGGGCAGGAGCACTGGAACGGCGAAGGTCGAGGAGTGGCGCCGGCGTGCCGACGGCCTGCTCCTGCGCCGCAGGGTCGACGGGACTTTTGACTCCGACGCACACGGTGGCACCAGTTACGACGAGGACTATCTGATCGAACTGATTTCGCTCAGGCCGGAGCGATAGTTGTGTTCACCTCCAAGTCAACGGCGTCTTCACCCTCGACACCGCTCCGTGGGTAACAGAGGCGGGTTACATTTGAGTCGCTGGGCGTATCGAGCATCCGCGGTGGGACGATGAAGAGCGCCACCAGTAGCCAGATGGCCTTCGGGTCAGTCGTCAGCAGACGGCTCGTGGCTCGGCTGCGGGAACAGACCGAGGAAATAGAAGACGCTCTCTACGCGAGCGCTTCCGCGCTCACGGAGCAGGTCGAGACGGAGATCGACAGTCCCGAATACCACGTGGGTCGACGGGCGGCGATCACCGAGCTGGTGGACTACGCGGTGCTCTGCCTCGAGCGGGCCCCCGGCGAACCCGAACTCCCGGTTCCGTTGGCGGCCGCGGTTCAGGTGAGGCGGGCGGCGCGTCTCGGCGTCAGCCTCAGCACCGTCATGCGCCGCTACGTGGCCGGGGAGAGGGTCTTCGCGAAGTTCGTCATGGACGGATTCGAGGACCTGCCGGCAGCCGCGCTGTGGGAAATTCTCGCCGGCCGGGCCCCCGGGTTCGACGGCCTGCTCGAAGTCGTGGCTTCGGAATACGCCCACGAGCTCGGGCGGATCAACCGTTTTCCGGAAATGCGCCTGCGAAAGTGCGTGGACAGGTTGCTGGCCGGCGATCTCTCGGCGCCGATCGAGGATCTCGGTTACGACCTGGACGGGTGGCATATCGGCGTCGTGATCACGGGCATCCGTCCGGAGGTGAGCCTGCGATCGCTGGCTGCCCACCTGGGCTGCGACCCGCTGACCGTTCCCCACGACGACGGTGTCGTCTGGGGCTGGCTGGGCGCGGCAAGCCCCTTGCCGGCTGCGGAGGCCGAACGGGTGGCCCTCGCCAACCTTCCGGAGGACGTCCGCGTGGCGATAGGCGAGTCGAGCAAGGGCCTCGCCGGCTGGCGGTTGACGCACCGCGAGGCGATGGCCGGCTTCCATGTGATGCTGCACAGGCCGCAGAAGGTTCTCCGCGGGTCAAAGGTCATGCTGCTGGCGGCGGTTCTGCGCGACGACGGACTGGCCGACGCCATGCGGCACCGATACATCGCTCCCCTGGCCGCCGGCGACGACGAAGGGCAGATGCTTCAGCAGACGCTGCGCGCATACTTCTCGACCGGCGGCAACGCGGTCACCGCGGCGGCGGTCCTCGACGTCAACCGGCAGACGGTGCAGCGGCGGTTGCGCAAGGTGGAGCAACGACTGGGGTTCCATCTCCCGGCGTGTCAGGCCGAGCTGGAAGTTGCGCTTGACCTCGAGGAGTTACATGCGTCGGCAGCCCAGCAGCGAAAGAACATGCTGAACGAAGAAAGCATCCTGGATCAGGTGTGACAGTTCGCAACAGCCCCCAGCCGTTCGTGCGTCACATTGATGCAACACGAATGCTTTAAACACTGAGAGACTTTCGCCCATGGGACTAGGGGTAGTCGCATCGGCGGGCGGGCAGTCCAACACCGGGAACAAAACGTCACCTGGTGCAGCCTCGTTCGTGGCCTGGGTGCCTGGTGAGAATATCGACGTTCGCAGTTGGGTGAAGATGGGCCAACGGCTTGGTGCGATGACCCGATGCAGTCAGTGGTGGCTTGGAGACTGGGTTAGGTACGGCAACGGCCGCTGGGGTGAGAAGTACAAGGAGGCGTCGAAAATCACCGGTTATGACGTGCAAAGCCTCCGCAACATGGCTTATGTGTCGGGAGCCATCGATATATCCCGACGTCGGTATAGTCTCACCTGGAGTCATCACGCCGAGGTTACGTCGCTCGACCCGCAGGAACAAGAAAGATGGCTCGAGCTCGCCGAAGTGGAGAAGATGTCGGTGGCCGATCTCCGAATCGAGCTGCGTTCCCTGAGGAGGGTTGAAGGCCGAACGCCTGCACGGGAGCGGAAAGCCCTGGCGGCGTCGACGGTCACCTGTCCGCGGTGTCGTCATGAGTTCAAGCCCTCGGGCGACGAGGATCTCTAAGTCCGAGCGGGTGTAAGGGTGCTGGTGGGGTCGGCACCGGCGAAAGTTGCGACTCGTCCACGCAGCCATAAGTGTTTCCTCACTGCGATCGACGAGTGGGGGTATTTGGCGTGGAGAGAACCGAGCCAGAGATAACGGGGGCCGACGTCGAGTTCTACCGCCGTCATGGCTGGTGGGTGTGCGACGACCTCTTCTCGGGAGACGAGATCGACGAGTTGGTGGATGCCGCCGAGCGCTACTGGGCGGGTGAGAGAGACCACGCGCTGGACCTCAGTCACCTCGGCGACCACCTCGATTGGCGGCCCGGACAGGGACGCGAGCTGCGTTTGAACGACTACGCCGCCCAGCAATTGGACGCGATCGGTCAGGTGGTGCTCGCGCCGAAGGTCGGGCGCATCGCCGCGAGCCTCGCCGAGAGCTCGGAAATCCGCCTCTTCAATTCGGAGCTGATCTACAAGCCGCCGGGCCCGACGGTGGGCTGGCACGTCGACAAGGCCTATTGGCCGACCTGTACGTCGAGGAACATGCTGACGGCGTGGATACCGCTGCACGACTGCCCGGCGGAGATGGGGCCGTTGTCGGTGATCGACGGGAGCCACCTCTGGCCGGAAACGGAGGAGATCCGTCGCCTGCGCCAGGGCAAGACGTTCCTGGCGCCCGACGCTGAGCAGATGATGGTCGAACTGCGTCGGCATGCTCCCGACTGCAGCGAACGGCAGCTGGCCCTTCGGCGTGGGCAGGTGAGCTTCCATCACTGCCTGACGTTTCACGGCAGCAGCCCGAACCTGACCGACCGCCCCCGCCTGGTGGTCGTCCTCCACCTGCAGGACGCTCAGAATCGTTACGAGCCCGCGGTGGAGAACGGGGGTGAGCCGGCCGAGTACAAGCACGACCCGATTGCCCGAAAAGACGAGAGAGGCCTCCCCGACTACGCGGACCCGCTCCTCTGCCCGCGCCTCTGGCCGACGAGTTTGGATTAATCTCCGATGCTCGATCATTGGCAGCGAGCACGGGTGGCGGCGATGGAGGTGAAACCGGTCAGCTACGAGACGCGAGGCGGGATCGTCGTCTCACGGGAAACCGAGCTGCTCCCTGCGGATACGGGGATCGATTCGCTGGTCGAGCGACTCGACGCCGAGTGCGGCGTCCTCTTGGCTTCCCACTACGAGTACCCCGGGCGCTACAGCCGCTGGGACGTCGGCTTCGTCAACCCGCCGATCCGGATCACCGGCAGAGGTCGCCAGCTTGAGATCGCGTCCTGCAACGAGCGCGGCGAGGTCCTGCTTCCGGCGCTGGCCGAGCAGGTCCGACGACTGGAGTGCGCCGAGCAGGTCGAGAGCCACGACCGGGCCCTGAGGGTGGCGATCGCCCCTCCCCGCGAGCGCCTGCCCGAGGAGCAGCGCAGCCGCCAACCGACCGTCTTCGCGGTCCTCAGGGGCCTGATCGACCTCTTCCGCTGCGAGGAGGACCTCCACCTGGGGCTGTACGGCGCCTTCGGGTACGACTTGGCGCTCCAGTTCGAGCCCCTGGAGCAGCGCCTGCCCCGGGCCCCCGACCAGCGTGACCTGGTGCTGTACCTGCCCGACGACATCACCGTCGTCGACAACGACCGCAACGTCGCCCAGCGGTACCAGTATGAGTTCGAGGTCGACGGCGCGAGCACGCGGGGGCTGCGGCGAACCGGCCCCGTGCGTCGGTACGTCGGGGGCTCGGAGGCGCCGCCCCGTCGCGACCACCAGCCCGGGGAGTTCGCCGACCTCGTCCGCAAGGCCCACGAGTGGTTCCGGCGCGGCGACCTCTTCGAGGTGGTGCCGGGCCAGGCTTTCTTCGAGTCGTGCCGGGCCGCGCCGTCGGAGGTCTTCCGGCGCCTGCGGGAGAGAAACCCGGCGCCCTTCGCGGCGCTGATGAACCTCGGCGAGGACGAGTACCTGGTCAGCGCCTCGCCGGAGATGTACGTGAGGGTCGACGGCCGGCGGGTCGAGAGCTGCCCCATCTCCGGCACCGTCGCCCGGGGGGCCGACGCTCTCGGCGACGCGGACCAGGTGCTGCAGCTGCTCAACTCGGCCAAAGACGACGCCGAGCTGACGATGTGCACCGACGTCGATCGCAACGACAAGTCCCGGATCTGCGAGCCGGGAAGCGTGCGCATCCTCGGCCGCCGGCAGATCGAGATGTACTCGAAGGTGATCCACACCGTCGACCACGTCGAGGGCACGCTGCGCGAGGGCTTCGACGCCGTCGACGCGTTCCTCACCCACGTCTGGGCGGTGACCGTGACCGGCGCCCCGAAGCTCTGGGCGATGCGCTTCATCGAGCAGCACGAGCGCTCTCCGCGGGGCTGGTACGGCGGCGCGATCGGCTACTGCGGGTTCAACGGAAACCTCAACACCGGGCTGACGCTGCGGACGGTCAGGATCAAGAACGGCGTCGCCGAAGTGCGGGCCGGGGGGACGCTGCTGATCGACTCGGACCCGGAGGAGGAGGAGCGGGAGACGGAGATGAAGGCGGCGGCCTTCCTCGACGCCATCCGCCGCCCGCAGGCCCCTGCCGAGGCCGCGGACGTGCCTGAGCGGGGGCAGCGCCCGGGGGTGGGTCGCCGGGTCCTGCTGCTGGACTACGAGGACTCCTTCGTCCACACCTTGGCCAACTACGTCAGGCAGGCCGGGGCTGACGTGTCGACGCTGCGCGCGACCGGCGGCAGGAGGGAGATCGAGGATGCCGTGGAGGGATACCGGCCCGATCTCGTCTTCCTCTCGCCAGGCCCGGGGTCCCCGCGCGATTTCGGGATCGGCGAGGCGATCGCGGCGGCGCTCGAGCGCGATCTACCGATCTTCGGCGTCTGCCTGGGCCTGCAGGCGATCGTCGAGCACTTCGGCGGCGAGCTCGGCCTTATGGACCGGCCGGTGCACGGTCGGGCTTCGGCGATCCAGGTGCTCGGCGGCGGTGTCTTCGAGGGCCTTCCAGAGGTCTTTTCGGGGGGGCGGTACCACTCTCTCTACGCCGTGCGGGAGGCACTGCCGGACTGTCTCAGGGTGACGGCGGAGACGAGCGACGGCGTGGTGATGGGCATCGAGCACCGGGAGTTGCCGTTGGCCGCCGTCCAGTTCCACCCCGAGTCGCTGATGACGCTGAAGGACGACGTCGGCCTGCGCCTGATGGAGAACGTCGTCAGGCGGATGACGCAGCAGGCCGGGCTCGAAGCGGATCCGGTCGGGTGAGGCAGATGGCGTGGGGATGCTCGGGGTCTCGGCGTTGCGGTGCGATCGAACCGCCGGTGGGCTCCCCGCTGGCCGAGGTCTCGGCGCGTTACGGGCCTGGCATCCGGTTGTCGGCCGGGCCCGATCCGCTTGCCCCGGGCAGGCCGGTCCTGGTCCTCGACGCCCCCGGCCGGGTCTGGCTGGGATCGGGGGAGCTGGACGAGATGATCGACGCCCTGGAGCACGCGCGGGAGGCCTGCTTCGGGAGGGACGATGCCTGAGCAGCGCGGCGTCTGGGCCGAGAGCCTGGTGAAGGTCTACCGGGGCGAGGTGACGGCCGTCTCCGACGTCTCGCTGACCGCCGGCGAGGGCGAGGTGGTCGGCGTCCTGGGCCCCAACGGCGCCGGCAAGTCGACGACGTTGAAGATCCTCACCACCCTGCTGCGGCCCACCCGGGGCCGCGCCACCGTCTACGGCTTCGACGTTCTCGACGTCAAGGGCGTCAGGCCGCTGCTCGGGGTGGCGCTGCAGGAAGTGGGGCTGGACCCGCTGATGTCCGGCAACGAGCACTTCGCCGTCCAGGCCGCCCTCTACGGGGTCGCGCCGGACCAGCTCCGGCGGGCCTGCGACCCCTTGATCGAGCGCTTCGGGCTCGGTTCCTACCTGGAGCGGGAAGTCGGTGCCTATTCGGGAGGAACCCAACGCAAGCTCGCGCTCGCGCTCGCGCTCAGCTCGAGCCCGCCGGTGGTCATCCTCGACGAGCCGACCGCCGGTCTGGACCCGCACAGCCGCCGCCAGGTCTGGGAGTTGCTCGAAGAGCTCCGCTCGCGGGGAAAAGTCGTCCTCTTCAGCACCCAGTACATGGACGAGGCCGAGCGGCTCTGCGACAAGATCTACGTCATCGACAAGGGGCGGATCGTCGCGCAGGGGAGTCCCGACGAGCTGCGGGCGCTGATCGGCGAGGGCACCCTCAGGGTCCAGGTCGACGCCCCCCCGGCGCGGTTGCGAGAGCTGATCGCCGACCTGCTGCCGGTCGACGGGGGAGGGATCGAGGAGGACGGCGAGGTGCTCGTCGTCAAGGTCCCGCTCGATTCGGCGCTGCCGGCGGAGATCCTGAGGACGATCCAGCTCGACGGCCTCGGGGTGCGTGAGTTCTCGCTCAGCCCGCCGACGCTCGAGGACACCTTCATCCAGCTCACCGGCCGCGCGCTTCGGCCCGAACCCCTCGGTCGCTCCACGGCGGACGTCGGGCTGAGCATGCATCGGGGGGGAGGCTCGCAATGGAGGTGACTACGGCAGTGGCGGATCGGGGGGCCCGGGTGAGGTCGCCGCGGGCGTTTCTGACGATGTACCGGCGCGCGGTCCACGAGGCCCTCAGCGTGCCGGCGACGACGATGCTGGTGCCGCTGATCCTGCCGATCTTCATGCTGACGATCTTCGGCCGCGTCTTCGCCTCCGTCGCGGCGATCCCGGGCTTCCCACAGGGGGTCGGATACGCGGCGTACATCGCCCCGTCGGTCGTGATCACCGGGACCATGCTGGGCTCTCCCACCACCGGCATCAGCACCGCGATGGAGCTGCAGACCGGCTTCTTCGACCGCATGCGGTTGGCGCCGCTGGGGACCGGGATGAGCATGGTCGCGAGGCGCGCGGCCGACGGGACGAGGCTCGCCTTCTTCGCCGTCGTGCTGACGGTCGCGGCGTGGGTGGACGGGGTGCCGATCGAGAACTGGCCGCTGGCGTTGGGGGTGGCCGTGGTGCTGGGTGCCGCCTGGGGCGTGGTCTACGGCGGCCTGGCGCTCGCCGCCAGTCTGCGGACCGCGAACGCCGAAACGGTTCAGGCGATGGTGCCGCTGTTCTTCCCCGTCCTGCTGATGAGCACCGGCCTCGTCCCGATGCCCCTGCTGCCCGATTGGCTGCAGGAAATCGCCCGCTACAACCCCGTCTCCTACATCTGCGACTCGATGCGGAGCGCGACCGCGGGGGAATTCGCCGCAAGCGCCACCTGGAAGGCGCTGCTCGGGATCGCGATCGCCGGGGTCGTCACCCAGGTCCTGGTGCAGCTGTCCTCCCGGTACCGCGCCCGCGTCTAGGGAGAGCGGATGGGCGAGGAGGATTCCGGCCGCCTCTACCGCGACCACGTGAACCGGGGGATGGCGAGGATGCTCTCCCTGATGGGCGCGGGCGAGGAGGCGTCCTCGCAGGGGTCGATCGTCGTCTCCGCCGCCGGCGAGCGGTACCTGGACTGCGGCGGCTACGGCGTCTTCCTCCTCGGGCACTGCCACCCGACCGTGGTGGACGCGGTGGTCGAGCAGGTCCGCAGGCACCCGCTGGCGACGCACGCGCTGCTGGAGCCGACCGTCGCCCACGCCGCGGGCGCCCTCAGCGCCGTCGCGCCCCCGGGCCTCGACTACGTGTTCTTCACCAACTCCGGGACGGAGGCGGTCGAGCTCGGGCTCAAGGTCGCCCGCGCGAACGGGCGGCGGCGTGTGATCGCCGCCGAGCGCGGCTTCCACGGCAAGACCCTGGGCGCCCTCAGCGCAGCCGGGAAGCCCGGCTACCGCGAGCCCTTCGAGCCGCTGCTGCCGGCGGTCGTGCACGTCCCCTTCGGCGAGCCCGAGGCCGTGCGCTCGGCTCTGGCGGCGGGGGAGCCGGCGGCGGTGCTGGTCGAGCCGGTCCAGGGCGAGGGGGGCGTGCGCGAGCCTCCCCCCGGCTACCTGGCCCGGGTCCGGGAGCTGTGCGACCGCCACGGAGCGCTGCTGCTGATGGACGAGGTCCAGACCGGGCTCGGCCGGCTCGGGACGATGTGGGGGTGCGAGCCCGAAGGCGTCGTCCCGGACGTCCTGCTGGTCGGCAAGATCCTCGGCGGCGGCGTCTTCCCGGTGGGCGCCATGGTCACCACCGCCGAGCTCTACGGCCCCTTCAACGTCGACCCCCTGCTGCACTCTTCGACCTTCGGCGGCAGCCCCGCCGCGGCGGCGGCGGTGATGGGCTCGCTGGCCGCCATCCGCGAAGACGATCTGGTCGCTAGAGCCGCGACGCTCGGCGCCCAGCTCCTGAATTTGATCCGGGACGAGGTCGCCCGTCATGCTGCTGCCGTCGTCCGCGAGGTGCGGGGCCGGGGGCTGATGATCGGGATCGAATTCGAGACTCCCGCGGCGGCCGCCGACGCGATGTCCGAGTTGCTGAAACGGAGAGTCTTGACTTCATACACGCTCAACTCGAACGAAGTGCTTCGGCTGACCCCGCCGGCGACGATGACCGCGGGCGAGGTCGAGTGGCTGGTCACCGCGCTTGCCGCTGCCTGCCGGTTGGTCTCCACCCGTTTCACGAGAAGAAAGGAGGGGCCGGATGCGACGGTTCACTATGCGCGTGCGCGCTCAGTCGGCTGATCCGGATGACGCGTTCGAGCGGTTGAGCGACTTCGAGTCCTACCCCCGCTACGCGATGTCGGTCCGCTCGGTCGTGCGGGTGCCGGGCGCGACGGGGGAGATGGCCACCGAATGGACCACCGACTTCCGCGGCGGGATCCTGCAATGGGTCGAGGCGGACCGGATCGACCCCGCGGCACGGGAGATCGAGTTCAGGCAGCTCAGCGGCGACCTCGAGATGTTCGACGGCCGCTGGGGGATCGAGGATGACTCTCCGGGCCGGCCGGTCGTGCACTTCACGGCCCGCTTCGACCTCGGGATCCCGACGCTGGAGGAGGTGCTCGAGCCGATCGCCGAGGAAGCGCTCTACGAAAACATCGTCGCGATCGTCGAAGGGCTGTTCGGCGGGGACGTCGAGGTCCTCGAGGCCTACGGCAGCCCCGCCGAGCTCGACGTCGGCGAGAGGGCCGGCTCATGAGCGGGCTGGGGTGGAGCCTGGAGGCGGATCGGAAGCTGCTCGACTCTCACATGCCGGGGCTCCGCGAGGCCCTCGGGAAGCACGAGCTTGCCGAGCTGGAGCAGCCCCGCGGCCCGGGGATCGACGCCTTCAAGCAGGCGGGGGGGACCGCGATGCTGGTGCCGGCCGAGCACAAGGGGAGCGGCGCCGCCGCGGTCGACGCGGTGAGGGTCCAGCGGGCCATCGGGTCGCTGTCCCCCTCGCTGGCGATCGCCACCACGATGCATCACTTCTCGGTTGCGAGCCTGGTCGAGATGGCCACCGGCTCGGAATCCGGGCTCGAGTGGATGATGCTTCAGGCGATCGCCCAGCACGGCCTGCTGGTCGCCTCCGGCTTCGCCGAGGGGAAAACCGGCCAGCACGTGTTCCGGCCGACGATGAAGGCGAGGCGCACCGACGACGGCATCGTCGTCGACGGCGTCAAGAAACCCTGCAGCCTCACCTGGTCGATGCAGCTGTTGACGGCGAGCGTCCTCGTCAGCGAGAACGGCAGGCCGGATCGGGTTGCGGTGGCGATGATCCCGGCGGAGAGCCCGGGCATCGAGCGGCGCCCGTTCTGGGGAAGCAACGTGCTCGCGGGCGCGGAGAGCGACGAAGTCGTCCTCTCCGAGGTGCACGTCCCCGACCGCCTGCTGGTCTTCCCGGAGGAGCAGGAGGTCTCGCGCGACCGGCAGCACGCGCGCGGCTTCATCTGGTTTGAGGCGTTGATCTCCGCCTCCTACCTCGGGATCGCGTCCTCGCTCGCGGAGCGCGTCCTCGCCAACCGCAAGGGCAGTCCCGCCGAGCGGGTGGACCTGGCGGTCGAGATCGAGGGGGCCCGTTACGCGCTTCTGCAGCTGGCGACCACGCTGGACAGCCGCGATCCCGGCGAGGCGAGCCTGGCCGAGGCGTTGCTGGTGCGGTACTCCGTGCAGCGGGCGGTGATGCGGACCGCCGCGGCCGCCGCGGAGTGCGCCGGGGGCCTGCAGTTCATCAGCCGCCCCGACGTCGCCTACCTGCTGGGCGCCTCGCGTGCGCTCGGGTACCACCCACCCTCCTACGGCTCCGCCGTCGCCTCTCTCGACGACTATCTCGCCGGCGCCGAGTTCGTCCTTAAGTAAGGATTGGGGCGCATGCGAGTTGGTGAGCACGCGACGATCGCCGGGCTTTTCCTGGAGCAGGCATCGCGCCGGCCTTCGGCTCTCGCGGTCCGCGGCCCCGACGGGGCGGAAGACCTGACCTACGGTCAGTTGCGCGAGCGCGCGCAGCAGCTCGCCGGCGGCCTCTCCGCGGCGGGCGTCGAAGCGGGCGACGTGGTCGGGATCCTGCTGCCCCGCGGCGTCGAGTACCTGGCGGCGACGCTGGGGACGCTGCTCGCCGGCTGCGGCTGCTTGCCGATGAACCCCCGCGATCCCTGGCCGCGAGTCGCCTCGGTGTTCACCGAGAACTCCGTCTCGGCGGTGATCGTCGCCGCGGAGGAGGGGCACCCCTACGACGCTCCCGTGCTCGAGGTAGATCGGCTGCTTTCCGGCAGCGGGGAGGGCGGCGAGGGGGCCGGTGACGGTGAGGGGCCCGCCTTCGTCTTCGCGACCTCGGGCTCGACCGGGTCGCCGAAGTCGGTGAGGCTCTCCAACCGGGCCTGCGTCGCCCAGTTGCCGTGGGTGCAGGGGACCTTCGGGTTGACGGAGGCCGACGTGCACCTGTTCAAGAGCTCGCCCAACTTCGTCAGCGTGCTGCGCCACCTGATCTGGCCGCTCTCCACCGGAGGCTCGGTGGTGGTGCTGCCGGACGGGCGCGAGCGCGACTTCAGGTACCTCGCCGGCACGATCGTCGCCGAGCAGGTCACCGTCGTGACCTTCATCCCCTCGTCGCTTCGCCTCGTGCTCGAGCACCTGCGGAGGATGGACGCCGGCGCCCTGCGCCAGGTCGTCTGCGGCGGCGAGGTCCTCGACGTCGACCTGCAGAAGGAGGTCTTCGCGCTGTCGCCCGGGCTGGCGCTGCACAACGTCTACGCGATGAGCGAGGCGCCGCTGATCGCCCACTGGGAATGCGACCGCGAGCAGATCGAGCTTGCCCCGATCGGGTTCCCGGTCCCGGGGATCGAGGCCGCCGTCGACGCCGACGGCGTGCTCGCCGTCCGGGGGGCGGTCTTCGACGGCTACGCCGACCACGATCCGCGCTCCCCCGAGGGCTGGTTCGTCACCGGCGACGTCGTCGGGCGCAAGGGCGGGGACGGTCCGCTGTACTACCGCGGCCGCGTCGACAACATGGTGAAGATCCGCGGCTATCGGATCGAGCCGGGGGAGATCGAAGCGGTCCTCCTCGGCCACCCGCGGGTTCAGGACGCGATCGTCGAACCGCTGCAGCGCTCGCATGGCGCCGAGCTGGCCGCCCACGTCGTCACCGACGCCCTCCCCTCGGAGCTCCGCGACCACGTCGCCGACTCCCTCCCCGACTACATGGTCCCTGCCCGCTGGCAGCTGCTCGAAGAGTTCCCGCTGCTGGAAAACGGAAAGGTCGACCGGCAGGCCCTGCGGATCGGTCTCCAGCAGGCGCGCTCGGATGCGTCCGCGGCCTCCGCGCCCGGCGGCGAGCCGGAAGCCGACGACGACGGCGGCCGCCTGCGGTCGCAGATCCGCCTGATCTGGGAGGAGGTCCTCGGCGTCCGCCCGATCGACGTCGACCAGGAGTTCCGCAGCCTCGGCGGCGACTCCCTGCACGCGATCCAGATCGCCCTCGAGGTGGAGTCGCTGGTCGGCAGGCAGCTGCCGTTCGAGGTGTTCGCCGACTCACCCACGGTTCGCGCGCTTGCCGACGCCTGCCGGGCCGCCCTCGCCGATGCGGAGGCCGACGGCAGCGGGTGACCGGCTTGCGGTGGGCGACGTCGGAAGCAGAACCGGGTGCGATCGCAGCCGCGCTGCGCGACGCCGTCGACGGTGCCTCGCTCGCGCTTGAGAACGTCGCCCTGCTGCAGGCGGCGGTCGGGGAGGAGGGGATCGCGGCGGCGCGCCACGAGATCGCCGCGGCGTTCGAGGGGGAACCGCCCCCGTGCCACCTCGTCCGGCAGTCGCCCGCGGGCGGCCGCGGGATCGCGGCGCTGCTGTGGTTGTACGAGGGCCCGGTGGTGCGGAGCGGCGCGGTGGCCTCGATCGGCCGTGGCCCCGGCCGGCTCCACTTCGTCGACGGCGTCTCGGCGCCGACGGGCGACGTCGGCGCGCAGTGGGAACGCTGCTTCGGGTCCCTGGACGCCGCGCTGCGGGAGGCGGGGCTCGCGGCCTCCAGCCTGGTCAAGCTCTGGACCTACTACGGCAGCGCCGGGGGCGACGGGCACTTCCCGGAGTTCTCCGCCTACCGCAACCGACGCTTCTCGCGGGCGCGATTCTCGATCGCCCCCGACTCGGGGGCCGAGGGCTGCCCGCCAGCACCGGCGTCCGCACCGGGGGGAGAGAGTCGGCGTTGGGCGCCGTGGCTGCTTCCGTGGCCGAGGCGCGGGCGGTGAGCAATCCCCTGCAGGCCGACCCACATCGCTACCGACCACCCATGCACCCGGCCTGGTTCAGCCGGGGAGTCCGGGTGGAGCTCGACGGCGAGGGCCTGCTCCTGGCCGGCGGCACCGCAAGCGTCGTCGGTTCCTCCGTCGTCCACGAGGGCGACGTCGCCGAGCAGGTCGAGCAGGTGCTCGACCTGCTCGACGCGTTGCGGCGGGCGGCCGCGGGCGGCGGCGCGGCACGGTGCGGCTACATGGTCGTCTACGTGCGCGACCGCGACGACGTCGGCGTCGTTCGCGGCATCCTCGACGCCCACTTCCCCACCGTCCCCACGCTGGTGATCGTGGCGCCCCTGAGTCGCTCCGACCTGCTGGTCGAGATCGACTCAGCCGCTATCGTCACGGCCTGACGAGGGGGCTGCCGTGGCCGACGTCGACATCTACATCTCCAACCTCCAGCACGCACTCGGTGAGCCGCGGGCGATCGAGGAGCTGCCCGAGGTGCAGGCGGCCGGCAGGGCCTCCGCGTTGACGGCCGAGGGGCTGCACTCGATTCGGGCCAGCGACCTCGAGCCTTGGGAGCTCGCCGCCCGCAGTGCCGAATCCAGCCTCTCGTCAGTCAGCCGGGAGTCGATCGCCGCTGTCTTCTACGCCACCGACACGTTCTGGTCGGAGAGCGCAACCGTCCGGGGGCCGGCCCGGTTCCTGGATCGGCTGGAGCTGGAGCGGACGCCGCTGCACGGGGTCGGGTTCGAGGGGTGCGGAAACGCCGGGGGCCTGATCGCAACCGCGGCCGACGCGCTGAAGGCGGGGACCGCCGACACCGTTCTCTGCGTGACCACCGACCGGGCGGCCGAGGGCACCCGGCTGATGGGGGCGAACGTCTCGGTGCTGTCGGACGGCGCCGCCTCGTTCGTCGCCGGCACCCACAGGCCCGCTGTGGGGTTTCGTGTGCTCGCGACCTGCCGTGCGGTCGAGGCGGGGATGCACCAGCTCGACGTCGCCACCGACACGATGGCGGTGGTGAAGGCCACCGCCGACGGGGTGAAGCGGGCGATCGCGCAGGCGTTCGAGCAGACCGGGTTGGACCGCTCGTCGATCTCCCACGTGGTCGCGAACAACTACGGCCGCACCTCGCTGAAGATCTTCTGCGGCGCCGGAGGTGTGCCGTTCGAGCTGCTGTACCAGGAGAACGTCAAGAGGATCGGGCATTGCTACGCCGCCGACACCTTGATCAACCTGCAGTCGCTGGTCGAGCAGGAAGCCGTCTCCAGTGGCGCGCTCTGCCTGGTGCTGTGCTCCGGATTCAGCAACTGGAGCGCCACCGTCGTCGAATACGTGGGCTAGGCCCGGCCGTGGACAGGAACAGGTTCCGCGTCTGGTTCGACGAGTTCGACGTCGTGCCCGTCTGGCGCGACGTGATCGCCGACGACATCACCCCGGTGGCGGCCTTCGAGGCGCTGCGGGGCTGCGGGGAGCGCTTTGTCCTCGAGAGCGGCGAAGTCGATCGATCGCGGGACCGGTTCTCGTTCGTCGGCGCCGGCGCCGCCCTGACGATGACGCGCGAGCGGGGCCGGGTCAGGCTCCGCGGCCTCGGGCTCGAGGGCCTCTCCGGCGAGAGCACGAAGGCGACCCTTGAGGCGGTGCTGCGGCGGCTGCGGGCGCCGCGGGTTCCCGGCATGCCGCCCCTCTGTACGGGCCTCGTGGGTGTGCTGGGGGCAGGCTCGCTGCAGCCTTGGAGCGGCTCCGCGGGGGAGTCGTCCGGCCTTCGCTCCCTCGACGCCCTGCTGCTGGCGCCGCGAACGGTGGTCGCGTTCGACCACCTGCGGCAGACCGTGCGGGTGATCCACAGCGTCTTCAAAGCCGAGCATCGAGACGCGGACGAGGCCTTCGCCGCCGCCGCCTCCGCCCTGGACGGCGCGATCGGGTCGCTGCGGCGCCGTCGACCGCCGCGGCTGGAGCCGATCCCCTCGTTCGAGAATCGGATCGAGATCGCGACCGAGGTCGACGACGACGCCTACGGGCGCATGCTCCTCGAAGCGCTCGATCGGGTGGTGGCGGGGGAGGTGGAGCAGCTCGCCGTCAGCAGGCGCTACCGGGTGGACGCCGAGGTCGCGCCACTCGACGTCTACCGGATGCTGAGGATCATGAATCCCTCCCCGTACATGTACCTGCTCGCGGTCGGCGGGATCGGGGTGGTGGGTTCCTCGCCGCAGTCGCTGGTCCGCCTGCGGGACGGTCTGCTCGGCGCCAGCGCGATCGGCGGCAGCAGCCCCCGGGGGGCGGATTCCGCGCTCGACGCCGCTTACGCGCGAGCCCTCGTCGCCGACCCGAAGGAGGCCTCGGAGCACCGGCAGCTGGTCGCGCAGGCACGGGGCGACCTCGCCCACCTCCTGCGGCCCGGCTCGATCGAGGTCGACCCGGCGCCGAGCGTGCAGTTGCTCTCGCACATCATGCACCTGGTCACGACCATCCGTGGCGAGCTGAGGGAGGACGTTTCGCCGCTCGACGTCCTCGCCGCGACCGTTCCCGCCGGGACGGTGTGCGGATCGCCTCGGCGGGAGGCGATGAGGATCGGTCGCGAGATCGAGGGGAGCTCGCGCGGCCTCTACGGCGGCGCCGTCGGCTACCTCGACCTCTGCGGCGACGTCGATGCCTGCATCGGGATCCGCACTCTGTTCGTCGAGGGAAGGCGGTACTGGTCGCAGGCCGGGGCCAGCGTCGTCCTCGGCTCCGAGCCCGCCGCCGAGGTGAGGGAGAGCGCGATGAAGGTGAAGGCGCTCTTCGCTGCCGTCGCGGCGGCGAAGGGTCTGCGCGAAGCCGCCGCGGGTCGAGCCGGCGGCGACTGAGAAGCGCGCCGGCGCGATTTGCGAATCCCAGGGCAGCTCCCGAACATGCAGCAGGTCATTCGGCAGGAAAGCGAGCGCATGGACGAGAGAGACATTCGCCGTCGAACCCGGGCTGTCGTGCGGGAGATGGCTCCGTTGCGCGGCGAAGAGGTCTCTGCCTCCTCGTCGCTCGTCGTCGACCTCGGCTACGACTCGCTCGGCCTGGTCGAGCTGCTCGTCGCCCTCGAGCGGGAGTTCGGGATGCCGGCGGAGGAAGGGGACGAGTTCGGCGTCGAGACCGTGGGGGAGGTGGAGGAGCGAGTGGTCGAATTGCTCACGCGGCACCCTGCCCCGACGCCGGGCGCGGCGGGAGGCGAAGCGTGAGCGGGCCGGCGGCGGCGAAGACCTTCGGGCGGATCCTCGCCGACCTGGCGATGCAGGTGCCGGAGCAGAAGGCGTTCGTCTTCCTCCCCGGCGGCGACCGCCCTGAGGAGGCGGTCACCTATGCGGAGCTCTACGCCAAGGCCGCCGCGGTCGGGCAGCGGGTTCGCGAGCTCGCCGGGCCGGAGCAGACCGTGCTCCTGCTGCTGCCGCCGGGCCTCGAATACGTCGCCGCCCTCCTTGGCTGCTTCCACGCCGGGGTGATCGGGGTCTCGGCCGCGCCCCCGCATCCCAAGCGGTTGCACCGGACGCTGCCGCGGCTGCTCGGGATCGCCGAAGACGCCGAGGTCTCGTGCGTCCTCACCACCGTCGCGATCGAGCAGGTCGCGCTCCCCTTCCTCTCCGGCGAGCATCCGCTGGCCCGGGCGCGCTGGCTTGCCGTCGACGAAGTCAGCCCCGATCCCGAGGCGCCCGGGCCCTCGGCGGGCGGCGACGTGGCGTTCCTCCAGTACACCTCGGGCTCGACGGCCGATCCGCGGGGGGTGATGCTCACCCAGGAGTGCCTGCTCAGCAACTGCGAGTTCATCTCCCGCGTCTTCGACATCAAGGAGCACACCCCCGAGGAGTGCGGCTTCAGCTGGCTCCCGCCCTACCACGACATGGGGCTGATCGGCGGGATTCTTCAACCCCTCTACGTGAGCGGCCTGTCGGTGATGACCTCGCCGCTGACGGTGATGAAGCGGCCCCTCTTCTGGCTCGAATGCATCTCCCGCTACGGCGCCAAGGTCAGCGGCGGCCCGAACTTCGCCTACGACCTCTGCGTGCGCCGCTTACGTGAGCAGCCGCCCGCGGAGCCGCTCGACCTCTCCACCTGGAAGGTCGCCTTCAACGGCGCCGAGCCGATCCGGGCCGAGAGCCTCGACGCCTTCGTGACGACCTTCGCCGGAGCCGGGTTCGAGCGCAGCGCCCTGCTGCCGTGTTACGGGCTGGCCGAGGCGACGCTGATGGTGACCGCCACGGCCTCCGACGAGGAGCCCTCGATCTTCGCCGCCTCGCCGTCGGCGCTCGAGCAGGGTCAGCTGCTTGCCCCGGACGAGGGCGAGGACCCGGTGCGGCTGGTCGGGTGCGGGGCCCCCGCGCCGGACCACGGGATCGCGATCGTCGACGAGCGATCCGGCCGCCGCAGCCCTCCGGGGCAGGTCGGCGAGATCTGGGTCTCCGGCCCCAGCGTGGCCGACGGTTACTGGCGCCGCCCCGAGCAGTCCGCCGAGGCCTTCTCCGTCCAGCTCGAGGGCGAGGGCGACACGCCCTTCCTGCGCAGCGGCGACCTCGGCGCGATCGTCGACGAGCAGCTCTACGTCGTCGGGCGCATCAAGGACCTGATCATCGTCAACGGGCGCAACATCCACCCCCACGACCTCGAGCTGGTCGCCGAGCAGGCGCACCCGCTGCTGCGGCCGCACTGCGGGGCCGCCTTCGGTGCCGGGGAGGAGGGGCTGACCGAGCTGAACCTGGTGCTGGAGATCGATCCCGGCGAAGCCGACCCCGCCGTGATCGCGCGCCTGGTCAGGCGCTGCGTGGCGCAAGAGCTCGAACTGCAGCTCGGGGCGATCGCCCTCTGCCCGCCCGGCGCCGTGCCGAAGACCACCAGCGGCAAGGTCCAGCGGCGGCTCTGCGGGTCCCTGCTCGCCGGCGGCGAGCTCGAAGTGCAGTACCTGTGGCGCCGAGACGGCGTGGGCTGAGATGCGGATACTGGTGACCGGGGCGACCGGGATCGTCGGCGCGGAGACCCTTGCCCGCCTCCGCGCCGGCGAGGGCGTCGAGGCGGTCGGCACCAGCCGCGGCGGTCGCCGGGCGCTCGCCGAGAGAGCGGTGGGGGAGGTCCATCCGATCGTCGCCTGGGACCTGCTCGAGGAGCCTGTGCCGGCCCAGCTGCGCGGCCCCTGGGACGCGATCGTCCACACCGCGGCCGACACGCGTTGGACGCTGGGGCCCGACGAAGCCCTGCGCGCGAACGTCGACACCGTCAGCGCCCTGGCGCCGCTCGTCGGCAGCGCGACCCACGTCGTCCACGTCTCCACCGCCTTCGCAACCGGGCTTCGCGGGAGTGTGGACTCCCCCGCGCGGGAGGACTACCGCAACACCTACGAGTGGTCGAAGGCCGGCGCCGAGCGGCTCGCGTCGGCGACGTTCCCGGCGCTGACGATAGTGCGGCCGCCGCTGGTGATCGGTCGCAGCAGCGACGGCGCCGCCGCCCGCTTCACGGGCATGTACACCGTCCTGCGCGCGATGAGCGCCGGGATGGTCCCGGCTCTCGTCGCGATCCCCGATGCCCCCTTCGACGTGGTTCCGGTCGACGCCCTCGCCGCGCTGCTGGAGGACGTCGGCCGCCGGCGGGAGCCGGCGGGGGTGCTGACGATCGCGGGGGGCGAGCGCGCCGTCACCGTCTCCGAGGCGATCGGGCTGATCGCCGAAGAGCTCAACGAGTGGCGGACGAGCCGCGGGGCGGGACCGTTCGAGGTCCCGCGGATGATCCCGCCGGAGAGCTGGGAGCGCTTCTTCCTGCCCCTTGCGCGCAAGGCCCTTTCCCCACGACAGCTCAAGGTGCTCGAGCTGCTCGGGCACTTCAGGCCCTATCTCACCCTGGAGGAGCCGCTGCGGCCGACCAACCAGGTCGAGGATGCGCGGCACGCCATCGCCACTTCGGTCCGCTATTGGGCCGATGCGAATCCGCGCCTGGCCCTGACGCCGATCCCGACCCCCAGGCCGAGCGAGCGACGCAGGCACAAATAAAAGGGGGCGCGGCTCGGCCGCGCCCCCTTTCTCCTGCTTTCCGCCGGCTATTCGGCTGCTTCGAAGGCGGCCTGCAGGGAAGCGCCGCCGTCGGGTGCCTGGCCGTTGTACCCGGCGCCGACGAAGTCCAGATCGGCGTGGGGGAGCACCAACTGGTTCAACCCTGCCGCCGAGGGGAGGCCGAGCAGTTCGTCGACCTGGGCGTTCGCCTTCGCGTCGGAGCGGGACCCGCCGTGGCCGCAGTCGTGCGCCCGCGGAATCGCCATCGCTTTGTCCGCCAGCGGCATGTCGGTGAACAGCAGCGTTTCGACTTCGAACCCGTTGGGGTCTGGGAGGAATTTGAAGTCAGCCGGCGGCCCGACGACGAACGGGTTGAAGACGATCGGGTTCTGGTTCGAGCCGACGTAGCAATCGTCGCCGAGCCAGGGAGCCTCGAGGTGGAGCTTGAGCGGCAGCTTGTACAGCGGCAGCTGGACCCCGAAGAGGAAACCGGGGGAGACGGCGCTGACGTCGCCGGCCGCCTCGGGCGTGATCTTCAACTGCAGGGCTTTGCCTTTGCCCGGATTCGGCTTCGGGTTCCCCGGGGGTCCCACCCAGAAGGCGCTGGGGGCGGCTTCGAGAACCGTCGTCCCCGGGACCTGGCCGAAGCAGGCTTCCGGCTGTGGGCATTCGGGTTCCGCCTGGCCGAGTCCGGTGGCGGCGAACTGCAGGCCCAACTGGCGCAACTGCACGGTCTCATCGCCGATCGTCAGCACGCCGGATCCGTTCCCCGCCGCGCAGATGGCGATTTCCTTCGCCGGGTCGTTCAGCGCCGGGTTGCCGGTGGGGCAGGCGGTAAAGGGGTCGTACTGGTCGGTCTGCACCGCAAGCGCCGCCGGCGCCACCGCCAGCAGCGAAACGGCCATCAGCAGTAGGGCGCCCAGCCCCGCGGCGCCTTTTCGCACCATTCGTCTGGTCATGTTCATGGTCCTCCCTTTGCGTCGTGATCCGTGGAAGCAGCAGCTCCACGGCGGGGAGCGAACCTAGAAAGCCGTGACCCCTCAGGTCAAAAACGCGACTCCGCGAGCCGGCCCGCGATCCGGGTGTGCAGGCGGCGCAATGGCCGCGGCGACCACCAGTTCCAATCGCCCAACAACGCCATCAGCGCCGGGACGAGAAGGCCGCGCACGATCCAGGCGTCGAGCAGGACTGCGCAGGCGGCGCCGACCCCGAGCTCCTTGAGGAAGATGACTTCCGAGGTTGCCAGCGCCGCCAACGCCACCGCCAGCAGGAGGGCCGCCGCGGTGACCAGGCTGCCGGTGCGCTGGATCCCGATCGCCACCGCCTCGTCGTTGGGGACGCCGGATTCGTAGCACTCCTGGATCCGGGCGATGAGGAAGAGGCCGTAGTCGGTCGAGAGGGCGAAGACCAGGGCGGCGAAGACGACGTAGTCAGTCTGCTCCAGGCCCCCCTGGCTGTGGAAGTCGAAGACGCCGCTCAGGTTGCCGTCCTGGAAGACCAGCACGAGCAGCCCGGTTGCCGCCGCCGTGGTCAGGAGGTTCATCACCAGCAGCTTCAGCGGCAGCAGCACCGACCCGGTCATCAGCCAGAGGATCGTCAGCGTCAGCATCACCAGCAGGGCGAGCGCGAGCGGCAGCGTGCGCGAGATCGCGGCCCGCAGGTCGTGGAGCTCGGCGGCGGCGCCGCCGATCGCGACGGGGGCGGGGGCGGCCAGGCCCCGGGCCTCGACGACGAGGCGCTGCGCCGCCGGCTCGATTGCGTTGCCGCGAGCCTCGACGTCGATCTGCCAGGCGCTCTTCCCCAGCCGCCGCGGCGCCGAGGCGCGGGCCGCGTCGGGCAGCCGCGCCAGCCTTCCCGCCAGCCGCCTCACCGAGGCGCGGGCGCCGGGGGCCGCGCTGACGACGACGCGCATCGGCTCGGGATCGGCCGCCGGGAACTGCCGCGGGACCCGCTCGGCGACGACGCGGGCGCTCTTGTCGGACGGCAGGACGCGGGCGTCGATGCCGCTCCAAGCGGTGCGCAGCGCCGGCGCAGCCATGATCAACATCACCGCACCGGCGCCGAGGGCCACCATCCCGGGGCGGCGCATCAGCCTTTTGGTCGTCCGGTACCAGCCGCCCTGCTCGACCGGTTTCGGCCGCACCTGCCCGAGCCGCCTCCCGAACAGGACGAACAGCGGCGGCAGGACGACGAGCGCCATCGACGCCGCGACGAGGGCGACGAGGGCGCCGCCGATCCCCATCGAGATCAGGAAGCGCTGGGGAAAGACGGTCAGGCAGAGCAGGGCCGCCGCAACCGTGGCGGCGCTCCAGCCCACCGTGCGCCCGGCCGTGGCGAGGGCGACCCAGGCGGCGTCCCGCGGGTCGGGGCTCTCGACCAACTCCTCGCGAAACCGCCAGACGAGGAAGAGGCTGTAGTCGACGGCGAGACCGAGCCCGAGGCCGACGACGAGGTTGAGGGCGAAGGGCGAGAGCCCGACCATCTCGTTGACCCCGCGCAGCAGCATGAAGGTGGTCGGGATCGTCAGCCCGCCGATCACCAGGGGCAGGAAGGCGGCGACGCCGCGGAAGATCAGGAGGGAGAGCAGCGCCAGGATCGGAAAGGCGAGCAGCTCGGCGCGGGTCAGGTCCTCCTTCGCCTGTTCGGTGATCTGGGCGCGGGCGACGTCGCCGCCGCCGAGCAGGACCCCCGGCTGCCCCGCGAGCTGCGCGGCGATTCCCCCGACCGCGGTTTCGGGGACGACCCCCGCGCGCAGGGTGACCGTCACCAGCGTCTCCCGGCCGTCGCCGGAGACGGCGGGCGAACGTTCACCCGGGGAGGGGGCGACGACCCTGGCGACGCTTTCGTCCCGGCGCAGGGCGGCGGCGACGCGGCGCACCCGCGGACTGCCGGGAGGCGCTTCGACCAGGGCGACGACGCCGCCGGCGAAGGCAAGCCCCGAGGCCTCTTCGACCCGGTCCCGTGCACGCGCGGACTCGGAGCCGGGGTCGTCGAAGGCGCGGCCGAAGCCCAGCAGGTCGGGCAGGGGCCCGCCCACCGCCACGGCCACCAGGAAAAGCGCGAGGGCCCCGACCAGGATGCGGCGCGGGTGGCGCAGCCCGGAGTCGGCCAGTCGGTGCCAGGGGGAGCCCTCCGACGCTGATTCGTTCCCCTTCGCTGTGTTCATCTCACCCCTTCACGCCAGCTCCGCCGAGCGGTTTTTGAACCTCCGGTCACCGGAAGTAATGCTGATCTCGAGGTGAGTTCTCAAGCGGTTGGAAACGGTCCTGCTTCAATCCGCAGCCCGCTGAGCCGGCGCTGGCTGGTCTTTGCCGTCTCGGCGGGGGGCGCGGCTCTCGCCTTCCTCGACGTGACGATCGTCAGCGTCGCCTTTCCGGCGATCGAAGCGGGTTTTCCGGGAACGCCGCGGTCGAGCCTCTCCTGGGTCTTGAGCGGCTACAACATCCTCTTCGCGGCGCTGCTGGTCCCGGCCGGACGCCTTGCCGACGCCGTCGGCCGCCGTCGCCTCTTCCTCGTCGGCGTGCTCGGCTTCACCCTCGCGTCACTGGCCTGCGCGGCGGCGCCCTCGGCGGCGGCGCTGATCGCGGCGCGGCTCCTGCAGGCGGCCGCGGCGGCGGCGATCATCCCCAGCTCTCTGGCGATGGTGCTCGAGGAGTTCCCTGCCGCCGAACGAGCCCGGGGCGCCGGGCTCTGGGCGGCGGTCGCCGGCGTCTCGGCGGGGGTCGGGCCGATGCTCGGCGGCCTGCTGACCGAGGCGGGGACCTGGCAGCCGGTCTTTCTCGTCAACCTGCCGATCGGGCTCGCCTGCTGGCTCGGCGGGCGCCGCCTGCCGCGGGACGTCGAGCCGAGCCGGCGAGCCCTGCCGGACCTCGCCGGCAGCGGCCTGATCGCTGCGGCGGTCGGGTTCCTGGTCCTGGCGGTGGTCGAGGGCAACCGCTGGGGATGGAGCAGCGTCGCCATCGTCGGTTCGCTGGCCCTGGCCGCCCTGCTGGCGGCCGCCTTCCTCCGGCTCTGCCGCCGGCGACCGGCGCCGGTCGTCGACCTGGAGCTGTTCGAGGACCGGGCGGTCGCCGTCGGCAACCTCGGCACCCTGGTCTTCTCGGCGGCCGGCTACGGGATCATCCTCGTCAACGTCTTCTTCCTCAGCGGGGCCTGGGGATACGCGCCGACGAGCGTCGGGCTGGCGCTGACGCCCGCCCCGGTCGCGATGGCGGTCGCCGCCGTGATCGGCGGCCGCCTCGCGGAGCGCTGGGGGCGACGCCCCGTCGCCGTGGCGGGCGCGGTCCTCTTCGCCGCCGGCGCGATCTGGTTCGCGGCTGCCATCGCCCCCGAAGCGGACCTTCTCGGGCACTGGCTGCCGGGCGCCCTTGCCACCGGCAGCGGCGCCGGTTTCGCCTACCCGGCCCTCGGCGCCGCTGCGGTGATGACCCTGGCGCCCGACCGCTTCGGGGTCGGCAGCGCGATGAACGCGATGTTCCGCCAGATCGGCGCCGCGATCGGCGTCGCCGCCGTGGTCGCCGTGCTCGGGAGCGACAGCGCCCCGACCCTCGCCGACTACCGGCGCGGATGGGCGCTGCTGGCGGCGATCGCCCTCGCCGCCGCGGTCGTCGGCCTCGGCCTGGGGCGGCTGCGGTCGGCCGAGATCCGGCCGGGGCTGCTCGATCCGGGCGAGGGCGCGAAGGCGCTCTCGTGAGCGAGAACGGGCGATCGGCGGCGCCGTTGCGGCTGACGTTGGAAGGCCGTGGCAGGCAGTCGACCCTGGCTGTGGCGGAGTTCGCCGCGGGCGCGATCCTCGCCCGGGGCTCGCTGGCGAACGCGGAACGGGCGGCGGGCTGCCGGCGCGCCCGGCTGCACGGCCCATGCGGGTCGGTCGAGCTGAGCGGCATCGAGGTGCACCCCAGGGCCGGGGGCGAGGTCGAGGTCGAGCTGCGGGATTTCGAGACGCGCGGGCGGGCCTGGGCGCTCTGGGACGACAGCCGTGAGGAGCCCGCCCCGGCGTCGTCGCCGGCGGGCCCGACCCCCGGGCCGGTCCCCGGCCGCGGCCACTACAGCGAGCAGGCGCGGCGCGAGCGCCTCGATTGGCTGCGCTCTCACGCCGGCGCCGAGCTGGCGGCGCTGGGGAGCCCCCGCTTGCGGGCGGAGGCGCTCTCGGGGAACCTCGAGAACTTCGTCGGCAGCGTCGAGCTGCCGGTCGGGCTGGCGGGCCCGCTCCTGTTCACGGGGGAGCGGGCCCGCGGCCACGTCGTGGCGCCGTTGGCGACCACCGAGGGGGCCCTCGTCGCCTCGACCTCGCGCGGCGCCGCGGCCGCCACCCGCAGCGGCGGCGTGCGAGCCCGCGTGGTCAGCCAGCGCATGGTCCGCGCCCCCGTCTATGCCTTCGACGACCTCGCCGCCGCCGCGCGCTTCGTGCGCTGGATCGGCGACCAGATGGAGGAGCTGCGGGAGCAGGTCTGCACCGTTTCCCGCCACGCCCGACTGGTCGCGGTCGAGCCCTGGCAGGCGGGGTATCTCGTCCACCTGCGCTTCGTCTACGAGACCGGCGATGCGGCCGGGCAGAACATGACCACCGTCGCCACCTGGCAGGCGACGCGCTGGATCAACGAGGCGGTCGAGTGCGTCCCCGGCCTGTCAGTCCGCTACTTCGCGATCGAGGGCAACGCCAGCGGCGACAAGAAGGTGAGCTTCGCCAACTTCCTCGGCGGTCGCGGCACCCGGGTCACCGCCGAGTGCTTCCTCACCCGCGAGGCGATCCGCGACGTGCTCAAGACGACCCCGGAGGCGATGGAGCACGGCCACCACCTCGGAGTCGCCGGCGGGCTGCAGATCGGGATGCTCGGTCACAGCATCAACGCGGCAAACGCGATCGCGGCGATGTTCGCGGCAACCGGGCAGGACGTCGCCTGCGTGCACGAGTCGGGGGCGGCGATCTCCAACGTCGAGGCGACGCCGACCGGCCTCTACACCTCGATGGTCCTGCCGAGCCTGGTGGTCGGCACGGTCGGCGGCGGCACCGCGCTGCCCGCCCAGGCCGAGCTGCTCGGGGTGCTCGGCTGCGACGGCGAGGAGGGAGCGCGGAAGCTGGCCGAGATCATCTGCGGCTTTGCCCTCGCCCTCGACATCTCGACCGGGGCGGCGGTGGTCGGCGGCCAGTTCGCCGACGCCCACGAGCGGCTCGGCCGCAATCGCCCGGTGCGCGGTCTCAGCCTCGCCGAGCTCGGTTCGGAGGTGGTCCGCCCCCTGCTCGCCGAGGCGCTCGGCGCCCCCGATCTCGAAATCTCCGCCGCGGCGCCGCTCGAGGGCGGGCAGAGCATCGTCTTGGAGGGCGCCCGCCGCGAGGTCGAGGACAGGCTGGTCGGGCTCTACGCCCTCCAGGGCCGGCACACGGGGCCGAGCGGCGAGCGGCTGGTCGACGTGGTCGCCAAGGTGAAGCCGCTCGACTCGGAGATGATCATCGCCGCCGGCAAGGCCGCCTCCCTCTGCGGCGGCGACCTTGCCCGCGAATACGCCCGCTGGCGCGAGTGGACCGGAGCCAAGGACGCCCACACCCGCGAGCTCGCCGTCTACCGCCTGCGGGATCGGCGCCTGCGGGAAGTGACCCCGCACGTCTACGGCGTGCACGAGGACCCGGCCCGCGAGGCCTACGTAGTGGTGATGGAGCGGCTCGAGGAGGGGGCGACGATCGCCAAGGACGCGGTGGAACGGCCCGATGCCTGGGACGCGGAGGCGATCGACGCGGCGCTGGCGGGGATCGCCGGCGTCCACGCGATCTGGCTCGGGCGGCCGCAGGAGCTGCTCGCCGAAGGCTGGATGGGGCGCTATCTGACCGCCGCGAAGATGGCCGAGATGCGTCCACTCTGGGAAGCCCTGCTGGACCACAACGCCCGCCAGTTCCCCGAGCTTCTCGACCAGCGCAGGAGCGCCAGGCTGCGCCGGGCGGTGATCGAGATCGAGCGCTGGTGGCCGCTGATCGAGGAGCTGCCGGCGACCCTCGTCCACAACGACTTCAACCCGCGCAATCTCGCCCTGCGGGCCGCCGACGGCCGGTTGATCGCCTACGACTGGGAGCTGGCGACGCTGCACCTGCCCCAGCGCGACCTCGCCGAGCTGCTCTGCTTCACGCTCGCGCCCGACGCCGACGAGGCGGAGGTGGAGCGCCACCTCGAAACCCACCGGGTGGCGCTCGAGCAGGCCGCCGAGACCTCCCTCGACCCGGAGCGCTGGCGTCTCGGCTATCGCCTGGCGCTGCGCGACTTCGAGATCACGCGGCTGCAGCTCTACATCATGGGTCACGTCCACCGCGAGTACCGGTTCCTCGACCGCGTAGCGGCAACCAGTGGCCGGCTGGCCGAGATCGAGGCGGAGGCAGAACGCGAGGAGGCCGCGGCGGCGCGGCGCCCTCCGGCGGTGCCGGAGGGGCTGGGATGAACGCCGTCGCCCAGGAGCACCTGCGGGAGGAGCTGGAGTCGCGGCTGCGGCTGGGTGCGGCCGCGGGCAGCGGCGAGGGGGCGACGACGCTGTCCGCGTTCGTGGTCGTCAGAAGGGTCGAGCCCGGTCCTTATATAGAGGGGGCGATCGAGTTTGCCGGGGGCCTCGAGGCGTCGGAGGCAGCGGCCTGGCTCGGCGCCTTCACCCGCACGGTGTTCCTCGCCGGCGATCCCCTGCGGATCGCGGCCCGCCACCCGGCGCGGCAGCTCGCCGCCGACGGCTCGGCCGGCTGGTACGGCCCCGCCGAAGGCGACTCGTTCAGGGCCCTGCGCCTGCTGCTCAAAGCATTCGAGGCGCCGACGCTGCCGGCGCTTCCCGAGCGCGTGCCCCTCGGCGGCCGCGGCGTCGCGGGCAAGCGCGTTCTCTATGTCGCGACCGGAGCGATCGGGATGGCGGACTACCTGATCCATCTCAACCACCTCGTCTGCGAGGCGACGATCGCCGGGCTGCTCGCGCCCGGTGCGGCGCTGGAGCTGCGCCATGTCGAGACGATCGAGGACGCGGCGGGCCCCTTTGCCTGCACCCGGGTGGCGGACGAGGGCGAGGGGACGCTCCGTCGTTTCGCGGCGCTGAGCGGAGAGGAGGCGGCGCGGTGAGCGTCGACGTCTCGCCGCGGGACCACCTGCGCATGGTCGAGGAGCACCGGCGGCGCCTGCTGGCGGCGCTCGCCGAAGCCGCCGGGCAGCAGCGGCGCGTTTTCGAGGCGGCGGTGCGGGGCAATGCCGAAACCGAGTTCGGCCGCCGGCACGGCTTCGAGCGGGTGAGAAGCGTCGACGACTTTCGTGCCGCGGTGCCCGTCGGGACCTACGACGACTACGCCCCCTGGATCGAGTCGGCGGCGGCCGGCCGGCCCAACGTCCTGACCGCGGAGGAGCCGCTGCTCTTCTTCACCAGCAGCGGCAGCACCGGCGACCCGAAGAAGATCCCGATCACGGCGACCTTCGCGCGGGAGTGCTTCATGCCGTTCCTCTACGCGACCTACGCCGGCATCGCCGACCGCCACCCGCACCTCGTCGACCGCGTCGACGCCGTCTTCAGCCTCAAGCACGACCCGGGGGCGCCGCGGGGGGCGACCGCCTCCGGCAAGGCGCATATCGGCGCCAGCCAGCTCGACTTCTCCACCGTGGGCGAGCAACTGCGCGAGCCCGGCACCAATGCCCCCTGGGGGCCGCTGCCCGACGACCTGCTCCGCACCGACACCTTCGAGCGGCTCTACCACCGCCTGCGGATCGCCGCCGAGCACGACGTCCGCTGCCTGGTCGGCATCAACCCGGCGCAGGTGGCGGCGCTGCCCCACCTGCTCGATCGCTGGTGGCCGCAGTTGGTCGAGGACGTCGCCACGGGGCGGCTGGGGGACGTCGTACGGCGGCCGCCGAACCCCGAGCGGGCGGCGGAGCTCTCGCGCCGGGCCGAGGCGAGGGGGACGCTGCTGCCGCGCGATCTCTGGGAGCGGCTCGAGCTCGTCGTCTGCTGGAACGCGGGGCTGGCCTCGCTCTACCTGCCGAAGGCCTTGGAGGCCTTCGGCGACGAGGTCGCCGTGCACCCGGCGCCGGTCGCCGCCTCCGAGGGCCCGATCGGGATCCCGCTCGACGGCCATCCGACCGCCGGGGCGCTGGTCGTCTCCGGCGTCTTCTACGAGTTCATCCCGGCTGCCGAGCAGATCCGGCCCGAGGCGGAGACGCTGCTCTTCGACCAGCTCGAAGACGGTGGGGAGTACCACGTCCTCCTCACCCATGCCGGCGGCTTCTACCGCTACGCGGTCGGTGACGTCGTCCGCGTCAGGGGCTTCGTCGAGGGCGTGCCGAGAGTCGAGTACGCCGGTCGGGCCACGACCGTCTCGGCGGCGGGGGAGAGGTTGCGCGAGTCGCAGCTGGTGCGCGCCCTCGACCGCGCCTGCGGTGGGGCGGGCTGCTCGATCGTCAACGCCTCCGCCCGGGTCGACGAGGGCTTGCGGCCGCCCCAGTACGAGATCGCGATCGAGCCGGCGGCGGGTTGCACCGTTCTCGCCGAGGTCCTCGCGACGCGTCTCGACCGTGCCCTCAGCGAGGAGTCGGCGGGCTACAGGAGGGCGCGATCGCGGGCGGCTCTGGACGTGCCGCGGGTGCGGCTCACCGCCGCGGGCGCCTTCCACCGCGAGTGGGAGCTGCGGGTGCGGGCAGGGACCCGGCCGCCGCAGGTCAAGGACCGCGTCTTCTGGCGCGACCCCGCCGGCTGGAGGCGGCTGGTCTCGTGAACGCGCCGCACCGCCTGGCGCTGGTCGGCATCGACGGCTCGGGCAAGACGACGGCGGTCGCGGGCCTCCGCCGTCGGCTCGCCGCCGAGGGCGAAGTCGTCACCGTCCACTCGCCGAGCTTCCACGAAAATCCCAACGCCCCGCTGCAGCAGCTCTCGCGCCAGATGCGCGAAGTCTCGCTTCTCGCCGACGAGATCGACGCCTTCGGCCTCAAGGTGACGATGCTCTACCTGCAGATGACGCTCTACGGCGCGGTCGAGCGGGGGATGATCGAGGCCTTCCGCCCCCGCTGCGTGGTCAGCGACCGCCACGCGCTCGTCGACACCCTGGCCTACGGCACCGTCTACAAGGGCCTCGAGCCCGAGCCGCTCGAGCGCGAGACGCTGGAGCCGCTGCTGCGCCGTCGCCTGCGCTCGCCGGAGTCGCTCGACGCCACGATCGCCTGGCAGCGGCGCCTCGGCGGCGAAGCCGACTTCTGGAACCTCGCGCTCGACCTCGACCGCGCCTTCGAGGCCGGCCCGGCGGAGATCCTGGCCGAGTTCGGCCGCCGCTACGCGACCCCGCTGCCCGATGCCGTCGTCCTGCTCGACGTCGCTCCGCGCGAGACGCTGCGTCGCGCCGGCGCTCGCGAAACCGCCGCTTCCGAGCTGCACGAGGACCCGGCGATCCTGGAAGCGCTGCGGGGCATGTACGAGCACGCCCTCGACCTTCTGCTCGAGCATTGCGAGGGCATTGCCGTGCACCGGATCGACGGCGAGGGGCTGTCGGCAGAGGAGACGACGGATGCCCTCGCCGGCCTTCTCCCCGACGAGGTGCGGGCCGCCTGCGGCCTTCAGCCTTTGGGGGCGAAGACGGAGTCGAGCAGTGCCCGCCGCGGCACCGGGCGGCGCTTGTCGAACAGGGCGGCGGTCAGCCGATAGGGGTCGACGTAGCCGCTCGCGGCCTGCTCGGCGAGGAAGCCCTTCAGCTCCTCCTCGCCGCGCGGCGCTTCCGCGCTCGCGAGCAGCTGCCGGGCGCGCCGCAGCTGCTTGCGCAGCACCTCCAGCCGCAGCGGCTGCGGTGAGTCGCGGGCGAGCACGGCGATGAAATAAAGCCGCATCGCCAGCTGGAACTCGGCCGGTTCGAACTCGGCGCTCGCGGCCTCGTAGAGGGCGTCGACCGTGTACCGCTCCCAGCCGCCGAAGCGGCTCGACCGGACCTTGCCGTCGATCGGGACGCGGCCGATCGAGAGCCGCGAGACCTCGGCGCCGAACTCGGTGAGGATGCGCTCGAGCAGGACGTAGTCGGCCTCGATCTCCTTGTCGTGGACGAGCAGCACCCGCTCGTGCCCGGGCAGCAACGGCAGCAGCTCCCGCAGCACGCAGAGGAGGTAGTTGCCGTGGCCCTCGGGCGTGATCGCCTGCCGCAGCGGCATCCCCGCCGGCGTGGCGTCCAGGTAGGTCGGTCCGCCGTAGCCGCGGTGGTCGAGGCAGAGCGAGTGCCGCTCCAGCGCCTCGACCACCTCGCCGACCGATAGCCCGGGCGGGTCGTTGCGCGCGAGGCCGTGGTCCTCGATCGCCAGCCGCCCCAGGTGCCCGGTCCAGATGTCCACCAGGCGCCTGGATGCGGGGTGGAGGTACCCCGTCTCCTCGACCGCTTCCCGGTAGGGATCCAGAGCCGTGGACGAGCCCTGGGCGCCGGTCGCGTGCATCTCCACGTAGGGCTTGCTGAGCTCGAGCTCGCTCGATCCCGAGTAGTCGTGGTCTGAGCCGTAGGTGCGGTCGAGGTACTCCCAGTACTCCAGCGTCTGGGCGGTCACGTTGTACGGCCGCAGGTTCCAGAGGCAGGTCACATCGCCCAGCAGGGAGGTGCTTCGACAGAGCACGTCGAGCCAGAGCAGACCCTTGACGTGACTCGGCGTCAGGGCCTTGGTGGGGGTGATCACGATCGGGGCGACGAGCAGGTTCATGGTCGACCGCGAACCCCACCAATCTCAGTTCAATCCGGCAAATCGGGAAGTTGCCTCGTCACTCCCTTTACGCGCGGATGACGACTACTTCCTCAAAGGCTCGACAGCGGCACGCCGATCACGTTCAGCCGCCGCGTCAGGCCGCCGAGGGCGAACTCGCGGATCTCCTCGGCGCCGGCGCCGAGGGCGTCCCAGTCGGTCCCCTCGCGGTCCGGGGGCGTCAGCGAGTCGGCGACGGCGGGCAGCAGCTCGCGCAGGGTCGCCCGGACGACGTCGGCGAGGGAGGGGTCGGCGGCGACCGCTTCGCGCAGGCACCAGGTGCCGTAGCCGATGTGGCGCTGCTCGTCGTGGTGGATCTTCGAGTAGCCCGCGACGAACCCCGGCAGGAGGCTTTCTCGTTCGAGATAGGAGGTGACGAAGTTGAAGGAGGTGAGGCCGAGCGTCCCCTCGAGGATCAGGTGGTAGAGGGTGACGAAGCGGACCTTGGCCCTGGCGTCGCCAGGTTCGGCGACGAGGCGTTCGTGCGCTTCGACCAGGGCGACGTCGAAGATCAGGCGGAAGGCGGGGGAGATCTGCTCGCGGGCGCGCTCGACGTGGGCGCCGATCGCCGCCGGGTCGGCCACCACCTCGTCCTGGAAGCGGGCGTAGAACTGCATGTGGCGCGCCTCGTCGACCTGCTGGGTCGCCAGGAACGCGGCCTCCTCCTCGCTGCCGTAGGCACCGACCAGGCCGGAGAACTTGGTCGTGATCCGCTCCTCGGCGACCATCAGCGAAGAGAGCACCCAGAAGATCAGCCCCCGGTCCTCTCCGCCCAGCCCCTGCCACTGCTCCCGGTCCGCGCCGAGGTCGATCGCGAAGGGAGACCACTGCTCGTCCTCCCAGTACCGGTAGAGGGTCTGGGGGTCGAAGAGGTGGACCTCGGTCATGGCCTCAGCCTACGACGCCGGCGCACTTCGACCCTCTCTATGGAAGCGTCGCGAGGCCCTTCGAGACCAGATCGCGCTTGTCGCAGCTGACGAGGCGATGTCCGGCATCGCCGGCGGCGGCTGCATAGGCAGCGTCATAGACGGAGATCGTGTGGTGCTCGGCGAGCTCGGCTGCCCGCGCCAGGAGGGTGTCTGTGGACGCGAGGACGCCGCCGTCGCCGGCGAGCTTCTCGACTACGGCGAGCAGCGGCGCCACGGACTCCGGTGAACGCCAAGCCCGCACGGCGACGTTGGCAACCTCGTAGCGGGCGAGGTCGAGCGTTGCGAGGGTGGCCGCCTCGTCTTCCAGCAAGGCCCGTGCCGGCTCGTGGTGGTCGTCCTCGGCGTCGAAGGCCGCGAGGAGGACGCTCGCGTCGAGGAGCAGCGTCGTCACGGACCGGGCCGCGTTGCCTTCACAAGCTCGGCGGCGCGTCCGCCGTGGGGCGAGGCCCCGTTAAGCAGAGATCGCATCGCTGCCGCTCGGCCCGCGCGACGCCGGCGTAGGGCGGCGTCTGCGAATTCCCGCATGACGGCACTGCGAGTGGTGCCGCCGCGCCGGGCCTCAGCGTCCACCTCGGCGAGGAGATCGTCTGGAAGGGAGACCATGACCTTTGCCATGCAAGGAGTATACCCAGGTATACCAGCAGCAGCTCTGGTGCTAGCCCGCCGAGGACGTGTTCAGCGCCACGGCGGCGCGGATCAGCGCCTTCAGCGCCTCCTCGTCGATCTCGTCTCCCTCGTGGAAGTCGATCGCGCGCCTGGTCTTGCCCTCGAGGCTGGAGTTGAAGAGGCCGGAGGGATCCTCCAGCGAGGCGCCCTTGGCGAAGGTCATCTTCACGGCGCTCTTGTAGGTCTCGCCGGTGCAGACCATCCCGTCGTGGTACCAGACCGGGATCCCTTTGAATTTCCACTCCACGACCATTTCGGGATCGGCCTGCTCGATCAGGTCTCGGATCCGGGCGAGCGTCTCGCCGCGCCAGTCGCCCAGCTCCTCGATCCTCGCGTCGAGTAGTTCAGAGGGGGTCGACATCGCTGGCCACTCTAATTACTCAGGTGCTCGTCAGAGACTGCCGCTCCCAGGCGCGGCCGAACTCGCGCAGCACCCGGGGGTAGACGATCAGGTGGCGGAAGGGGGCGATCGCGGCCATGTAGGCCTGTCCGCGGCGGCCGTTCGGTTTGACCAGGACGGCCATCTGGCCGCGGTAGCCGCCGTTGCCGTCAGGGACCCAGCCGAGGTGGAGGACGCCGTGCATGGTCCGGTTGGCGATCTCGGCGGCGTACTCGTTCTCGGTCAGGTAGAGCGGCGAGAACGGGAGCGTCTCGGGGCCGGGTGGGGCGGGGGCGTCGCGGAGGTCCGGGGGGCGGCGGTCGCGCAGGGTCGGGACCCGGGAGTCGAGGCCGGTGTCGGGGTCGTCCCAGCCGAGCAGGCCGCCGACCTTCCAGCGGATCGCGAAGAGGGCGCGGACGGCGGCGGAGGGGCTCGTCGCCGGGTCGAGCGAGGTCGCGAGCTGCATCAGCCGGGGGAAGTCGTCGGGTCCACCGGGGGTGGGCAGCGCCCAGACGTCCTCGAGGCGGAAGTCGGGCGTCAGCTCGTGGATCCGCCAGGACTGCGATGTGTGGGCGCTTTCCGGAAGCCTCATCGATCCCCTCGCAGCATCGCACGCAGGTCGCCGACGGGGCCCAGGTGGCGCAGCTTGTCGGGGTTGACGACCGCTTGAGGAAATCCCACGTTTTTTCTTGACCGGTCGCACCAATCCCGGGAGACTGCCTCGGGGTTAAAGGTGGACCATCGACGGGGAACTTGGATCGGCTCGGGCAAGTTGGGGCGGTGGCTCAGCCGTTACAAGCTCTGGGTAGGGAGCGGACTGGTCGCCATCGTCGTCGCGCTGGCGGTAGTGCTTGCCTGGATGCCGCCGAAGCCGTTTGCGGGCGGGCGCGGTTTCTTCGAAAGCCTCGATCGCAGCCTGTTGACGGCCGTCCTCACCGCCGCCGCGCTCGCGCTCGCCGCCTACTTCTGGTTCAACTTCTGGACCACTCGTCGAACGACGCGGGGGCTTCTAAAGGTGGCGCAGCGGAGCCCCGAGAAGCTGTTCCCCCACTCGCCGGAGGCAGGCATGTCACAGCGGGTCTTCGGCCGCGATCGGCTGGTCGGGGAGATTGCCGACTCCCTGCTCTCACCCGGCGCCGGCCCGCAGATCCTCGTCGGCGGCACCGGCTCGGGAAAGACGACCGTGCTCCTCGCGGTGGCCTCTCACCTCGCCAAAGAGCACCGCATCGTGCCGATCGTGTTCAGCCTTCGAGACGAGTCCAACGACCTGACCAAGAACGACTTCACGACCCTGGCGGAAAAACGCTTCAAAGAGCTGATCGACCCGTACGTCAATGGCGAAGCGGAAGCCGAAAAGGTGTGGCGCTGGATATGCACGCAGGGCCAGGTTGTGATCCTGGCCGACGACCTCGACCGCAGCACCCAGGTAAATCACAAAGATTCCTATCGGACCTGGGTACGGCTGGCGCTGGACAAGGCCCGGCGGCGGGGCCTGCCGCTGGTTGTGACCACGCGGCCATCTGGGATGCCTCCTGACCTCAGCGAGCTGCCGATCAACCTCTCCGACTACCAGCTCGAAGGGGAGACTGACGCCGCCGAATACGTGCTCGGGCGGGCCGGGTGCTCGGGCGACAGCGACCGTGACCTGGTCAAGCAGAACATCAAGCAGGGCGACCTGCTCGAAAACGCCTTCTACCTCGATCTGCTGGTCCGCCTGCTCAGGATCGGGACACTGGAGAAGCCCCGGGAGGGCGGCCGGCACGCGGTCCGGCTCCAGCTCCTGGAGGGGGAGCGGAAACGCCTCTGCGGCGAGGGCATCCTGGACAGAACCGAGTGGGAACGGCGCGACGAGGCCCTCCGCGGAATCGAGGATCTGGCCGCGGCTTGGCTGGTGCCGACAAGAAAGACAGGCTTCGACCAGCATCGCTGGCAAGACGCTGTCCGCAACGGCGAGCGGTTCGGGCTTCTCGCCCTCGACGACCGTAGGCACCCTCAGTTCAAGCATGAGGTTCTGCATGCCTACTACGCCTCGAGGGCGATAGCCGGGAGGCGTGCCACCTGGGAAGACAAGCTCGACCAGAGGCCGAGCGGAGCGCGCGTGCAACTGGCGCTGGTGCTGACGGCGGCCGCCGATGCGGACGAAGAGTTCTGCCGGCGGGCCTGCGATCGGCTGCTCGGCGAGGTTGCGGGATTGAACGCCGACCAGCGGCTGCTGCGCGCCGCCGCGGCGGCCGAGCTTGCCAAGGCAGGGCCGTTTTCAGGCGCGGACCCGGAGATCGCCGAAGCCTGCCTGCGGGCGAAGTCCGAGGCGGGACCGGTGGCCAAGCGCGCGGCGCTGGAACAGCTGGAGACGGTTGGCGGGCGGGGCGCCGTCGAGGCCCTCTGGGAGTTTGCGCACGACGACGACTACGGCACTCGCTGGGACGCGGTAAAGCGCTTGGTCCGGCGCTGCTCGGCGGGGACCAGCCGCAGCGGAGAGGTGATTCGCCCACCCGTCGAAGCAGGGGCGTACAGAGTCCTCGAGCCGAAAATCGACACAGCCCTGAAGAACGCCGCGCCACTGCTGGAAGCGCCCGAGGACGAGCCGATCGACGACTGGCATCGCGAGATCGTCCTGCTCAAGCAACTGGCGTGGATGCTTCCCTCTCTGCGCACCGGGGTCGACGACCCGGAGACGCGCGGAGAGATCGAAACACAGCTGCAAGAGCTGCTCCGGCTCGAGCGCGAGGCGACCAGCCTCCAATACGGGCTCGAGGCTTCGATCGCCCAGGGGTTCAAGGCCGAGGCAATGCTTCCGGATGCGTCGCTCGATCCCGACGCCGAAGACGCCGAAGAGATGCTGGGCAGGGCGAGGTTCTGGTACTCCCAGCTCAACCTCGTCCATGCGCTGGCCCTGCGGATGGCGAAGGATCCCTCCCACAACGCCGCCTCACTGAGGAAAACCGTAATCACAATCCAGCAGCGCGAGCGCGAAAGGAAACGCGGCTGGAAGGACGGTGCCGCGGTGTTCGCGGACCTGCACCCGATGGTTCGCTACGCGGCGAGGCTTTGCGAAGACGCCCTCGCCGGCAAGGACACTGAAAAGCGACTGGAGCGGGTGGAGCGCGTGGTCTGGGAGGACGAGGGGGTCGTCGTCTCCAGGCGCCCGTGGGATCTCGACCCCGCCGCGGCGCAACTGGTCGGCGAAATCACCGTGCTGCTCAACCTCAATGAGACCGGGAGCCTGGAACAGCGACGCGAATTCGCCGAGAAGGTGACCCTGCCCCACTGCCTGCAGGGCAGCCGCCGACGGGGCGAGCTCCAAGATGGCTGCCCCGGGGACTGCGACTTCCGGCTTTGCCCGTTTCAACCCGCTCGCGATCAACCCTCCGCTCACCGTGAGATCAGTCGCGCCTTCTGCCGCGACCAGGGCCGGCACGCGCGTGTGCGGACGGCGCGAGGGTGGGGCGCCCGTGTCACCCGTCGCTACCTGCCTGAGTTCTGGCGACGCCTGGAAGCCGAAGCCCGCTACTGAGCGCCGGCCTCCTGGTTGGTTGAGGCAAACGGAGTGTGGTTCTGTGACAACGTAGCGGCCATGGCTGGCAGCGAAAGCTCGGGGGCGATCTCGCCCACTGCCCATTACACCGGCGAGACCTGGGTCAGGAACGGCCTCTCCCATCCAGAGCTGGCGACCTGGCAGGGCCGCCTCTTCCACGGCACGCTCGCCCTGCCGAACGCGGCCAGCAAGCTGTTGGGCGGTCCCACGCTCGAAGGCCTGCTCCTCGCCCGCCACCGGATCATCGACGCCCAGCTCCACGAGTTGATCCAGGGCGGCGTCGGCCAGGTGATCGAGGTCGCCTGCGGCATGTCCCCGCGCGGCTGGCGGTTCGCCGAGCGCTATGGGGACAAGCTCACTTATGTAGAGGCCGACCTGCCGGCGATGGCCCGGCGCAAGCGCGAGGCGCTGGCGCGGATGGGCTCCCTCGACGACCATCACCGCGTCGACGACCTCGACGTCCTCCGCGAGGGCGGCCCCGAAAGTCTCGAGGCGTTGGTCGAGACGATGGACCCGGCCAAGGGGCTGGCGATCATCACCGAGGGCCTGCTGGTCTACTTCGACGACCCCACCGTGGAGGCGCTCTGGGCCCGGCTGGCGAAAGCGCTGCGGCCGTTCTCCACGGGCGTCTACCTGTCGGATCTGCGCATCGCCCGTCCCGAGCGCGGGGTTGCGGAGCGCGTCTTCGAGGAGCTGCTCGGCGCTTTCGTCCGCGGCAAGATCCATCCCTACCGGGGCGACGAGGCCGACGCCGAGACCGAGCTCCACGCGGTCGGCTTCGAGCGGGTCCGGCTGCACCGCTGCGACGAGCACCCGGCGGCCGTCGAGGTCCACGGCGATGCAGGTACCGCCCTGCTCAGCGTCATCGAGGCCACGGCCTGATCACGGTTCGCGGGCCTCGGCTCCTGTCCATCCGTCGGTCACTTGAGCACAGCATGGTGTGCTCAAGTGACCGACGGAAGGTTGGCACGCCTTTCTAGGTTCGCTTCGAGCCGTCCGCCGCGCCTTGTCCGACTGCGCAGGCGGGGGTGCCTCCGGGCAGCCGGTAGCGGTTGCGGGCGATCCACCGGTAGGTCAGGGCGGCCAGGGCCGAGATCCCCGGCAGCGTGATCAAGCGGCCGGCGATGCGCCAGGGCCACCCGGCCGTGCCCAATGCCGCGGCGATCGCTTCGTGCCCGCTGCGGACCGTGCCGTCGACCCCGATCCATTGCACGGCTTCGGTCGCCTGCGCGGCGGTGATCCCCAGCGCGTCGAGGTCGGCGAGCTGCCAGGCGACTATCTCCCCCGCCGGGCCGAGCCGCTCGAGCAGGTGGGCAGAGCTCGTGCAGAAGGCGCAGTCGCCGTCGAAGACGAGGACCGGGCGCCCTTGCGCATGATCGGTCACCGCCGACTCCACGACTCGGCGAGCAGGCGGTCGAGCGCGAGCTGCAGGACCTGGCGCCGGCTCCTGCCCGGATGCTCGGCGAGGATGAAGTTGCTGCCGATGAAGAGCGAGAAGACGAGGGTGCAGCGGGCCTCGACGTCGTCCTCGTCGACGCAGATGGGGGCGAACAGCGAGCGCAGGTACTCCATGCGCTGGTTGTCGACCCGGTGCAGCCGCGCCGCGACCCCCTTGTCGCGCCGCGACCAGTCCCGCAGCGCCAGCTCGACAGGCAACAGGTCGGTCGCGGAGGAGGCCAGCTCGAAGAGGTGCCGCAGTTTCGCCCGCGGCTCTCCCGACCCGCTCTCCACCTCGGCGATGACGTCGCCGACGACCCTCTGCTCCCAGGTGTCGAGCATCTCGTCGAGCAGCGCCGCCCGATTCTTGAACTGCCAGTAGAAGCCGCCCTTGGAGACCCCCAGGAGCGCCGCCAGAGCCTCGATCCGGATCGCCTCCGGCCCCCCGGCCGCCAGCGCCTGCAGCGCCGCGTCGATCCAGGCGCCGCGGGGGGTTTGGACCTTGGCCATGAGCTGCATCTATACGGCACCGTATTGACAGATGCAAGCCGCCCGCGTACGATCCATACGACAGCGTATGGAAAAGCAGGACATGAAGCTCCTCAGGGCCGAACACGAATGCCGCCCCTGGCGCATCCACGACCTCGTCGCGGACTTCCCCCTCGAAGACGTCTGGGCCCTGCCCGTACGGGGCGGGCCGGGGGACTTCCAGGGGCTGCTCGACCTGGCGGGGTCCTTCGATCCGTCCAAGGCGGAGTCCCGCGCCACCCGCTTCCTCTGGAACCTCCGCGACCGCCTCGGCGTCTGGTTCGACCTCGGCGAGATCTCGGCTCCCGTCGACAGCCGGGAAACCGGCAAGTTGCCGATCCCGGGCACCGACGAGACCTCCGTGCGCGACCGCCTTCCGCCGGAGCTGCGCGGCACCGCCACGGACGTCGACTTCGGCTCGCTTCCGTTCGTCCCCCTCTACCGCCTCGACCGCGAGGCCGCCGCCGAGATCTCGAACAAGACCGTCCACGGCGTCGCCCACCTGGCCTGGGTCGAGCGCGACGACGGCCGCTACGAGGGCCGGATGGCCGTCTACGTCAAGCCCCGCGGCCTCTTCGGCCGGGCCTACATGGCGCTGATCAAGCCCTTCCGGTACTGGATCGTGTACCCGGCGCTGATGTCGGAGATGGAGCGGGTCTGGAATACGCGCGAAAGGAACGAGGCGAGGTAGGCCGGTCGAGGCCGATCGAATCGACATTTCTTGAACGATTTATGGATGTAGCTGGTCTTATGGCTGTAAGAGTCGCCTTGCGGGGGCGGCGGCTACCGCGATGGGAAGGTGGACACCATGAGACAACTCAAGATGGCCGGCCTCGTCGTCTTGGCGATGGCCGCGACCCTCGTCGTTTTCGGAGGATCGGCAGCCGCGACGACGCTCTGCAAAGAAAACGCCATCGAATGTCCGGTGGGAATGAGGTATCCCGAAAAAGAAACGATTCTCGCGAACCTCGTAATGGGCTCCTCGATGAGCTACGAAGGGCTCGGCGCCAAAGGTGAACTGTTCTTAATCGGATCCTGCCAAGAAAGCTCCCTTTCCTGGAGCACGACCGAAAACCGGGGACCAGGGAAAATTCTGAACGGCACCGTCACTTCGCTCTTGTTCGGGAAATGCAAAAACGGCGCCGCGCCATGCGAAAAAGTGACGGCTCAGAACCTTGCCTACGGCGCTGAACTCCTTCCCGGGGCATTTGGTGCCGGCTCCCTTTTCCTCGTAAACGGTGCGACGGGTGCGCGGAAGATCAAATTCGAAAACTGCCTGCCGTTCGGGGCCAACTGTGTCTACGAACCGACGGAAATGCGGATGGACATCACCGGTGGCAGCCCGGCGACGATCACCACCTTCGTTTGGGAATTCAAAGCCGAAGGCGGAAATCCGCTTTGCGGCGTGAAGATAAAAATGAGCGGGAAATACGAAACCGCTGCACCCAAAGTCCTCTGGGTGTCACAAAAACCGTGAGCGGGGACTGAGCGATGATCAATCCGCGCCGGCCGGGTCGAGCGCCCCGGCGAGCAGCTCGACCGAGCGCAGGCGGTTGGGGACCGAGTCGGAGTAGTGGACGGTCATCAGCTCGTCGGCGCCGGTGTCGAGGGCGAACCGCTCGAGGTAGCCGGCGACCTCGTCGGGGAGGCCGGTGGCGGTGTAGGCGAGCATTTCGTCGACCGCCAGGGCCTGGGGCGATTCGAGCAGCGCGGTGATCTCCTCGTCACTCAGCTTCTTGCCGCGGCCGAGGATGGCCCGGGCGCGGACGCGGCGGGCAGCTTCGAGCTGGGCGGCGGCGCTCTCCTTCGTCTCGGCGGCGATGACACCGACGCCGGCGATGACATACGGATCGGGCTGCTGCTGGGAAGGCTTGAACTCCTCGCGGTAGACCTCGATCGCCTCGTGCAGGAAGCGCGGCGCGAAGTGGGAGGCGAAGGCGTAGGGCAGTCCGAGCTGGGCGGCGAGTTCGGCGCCGAAGAGGGAGGAGCCGAGGATGTAGAGCGGCACCTGGGTGCCGCGGCCGGGGATCGCGCGGAGCCCGGGCACCGGCTCCTTGTCGCTGAGGAACTTCTGCAGCTCGACGACGTCCTGGGGGAAGCGGTCGCTTGCGTGGGGGTCGCGGCGCAGGGCCATCCAGGTCCGCTGGTCGGTCCCCGGCGCCCGTCCCAGCCCGAGGTCGATCCGCCCCGGGTGCAGCGTCTCCAGGGTCCCGAACTGCTCGGCGATCACCAGCGGCGAGTGGTTCGGCAGCATCACCCCGCCGGCCCCGAGCCGGATCGTCTCGGTGTGGGCGGCGATGTGGGCGATCAGCACCGCCGTCGCCGAGGAGGCGATCGAGGTGATGTTGTGGTGCTCGGCGTACCAGACCCGCCGATAGCCGCCCCGCTCCGCCGCCCGCGCCAGCTCGACGCTCCCCGCGAAGCTCTCCGCGACCGTCTCCTCACGGCCCACCGCGGCGAGGTCGAGGATCGAGAGCGGGACCGAGGCCATTGCCATGCCGAGAAGATAAAGCAGCGCTGCAAGACCCTTGGGGCTCGGTTTGGTTAAGTATTTCTCACTTTTGTCACGCATTGTTGACATTTTGTCAACCGATGGTTAAGGTACTGCCCGATTCGGCACTGAGGAGGGAGATTTATGAACCAGACGCTGGGACAGAGGATCAAGACCGCATTGGACCTGCGGGGAATGAGGCAGGCGGCGCTGGCGGAGGCGGTGGGGACCTCGGCGGCGTCGGTCAGCGCCTGGGTAGCCGACCGGAAACCACCGAAGCCGGAAAACGTGGAGGCGATCGCGGCGGCACTCGGCGTCGAGGCCAGCTGGCTGCAGTTCGGAGAGGGAGAGGGTCCGGTGCCGGACCCGGCCGAGGAGCGCACCGCTTACGAACAGGCCCTGCGGTGGTACTGGCAGCCGACCCCCAGCGACGGGCAGCGCGTTCTCGGCGACCCCGCCGGCCACGTCTTCGAGCTCCGCCCCAAGACGCTGGTCCGCGAGACCGGGCAGAACACCCTCGACGAGCTGCTCGAGAACGAGCAGACCGTGGAACTCGAGTACACGATCATCGAGCTCGAAGGCGAAGAGGCGCAGCGGTTTCTCGCCACCCTCGATTTCGACTCCGACCTGCGCCCTCACCTCGAAGCCTGCGCCGAGGAAGAGGATCGCAAGCACGCCGCCGTGATCGACAGCGGCCTCAAGAAGCTCGACGCCGACGGTCGCCTGCGCCTGATCCGCATCGCCGACTACGGGGCCAACGGACTCACCGGGCCCGAGTACGACAAAGGGCGGTTCACGGCGGTCTGCCGCAACACGCTCGACTCCTTCAAGGGGGAGAACGCCGGCGGCAGCTACGGCCTCGGCAAGGCGACGATGTGGACCGCATCATGGATGGGGGTGGTGATCACCAACTCGACGCTCTCGGCTCCGGAGGGGGAGATCAGCGACAACCGGTTCTTCGTCCGCTCCGAGCTGCCCTGGCACGAGGAGGCGGGCGAGGAATGGAACGGCCCGGGCTGGTTCGGCGAGTGGGACCTCGAGCGTAAATGCACCCGCTCCTACGGTGGCAACTCAACCTTGGCCAAGGACCTCCTCGTGGATCGGCCGGGGGACAAGCCCGGGACGACCTTTCTGATCGTCGGCGCCTATGACCCATCGGGGGAAGCCGACGAGGATCTCGAGTCCCTCGCCGCGACGATCCGGGAGGAGGTGGCGCAGAACTTCTGGGCGGCGATGGTGCGCCGCGGCGCGCGGGAACCGCGGCTACGGGCGGTCGTCCGCACCCAGCGCGGCCGCAAGCAGCTCAGCCAGCAGGAGGTCGACCCCTTCGACTACGTGCGCCCGATGGTCGAGACCCTGGCGAAGTTCTACGCCGAAGAGCAGGTGGAGAGCCTGGCCGAGATCGGTGACGTCATCGCCAAGCCGGTGGTCCTCAAGGTGCCCAAACGCCGGGGATCGGAGCCGCACCCCGGTTTTGACCACGAAGCGACGCTGCTGATCGCTCACACCGACGAGCCCGTCGAGGGCGACGCGATCAGCAGGGTCGTCTACCTGCGCGGGAACAACATGACGATCAGGGACTACAAGCTGACGGCTCTGCCGCTCGGGGCGAAGCAGTTCAACGCGATCCTGCTCGCCGGCGTCGCCGCCGGCGATACGCCGCAGAACCGCCAGGCGGAGAAGTTCCTTCGCGCCGCCGAGCCTCCCGCCCACAACCGGTGGCAGGGCACGCCTGACCTCACCTCCCGTTACGCGCGCGGCGGGGCGAAGGCGATCAAGGACTTCGAGATGGCGGTCAAAGAAGCGATCCGGGAAGCGGTGCGCGACAGCGGCGGCGGTGGCGACGAAGGTCCCGAGCCGCTCAAAGAGCTGCTGCGGCTGGTGCCGCCCCAGGAGCGGTACACGCGCCCCCGCGTCAAAACCGTCACCCCTCAGCTCGACGAAGAATCCGGGGTGTGGCGGATCGAGGCGGTCGTCTCGGTGCCGACGGGCAACCGCTGGTCCTTCTCGCCGGTGCTCCGGTTCGGCACCGAGTCCGGTCCGGCGATCGCCGTCGGCTGGCAGAAGGTGGAGGCGCTGAAGCGCTGTAAGGCGGTCGACGGTCGGCTCGAGACCGACAGCGGCGCCCGCACCGTTCACTTCAGCGGCGAAAGCGACCCCGGCACCTATCCCGTGCGCGTCGACCGGGCCCGCGCCCGCCTCGACCTCGGACAGGTCCACCGGATCGAGGAGTGATCGGGATGCAGAACTGGTTCTACCCTTACAAGAGGCTGTTCGGCGACGTCGCCCTCAAACTCGACGGCCTGCAGGTCGACGGGGAGGAGGTTCCGGGCACCCGCGTCGACCTGGACCGGCGGGAAGTAAGACTCCTCGACCTCGAGCGGGAGGAGTGGGAGGTGGCGAACCTGCAGGTGGTCCTCTCCGGGCCGCAGACCGAGCTGCGGGACTGGCAGAAGGAGGGGGTGACGCCGGCCGCCTTCGCGGTGGCCCATTGCGCCGCGTCGAACACCCGGCAGGCGTTGAGGCTGGATCCGGACCCCGACCATGCCGGGCGCTGGGAGGGGACGCTGGAGCTGCAGCGCTCCAACTGGTTCGGGCGGATCGAGCTGAGGGGCGCCTTCGTCGCCACGGTTGAGGGCACCGAGGACCGGATGATCGGAGCGCCCGAGCCCTGGGTGGTCCGGCTCGACGACGTGCCGCCGCCGCCGGTCAGCGGCGCCATCAAAACCCTCTGGCACGATTTCGCCTCACCTGACGAGGGACTCAAGTGGCTGCAGGAGCACAAGGCCGAGCCCGCCTATCTCCGCCTTGACGACGCGCAGCCGGTCCTCTACCTCAATCGCTCCTTCGAAGGTCTGAAGGCGCTGCTGGACCGCAAGCCGAAGCGGGAGAACGGCGAGCAGGCACTGCACGACGAGGCCCGGGCCGCGATCGCTGCGGAGGTCTGGAACGCGATCTTCAACGCCGCCGTGCAGGCGATCCGGGACGAGGAAGATGAAGCCCCCGATTGGCCCGACGAGCCCTGGAAACGGACCGCTCTGGAGATGCTCCTCGACCGCCTCTATCCGGAGAAGGCGCCGGATGACGCGCTCCGGGAGATCGCCCAGATGCGCCGCGACGAGAACCTGGGGGGCGTGCTCCAGCAGCGACTGCTGATCGCCGTCTCCCAACACGTCGGCGGGGCGAAGCTGCTGCGGAAGGCGATCAACGAACTCGGCAAGACCCTTCAGGAGGCTTGAGCATGGGCGAGAAGACGAACCTGCAGGAATTGGAGCTGGCGGCCACGGCCCTCCTCGACGAGCAGTACAGGGAAGGGACCGCCTCTCCTGACCTCGGTGACTTCTGTCGGCCCTTCGGGCGGCCGGTGGATCTGGAGGCGGCCGCCGACGTGATCGCGGAGGGCATGCGCCGCTTCTCCGGCAAGGACCGGGCGGCTTCGGACAGCTGGATCGGGCCACGGTTGCACGCGGCGCTCCGCCTCTCGCGGCGGGAGGCTTCGCGGCGGGGCGTCTGGAGGTACCTCGGTGTGTGCGTACTCCCTGAGTACGTGCGTTGGCGCTTCACCGACCCGAAGAAGGATCCGCCGAAGCCGCCGCCGCTCGAACGCTTCGTCGGGGACGAGACGAAGCACGCCCTCGGTCGCCTCTGGTGGATGGCGGAGATGTTCCGCGACGGGGCCGATTACGAGCCGGCGGCGAAGGCGCTCTCGAACCAGGACGTGATCAACAACCTGTTCAGGAACGACACCGCCCATCACCGGCCGACGGCGCAGGGGGCGGTCCGGGTCCTCGTCCCCGGCGACGGGCGCCCCCCGCTCGGCGGTCGCGAGGCAAACGCCTTGGCGAAAGCGATCAACACGACCGCTGCCACCGTCCTGCTCGACGCCGTCGCGCCGGACGAGCCGCTCGACGACGCGGCGCGCGGGCTTTGGGTCGCTCAGGGGGCGGACCACGACCCCGCCCTCTACTACGACGAGCTGCCGCAGGCCCCGGATGACCCGGCCACGCCCGCGGAATCGGTGGACCGGATGGAGAAGCTGCTCGCGGAGCTGCTTGCTTGGGCTCCCGTCCGGGGGAAGGAAAAGAACGATTCGACGGAGGAAGCAGATGCCGCTGGTGCTGACCCAGAATGACGCGACCGAGTGGGGCCACGACTACGCTGACGTCCTCGGCGTCCTCTACGAGTACCCGCCGGAATACCACCCGCTGATCCGACCGGGATCGGAGTTCGTCTACTACCGCGGGCGTCGGCGGCAGGGAGGCGGAACCCAGCCCCAGGTCTATCTCGGAGTCGGAAGGGTGGGCTCGATCCATCCCAGCCCCCGGGAGGGAAGGCTGATGTGCCTGATCGAGGACTACGAGCCCTTTCGCACTCCCGTCCCCTTCAAGATCGACGAGAAGTATCTGGAGCCGGGGGCGGAACCGTTGGGAAGTCGCGCCGGCCTCTACTTCCGCCGCGGTGTACGTGAGGTGGAGGAGGACGTATTCCAGCGGATCTGCGAGTCGGGTGGTCGCACGGCAACGCGGAATTAGCGGGATCAGCTAGACGCGCAAGGGGGAGAGATCTGCGTTCCCAGCCCTTATCGGGAATGTGACCACAGCCCTGCAACCAGCGCCCGCTCCGCCAGATGCTACTTTCGTGTACATGAGCGAGAGCGAGACGGTCGGCATCGCGGAGCTGCGGCAGAACCTCAGTAAGTACCTGCGAAAGGTGGCTGAAGGCGAGCGGTTGGTTGTGACCGACCGCAACCGGCCGGTGGCCGAACTGGGACCGCCGTTGCGAAGCGAGAGCCGCCTGGATCAGCTGATCGCGGAAGGGAAAGTAAAGCCGCCGAAACGGAGGGGGCCGTTGCCGCCGCCGTTGAAGATGGACCTAGGGGACCCCAACGCCCTTCTCCGCGCGCTCGAAGAAGTCCGCGGCGACCGCTGAGCCCATGTCCTTTGTTTATCTCGATGCCTCGGCACTGGTCAAGGCGATCCGCGAAGAGGAGGAGGGCACCGTTGCACTGGAGGCGTATCTACATGGTGCGGAGCTGGTCAGCAGTGAGCTTGTGCTGACCGAGGTGCCGCGGGCCCTGCGCCGCGTGGCGGGGGACCTTCCCCATTTCCAGCTCGAGCCGGCTCTGCGGCGGGCCGCGGAGGTGTTCGACTCGATGGCCCTGCGCCCTGTCGACGACGCCCTCTTGATCGGAGCGGGGCTGCTCGCCGAGCCGACTCTTCGCAGCCTCGACGCCATCCACGTCGTGACCGCTCTTCACCTTTATCCGATCGATGCCTTCGTCACCTATGACAAGCGCCAGGCAGCAGTGGCTCGTCTCGGCGGCCTGACGACGGTGGCACCTGGCGTTGAGTAGCCAGGCGCCGCTGTAGCGTCCTCCCCGTGGACTTCGTCTTGACCGTTCTCGGCGTCCTGCTGATCGCGCTGGCCTTGCGCGACATCTTCGACGTCCTCTTCCACCCGCTCGGGCGCGGGATGGTCGCGCGGCGGGTGGTGCGGAGCATCGCCGCGGTCGCCCGACGGGCGCCGGGGGGCGGCAGCCTGGGGCTGCTGGTCGGGCCGCTCAGCTACATCGCCGTGGTCGGCACCTGGGCGGCGCTGCTGGCGTTGGGCTGGGCGCTGGTCTTTCTGCCGCAGCTGCCGCAGGGGTTCCACTTCGACCCCGGCCTCGATCCCTCGCAGCACACCGGCTTCCTCGACGCCTTCTACGTCTCGCTCGTCAACCTCACCAGCCTCGGTTACGGCGACATCTCGCCCGCCTCCGCGGGGATGCGCCTGCTCGGCCCGATCGAGACGATGTTCGGCCTCGGCCTGCTGACGGCCAGCATCTCCTGGCTGCTCTCGATCTACGGCGCGATCTCCCGCCGTGACTCGCTCGCCCACGAGGTCCACCTCGCCAAGGAGGCTGAGGAGCGGCTGGGGGAGAAGCTGGCCGACGCCGACCCGCAGCTGCTGGAGGGGATGCTGGCCGGCTTCTCGGACCAGCTGATCCGCACCCGCCGCGACCTCATCCACTTCCCGATCGTCCACTACTTCCGCACCGAGGACGAGGAGCGGGCGCTGGCGGGCCTGCTGCCCTTCCTCGGCGACCTCGCCGACGAGGCGGGGGAGGAGAGCCGCCCCCATTCGCTGCGGGTGCGGGCCGAGATCCTGCGGATGGCGATCGACGATTTCGCCGAGACGCTGCGCCGGCGGCTGCTGATACCGGGCGAGAGCACCGACGAGACCCTGCGCCATTACCAGTCAGATCACGGACCGGTCAAAGCTTGACAAACGGTGATTGGAGACATAGCGGTACAGTTGCGACCGCGTTCGTAACCGAGGGGAGAGCGCTGTGAGGAAACGGCGGCGATTGGCCGGCCGCTTGGGAACTACCGTGATCTTGCTGTTGGTACTGGCGATGCTCGCGGGCTGCGGCTCGGGCGAAAGCTCCGGTTCCGGCGAGGGCGGGACGCTGACCGGCACCTACTCGGCCTTCCCGGAATCCCTCGATCCCGGCCTCGCCTTCTCGCTGGAAGGACTGACGGCGCTGCAGAACGTCTACCTGCCGCTGCTCACCTACGCGCACGCGAACGGCGCCGCCGGCACGAAGCTGATCCCGGCCCTCGCCAAAGGCCTGCCGCGGATCGACCAGGGCGGCCGCCGCTACACGCTCTTCCTGCGGCCGGGCCTCGAGTACTCCGACGGCACGCCGGTCAAGGCCTCCGACTTCCGCTTCGTGGTCGAACGCCTCTTCCGGATCAACTCGGTCGGCTCCACCTTCTACACCGGCATCGTCGGCGCCGAAGCCTTCGCGAAGACGAAGAAGGGCGGGATCGGCGGGATCGAAACCGACGACCGCAGCGGCAAGATCGTCATCCACCTGACCGAACCGAGCGGCTACTTCAGCTACCTGCTCGGGCTCGAGTACGTGGCGCTACTGCCGGCCGACACGCCGGACGAAGACCAGACCGCGCACCCGCCGCCGGCGACCGGTCCCTATGAGATCACCGACGTCCGCCCGGGCCGCGGCTGGGAATACGCCCGCAACCCGGTCTGGGCGCAGGCCAACGCCGAAGCGCTGCCGCAGTTGCCGGGCGGGCACGTCGACAAGATCGTCTTCAAGGTCCAGGCCAACACCTCGACCCAGGTGCGCGAAGTCGAACGCGGCCAGGTCGACTGGATGAAAAACCCGCCGCCGCCCGATCTCTACCCCGACGTCAAGCACCGCTTCGAGGGCACCCAGTTCCGCGAGGAACCGACGATCGGCGTCTACTACTTCTGGATGAACACCCGGCTGCCGCCGTTCGACGACGTGCGGGTGCGGCGGGCGGTCAACTACGCGATCGACCCGGCGGCGCTGGAACGGATCTACGCCGGCACGATCGAGCGCACGCAGCAGGTGCTGCCGTCGCAGATGCCCGGCTACCGCAAGTTCGAGCTCTATCCGCACGACCTGGCGAAGGCGAAGGAACTGGTCGCGCGGGCGGATCCGGCCGACCGCCAGGTGACGGTCTGGACGCTCAACCTGGCGCCCGCCGGAGAAGCCGGCGAATACTTCCAGCAGGTGCTGGAGCAGCTCGGCTTCGAAGTGACGCTGAAAAAGGTCAGCGGCTCCAGCTACTTCACCCTTGTCAGCAACTCGAACACGCCGGATCTCGACACCGGCTGGAGCAACTGGCTGCTCGACTACCCGCACCCGAACGACTACTTCGAGCCGCAGCTCTCGGGCGAAAGCATCGTTCCCGTCGGCAACAACAACCTGGCCAACTTCGACGACCCGGCGGTCAACCGCAAGATCGAGGAGCTCAAACGCCGGCAGCTCGGGCCGCGGCAGGAACGCGAATACGCCGCCCTGGATCGCGAGGTGATGCGGCAGGCGCCGTGGGCGCCGTTCGGCACCCTCACCCTCGGCACCTTCGTCTCCGACAAGATCGACCTCGACAAGGTGATCATCAGCCCGATCTTCGGCCAGGACCTGACCAGCTTCCAGTTCAAGTAGCCGGCCTCCCGCGAGGCCCCGGCGCAGCGCATCCGATTCTGACCACACCAGGATGGGGCAAATGTCGGTTGCGGCGGCCTCATCCCATATTGAAATCAGGAATTGTCGCTTTTACGCAGCACGGAATCCGGCTGATTTCTATGGGTTGAGAATTTATTTCTAGGGGCTTAATCCTGTCGATGTGAACACTGGCGGTCTGTCGATTTCAGACGGGTCGTCTGCTCAGGCGGGGACCATGAATCCATTGGATGATCCTGGGTTTTGTGCCTGAAGTGGACATTGAGTCCAACTAGAAGGCTGTTGGAAAAACGTCGTAACCGTTCCAAACGGTCGCTCCAAAACCTACCCAAAAGTACATTTGACACTTCTGGAAAAGCGTGCATCATGCCCCGCCAGCGGGAGCCGCTGGTTCACAGCCGCTCCGAATTTCGAGCGGTAGGGAGAGTCCGAATGAGACAGCGGTTTCGCAGGCATGCCTTGAACATCTCGCGGCGTCCGAACGGCATACTCGTGTTGGCTCTGGCCTTGCTGGTCGCTGTCGTTGCCTCGGCCTCGGCGCTTGCCGCGACCGATCCGTCCGAAGAATCGAGCGCGCTGCTCCCGAGTCAGGCGGATGTCAAAACGGCGATCGAATCAGGGGTCTCTGAAAGCGCCCTCGCCAGCTTGACCGAACCGGCCGCGGCGGAAGGCGTGTCCCTCGAGGGGCTGCAACGGGAAGAAGCGCTGGAACTCCTCAGCGGCGTTTTCGGGGGCTCGGTCGAAGCTGCAGCGGGGATCTACGACGAACTCCAGGAAGCCACGCTCCTGAGCCCTACCGTGGCCGTGTTGCCTGAAGCCGAAACGAACGGCGCGGAAGAGCCGAGCGACGAAGAAGCTGGCACTGGTTCTGAAGGTGGGGAACCTCAGCTCGAAGGCAAAGCGGGTCGCGACGAAGCAGCCGAAGCGGTGCCCGAGGCAGAAGCACGCGAGGTAACCGGGCCTCCCCCCGAGGTACCCGCGGAACCAGCCGAAGCATCACTTGTCGACTCGACCGTCCCACTTCAGGTAGGCGAAGATGAAGAAACGCTCGATCTCAGTTTGGAGCACCAGGGGGGTGCGCTCGAACCGGTCGCCCCGCTCGTGAAGACGCGGATCCCTGGAGAACTCAACGAAGAAATCGAACTGCCGGAATCGGCGATCAGCATCGAAGTCGCTGGTGTCGCCACCGAACGATCCGCCTCCATCAGCGGCGGTAGCGTTGCCTTCTACCCCAACGTCGCCGAGGACGCAGACCTGGCGATCTCGCCGACGCCCACCGGCGTCGAGACGATGACGCAGCTGCGAAGCCCGGATTCGCCCGATGTCGGCACTTACCGTCTCTCGCTTCCTCCCGGTGCGAGCCTCCTCGCCACCGAAGCGGGTGGCGCTCAGGTCAGATCAGGTGAAGAACTTCTTCTCAGCGTGCCGGCGCCCACCGCGATCGACGCCTCCGGCGAAGCAGTACCCGTCGATCTCGAAGTCAGCGGAGACACCTTGAGAGTCCGCGTCGACCCCGATGCGAGCACCCCCAGACCTATCCTCGTCGACCCGCTGTTCCAGACCTATGAATGGGACGCGAAAAAAATCGATGCCGGCATCTGCTCGAGTAGCTTCGGCACGACCCCTCCCGGCGACTGCGCCCACCAGGAAGAGTGGGGGCTGTCGAAGATCGAAAAAGCCTGGGGAGGGCTCTGGCACCTGGAAGCCGAAAGCGGCGCGAACGGCGTCCAGCACGGGGTTCACGTCCGCGCACGGAACCAGCAGGAAGCCGGCAACTACGCCAAGGCTTTCTACTCCGTTCCGCGCTACTTCAAAGAAACCCCCGCCCCGACCAGCTACATCAAGAGCCTGAAATTCTCCGATGTCGACTGGGAAGCACTGGGCACCTCCTTGAGCCCTTATCTCTTCATGGGCATCTGGGATTCGTCCGACTCCCACTGGGTCAGCTACTTCACGCATACGGGACAAGTGGAACACGGGATCCACGATCATGCGTTCGTCTACGAATTCATCAATGAATCGGCCGAACACATGCCCGACACCCACGCCAAGGCGGCTCAGATCAGCATCAACGCCACCGAAGCAACGGCGAACAGCAACGCGCACGTCTATGTAGGCGCAGCCACCGTTGAACTTGGAGATAGCGAATCGCCGACCGGCCCCGTCACCGGCAGCCAGACTCAGTGGGTCAATCAAACCGCTCCGCCCCTTTCATTCTCTGCCACCGACACCGGCCTCGGCGTCTACGCGATCAAGGCGATCACCGAAGAAAAAGCTCAGGATGGAAGCCCCCTGCACACCTGGAAAGCGCTCAACGGCTGCGTCGGCGTCGGCAACTCTGCCTGTCCCCGCACCTGGATCTCCTCGGAATCTGGCCCGCAGGCGCTCACCTACGAACCTGCGCTTCTCCCCTCGGGCATCGATTACCTCGGCCTCGTCGCCGAAGATCCGGTTGGAAACAAATCATCAACCAGCTGGGCAGAGGTGAAGGTCGACCACATCGCGCCGACGATCGCCTTCACCGGCTCGATGACCGAACAGGAACTCCTCGGAACCCGCCGCGCCACCTACACCCTCAAAGCCACCGGCTCCGACGGCAACGCCGAACACCCGCAGTCGGGTATGAGCAAAGCCGAAGTCAAGCTCGACGGCAAAGCAGTGGCGATGGAAGGCAAACAGGCAGAAGAATGGTCGCCGAAATGCTCAAGCCAGAACTGTCCGCTCGCGGCCGAATGGACGCTCAGCACCACCGGGCTTGCTGAAGGCAAACACACGATCGAAGTGATCGCCACCGACGCCGTCGGGATGTCGACGACGAAAACGCTGACGATCGAAACCCACGCCGCGACGCCTCCGACGCTGGCGCTGAGCGGCTCGATGACCGAACAGGGCACGCTCGGGACCTCGCGCCCCCGCTACGCCCTCAAAGCGAAATCGACCGCGGCGGCGGCCGGCTTCGAAGCGCCGACCCTCGGGGCCCCTGCCACTTATGCCTCCACGCTCGGCGGGGCCTACGGGGAAGGGACCGGCCGCTTCTTCGAACCGGTTGACGTCGCCACCGACAGCAAAGGCAACGTCTGGGTCATCGACTCGCAGACCCGCACCGCCAACCAGCTGCAGGAGTTCAACGAAGCGGGCGAATGGCTGCGCAGCACCGGCAGCTCGGGCAACGGAAAGCTGAAAACCCCCTGGGGAGTTGCGGTCGACGCCGCCAACAACCTCTGGGTCGCCGACACCGGCAACAACCGGATCGTCGAGTTCAACGAAAAAGGCGAATTCCTCCAGACCTTCGGCACCAACGTCAACAAAACGAAGGTCGAATCCGGCGGCACCGAAGCCGAAAAGAACCTCTGCACCGCGGCCTCGGGGAACGTCTGCCAGGCCGCGACTGCCGGCAACCTCGCAGGGCAGCTGAAATCCCCCAAGGGGATCGCCCTGACCTCAGGCGGCAACGTCTGGGTCGCCGACACCGGCAACAGCCGGATCGAGAAGTTCGGCCCGACCGGAGCTCTGATCAACAACGTCTCCGGCGAAGGGACCGAAGCCGGGAAACTGAAAAGCCCCTCGGCGATCACCGTAGCCCCCGATAACTCGATCTGGGTCGCCGACACCGGCAACAACCGGATCGAGCAGTGGAACTCCAGCCTCGCCTTCGTCCGGGCGGTCGGCGTCAAAGGAACCGGCGCCGGAGAATTCCAGAGCCCCTCCGGCATCGAGGCCGACTCGACCGGAGCGATCTGGGTAGGCGACTACAGCAACGGGCGGGTGCAGGAGTTCGACGAAAACGGCACCTTCATCCAGAAGTTCCTCGACGCGGCCGGCAGCGCCGGCACGCCACGAGGGCTCGCGATCGATCCCAAGGGCTCGATCTGGGTCGCCGACCAGTTCGTCTTCAAGGTCTACCACTGGACGGTTCCGGGTTTCCCCGTCTATGCCTCCTCGGTCGGATCGCTCGGCTCCGGCAACGGCCAGTTCATCGAACCGGTCGATCTCGCAGCCGACAGCACCGGCAACTTCTGGGTGCTCGACTCCGAACAGAACCGCCTGCAGGAGTTCGACGCAACCGGCAAATGGCTGCGAAACGCAGGCGCGGCAGGGACCGGTGCCGGGAAGCTCAGCCTCCCGAGGGCGCTGGCCACCGATTCGAAAAACAATGTCTGGGTCGCCGACACCGGCAACAACCGGATCGTCGAGTTCAACGAAAAAGGCGAATTCCTCCAGACCTTCGGCACCAACGTGAACAAAACGAAGGTCGAAGCCGGCGGCACCGAAGCCGAAAAGAACCTCTGCACCGCCGCCTCGGGCAACGTCTGCCAGGCCGCGACCGCCGGCAGCCTCGCAGGGCAGCTGAAATCCCCCAAGGGGATCGCCCTGACCTCGGGCGGCAACGTCTGGGTCGCCGACACCGGCAACAGTCGGATCGAGAAGTTCGGCCCGACCGGCAACATGATCAACAACCTCTCCGGCCTGGGAAGCGAAGCCGGGAAACTGAAAGAACCGGCTGCGATCGCGGTCGCCCCCGACGGCTCGATCTGGGTCGCCGACACCGGCAACAACCGGATCCAGCAGTGGAACTCAAGCCTGTCCCTGGTTCGCGCCGTCGGCAAAGAAGGGAGCGGCGGCGGCGAATTCAAAGCGCCTGCCTCGATCGAGGCAGACTCCTCGGGCAACATCTGGGTCGGCGATCAGAAAAACAACCGCGTCGAGGAGTTCGGCGAAGGCGGTAGATACCTCGGCCAGTTCGGCGCCAACGGGAGCGGCAGGTTCAGCTTCTCGACGGCGGCGGGGATCGCGGTCGACGCGAGCGGCTCCATCTGGGTCGCCGATCCGGGCCACTTCAAGATCCAGAAGTGGACCCAGGAATCGCCGCGCTCGGAAATCACGACCACCCTCTGGCTCGACAACAACCAGCAGACTGGCCTCCACGGCACCTGCAAATCCGCCGGCTGCACGATCGAACCGCAATGGACGGTGGAATCCCAAGCCCTGTCCGTCGGGAGCCACAGCGCCAAAGTGAAGACGACCGACGGCCTGGGTCGCAGCACGGAAAGCACGATCAGCTTCCAGATCGCCCGCGACACGACCAAACCGACTCTCGAAGCAGGGGGTGAACTCGTAAATGCTCCCGAAGGGTGGGTCGAACAGGAAACCTACGGCCTGAGCGCCACCGCGAACGATGCGGGAGCCGGGGTCACGTCGATCGCCTTCAAGATCGACGGTCAAACTGTGGCTTCAGCGTCTCAGTCGTGCCCAGACGGGGGTTGCAACGAGACGCTGAGCAAACAGGTCAGCATGGCCGGCTATGCGGGTGGGGCGCATCCAGCTGAAATCGTCGCGACCGATGGTGCGGGCAACACTTCCAAAAATCAGTGGACGATCAACGTCGATCCGGAAGGACACATCTCGACCGTCGAGCTCGCCGACACGCTCGAAGCCGCGGAAGGAACCGCAAATCTCAGCGTGGTTGGTAGCTCACCCACTGAAGAAAGCGAAGGCTCGGAAGTCGCCCTCGAGGGGGAAGGCGAAAACTATTCCGCTATTGGCTCATATTCTCCCATTCTGGTTTCTCGCAATCCGGCCAACGGTGTCCACATCGAAATCCCAACCGATTCAGGAGGAGCCCTCCAACAGATCTCAATAGTTCCGACTACTACCGTGAGCGGAGCGACGGAAATGGCCTCGGTTGAAGGAACCGCTGCTGCCTCGCCGAACACCGGCAACAGCGCCGACACGATCGTCAGGCCGATCTTCGACGGAGCGCTCAGTTTCCAGGACATTCGAGATCAGAGCGCCCCGGAGGAATATTCATGGGAAGTCCAGCTCGAATCGGGCCAGTACATTAGCCTGACGGAACCCCGATTCGTACAAGTGTATTTCCAGAGTGGCCATCCCGCGTTTGGTATCGCTGCCATGCCGGCTGCCGATGCGCTCGGGACCACGGTCCCAACGAGCTTGAAATTGGAAGGCAACGTGATCACCGAGGTTGTTGCACATAGGTCGGCACATCCCGTATATCCCGTCATAGCCGGTGTCGGCTGGGAGGGCGGCTACTTCTCCACGGAAATCCAGGGTCCCAAAGACGAAAAAGAACTCTGGGAAGAACGCGAACAGCGGGAACGGGAAGAACTGGAATTGCTAACCCATCAGGAACTAGAGTTGCTCGGCTTCGGCACCCTCGAAGTCAGTGCGCCGGAACCCGTTCCTTCATCCGAAGCTGAAGGTGTAGCTACTATCTCCAGCGTCGGCGAGCAGAGGCGTACCTTCATGCGATCTGCCTGTGGCCACAGATACCAATGGTTTCAAGAACCGGCGGGGTACCTGGCGGTGTTAAACGGAGAAGGCCGGTGTGGAAACGGTTTCGATCCCGTCAATCATCCCGGGGAAGCTGTCCTTTGGCGGGGAAGTATGAGAGGGGCGTTCCTCTATGAGCCGGGCGACCATGTTCGGCACAAAAATGCACATGACTGCGTTAAGGGAACCCCGGGCGAAAGTGAAATCTCTCTTTACGCAATGAAAGAAGCCTCCGAGTGCCAGTTTGGACCGAAGACCTCCGACGGTAATGGCGGATCGTGGGCTGCTGCCGGGCACTACCTGAGGGCTCAGGCGCACTGGGAACTCGGCCATAAAGCACGGTGTCCGGGCACCCCGGGAACCGGTGAATGTCCAGAAGACGCCGATAATCCCTGGATTTGGGAAGATAAGGCACTGGAACTTCATCTCTGGCCATCAGGTAAGGTTGACGAAACTGTTAACGATGGGTTTCCACCATGATGACTAGCCACCCTAAACTCAACGCTCGGAGCTGGCGAAAATCCTATGCGCTCTGGGCGGTGTGTTTCGCGGCAGCTCTGAGCTTCCTCGGCGCCTTGACCACCATCGATTCTTTTGCGACGGATCGGGGGTCCTGGTCCCGGGTGTTTCTGAAGAAGGGAAAGATTCGGGATTATGGGTGGGCCGTTGGCGCAAGGCTTCCTAAGGACAAACCACTAGGTCAAATTTGCGAGACGTCGGCGCACTTTTTGCCGAGGCCGGAATTTGACGAAGTCGAAGTCGATGAGTCGACCCTCTGTGGGAAACTGAAAAAACCCGGCGATTCGGTTTCGATCAGCACGATCTTCAAGTCTGAAAAATCTGACACTACGCTACTCGCGACGCTCTATCGACCGGTGGTGCGAAAAATCGTCTTCGTCCTTAGCAATGGCGAACAGAGAAGTTACCCCGCCCGGGTACCGAAGATTCCTAACCACAGTGCTAGGGGTATCCCAATGTTTCGTTATATCGTCGGTGTCTTCAATGAGGAAGAATGCCTTCGCAAGACCATCACCTACGATGCGCAAAACAAAGTGATAAAGCAGGAACAATCCGAAGCCCCTTGCACCTCTGAAGTCTGAACACGGGTAGCCCGGTTGGTCTGCGGCGAAACGGGCCGAATCGGTTTGGTATCCTCGCGTCTCTCGTGGGGAGGCTTACGTGAAGAAGGGGCTTGCAATTGGGCTCGTCATTCTGGTCGGTGGCGCGAGCGCATGCGGGAGCGCCGCGACCCGCGATGGTTCCGAACCAGGTGAACAGGCGCCTCCCGCAGCGCGGGAATCCTGCGAACGCTTCAACTCCGAAGCGAAGGAAATTGGGTGCCTGAGAGAGCTTGGCTACGGATGACGCCGGTTCGAGGAGGCAATGCAGCGAATGCGCGTCACTGCTAAATAGGCGAATCGTCAGTCTGGTCGCTGTGGGCATTGGAGCAAGCGTGTTCTTGGCTGGGCGTCCAAAGCCCACAGGAAATTGCAGAGGGCGAGTCGGGTTGTCGGCGAGATTACGCTGGTGGTACGGGAGGCCCACGTCGCCGGGGCCGGAGCGTGCGGGTCCGCTTCAAATCAAACCGACCCGACGCCACCTTCGAATGCAGGCTCGACCGGCGACGGTTCCACGCGTGTGACTCCCCGGAGGCCTACCGCGGGCTCACCGGGCGCCATACCTTCGAGGTGCGAGCCGTCATTAGTGGTGAATCAGATGCAGCCCTGCGCGACGGACCTTTGCCGTGCCCGGGCTGCGCCGCCACGGGCGCCGCGGCTGAGCCCCGAGGTTTTACCCGACAGTTGAACCGTTCGTCGCGATGTCCAGTGCTGCCCGCCAGCTGCTGAAGCGGTTGTAGACGGTGCCGGTGGACGGCCGGTCCTCGCAGGCCACCTCCCAGTCCGTGGAGCGCGGCCAGCGGCCGGTTCTACTACTCGGCACGGCGCTCACTCAGGTGGCGATACGCCTCCACAACTGCAACGCCGATAGCGCCGCACAGACCCGCGGCAGCCTCCGGTGACCACGGAGTCTGACCCAGGGCATTCGTGCAGTTGTGGCAGTTGAGAATGTCGGCACATGGAGCGCTGGAGGAGTGGATGCAGGTGGCCAGCAGCCAGATACCGAGAACGACGCCGAGCAGGCCCCCGATCCCGTGGGCTACCCAGTGCATCTCATGCCTCTCTCGTGGAGGCTCGAGCGATACGAGCCCGCCGTCGGCGGGGAGGACGTCGAGGTGGCCTCGTCGGACCCCGATCGGACGGTTTGGCGGGCTTCCAAGCTTGGAAGCCCGCGAGCGCTTTAGGGAAGGCGCCGGTCATAGCGTTTCCCGTTCGTGGTGTAGTCGACGACGCTCGTGGAGTTGACCGCCGCTTGGACGGATGCGATCGTGGCTTCGGCTGATTCCTTGCGGGTGTACGTCTCGGAGACGGCGATGATCTCGCCGTTTCCGCCGACCAGCTCCCAGTAGAACTGGCCGTCCTCGCTTCCTGAAATCGAGAAGTGCATGGGGTGGTAAGCCTCCTCTTGGTTGGTTGTCTGGTCAATGCCCCGGCCCGCCCGAAACGGGCGGGCCGGGGCTATCTGGCCGATGAACTGCGTCTATGGGTGGAGTGGCGTGGCTTCTTGCGGCGGCCAGGTCAGCGGCGTCTCGGCGCTGGGCTGGTAGACGCTGGGGCTCTTGAAGCCGATCAGCGCAACCGTTGTTCGGATCGGCTCCTCGCAGCTGAACTTCAGCCGGGCGGTGGCTTTCGCCTGGATCTCCAGGATCCGGGTACGCGATCGGCTGAGCTCGGTCGACAGGGCATGCCAACTCCGCCGATTCAGCACGAACGGGCTCCAGGTCAGGTGGCTGTCATCCCGGGCGTCCATCGTGCCTTCTTTCAGCGCCACCTTCGCGTGCTTGCTCAGATTCGAGGCAACTGCCCAACTGGGACCGCGCCGCCGTGAAAGGGGGGTCTCCCCTGGCGCATGCCGCGCGGCCCCCGGTGCCTCGAAGCCGGCCAGCGCGAACGTGATGGGGGTAATTTCCTGAGGGCAGAATCTCAGCTGGTCGAGCGCTTCGGACTGGATCTCGAAGCCGCGGTCGAAGTTGCGCATCAGCTCGGCCATCACTTCAGTCCAGCCCAAGAGGTCGAGCGACAAGTCGAACCGGCTCAGGTGGCTGCCGGCGAGGGCGTTGATGGTGCCTGCCTCGCCGGCCTCGCGGCATTGTTCGGTGAGATCCCAGAGCACTCCCAGGCTGACGCCCTGACGATCCTTGGGCACCATATCGGCGAACTGCTCGTCCTTATATTCCCGCTGGTGCACCGCGACGTAGTAGCGTCGCGGGAAGCCACCGGCCTGCACTTCTTCCTCTATCCGCAGGACCCCTTCCCTCCACAGCTGCCTGAAGTGGTAGCGGACGTTGGCCTCGGTCAGGCCGTACAGCCTGGCGAAAGCCGTGGTGGCGACTTTCCCGCGGCTGCAGGCGGAGATGATCAATATCCGCAGCGCGGCGTTGGATGCTTCTCGCGGCGACAAGATGCCGACGATGGCGGGGTTGAACTTGTCCATATTCCATCCTCCCTTCTATCCCTGTACTCAACCCGGTACTCGCTGATTGCTGCGCCGAGTTGAACCGAAGCTAATCGCGGATGTTCGGGATTGCCAAGCGAAAATCGAGGACGCCAATGCGAAAAAGACTGAAAGTTTGAGCCGACCTACAAACTCGGCTGTAGTTGACTTTTTTCAAATATTCAGTCTAAGTTGTCCAAATCTGGCCAAGTGACCTTGGAGGAGGTGGACAAAGCATGAAGATGGTGAGCGTTGGCAGTCCAGCGCCGCTTCTGCGGATTCGGAAGGCGGTCTGAGCGGGCAGAGTGGTGGCCCCGAAGGGGCGGGAGGTGCCCCGGCCGTCGACCGGCCGGGGCACGCAGCTGCCGCAAGGCGACCGGGAGCTGTCACGTTTGTTCCACGGAACTGATGCGAATCCGGGTCCCGATCAAACAAGTGGCCGTCGCGGCCGTGCTTGCCCTGGCGCTGGCGGCTTTCCCCGGCGGTGCCGCCGCCAAGCCGCGCCCGCTCTATTGGGGCGCCTGGATCGGCCCCCAGATCACCGGCGAAGAAGCGCCCTGGGACATGGAAGCGGCCTACCGCTTCGAACAGACGGTCCGCAAGGGGCTCTCGCTGCTCGAGTTCTCCGCTCCGTTCGCCAAGTGCGACAGCGGCTGCTCCTTCTACACGTTCCCCATCACCGAGATGCAGAAGATCCGCCGCCACGGGGCGATTCCGCTGTTCAGCTGGAACTCCGGGTCCTCCGGCGGCGACCATGGGGAATTCCAGCTCTCCGACCTGCGATCCGGCCGCTACGACCGTTACATCCGCGCCTTCGCCAGGCAGGCCCGGGCCTGGGGGCACCCCTTCTTCCTCCGCTTCAACTGGGAGATGAACGGCAACTGGTTCCCCTGGGGGGCGGCGACGAACGGCAACCGGGACGGCGAATACAAACTCGCCTGGCGCCACGTCTGGCGCATCTTCCACCAGGTCGGCGCGACCAACGCGACCTGGGTCTGGTGCCCCTACGCCGGCGACGAACCGCTGGCGCCCTACTACCCCGGCGCCCGCTACGTCGACTGGACCTGCCTCGACGGCTACAACTGGGGGCCGGAGTCGCCGGTGCAGGCGCCCTGGCGCAGCTTCGACGAGATCTTCAGCGCCGCCTACCGCCGGATCGCCGGCCACATCGCCCCCGGCAAGCCGATGCTCCTGGCCGAGCTGGCCTCGGACGACAGGGGAGGGGACAAGGCCGCCTGGATCCGCGACATGTTCACCTCCCTGCGCCTCGGCTACCCGAAGGTCGCCGGCCTCGTCTGGTTTGACAAGTTCGACCAGGGGATCGACTGGCCGATCGAGACCTCGCCGATCGCCAGCGCCGTCTTCGCCCACGGGGTCAGGAGCGGCCCCTTCAAGGGCAACGTCTACTCGCGGCTGCGCCGGACGCCGATCCCGCCGCCGCGGGGCTGAGCGGCGGAGGCCCCGCCCGGAGTGGTTCTCCGAGCGGGGGCCCTTGCGCCTGGCCGATGAGTCGATGGAGTGTCAGCGCCGATCAGCGCTTGGCCATAAGGCCGGTCGCGATCGAGGCGGGGCCTTCGAAGCCGGCGAGCGCAACCACTGTAGGGATCGGTTTCTCCCCGCTTTTGCGCCTTCGCATGTCCGATTCCGCCTTGATCTCGAGCGTGCGTTCCAGCACCCGGTCCAGTTCGCTCTGGATCTCCGTCCAACCCTGTTTGTCGAGCCCCATCGGGGTCTGGCTGAGGTGGCTGTCGGGCTGGGCGTCCAGCGTCCCCTCCTCGTGGGCTTCTTTGCAGACTTCGAGGAAGTCCAGTAGGGCTCCCTCGCTGACTTCCTGTCGTTCCTGCTCGGTCATCGCCTCGAACTCCCTGTCCGTGATCACTTTGAATCGATCCGCCACGTAGTAGTGGCGCCTGCCCCCGCGCACGGGTTCGGTCCGGCTGACGTGGATCCAGCCTTCCTTTTCCAGCAGGCGGAAGTGGTAGCTGACGGCGGCGACCCGCAACCCTTCCTGGTCGGCGATTTCCTTCGGCGTGACCTCCCGCAGATGGCAGGCGGCGACGATCCGCACCTGCAACTTGCCCGCGGGGATCTTCTGCCGTTTCCTCGCGCCGCGTTTCTTCTGCGCCATCGATACCTCCCCATGGTGTGCCCTTTTCCCTTGTCTGCCCTGTGCCGGGGCTTGCCCTAGGAGCCCCGTGCCACCGACGTTAGACAGAACAAGCCAGACAGGACAGGGCAAACGCGCGGTCTTTTAAATTGATTTTTCTCCATTAATCAATTTAACTTTCTCATCTCGTAAAGCGACCCGCCCAGGAGGTGACGAGATGAAAATCATCAGCATTGAGATTCCGATGCCGGCTGTGCAGACCCGGAAGTCCGTGTAGGGGGTGGGGGGCGGGTTGAAGAAGACCCGCCCCAATTACCGAGCGCTCGGACCTGACAGCCCGGTTCTTTACTTAAAGGTTCTTGCTCTATTCCCGGTGCGGATATAGGGTCGCATCCATGGCTGGAGTCGGGCAGGAAGAAGCGAAGTGGCTGCTGCAGTTCACCAGCCCCACCTACAACTCTGAATACGGCGAAGGGCGCCCCTGGGGCGACGGCACGGCGATGGCCGAACGCGCCAAGGTCGCGGGGCAGAACCCCTGGGACGCCGGCTGCAAGGTGACGCCGCTGCTGGGCGGGGATGCGGCGATGATCGCGATCCGCGAAGACCTGGAGAAGGCGATCCTAGAGGCCAAAGCGATGAAAAAAGCCGAAGAAGAAGAAGGGAAAGACAAATTCCCTCCCGGCGGACGCGGCCACGTCTACTTCACCGGCCTGCAGTTCAACGGCCTGCGCGATCTCTCGAGCAAGAACCCCTGGGGCGCCGGCCCGTGGGAGAAGGGGGAAACGGCGATCAAGGACCAGACCGCGCTCGGTTTGGTCCTGCGCTTGATGTCTGCCGGGATCCAGGTCCGCATGCTGCTCTGGATGCCGAACGAAGCCGAGATTCTCCAGCTCGAAAACCTCGGGTTCGAACACCGCTGCATGGCGGCCGCGGTCAAGGAACACGACGAAGTCCTGCAAGCGGAATGGGAGCCGGCGGAACCGATCGGCGTCGTCGCCCTCGATCTGCGCACGGCCAAGCCATGGGTCGCGACCCTGCACCAGAAGATGATCGCGATCCGGGTCGGCAGGGTGAACACCGCCTACTGCGGCGGCGTCGACCTGGCCTTCACCCGCCGCGACTTCGGCCTCGCCGGCACCGCCTCGATCGGGAAGGGCGACTGGCAGTCGGGCGAAATGACGCCCAGCACCACGGACCCTTGGCCGAAGGAAAGCCCGCCGCCGTTCGGCGGCTACCCGAAGTTCCCCTTTGAACCCGGGAACGGCGCGGAAAACGTCGGCCCCGAACTCGACACCGAAGTCTATGGCTCCAGCTTTCAGCACTGGCACGATCACCATCTCCGCCTCGAGGGCCCGGTCGTCGCCACCCTCGAGGAGCAGTTCGTCGAGCGCTGGGCGATGGAAGGAAGCGTTGCGGCGTTCGACTTCGCCGAGACGTCCTGGTCCGAGGGCCAGATCGTCGTCACCAGCAACGCCTATATCGGCAGCGGAAACAAGCTGGCGCCTTTGCCGGCACCGAAAGCGGTGCCGGCGCTGTCCGGGAAGACGGCGACGGTGCAGATGTGGCGGACCATCCCCGTGCGCTGGCCGACTCCTCAGAAATCTCCTTTCGTGCGCGGGGAGTTCACGGTGATGGCGGGGATCGCCAAGGCCGTCCTCGCCTCGACCGAACTGATCACGATCTGCGACCAGTACTTCTGGAGCGTGCCGCTGGCGCGGCTGCTCGCGGCTCAACTCAAAGCGCAGAAGAACCTGAAGCTGCTGATCGTCCTGCCGCCCTTCGGGAGCACGCCGAGCGAGGTCCCCTTCGAGCTGGGGTTGCGCCAAGCGGCGCTGAAAACCCTCTATGACATGCTCGAAAACGCGGCAAATCGCGAACGGGTGATGGTCCGCGACGTCTGGTCGTATAGCCAGGGGCGGGGCGTCTACGTCCACGCCAAGTCGCAGACCTACGACGACAAGCTCTTCGTCTGCGGCTCGGCGAACATGAACCGCCGCTCGCTGCAGTGCGACGGCGAGCTCGATTGCGCGGTGCTCGGCGAAGAAGCCGTGCGGCGCCACCTCGGCGAACTCTACGCCTGCTTCACGGGGTCGGAGCTGAAGGTCACCGAACCCGACTTCCTCGGCCGTTTCTGGACAGAAATCAAAACGAAAACGCCGGGGAAGACGCTGACCACGGACCCGCTCTTCGCCGAATCCGTCAGCGAACCGAAAACGCCGAACGGGGTGAAGATGAACCCCGTATACCCCGCGGTCTATGGCTTGTTCGAGCCGACTTCGGTCAAAGACACAGTCGACGACGGACAGAGGAACCTGGCGGAAATCACGTCCCTGCTCGAGCAATACGGTGACAACGGGACCTGGCCCTACCGCCAGGCGAACGAGTCCCTGGGGGCGGAAGACAACGAAGAAGAACCAGAAGGCGAGAAGCCGCGGATGCCCCGCCTCGTCCTCTGAGCGCCCGTTTCCACGCGGTCGTCCAGCCGGTTGTTAACGACCTGTCATCGGGACGGATAGATTGGTGGCCTGAGCACCTCTGAATTCGCGCAGCTCCGTGGTGCCGAAGAGGCGCCGTTCCTCAGCTTCGAGCACTGGCCGCTGGTCCGTAAGGTCGCGCTCGGGCTCTACTTCCTGGCGCTCGTCCTCTGGAGCGCGCACTACGGGATCCCGGTCCAGCGCGAGCTGGTGATCCTCTGGACCTGCGGGGCGCTCGCCTGCGTCTCGATCGGGCGGCCGCCGCGGGAAATCCTCCAGCTGGCGCTCGACTGGCTGCCGATCGTCGCGGTGCTGTGGGCGTATGACCTGACACGCGGGGCGGCGGACTCGCTCGGGATCGGCGTCCACTACGACACGATGATCGACTTCGACCGCTTCGTCTTCGGCGAAGTGCCGACGGTCTGGCTGCAGGGGCATCTGTACGAGCCGCACGTGGTGCAGTGGTGGGACGTCGCCTTCACCCTCGTCTACACGTCCTACTTCATCGTCCCCTTCGTCCTCGCCGGCTGGCTCTGGGCGCGCGACCGGCTCAGCTTCCGGCGCTTCACCCGGCGCCTGGTGACGCTGGCGCTCACCGGGCTCGCCACCTACACCGTCTTCCCGGCGGCGCCGCCCTGGATGGCGGGGGAAATGGGGCTGATCGGGGAAGTGCACCGGACCACCGCACGCGGCTGGGAAGTGATCGGGGTCGGCACCGCCTCGCTCTTCTCCAAGGGCCAGGAGACGAGCAACCTCGTGGCTGCCGTCCCCTCGCTGCACTCGGCCTTCACGATGCTGGTCGTGCTCTTCCTCTGGGGCCGGGTGCGCTCGAAGCTGCGGCCGCTGCTGCTGCTCTATCCGCTGGCGATGGGCCTGACCCTGATGGCGACCGGCGAGCACTACTTCTTCGACGTCGTCCTCGGCTGGCTCTACGCCGGCGCGGTGATGGCCGGCTGGGCCTGGTGGGAGCACCGGCGCGAAGCGCGGCTGGGGACGGCTAGCGAACCGGCAGCCGCAGCTGCAGGTTCGAGACGGTGATCGGCGCCTGCAGGTTCGACGGCCGCGCGTAGGGCGCGTCGGAGGGCAGCAGCTCCAGCTTCACGGTGTCGCCGGCGGCGAAGCGGTAGCCCTGCGGGTGGAGCTGGAAGACGACGGCTTTGCCGCCTTTGCCGGGGCGCAGGAGGCCGCGGGCGACGAGGCGCTCTTCGCCGTTGGGGAGGACGTCGAGCAGGCGCGCCGCCAGCTCGGAGTCTTCGCCGACGGTGGCGAGGTCGGCTTTGATCGTCGGCGAGCCGAGCAGGGTGAAGCCGGGCGCCGGCACCGAGAGGCGGTAGTTGGCGACGCCGAGCTGGTCGGCGCCGGGGGCGGTGGCGCAGGCGCCGCCGCCGGCGATCGGGTCGAAGGCGACGCCGATCGTCGGGTTGCTGGCACCGGGGAGGATCGTCTGCGACGCCGCGCCGTTGAGCAGGACTTCGCTGGTGGCCAGTTGGTGCCAGCTTTCGGCTTTGTAGGGGCCTTCGGAGGGGCCGCCGCAGACCGTGGTCAGGGCTTCGGCGCTCGAGCTCGGTTCCGGTCCGGTCCCCTTCAGGTAGTGGTCGAACCAGGCGTTCTCGCGCTGCAGGAAGAGCGCCTCGTCGGCGGGCTTGTTCTGGCTGCGAGCGTGGCCGTCGTCCATCAGGAAGAGAGAGATCGGGTCGCCGGGATACTGCGCCCGGGTGCGGTTGTAGAAGCGGACCGCCTCGTCGACCGGGAAGAGGTCGTCGTTCCAGCCGTTCTGGATCAGCAGCGGCGCCGGCGCCTCGGAGTGGTCGATGTAATAGGAGGAGTGGTAGGTGGTGATCTGTTCGACGATCCCGGTCGCAAGGGGGTTGGAGTCATAGGGCTCGCCGGCGTTGATCAGCCCGTACCAGCCGGTCAGGTTCGCTTCGGTGTCGGTCGCCGAGTAGTTGCTCGTCGCCAGGCCGGTGCCGTAGAGGCCGCTGACGAAGGAGAGCTTCTCGACCCCGATCTTCGCTTTCCCGCTCGGGCCGCGGTAGGGGGAGTCGGTGGCGGTGTCGAGGGTGCTGCCGTTCGGCATCAGCGAGTAGGCGAGGTCGCTCCAGGGCCACTGCGGCACCGCCGCCGCCAGTTCCATCGCCTTGCCTTCCGGACTTTCCCAGGGGACGAGGGTGCCGTCGGGGAGCATCGTGCGGTTGCGCAGCGCCGCCAGCGCCAGCGACATGCCGCCGCCGTAGGAGACGCCGGTGGCGCCGATCTTCTTCGGCTCGGCGACGCCTTCGTCGGCGAGGACGGAGATCAGGTACTGGGCGTCACGGACTTCGTAGCGGTCGTCCATCAGGTGGTTGTAGCCCTTGGTGCAGGCGGCGGTGAGGCGGTCGGGGTCGGTTGCCCCGCAGGAGTTGCCCCAGCCGCGGTCGCTCATGCTGAAGACCGCGTAGCCCGCTTCGGCCCACTGCTGCACGCGCGGGTCTTCGAGGCCGATCTTGTGCCCGCCCCAGCCGTGGAAGAGGCCGATCAGCGGGTAGGGCCCGTCTTCGCCCGAGCTCGGCTGCGGCGGCAGGACCACATTGACGTCGATCTTCGTGGCGCCGTCCCAGGTGGTCGTTTTCCCTTCGCAGAGGCGCACGTTCCCGTTCGCCGCCTGCGCCGCGCAGCCGACGTCGCCGCCGAACAGCGGCGGCGAGACCGCCCCCGCCGCGGGCACCACGGTCAGCACGACCAGCAGCGCCGCCGCCGCGCCTCCCAAGAACCACCTCATTCGCTCGATGCTCAACCCAGCGCCTCCATAAGAACGAAGTGCTTCTACCCGGTGATCGTCTTCTTAATAGCCAGCGGTGCGCCTTTTCCGCATATGACACGGATAACGCGCACCGCTCAGGCGAGGCGCCTTGAGAAGCTTTCTTCCAGGGCGTCCTTGCCGTCTTCGCCGGGGACGGTCTTGTCGAGTCGGGCCCAGGCTTTGCGGCCGTCTAGGTGGAGGCTTGCGACCTGGTTGTCGAAGCAGGGGCCCTCGAGGGTGCGCCAGCGGATGCCGGGGTCGGGCGCGCCGGCCGCGCGCGCCAACAGTGAGGCGACGGCGGTGGCGGGCTTGCCGAAGGCGGCGCGCACGACCCGCCGCTCTTTCTCGTCGAGGGGGTTGCGGTAGGGGGAGCAGACCGCCTGGTAGACGGGGCTGCGCCCGTTGCTGTCGCCGTTGGCCGAAGCCGGGTAGGCGACCTCGCTGAGATAGGCGTGGTGGACGTCGCCGGAGAGGACGACGATCGAGGCGGGCGCCTTGCCGCGCTTGCCGGTCGCAACTTCGATCAGGAGGTCGCGCAGCCTCGCGAACGACTCGCCGAAGGCGGCCCAGTGGTCGAAGTCGACTTCGCGCCGCAGCTTCTCGCTCGCCCAGGCGGCCGGCTTGCCCCAGGCCCCGTCGCAGAGCTGCTCGTTCCAGGCCTCGAGCCGGTCGAAGGTGGGGGAGAGGATCCAGGGGACGGTGGTGCAGATCAGCAGGTGGTCGAAGTCGCCGCTCGCGTGGTCGACGATCCAGTCCCACTCCTCGTCGTCGACGATCGTGCGGCGGTCCTCCTCCAGCACCCGCCCGGCTCGCGAGTCGACGAAGACCGCCCGGGTGCGGCCGAAGTTGCGGCAGAAGCTCCAGCGCACCCCGGCCCCGGTCGAGTCGATCCGCTGCGCCCAGGGGAACAGCTCCTCCTCACCCGTCTGGTTGCCGCGCACCCGCTGGTAGAGCTCGTCCTCGGCCAGCTCGCGCGGCGAGAGGTTGCCGAGGTGCTGGTAGATCCAGTAGCTGGCGATGCAGCCGACCGCGCGCCGGTGCCACCAGGACTTCGCCCGCATCTCCAGCAGCCAGGAGCGGGAGATGTTCCAGTCGTCGCTCATGTCGTGGTCGTCCCACAGCATCGAGACCGAGACGTTGGAGAAGAGCCAGCGGATCAGCGGCTCCTCCCAGCTCTCCTGGTAGAGCCAGGTGTACTCCTCGAAGTCGGTCACCTCGTCGCCCGGCGGGGTGTCGGTGCCGCGCCGTTCCTTGATCTTCTTGCGCGTCTTCGGCGAGCCCTCGTCGACGTAGACCTGGTCGCCGAGCAGGAAGAGCTGCTCGGGCCACTCCTCGCGGTCGCCGGCGGCCATCTGCTGCGCCAGGACCCAGAGCGCGTCGACCTCGTGGCCCTGGTCGGTCTCGTCTTTCGGTTCGGTGAAGGGCGCCTCGTGCGGGACCGCAACCCGGCAGGAGCCGAAGACGATGTCGAGCTCCCTGCCGGCGTCGGTGGTGCGGATCGCGCTCGGCGGCAGCTCCGAGTCGGGCTCGGGCCAGCGCACCTCGCCGTCGAGCCTCACCTCGTACTCGTAGCGCGAGGCGGGCTCGAGCCCGTCGATGCAGACGACCGCGTAGTGGTGGCCCTCGACCCGGAAGGTCCGCTCGCGATGGCCGAGGACCTCGACCTCGCAGGCCTCGTCGGTCTCGACCCAGACCGTCGCCTCCGTCTCGGAGACGTGGCGCAGCAGCGGACCGAGGACGAGGTCAGTCATGCCCCGGTCCTACCCAGTTGGGCAAATTTTCAGATCCGGCCGAGCAGGAGGAGGACGAGGAGGATCAGGGCGATCAGGCCGAGGACGCCGCCGGCCACAGCCACCTTCAGCAGCACCAGCACGATCGCGACGACGATGAGAAGACCGATCAGCGCTCCGACCATCTGAATCCTCCTGTTTCCGCGGAGGGGAGACTCCGCAATTGGAACGAGTTCTTAGTTCTTTGATGAAACGCGCGCGCCCCCGATCCGTCAGTCCCTTCCGAAAGGCACTGACGCCCTCGGCAATGCTTCGTTTAGTAGGTAGCGGAAATGTCCATATCTATGAACAGATGGCTCGAGATGGGAAAATCGGGCGATGAGCGAAGCGGCAGCCCCGGCGGGATTCAACCGCCTGCTCTCCGACGAGCGCCTCACCCGCCGTGCGGTCGGGGGGGACGAGCGCGCCTTCGCGGCGATCTTCCGCCGCTATCACCAGAGCATCTACCGCTTCTGTCTGACGATCGTCGGCAACCCGGAGGACGCTCAGGACGCGCTGCAGAACACGATGGCGAAGGTGCTGCGGGCGCTGCCCGGCGAGGAGCGCGAGATCGAGCTGAGGCCATGGCTCTACCGGATCGCCCACAACGAGTCGATCGACCTGCTGCGGCGGCGGCGGGAGACGCGCGAGCTGGACGTCGAGCAGATCGCCCCCGGCTACGGCCTCGCCGAGGACGCGGCCACGCGGGAACGGCTGCGGGGGCTGATCGCCGACCTGAAGGAGCTGCCGGACCGCCAGCGCGAGGTGCTGGTGATGCGCGAGCTGAGCGGGCTCGGGTTCGAGGAGATCGCCGCCGCGCTCTCGACCTCCGGGGCGGTGGCCCGGCAGACCCTCTACGAGGCGCGGCAGGGCCTGCGGCAGATGGAGGAGGGGCGTGAGATGAGCTGTGCCACGGTGACCAAGGCCCTCTCCGACGGCGACGGTCGTGTGGCCCGGCGCCGCGACATCCGCTCCCACCTGCGGGCCTGCTCCGACTGCCGCGCCTTCCGCGACGAAGTCGAGGGCCGCCGGCGCGACCTCGCGGCGCTGGCGCCGCTGCCCGCGGTGGCGGCGGCGGGGATGCTGCAGGGCCTGCTCGGCGGCTCGCACGGAGCGGCCGGCGGCGGGCTGGCGGCGACGCTGGGCGGTGGCGCGGCGAAGACGATCGGCGCCTCGGCCGCGGCCAAAGGCGTGGCGACGGTGGCGGTCGTGGCGGCGATCGGCGTCACCGCGGCCGACCAGACCGGCGCCATCCACCTCGGCCTGCCCGGCGAGCAGAGCTCGCGGTCGGCCAAGCAGGCTCCCGCGTCCGGCGGAACCGCGGCGGGGGAGGCGAAGGCAGTGCACGATGGGGGAGCTGCAGCCGATGGAGCCGGCAAGGCGGGAGCCGCCGCGGGCTCGCAGAAGGCGAAGGGCGATGCCGGAGTCACCACGGGAAAAGCAGCTGCTCATCACCAGGGGAACGCTGCGGGCCATGGGCGTCACCACGCCGGCGCCGACGAAGGCCTTCCCGGTTACGGGCCGGGGGTCGAACATCCCAGCGGCCAGGGCCACGAAAAGCAGTACCCGTCGGCGGCGACCAAGGGGCAGGAAACCGCCGGCCAGAATTCGCCGTCGCAGGAATCAAAGGGCGGCAGCGGCGCCAAGGGTGGGAGCGGTGGCAAAGGCGCCGGACATGCGGCCACGCCGAGCAAGCCCTCTCCGCCGAAGTCAACTCCGCCTACCAGCACGCCGCCGGAGGAAGCGCCCGCAAACCCTCCCTCGGCGAAACCGGAACCACCGGCTCCGCCGGCGACCCCGGCAGCCGAAAAAGCGGCGCCTGAGGCCTCGCCCGGATCCGGCGGCAAACCAGAAAACGTTCCCCCGTCGCCTTAGATGGCGCCCCGTCGCCTTAGCGGGCGGCGGGGCGTCTGATTCGCAGCGGCAACAGGCGATTGCCGTGCAGGTACTTACGCACCAGGCGCTCGACAGGAGCCGGGCGGGGGCGTTTCAGGGAGGGGGTCGGTTTCGTCGACTGGGTCATCTCATTCCTCCGTCGGCCTTCCCCTCCCACCCTCCCGCGGCGCCCCCTGCCGGGCATCCGTGGTTTGCCGCACATCGCACCGCCCTCCGGCCGCCGCTTGACTAAAAGCTCGCTCTTCGCGAGCATCGAACAATGGTCCAGGGGGGTCTTGCCAGGTGGGGGGCTATGTGCTTGGTCGCGGTCGGCCTGCTGCTGAGCGCGGCGGCACCGGCGTCCGCGTCCGTCTACTTCGGGGCGCTGATCGGCGGCGAACCGTACGGCATGACCGAAGACGCACCGGAAAGCGAAGCTGCCTGGAACCTCTTCGAGCGCCACGCGGGCAAGAAGGTCGCGATCCTCAACCAGGCCCAGCCCTGGTGCAGCTTCGACCAGGGGGCGATGAACACGACGGCGGCACGGGGGGCGATCCCCCTGGTCACGATGGGCCTCGGCAGCGGCGTCACCCTGGCCGAAGTGCGGGAAGGCAAACAGGACGCGGCGATCAAACAGTGGGCGCAGGCGGCGAAGGCCTGGGGCCACCCCTTCCTCTTCGGGCCCTGGTGGGAGATGAACGGCGCCTGGTTTCCCTGGGGGCGGAGCACCGAATTCGTCGCCGCCTGGCGGCACTTCCACGACGTCGTCGTCGCCCAGGGCGCGACCAACGTCACCTGGACCTGGATCACCAACGCGATCTGGTCCGACCCGGAATCGAACCCGACCCCGTATTACCCCGGCAACGAATACGTCGACTGGGTCGGGCTCGACTCCTACAACTGGGGCCTCAACCCTGCGCAGCCGGACAGGTGGCGCAACCCCGACCAGACGATCACGCCGACCCTCGGCATCGTCGACGAACTGACCGGGGGCGCAAAGCCGGTGGCGATCGTCGAGGAGGCCTCGAGCGAGCACGGCGGCAACAAGGCCGACTGGATCCGGGAAATGCTGACGACCTACGTGCCCCACCACCCGGAGATCGGGGCCTACCTCTGGTTCAACCGCAACACGGAAAAGCAAGAAGCCCACAAGGACTGGATGATCGAGACTTCGGTGACCGCTCAGCAGTCGTTCCGCAAGGCGATCCAGAGCGGCATCTACGTCTCGGCGCCGGTCTCGCTGCCGAGCCTGACGAAAGTGCCGCCGCCCCCGGCCGCGAGCACGGACCCGCCGCAGGCCGCCGACCTCTCCGGCCCGGCCGAAATCGCCACCGGCCCCGACGTCGCGGTGGCGCCCGACGGCACCACGACCGTCGTCTGGAGCGCCCGCACCGAAGGCAGCTTCGCCGTCTACATGCGACGGATCGCCGCCGACGGCAGCCGCAAGCCGGCGGTGCGGCTCTCCGACCCCGCCCAGGACGCGCTGGCCCCTCAGGTGGCGGTTGCGCCCGGCGGTACCGCCACCGTCGTCTGGACCCGCTTCGACGGCCAGAGCTTCCTCGTCCAGGGGCGCCGGGTCGATCCCGCGGGGACGCCGGAAGCCTCGACCAAGAACCTCTCGAAGGCGGGGGGAGACGCGGCGGACCCGCGCCTCGCCGTCGCCCCCGACGGCACCGCGACCGTGGTCTGGAAGCGCTTCGACGGCTTCCACGACCGCGTCGAAGAGCGGCGGATCACCCCCGCGGGCGAGCGCCTGCCGGCCGAAGCGGCCAACCTCCTCTCGGCGGAAAAACAGGATGCGGTCGAACCGGAGGTCGCCTCGGCCCCCGACGGTGCCTCGACCGTCGTCTGGAGCCGCTTCGACGGCAGCGACTCGATCGTCCAGCGGCGGCGGATCGATCCCCTGGGTGTCACCGAAGGAGAGGTCGCCGATCTCTCCGAGGTGGGGGAGAGCGCGATGCAGCCCGAGGTGGCGGTGGACCCTGACGGCGAGGCGACCGTCGTCTGGAGCCGTTTCGACGGCGGCAACTGGCTGATCCAGGAGCGGCGGCTTGACCCGGCGGGCACCGCCGACGGCGCCGTCGCCAACCTCTCCGCCGGCGGGCGCGATGCCGCCGAGCCGCAGCTGGCGGTCGACGCGAAAGGGCGGGCGACGGTCGTCTGGGAGCGCTACGACGGCAGCAGCTTCGTGGTGCAGGCGCGGCGCCTCGACGCCGCCGGCGCCCCGACGGCGGTGCAGAACCTTTCGGCGTCTGGGCGCGACGCCGCCGAACCGCAGCTCGCGATCGACCCCGACGGCACCGCGACCGTCGTCTGGAGCCGCTTCGATGGCTCGAACTTCGTGGTCCAGCGCCGCGACGTCGCCGCGGATGGAACCCTCGCCGGCACCGAAAGCGTCTCGGCGCCCGGCCGCCGCGCCGGCGCCCCTGCGGTGGCTTGGGGAAGCGACGGCGCCCTGGCGATGGCCTGGCGGCGCTTCGCCGGCAGCGGCGACGTGGTCCAGGCGGGAACGGTTGCGCCTCCACCTCCACCGCCGCCCCCTCCGCCACCGCCGCCTGGGGGCAAGGAACCCGGGCCGGAAAACGGCACCCGCGGCACCGGCTCGTCCCCGTCGCAGGGCGGCTCCGCAACCTCCGCTTTCCAGGTCGAGAAGGTGATCGTCAACCGGAAACAGGGAACGGCGACGCTGCAGGTCTCGGTGTCCGGGCCTGGGCGGCTGACCCTGGCCGGCGCCGTCCCCCGCAGCCAGACGCTGGACGGGGCCGGCGTCGCCTCTCTCCGCGTCGTCCCGAAACCCGCGAAACGGCGCCTGCTGAGCCGGCGCGGCGTCCTGCGGCTGAAGGTGACCGTCAGCTTCGAGCCGCTCGGCGGCAGCGCGGTCAGCCGGCAGCTGACGCTTGGGCTGAGGAGATCTCAGCCAAAAACGGGGTGAGGAAGCGGCCGATCAGCTTGCTCGGGTTGTCGATCGGCCATGGTGGCCGCTCGCTGGCAACCGAGGTTTCGCCGTGCCCGCCGCCGAGCCAGCCGAACAGGTAGCGCGGCTTGGCGCCGGTCCAGAGGATCCCGCGCAGGACCGGGTCGAGCGGCCTCGCCTCGACCGCGCAGCCGAGCTCGGCCGCGATCGCCTCGACCGCGACGTCGGCCTGCTGGGTGGCGATGCCGCCCTGCTTGACCGGGAAGTTGGTGACGTCGCCGATCGCGAAGGCGCGGGTGGCGCCGACGATCCGCGAGTGGTCGTCGACGGGGATGAAGCCGGCGGGGTCGTAGGGCAGCCCCTCGATGTGCCGCCCCTCGATCCGGGGCAGGCTGACCACGGCGTCTGCTTCGACGTCCTCGCCGGGGACGATCGCGAGGGCGCCGCGCTCGTACTTGACCGGGTGCGTCCCGGTCACCACCTCGATGTCGTGCTCGGCGAGCAGCTCGGCGACCTGCTCGGAGGCGCGGCGGCCGAAGATCTGCAGCGGCCCGTCTTCGGGGGTGACGATCGTCAGGCGGGTGCCGGCGATGCCGGCGCGCTCGAGTTCGGTCGCCGCCAGCAGGGCAAGCTCGTAGGCGGGCAGTGCCCAACCGTGGCCGCCGGGCATGGTGAAGACGAGATGGCGCAGGCGCCCTTCCCGCAGCCGGCTCACCACTCCCTGGACCTCGCCTTCGTCGGCGACGCCCCAGAAGGTGGTCGCGCCCGGCACCGACCAGAGCAGGCGGGCGCCGCAGGCGACGATCAGGAAGTCGTAGGGGATCTCGTTGCCGTCGTGGGTGTGGGCGCGGCGAAGCGCGGTGTCGATCCAGCCGACGTTCTCGGGCCGGAACTCGGCGCCGCAGCGCTCCAACAGCCCCTGGAGTTCGTAGCGGAGGACGCGGGAGGCGCCGTAGGGCTCGCCGACCGCGAAGGGCCGGTAGACGAAGTCGCCCCGCCCGGCGCAGACCTCGATCTGCGCTTTGTCGCCCGCCAGGTTGTGCAGCGCCAGCGCCGCCTCGAGCGCACCGACGCCGCCGCCGACGATCAGGATCTTCGGAACTCCCGCCCGGTTCATGCCCGAAATTGTCCAATCGGCGGGGCGGTCGCCCATCCGGGAGGAGCCACGCAATCGAATGTGGTTTTTCCCCATCGCGGAGTCCGAGGGCGGCTTAAGTTCTGCCGATGGAGCTTGGCCAGTTGGCGATCGCGCTGGCGGTGGTCTTCGCCGTCAACCTGCTGCCCGCCTTCGGGCCGCCGACCTGGGCCGTGCTGGTCTTCTTCAGCCTCGACTTCGACCTGCCGGCGGTGCCGCTGGTGCTGGGCGGGGCGCTGGCGGCGGCGGCCGGCCGCTACGTCCTCGCCTCCGGCGCCCGCAGGCTGCGGCCGAGGCTGGCGGCGGCGCGGCTCGAGCGCCTCGACCGCGCCCAGGCCGCCCTCGGCGCCGATCGCCGTCGCACCGCCGCCGGGCTCGGCCTCTTCGCCCTCTCGCCGGTGCCCTCGGGCCAGCTCTTCGTCGCCGCCGGCCTGATGACGGTGCCGCTGCCGCCGCTGACCGCGGCCTTCTTCGCCGGCCGCCTCGTCTCCTACTCGATCTACGTCGGCGCGGCGTCGATCGCCGAGAAGAACCTCGGCGACCTCGTCCTCGACGCCCTCACCTCGCCGCTCGGGATGGCGCTGCAGGTGGCGATGCTGATCGCCCTCGCGGTCCTGCTCGGCGGCTTCGATCCGGAGGAGCGCCTGGCGCGGTCGGGCCGCCGGTAAGACCCCCCTCGGGCTTGTGGCCTTGTGCGGATGGCCGCCCCCCGGGGCGGGCATACGGTGGACGGTAGGCAACTACCGAGGGGACGAGATGGCCACCGAGAGCAGTAAGAGCGAACTTCTATTGCGTGCCGAGGTGCCGGGAATCGAACCCGACGAGATCAAGATCGAGGTGAAGGACGGAGTCCTCACAATCTCCGGGGAACACCACGAGGACCACGTCGAAGAGCTCGAAGGCTACGTGCACCACGAGACCCACTACAGCTCCTTCTCGCGCTCGATCACCCTGCCGCCGGACGTCGACGTCGAGCATCTGGAGACCCATATCGAAGACGGCAAGGTCGAAGTCCAGATCGAGGACGGCAGGATCGAGGTGACGCTGCCGGAACCCGAGGACGACTGACGGGTGCGGCTCCTCGTCGGTTATGACGGCAGCGACGGCGGGCGCGACGCGCTGGAGCTGACGCGGGTGCTCGGCGAAGCGACCGGGGCGGCTGCGCTGGTCGTCACCGTGCTCCCCTACGGGCCGCTGCCGATCCCCTACGAAATCCTCGAAGCGGAGGAAGCCGAACGGGCAAAGCCTCTGTTCGAAGAGGCGAAGGAGCGGTTGGGCGGGCTCGAGGTCGAGACGCGCGCCTTCGGCGGCGGCTCTCCGGCGGGGGTGATCAACGACCTCGCCGAGCGGGAGGAGGCCGAGACGATCGTCGTCGGCTCGCCCCATCGCGGGGCGATCGGGCGGGTGGTGATCGGCAGCGTCGCCGACGGGCTCCTGCACGGGGCCCCCTGCGAGGTGGTCGTCGCGCCGAGCGGCTACGCGAAGGAGGAGCACGGCCCCTTCCGCACAATCGCCGTCGCCTACGACGACACGCCGGAAGCGAAGGCGGCGCTGGCGCGGGCGGAAGCGATCGCGCTCGCCTGCCGGGCGACGATCGTCGTCTACACCGTCTCCGCTCCGCCCGCGGTGGTGCCGGGCGCGGCCGGCTACGCGCCGGCGATGCCGCCGGAAGCGGGGGCGATCGTGACCCGGACCGTGAAGGCGGTCGACGAGCGGCTCGCCGCCACCGGCCGGGTACTCGCCGGCGTCCCCGGCCCGGCGATCGTCGCGGCCTGCGAGGAGGCGGGCGCCGACCTGCTGGTCGCCGGCTCACGCGGCTACGGCCCGGTGGCGCGGGTCCTGCTCGGCTCGGTCTCGACCCAGCTTGCCCACAAGGCCCGATGCCCCGTCCTGGTGGTGCCGCGGCCGTCCCCAGGCTGAGAACGCACTTCTTCCCGCATAGCGGGAAGAAGTGCGTTTTCGTCAAGCGATCAGGTCGCGCAAGAGATCGACGTATTCGCGCAGGCGGTCGACTGCGAGGTAGTTGTCGCGGATTCGCTCGCGGCCGGCTCGGCCCATCGCCGAGCAGCGGTCGCGGTCGCCGACGATCGCTTCGATCGCGCGGGCGAATCCCGGCAGGTCGCGGGGGTCGTCGACCAGCAGCCCGGTCTCGCCGTCGACGACCTGGTCCTGGATGCCACCGACGCGGCTTGCGACCAACGGCCGGGCCTTCCACATCGCCTCGGCCACGGTCAACCCGAACCCCTCCGCGAGGCTCTTCTGGACGATCACGTCGGCCCGTCGCTGCAGCGCGTTGACCATCAGCGCGTTTTCGCGCAGGTTCTCCATCGGCAAGCTGATCAACCGCGCTCGGCCGCGGCGTTCGGCATCCATCCCTCGCCATTGCTCGGCCACCTCTTCGTAGACGGCGGCTCCCTCGGGGTCGTCGCTGACGCCCGCCGAGTCGGGCCCGACCAGGAGAAGGCGCAGCGAAGGGTCGTCGAGGTGCTGCTCGAAGATTTCGAGCAGGCCCCGCGGGTCCTTGAGCCGATCCCAGCGCGAGACCTGGGCGATGACGGTGGCGTCCTCCGGGAGCGGGCCCTCTTGCAGGATCGTCGCCTTGGCCTCGACTGCCGCCAGGACCTCGCGCCGCCGGTTCGCGTCGAGTTCTTCGTTCTTCGGCGAGAACGGGTCGATCACCGGCGGCATGAACCAGGCCTTCTCAGGGTCGAGCCCCTCCCAGAGGTAAGCGCGCCGCGAGAAGATGTAGGCGTCGGCGCCTTCGACGTAGGGGCGGAGGAAGTCCCAGGCTTCGCGGGCGAGGTCGTTGGGCTCGTCGACGCCGATGTGGCAGCGCCAGACCACCGCCAGCCCCGCCTTCCGCATCGCCGGGACCAGGCCGGCGGTCTGCGGGTCGTGCAGGTAGATCACGTCGCCTGTCTGCACCAGGCGGGCGAGCTCTTCCGCGCACCAGGCCAGCGCCCGCTCGTACGCCGCCCGGGCGCGGTCGTCGAGGGCACCGCTGTCGCCCTCGTGGCCGTGCAGGCGGTTGTGGATCCGCTTGGTCACGGCGAAGAAGCCGTCGGTCTCGGGCAGGACAACCCAGCGCGTGTCGACCCCCGCGCCGCGCGCGTAGGGCAGCAGCGCGCGCAGCATCTCGGCGACCCCGCCTCCCTGCGCGGTCGAGTTGACGTGCCAGATCCGGCGCTCGTCGAAGGCCTGGCGCGCCCCCGCGGCGGCCTTTTCGATCTGTGCGTAGCGGTCGCCGACCAGAGGTTGGAACCGCTCCAGCGGTGCCGGCTCGATCTCGACGAGCTTCAGCTCCGGCATGCCTCGCCCCCGAGCGCGGCCATCGTCGCCACAACGGACTTGGCCAGGGCGGAGAGGTTGTAGCCGCCCTCGAGCACGGCCCCGACCGGCGCCTTCCAATCGCCTGCGGCGTCGCGGGTCAGGGAGGCCATCCGGGCGAAGGATGAAGCCTCCAGGCGGCACTCGGCGAGCGGATCGTCGCGGTGGGCGTCGAAGCCGGCCGAGATCAGCACCAGCTGCGGCTCGAACGCGGCTGCCGCCGGCAGCACCTCGTCTTCGAGCAGCGAGAGCCAGAGGCCCTCTTCGCTGCCGGCCGGCACCGGCAGGTTGATCGTGTAGCCCTCGCCGGGGCCGGAGCCGACGGCGCCGCGGGCACCGGTGCCGGGGAAGATCCCGCCCTGGTGGATGCTGGCGAAGAGGACGTCGTCGCGGCGGCGGAAGATCTCGGCGGTGCCGTTGCCGTGGTGGACGTCCCAGTCGAGGATGAAGACCCGCTCCAGGCCGAGCTCGGCGATCGCCAGCGCCGCGGCGACGGCGACGTTGTCGAAGAGGCAGAAGCCCATCGCCCGCTCCGGCTCGGCGTGGTGGCCGGGCGGTCGCACCGCGCAGAAGCCGGGACCAGCGTCGCCGCGCAGCAGCTCGCGGACCATCTCGCAGGCGCCGCCCGCCGCCCGCAGCGCCGCTTCGTAGGAGGCTTCGCCGGCGAAGGTGTCGACGTCGATCGCGCCCCCGCCGGAGCGACAGAGCTCGCGGATCGCCTCGACGTGCTCGCGCGGGTGCACGAGCGCCAGCTCGTCCTCGCTGGCCCGAGGCGCTTCCCGCCGCTCCCAGCCCAGCCAGTCGCGCTCCGCCAGCGCCGCCTCGATCACCCGCAACCGCTCCGGCTGCTCCGGATGCCCCGGCAACCCCTGCCGCGGATCGTGCTCCAGACAGGCGGGGTGGCTGAAGTAGAGCATCGGCGTGACAGTACCCGGCGCTAGAGAACGAATTTCTGGAGCAGGGCGAAGATGATCAGCGCTTGGATGAGGAGGATGGACTCCATTGCTTCCTTCTGCTTCGGGGACGCGGGGAAGACGCACCGTAGCTTGAGGTTGACTGCAAGTCAAGTGACTGGCAGTCAGAAGAGGGACATGAGTTCAACTCTATGGAAGAGTTCAGGCCGTGACTCCCAGCTCCCTGAAGCAAGACAAGGGCCTGATCGCCCTGGGTCGGGCTGTCAACGAGCTCCGGAAGGAAAAGGGACTGACGCAGGAGGAGCTTGCTGAGCGAGGGAATCTCCACGAGAGCTACATCAGCGTCATCGAGGGGGGGCAACGCAATCCCACCTGGGCAACGCTTCGCGGCATCAGCCATGGGCTCGGGGTGCCCCTGGCCGAGCTGATCCGGAGGGCCGACGAGCTCGAGCGGAAGGGTTAGCTCAGGTGTCGATCAAGCCGTTCGCGAGCGCGTAACGCGTCAGCTCGGGGCGGCTTGACAGTCCCAGCTTCTGCTGGATGTGGGCGCGGTGGGTCTCGACGGTGCGGACGCTGAGGGAGAGCTGCTCGCCGATCTCGCGGTTGGTGTGGCCGAGGGCCATCAGCTTCAGCACGTCGGTCTCGCGAGGGGAGAGGATCGGCTTGTCCTCTTCGGCGTCTTCCTTGAGTCCGGCGGCGACCCGAGGGCCGAGGTGGCGCTCGCCCGCGGCGGCGGCGCGGACCGCCTTGATCAGCTCCAGGTGCGCCGAGTCCTTGAACAGGTAGCCGCTCGCTCCCGCGTCGAGGGCGCGGCGCGCCAGGGTCAGGTCGCGCTCCATCGTCAGCAGCACGATCGCCGTCTCCGGCGAGGCCTCGCGCAGCTCCGGCACCGCGTCGACCGCGAGCCCGTCGGGCAGGTTGACGTCGAGGACCAGCACGCGCGGCTGTTTCTCCGCGACGATCGCCCGCCCCTCGGCGATGTCGCCGGCCTCGCCGACGACCTCCAGGTCGTCCTGCCCCTCGAGCAGCGCCTTCAGCGCCCCACGCACCACCGCGTGGTCGTCGACCAGGACGACCGTCGTCTCCCCCTCCGCGCTCACGCAGCGAGCGTAACGAGTTGCGGCGGACCCGCATCGGGGTTTGTGGGAAATCCCGGATGCCGCTTCCCGGTCGAGGGGAGACGATCGATCGCGAACGACGTTGTCGCGGCGCCGGAAACCAGTCCGCTCCCCAGGTCGAGGGAGTGCCGTCGTCGCGGCCTCAATATCTCCAGTACAGCCCCTCCTGCCGAACCACAATCCCGTGTGCGGAGTTTCGCCGGGAAGTGACGCCGTGCCAGACTTGCCCCTGAGGAGCCATGGAGAGCGGGGAGAAGCAGCAGATAACGGTCGTCCTCGCCGACGACCACAACGTGATCCGGACCGGCCTGCGGGCGATGCTCGAGGCGGAGGACGACCTGCGGGTGATCGGCGAGGCCGCCGACGCGCCCGGGGCCAGGAAGCTGGTCCGCGACCGCCGCCCCGACGTCCTCGTCCTCGACCTGCAGATGCCGGGCGCGGAGCCGGCGAGCGACGTGCCGGCGCTGCGCGAGGAGGTCCCGGGCACTGCGATCGTCGTCCTCACGATGCAGGCCGATCCGCGGCGGGCGCGGGAGCTGCTGCGCGCCGGCGCCTCCGGTTACGTCCTCAAGCAGGCGGCCGAGCGGCAGTTGACCGAGGCGATTCGCACCGCCGCCGGGGGCGGCTCCTACATCGACCCCGAACTGGGGGGCGAAGTGGCCCAGCTCGGCGCCGACCCGCTCGAGCAGCTCGGCGACCGCGACCGCGAGCTGCTGCGGCTGCTCGCCCTCGGCCACACCAACCGCGAGATCGGCGAGCAGCTCTACCTCAGCGTCCGCGCGGTCGAGGTCAACCGGGCGAAACTGCTGGAGAAGCTGGGGCTGGAAACGCGCCCGGAGCTGGTTCGGTTCGCGATTGCCAACGGGGTCATCGATGCGGGGGGCGAGAACGACTGAGTTGTTGGGGTGATGGGGGGAGCCGGTGGAGGTCTCTGGGCACTTCTCGCTTCGCCGAGCGGCGTCCCTGAGCTGACGCCTCAAGCCGCACCTGGCTCAGCTCGAAGTTGAGTGCCCAGAGACCCCCACCGGCTCCCCCAGCAATCGAACTCAGATAGACGCCCAAGGGCCAGCAGCTTTCTTTAAAGCAGCTACTTGACCCTGAGCCGTCCTGAAGTGCGTGTCGGGAGGGGTCCGGTCGTCCTCCGCGGGAATGTTCGCGAAGCGGCGATATGCAATCTGATTCCTGCCCTCCATAGGAGGGCAGCATCTCGGGGGAGCATGCCCCGTTAGGGGCGCGACTCAATTCCCGCGGAGGACGACCGGACCCCGTCCCCGCCCCTCAGCTCTTCTGCAGCGGCACCCGGGCTGAGATCTCGGTGCCCTCGCCGGGCTTGGAGCTGACCTCGATCTCGCCCCCGAGCAGCTCGATCCGCTCGCGCATGCCGGTCAGGCCGCGGCCGGCGGTCGGGGTGGTCGGGTCGAAGCCGTCGCCGTCGTCGCGGATGCCGATCCGGATCTCACCCTCGTCCTCCTGCGCGTTCACGGTCACGTGAGAGGCATTGGCGTGCTTGACGGCGTTGGTCAGTGCCTCCTGCACGAGCCGGTAGACGAGCCGTTCCTCGTCGCGCCCCGGTTCCTCGCCGATCTCGATCGTCGTCTCGACCTCGACGCTGCCGCGGGCGGAGCTCTCCTCGGCCAGGGCCCGCAGCGCGCCCGCCAGCCCCAGCCGCTCCAGCGCCGCCGGCCGCAGATCGTTGATCAGCCGGTTCAGGTCGTTGATCTGCCCCTCCAACTGGGCCATCGCCTCCTCCGCCGCGCTCTCGATCCGCGCCTCGCGCCGCTCGCCCGTGCTCTGCAGCGCCGTCGCCAGGCTGATCCGGATCGCCGCCAGGTTCTGCAGGGCGTCGTCGTGCAGTTCGCGCGCCCAGCGCTCGCGCTCCTTCTCGGCCGACTCGACCTGCTGGAGCAGGCGGTCCGACTCGACCGTCTGCGCGGTCGCAACCGCGGTCGCGGCGCTGGCTGCGAACGACTGCAGCAGCCGCAGGTCCTCCTGGTCGAACTCGACGCCGCCGGCTTCGCGGTCGAGCGCAACCAGGGCGCCGACGGCGCGGCCGCGGAAGAGCAGTGGCACGACCAGCGCCGCCTCGGCCTCAAGCCGCTCGCGCAGGCGCGCCTTCGAGGGCGGCGAGCCGCGCTCGAGCCGCTGCGAAACCTGTTCCTCCATCGCCGCGCCGAAGACCGGGTCGTCGATCGGCACTTCGATCTCCCGCACGTCCCCCTCGATGCGGCCGGCGCTGGCGGCGACGAAGAGGTGGTCCCCGCGCCGCAGCAGCACCAGCAGCGCCCGCGCGTCGACCAGCGCCCGCGCCCGCTTGACGATCAGGTCGAGGACGCGCTCGACGTCGGTCTCGCCGCCGATCGTGCGGGCGATGTCGACCGAGGTCTCGGCCCGCCGCAGCGCCTGCTCGGTCTCGGCCTCGCGTTCGCTGAGGCTGGTGTAGAGGCGGGCGTTCTCGATCGCGATCCCGGCCCAGCTCGCCAGCGTCAGCGCCGCTTCCTCGTCGCTGTCGTCGAATTCCTCGGCGCCCTGCTTCTCGGTCATGTAGAGGTTGCCGTAGGTCTCGCCACGGACCGTGATCGGCACCCCGAGGAAGGAGTGCATCGGCGGGTGGCCGGG
>Ga0157372_10000077_pt1 | contig 102192 bp, 96 predicted proteins | sample C55metaG_FD_115307 | JGI IMG/M metagenome (GOLD analysis project Ga0157372, IMG submission 115307) | Corn rhizosphere microbial communities from Kellogg Biological Station, Michigan, USA - C5-5 metaG | ecosystem: Host-associated > Plants > Roots > Rhizosphere > Soil | place: USA: Michigan... | reverse complement strand
GATCCCATATTTCCGGCCAGCCTGATCTTGGTTTAATTCCCCTCTTTCTACTTCGCCAATGACCTGTAATTTAAAGGCCATGCTGTAATCCCGCTGGGTACGCTTCTTGCGCGCTTCTTCCTGGTTTTTCATGATTAAGGTGATTGGGAGTCAACCTATTTCAGGACGAGGCACGGACAATAAAAAGGGCCGTGATCAAATCACGGCCTTTATTTATTGTGCTTTTTCTACCCGTAACCCTACGTCACTTACTTCGTGAAGCGGGTTATCGCGCATGTTTTGTTCTATCTCGAAGTGATAAACGCCCTTGGCGGGGAATTTAAAGCTTTTTTCAAATGGCAATTGATAGCTGTACAGATTACCAGTGCCTTTGCCTAACCATTCGCCATCTGCCTTGGCCAGTTTAAATTCGTAACGGGCGGTGCTGGCCTTTCCATTAGCCGGACCATTGCTGATGAGTACAAACAAGTTGCTGTACTTATATGAGCCTGTTACCCGCAGATTAAGATAAAGGTTATAGGATAGATTCGCATCATCAATCTTAACATCATACCTCACCTTATTAAGGTACGACCAGTTATGGTTACCAATCTCCGTATTCTGATCAAAAACAGCGTTGGGATCAGTACAAGAGCTAAGCCCGGTAAGTATAATCAGTAAGCCGGCAAATAAAAACTGCAGATACGATTTTATCATTGTTTCTGGTCCTGCTGTTGATTGGATCGGTTTCTATTTTGGTTCTTTTTACGTCGCTGATTATTTCCTCCGCCTGGCCTGTTGCCGTCTGGCTTCTTTTGCTCTGGTTTAACAGTAGCAACCTGTGCGGTTTCCTGTGCAATTAAAGGCTTCGCACCATCAGCTTTCTGCTGCTGTGGAGCTGGTTTCCTGTCATTTCCCTGTGGACCGTTACCGCCTGATTTTTTCTTTTTCTTCTTTTTAGATTTCGATTTATCGTCAAGTCGGGTCAGGCTGTCCTGGCCAACAACGTTTTCGTAATCCAGCGCTTTAACAGGCTGGGTTTCCGGTTCAATTATTTCACCAAGATCCTCAGGAATAACACCCTCTTTATTTTTTTGCTGAATTTCCTTTACCTTTTCAATAGTTAACGGAATCCAACTTTCCTCACCCGGATAGCTGAACCACATGGTTTTTTTAAAGATATCCGTTTTCTGTAAACGCGCGTCGCCCTTTTCGGTTTTGAGTACGTTTACATTATCCGGTATATACTTCAACGCATCCATATAGGTGTCCAGCTCATAGTTAAGGCAGCATTTTAATTTGCCGCACTGCCCCGCGAGCTTTAAAGTATTGAGCGAAAGATTCTGATAACGGGCCGCTGCCGTAGAAACAGTTTTAAAATCTGTAAGCCAGGTTGAGCAACATAATTCGCGACCACAAGATCCGATACCGCCGAGGCGACTTGCCTCCTGGCGCATACCAATCTGCCGCATTTCAATCCTGATCCTGAAGGCTTCCGCCATTTTTTTGATCAGTTCCCTGAAATCGACGCGGCCTTCGGCCGTATAATAAAAAGTAGCTTTGGTTTTATCGCCCTGGTAATCCACATCGCTGATCTTCATGGATAAACCAAGATCAAGCGCCAGTTTGCGGGCCCGGTGCATGGTTTCCCATTCCAGCTCTTTAGCAGCTTTCCATTTATCTACATCGGCCGACGTAGCTTTGCGGTATATTTTTTTGGCCACATCCTGATCTTTCACATGGCGTTTATGCATTTGCATGCGCACCAGTTCGCCCGTAAGGGAAACATGGCCCACATCAAAACCGCCGGTTGTAGTTTCAACCACAACAAGTTCACCTGCTTCGAGGTAAACATTTTCTGTATTAAGATAAAAGTCCTTCCTGGATCCTTTAAACTTCACTTCAACAATGGGAAAAGGCTGGTAGTTTGACGGCATATCCATATCCGCCAACCAATCATATACATCCAGCTTACTGCAACCATTAGTAAGGCATGAGCCGTTACTTTTGCAGCCTGCCGGAGCACATCCTCCTGTTGAGCAACTTCCACATCCCATAATTAATTGGTCATATATTGATTCCCTTTCGGGAGTATTTTAAAATGTAAAATTTTAACAATTTGCAAAGATACATCTAAAAACAGAATTTTTGGATTGCCGTTCCGCTCCACGTGGTAATGAACTTTTTCCAGCTCAGCCCCTATGGCCTCAACCTGTTTGATATTCATTACGGTCGACATTTTTCGCGCGGTCTCCATCTCCTGTTGGGGTAAATGTACCAGTTCTTCCCCGCCCGCTAAAATAAGGCAGCATTCACGTAAAAAGCTAATGCCATAGCGCAGGAAATTTTTCTGATTTTCCCGGCCAAGCTTAGCCAGCTGGTCCACCAGCTTCATCATTTCTAAACCCTTATTACTAAAGCATAAGCGCAGCCACTGCACAAAAGTATTGTGGTAGCCATTGCTTTCCTGCTGCAGCATATCCAGCGCCTCTGTCAAATTACCGTTACATAAATACGCCGCTTCTTCGGCAGTTTGTACGGGCTGACCTTTTTGAATCAGATACTGTTTAATGTCCTCAAAACCCAAAGCCGGAATTTTTACCAGCTGTGTCCTCGATAAGATCGTGTTTAGAATCTGGTCCTGATTTTCGGCCACTAATAGAAAAACGGTATTGGGCTGCGGCTCTTCAATGATCTTGAGCAGGGCATTACCTTCCTTGTCAAGATACTCCGGCAGCCATAAGATCAGGATCTTATAAACCGATTCGAACGGCTTAAGGCTTAATTTTTTAATGATCTGATGGCATTCCGCTATATTGATGTTTGCCTGCTTGTTTTCAGCCTCCAGATAACCGCGCCAGGTATCCAGACTGAGGTATGGGTTAGCCAGAAAGGCTTCGCGCCATTGCTCAATAAAGGTTAAGGCGTTATCATCCTTGTGTTTAGCAAAAAACGGATAGGAAAAATGCAGATCGGGGTGCAGCAGCTTTTGATATTTACGGCATGATGAACATACCCCGCAGCTGTCGTTAGGCTGTTTATCTTCGCAAGACAAGTATTGGGCATAGGCAACCGCCAAAGCCAAACTACCCGACCCCTCCGGACCCAGGAATAGCTGCGCATGGCTAACCCTGTTTTCACGTACGGTGTTCAGTAATCTTTGCTTTACAGCATCCTGTCCAACTATCTCCTTAAACTGCATTGGTGCAAATTAATGATTTTAGGTTATAATTGAGATAAGATTTTAGATGTGAGATATGAGATATGAGACAAGAATGATATGGTGGCGAGGGTAAACAGGATCCAAATTGCTTTTTCAAGAAAAATCTGATATCTCAAGTCACATAGCTCATATCTGCACTAAATCTTACCTTTGCCCAAGGAATCTCATATCTCACATCTAAAATCTCAAATCTAACATGAGAGTAATGGCTTTTGATTACGGCACCAAACGGATAGGCATAGCCGTTACTGATCCGCTGCAAATGATAGCGACCGGGCTGGACACCATTCACCCTAATCAAATTATAGAATACCTTAAAAAATACCTTCAAACCGAGCAAGTTGAACGCTTCATATTGGGTGATCCCAAGCAGATGGATGGTACGCCGTCTCAATCTGCCCCGCATGTAAAAGGCTTTGCCAATTTGCTTAAAAAGACATTTCCTGATATACCGGTAGAGATGTTCGATGAACGTTTTACCTCGAAGATGGCCTCCGCAGCGATATTGCAAAGCGGCATCAAGAAATCAGCAAGGCAGGAAAAGGGGCTGGTGGACACCGTGTCGGCGACGATATTGTTGCAAAGTTGGCTGTACCGATAAATTATTTTTTGATTACACTGATTGGGAATGATTACGCCGATTTTGGTTGTATAAGGCACATTTTTCTGAACGCGGTCTACATAGAGTGTAATTAAGAATTAATCAGGAAATCCCTGCAGCAATCGGTGTAATCACAAAATATAATCAGTGAAATCGTTCACAATCGGTGAAATCGGCAGAATAATCAATGTAATCAAAAAAATATGGAAATTTTAGACCCCACCCTCCAACTATATCTCGACACCCATTGCGATCCGGAACCAGAGGTTCTGAGAGAGATTAATCGCGAAACTCATCTTAAAGTATTGAGGCCGCATATGATCTCGGGTCATTACCAGGGGAGGCTGTTGAGTTTTTTGAGCAAAATGGTTAGGCCTCAGCGTATTATAGAAATTGGTACGTTTACAGGCTATGCCACCATTTGCCTGGCCGAAGGCTTGGTTGAGGGTGGAAAAATTGATACTATCGAGGTTAACCGGGAGATGGAAGATATGCTGCAACGTAACTTTTTAAAGGCCGGAATCGTACAAAAGGTGAACCTTCATATTGGCGACGCCAGGGAAATAATTTTTGGATTTCCGGATGAAAGTTTCGATATTGCGTTTATAGATGCCGACAAAAAAAGCAATCTCGCTTATTATGAGGCACTTATACAAAAAGTAAAACCGGAAGGTTTAATTATAATTGATAATGTTTTATGGAAAGGGAAGGTATTTGGCGAGCAAAAAGATGCCGATACGGAATCTTTCCGCAAACTAAATGATCACATAGCTGTTGATAGACGGGTTGAAAAATTGATTTTACCCGTTCGTGATGGCGTGTTGATCATCAGAAAAAAGTAAATTATGAAGAAAATCTTACTGAGTGTATTTCTTTTAGTATTCGCATTTGCTGCTTCAGCTCAAAATTCCTCACAATCTTATATTGAAAAGTTCAAAGATAATGCCATTCGCATTATGCATCAGAGCGGAGTGCCTGCCAGTATTATATTGGCTGTAGCAATGCACGAATCAGCAAACGGAAACAGCAAACTGGCCCGTAATTACAACAATCATTTTGGTGTAAAAGGCAGAAGTAATGTTGCTGTACCAAAGAAAACACACTCGTCTTATAAGCAGTACGATTCTGCCCTTGAGTCGTTCCAGGATTTCGCACATATCATGACTGAGCGTAAGCAATTTAGCCATCTGGCAGCTAACCTTAGTCACTATGATTACCTTGCCTGGGTTAAAGGCATTCAGCGCAGCGGTTACGCCAGCAGTAGAAAATGGGGATCCCAGGTGTTGGGTATTATTCGCAAATACAAACTGTATGCGTTTGACGAGAAACCTGATAGCGTTACTACGAAAGCAACCGAATAATTAAGCGTTGATTGTTAAAGTGTGTGTGCGCTTTCCTGATTTAGGAAACCGGGGCTGTTTAATTTCGTAAAAGGCTGTTAATGCGTAAAACCTCTTATCTTTTATTGACTGCCGTAATACTGGCATCTTGTTCTGCTCATAAAAAAATCGCGGAGCAAAACGTTAACCGCGATGTTTATAATAACAACAAGCGAATTCAACAGCGCTACGGCAATCCTAACGCCCCTACTTATAACGTTCAGCAATACATAGACCGGTTTAAGGGTATCGCTATACAGGAAATGAACCTTTACGGCATTCCGGCCAGTATAACGCTGGCACAGGGCATTTTTGAATCAGGTACTGGTAACAGTGAGCTGGCTCGCATGGCCAATAATCATTTTGGTATTAAATGCACGTTCGACTGGAAAGGCGAGAGTTATTATAAAGACGATGATAACCCTAACGATTGTTTCCGGGTTTATCAACGCCCCGAGGACTCGTTCCGCGACCATTCTGAATTTTTAAAGCGGAAGCGCTACGCCAAATTGTTTGAGCTTGATAAGAACGACTACGAAGGTTGGGCTTATGGTCTGAAGGACGCAGGTTACGCAACTAACCCCAAGTACCCCCAATTGCTCATCGGCCTGATACAGCGATATAATCTCGATCAATACGACAGTCCCGAAACAGATCTGCAGAAAATTAAGCGGGAAGACCGTGTGCTGGCACAGGTTAACCAGAATATTGGCAAGAGCATAAAGGACTCCATCATACAATCTACTCCCGACGATAAGTTGTACACCATAAAACAGGGCGATACACTATACTCCGTATCCAAACGTTTTGGCCTTACTGTTGATGAACTTAAGGCATTGAACAATTTGGCTGACAATAACATCAAAATTGGCCAGAAATTAGTGGTGGCGAAGTAAGTTAGCGTTAATTATTGTTAAAAATTATGATCAGTTGCTGCAGGCCACGTAGTTTTAACGTTGTGAAACCACTATGGCTGCTTTTTTTATGTTTGATAACCTTTAAGGTAAGTGTGTTTGGGCAGCAAAAAACTGTTGATGGAATTATTTTTGACAAGGACACTAAGGAACGCATTGCCTCCGTCCTAATCGTTAATACGCGAACAAAGCAATCGATCTACAATAACCTGCAGGCCGAATTTAAAATTAATGCCGAGCCGGGCGATGAGCTTATCTTTTCTAAATACGGCTACCATTCAGACACGCTTAAAATAAAAGAAGTCGGCACGCTAACTATCTATTTAAAGCCTACCGCCAGGATGTTAAAGCAGGTGAACATTACCGATACCGTTCAAAATCCTGAAAAGAGATTGCAGTCTACTAAGCTCGAATACAGTAAAGCTTATGGTTCGGCATCCAATCGCGATCTGTTAAGCGTATCGCCTGGGGTAGGTGCAGGGATCAGTATCGACGCCCTCTGGAATACCTTTAGCCGTAGCGGAAGAAATGCCCGCAGATTGCAGGAGGTTATAGAGCGCGATTATCACGAAAACGTGATCGACTACAGGTTTAACCGTACCCTGGTAGCCAGTATAACCGGTTTGAAGGATGAAAGGCTTACAGACTTTATGCAAAAATACCGTCCGAGCTATTACACGGTTGTTTACGATAGCGAGTATCAGTTTATAGAGTACATAAGAGGTTGTTACCGGCGTTATAGCCGTAATCCGCGTGCTTATACCCTGCCTGTGTTAGTTACTCCACCGTCAGCCACGCAGCCCAAGCCATGAGATATACGGTACTAACGGTAAAATGGTTAAAAGTAGCCGGGATGGCCGTTTATCCCTTTATATTAATTAACGACAACCGGTTACGACACGACCAACTGCTGTTGAGGCATGAGGAAATTCATTTGCGCCAGCAGGTGGAACTATTGATACTTCCCTTTTATCTGCTATATCTCATCAATTATTTGATTAACCGCATCAGGTATAAAGATCATGATACGGCCTATCGGCATATCGTTTTTGAAAAAGAAGCTTATGACCTTGAGGCTGATACTCATTATTTAAAGAGGCGCAGGTTTTTAGCCTGGCGCAGGTATGTGTAAAATTTACCCAATTAAAATTTTCAATAAAAAGAGGTTTTTGCTTTTATTTGCTTTACCATGCATAAAAAGGTTCACTACCTGCTTTTTTATCTCTTTTTCGCAGCAACCATCCCGGCCATTGCTCAAAATACCGATAGCTTAAAACGAGTTCAGGATCAAAGGAGAACTGATAGTCTTAAAAGGGTTGATGATCAAAGGAGAGCTGATAGCCTTAGAAGGGCTGATAGCATTAAAATAGATACCAATGTTTTAAACCGTTATAGGATAGCACCTCGTCGAAATGCCATTCCGATGCGGATGCGGCCGTTCCAGATCGTTCCTGAGTTGATCCCCACCACCATGATGGATTACAAGGTAAGCTATTGGCGCAAGTGGATTGTTTTTGGCATCAACGTGAGCCAAAGCGGCTTTAGCAATAACTGGAGCGGTGGTGGTAACAACGCAATTGCGGTATTGGGCAACTTTGATTACAAAACGGAATACAACAGATCGCCTTTTGATTATACTTCGGAGCTGATCCTGATGTATGGTAAGTCGAGAAACACAGGACAAACCGCACGTAAAACCAATGACAGGATATTCCTTGATAATAAAATAGCTACCCAGCTTTCGAAAAAATGGTACTTCTTTGGATCCCTTGATTTTGAATCGCAATTTGATGCAGGTTACCAGTATACAGAGAGCAATGGCACTTTAAACAGCCCGCTGCTGATTTCCAAGTTTATGTCGCCGGGATATTTAACGGAGTCGGTAGGTTTTGAGTTTAAACCCAGTAAAGCATTTGACTTGCGGATAGGTACCGGTACCGCGCGCCAAACCTTTGTGCTGGATACTTCTCTTTACCACAATATACCGACTAACTACGGTGTAGCCCATGGCCATACCTTTTTAAACCAGCTGGCATTCCAGTTAGTGTCCACTTTCGACAAAAACATTATGCCTAATGTCCACCTCAATGCCCGTTATGCCCTGTTTGTTCCTTACGGACAGTCTATAGCATACATTACCCACAGGCTGGATGTAACATTGGCCGCCCAGGTAAATAAGCTTGTGAATGTTACCATCAACGGCTCTGGCGTTTATGATAAAAATGCCTCCGGCCGTATACAAGGTTTTGAAGGTCTGGCTTTGGGCATTCTGTATAAATTTCCTTAAATCCTATACCGCTTACCCGCCGATTCAAGGGTAACGGAGGGGATAAATTTGCCTCATTATCTCGTTGGTTAAACTTCACACTGGGTTATGTGTTTACAAAACGTTATAGCTAAATGACATAAATGTTATTTTAAGCTGCGTTTGTACCGAATTGTATGAAGGGGAATAAATTCAAAATCATAACTTTGTACCTCAAAAAATTGAACTAAGATATTAATCTGTCATGTTTGAAAATTTATCCGATAAGCTCGACAGGGCGTTTAAAGTATTAAAAGGTCAGGGAACCATCACCGAGATTAACGTGGCGGAAACCATGAAGGAAATACGGAAAGCCTTGCTGGATGCCGACGTTAACTATAAAACCGCCAAAGCTTTTACTGATGATGTGAAGCAGAAGGCTTTGGGCGAAAACGTATTGACCACCATTTCGCCAGGACAGTTGCTCACCAAGATCATGAATGATGAGCTGACCGACCTGATGGGTGGTACTACTGCCGAACTTAATTTCCCGGCAACCCCTACCATTATCCTGATTGCAGGTTTGAACGGCGCTGGTAAAACCACCTTCACCGGTAAGCTGGCCAACTTCTTAAAAACACAAAAAGGAAAGAAACCTTTATTGGTAGCTGACGACGTTTACCGTCCGGCGGCTATTGACCAATTGGAGGTTTTGGGTGGCCAGGTCAATGTTCCGGTTTATACCAACCGCGAAAGCAAAGATCCGGTGGCTATTGCTAAAGAAGGTATTGCACAGGCGAAACAGAATGGCAATAATGTGGTGATCATCGATACCGCCGGTCGTTTGGCTGTTGACGAGGCCATGATGCAGGAGATCGAAAACATCAAAGCTGCTGTTAACCCGCACGAAATTTTGTTTGTGGTTGATGCCATGACCGGTCAGGATGCTGTGAATACCGCTAAAGTGTTCAATGATCGCCTCGACTTTACCGGTGCCGTATTAACCAAGCTCGATGGTGATACCCGCGGTGGTGCAGCCTTATCCATCAAATCGGTAGTTAACAAACCAATCAAGTTTATTGGTACCGGTGAGAAGATGGAAGCGCTCGACGTGTTCCACCCTGATCGTATGGCTTCCCGTATCCTGGGTATGGGCGACGTGGTTTCACTGGTTGAACGTGCACAACAGCAGTTTGACGAAAAGCAGGCAGCCGAACTCCAGAAAAAGATCCGCAAAAATAAATTTGACTTTAACGACTTCTACAGCCAGATTCAGCAGATCAAAAAGATGGGTAACATGAAAGACCTCATTGGTATGATCCCCGGTATTGGCAAAATGATGAAGGATGTTGAGGTAGGTGACGATGCTTTTAAAGGCATTGAGGCCATTATCCAATCCATGACGCCATTTGAGCGCGAAAATCCTGATAGTATCAATCCAAGCCGTCGCACACGTATAGCCAACGGCTCTGGTACCAAAATAGAAGAGGTAAACCGTTTGATTAAACAGTTTGAAGACATGCGCAAGGTGATGAAGCAAATGAGCAATCCTGCTGCCATGGCGAACATGATGAGAAGAATGCCGAAAATGTAGGCCTCCCAGCCCCCTGAAGGGGGAGCTACCCCTCCCGTCCCCTAAAGGGGATGCTTTTGATTAACGAATTGAAGACAAAACGGCCCCCGATATTCGGGGGCCGTTATACTTTAAGCTCTTCAAGAATTCCCCCTTTAGGGGGTTAGGGGGCTTAGGAGGTTGGCTGACTAATGTAATTTGCCAATTGTTGGATCTGCTTCGCCACCACCTCTATCTGTTGTTGCGCTTCGGTCCAGTTGCGTTGCTCGATGGCTTCGCGGATGCCTGGGATAGTTTTTACACCATAGCCGGTGTAGAAACCAGGAGCATAAATGGTATGCTTATACCATGGGCGGCGTGGAAGGCCATCTGCCGATAGTAATTGCTGTTCGGCCTGGTAGAGTTTTTCGTTCAGCTTTTTGTGTTTGTCGCTGGTGTTAACGGCGCTTTGCCAGGTTCCGGCCAGTTGATCCGTGCTTTTCTTGAGTGCGCTAAGGGCATCAGTCAATGGTTTAAAGGCAATCTGCGGTACATCTGCTTTGGCAGAAGGTTGCTGCTCATGTTTGGTTGGATCAGCGGCAAGAGTGTAAGCATTGGCGGCCAATAGTTGCTTTTCCATGTCCGTAGTTTCCTTCATGTTTTTGGTCATCTCCTCTATTTCTTTGGCATAGCGATCAATGGTGGCATACAGGCTACGGAAATCAAAAGGCAGCAGATCTGCATCCGCCATACGTAAGGTAGCCCTACCTGCTACCTGCGCCAGCGCAACGCCATAAACAAAGCCCGGATCTTTAAAGCGGCGATAATCGTCATAAGAATCGTAAATGGAGTGATACTCGCCACCTGCATCTTCGCCACCGAATTCGAGGTTAAGCGAGGGTATGCCCAGGTGTTGCAGAAAGGACGAATAGTCTGAACCTGAACCTAATGCATCCAGACGCTTTACCTTTCGATCCATTATTTCTTTTTTGGTTTTTACGCTTTGGGCATTGACCAGTTCACGCGCCTGGTTTCGCTCAAATAGCGACACATGAGTTTGTGGATCGATGATCTCGTGCTCAATTTCATCCATGAACGGTTCAAGGGCATGAGAGCCGCCGGCTTCTAAAAAGCCACGACCGTTGCTGTCAGAGTTGATATACACTACCGCTTTTTGCTGTAGTTCTTTGGCATGTTCTTCGGCAAATTCGGTGGAACCTAACAGGCCCGGTTCCTCGCCGTCCCAGGCACAGTAAATAATGGTGCGTTTAGGTTTCCAGCCGGTTTTGAGGAGTTGGCCCATAGCGCGCGCTTCGTCCAGCATGGCCGATTGTCCGCTTACCGGGTCGTCTGCTCCATTTACCCAGGCATCGTGGTGGTTGCCGCGCAATACCCACTCGTCTGGAAATTCAGATCCTTTAATTTTCGCAATTACATCATAAGCGGGAACCTGTGTCCAGTTGAACTCGAGCTTCAAATGAACTGTTGAAGCGCCCGGACCAACATGATAAGTAATAGGGAGCCCCCCGCTCCAGTCCTCCGGAGCTACCGGACCGCTAAGTGCGGCCAGCAGCGGTTGGGCGTCGTGATAGCTGATGGGCAATACGGGTATTTTAAGGATAGTAGGTGCGTCAGCACGTTCCAGGCGTTTGGCCTTAGCTGTGGCGCCAACATTAGGTGTAAGCGGGTCGCCAGGATAGATCACCATATCCATTACCGAACCGCGCTGCACCTCGTACTCGTTCCTGAAGGGGCCCTTGGGGTAAACATCCCCCTGGCCGTAGCCATCATCTTTGGGGTCGGAGTAAATAATACAGCCTACGGCCCCATGCTCATAGGCCACTTTGGGTTTAATGCCCCGCCATGATCTTCCGTATTTAGCAATAACAATCTTGCCCTTTACATCAATACCCAAACGTTGCAGGCGGCCATAATCCTCGGGTAAGCCGTAGTTTACAAATACCAGCGGCGCGGTTACGTCGCCATCGGCACTCCAGGCGTTGTAGGTAGGCAGCTGTCCCTCCTGCCCTGATGTCGCATCTTCAGGCAGCGCAGGCTCTTTTAAAACAGCGGTGTAAGGCGTAGGACCAGTCATTTCTAACACGCGGGTTTTAGGCGTAGGAAAAAGTACCTGGTAAGTTTCAATGTGTGCGTCCAGCCCGTAACTTTTAAATTTAGCCAGGATAGTTTCTGCAACCTTCTTGCCTCCCGGCGAGCCGATGTGATGTGGCTCTGACGATAGTAATTTAATTGTTTCGCCAATGCGTTCAGCGCTGATCTGCTGATCAAATTGTTTTTCAACCGCGAGTTCTTTGTCTGCAGAAGTGGGTGTAAATCCGATCAGCGTTTTTTGCTGCGCATACGCAAAGGCTGATAAACTTAATAAGCCAAGCGTAAATGTTTTCTTCATATTGTCAGTTAATTGTGATGGCTTTAAAATAGTGATTTTAGATCGGAATGTCCAAGGAAGTGGTTTATTCGTTATTGCGATCGTAGGTTGATTGAGAAACAACTCAAAGGTTTATTTCCAGTCCATCTTGCAATGACATATGGTACTTGCCGCAGGAACTAGAAGCTAGCAACCGTGCAGGAAACTATCATAGGCATATCTGCCAATCATTCGTGCCCCCATTGATAGCAAATGTTCCGTAGGCATCTGGCAATCGATCATCTTGCATCTGCCGCTCTGGCAAAGATAGATAAGAGCGGCCTTAGACGCATTGCTAACCCTGCTAAACATACTTTCGCCGCAAAATACTTCACCTACTTCAACTCCATATAACCCGCCAACAAGCTCGCCCTCCTGCCATATTTCCCACGAATGTGCAAACCCTAATTGGTGAAGGTGGGTGTAAGCGTCAATCATGGCACTGGTTATCCAAGTACCATCCTGGTCGTACCGGGGTGTTGAAGCGCAGGCCCGGATAACCTGTTCAAAACATTGGTCAACGGTTAACTCAAACTTTCCCGACCGCAGCACTTGCCGCATGCTCTTGGAAATCTTCACCTCGTCAGGAAATAACACGCAACGGGTATGGGGCGAATACCAAAGGATAGGTGTATCATCACTATACCATGGAAAAATACCATTCTTATAAGCCAACATCAGGCGGTCTGGCGAGAGGTCGCCCCCTACAGCCAAAAGCCCGTCTGGTTCTGCCAGATCGGGCTTCGGAAATATCAATCGTTCATCAAGCCTGAAAATCATCAGGCTCAAAGTTACGCTGCTTTACGCTTAATCACCATCTTTTTATTCTGTGCCCTGGCTATATCGTCAAAGTACTGCTGCATTTCGGTATACTTATTTGCAGGGATCGCCTGGTTAGTAAGATTAAACTTAGTAATGGCAATTACCTGATTTTTGGCCTCATCATATTTATAAGTCGCTTCATAGTTACCATAAGTAAACTTCAGACTTACATTTGTGGGCAAAGCGTCAATAGTAAAGCCCTGAGGCAGGTCAATAGTGGTTACACAGGTTTTGCGCATAGGGTGCCTAAAGAAATAGGTGGTTTTTCTCTTTTCGGCAACGGGAACCGTAGCTGTCCACAGGTCAAATACGCGTGGTTTGTAAAACTGCTTATCACCGGCTGCCATATCGTAAAACTGATCAAATTCCATATTCAACTTAACCTGCTTAAACCCTTTTATATCATCTTCAGGCCGATAATTAAAACTTTCTGGCTGTTTAATATTTAAATACCTGAGCAGGTACTCGCGTTGTTCATCAGCTTTTAAGGTTGGTATTTCGTCAACAAAAATGTCGCGATAACCACCGCTGCTAAGTATTTTTATTTCTGCCTTACCTTGTCCGCTGGGATCCAGTTTTAAATGGACCTCACTGTTAAACTGGTTATCCTCCGCGCTGCTTTTAGGTGTATTCACCAGCTTGCCACCATCCTCCGTAACAAGCAGTGCATTCCTGTTCTCTGTAAACGCGCCAAGCTTCCCAAATTCGCTGGTGTTGCTGGTACATTCCAGCCAGGTGGTATCACTTTTGAGCGGCACACATACAATAATATGATTAAAAGGATCACTTGGGAAATTGGGATCGGCGGGCTCTTCGTTTGCTCCTGCATTTACAATAGCATAATAAGCCGGTATATTTACGGCCTTAAGCAGCGCACACATATAGTTTGACAGTGCTTTACAATCGCCATACTTTTTCTCGTCAACAAAACTGGCGGGAAAGGGTTTAAATCCACCTATGCCAAGCTGAATGCTTACATAGCGCATGTTTTGCTGCAGATACCTGTATAAAAAACGCACTTTTTCTTTGTCCGTTTTGATGGTATCCGTCATTTTCCTGATTTCCTCTGCCCTTGCAGTCGACAGGCTGTTCACATCCGCATTTAATTCCTGCTGCCATTTACCATAGCCCTTCCACGTGCTGATGTCACCTGGCCGGTCAAAAAACACGAATGAATTTACTGCAAAAGATACTTTTGGCAAGTATTGCCAAGCCTTGCTATCTTCCTCCGGCTTCACAACTTTCAAATTTTTAACTTCCCAGGCATAAGTGTCCCAACTACCATCGTTCGCTTTTTCCGGCTTTTGATCAAAGTTTCTTGTCTTGTATCGAAAACCTGCTGAAGGATCAACCCACACTTTACATTTAGAAAATTGCACCGAAGTTTCAGGGGTTTGAATAAGCCATCCGGGCAAATCTATAAAACTCGACAAAGTTTCATCAACTTCAGTTTCTACCGTTATGGGGTATGAGCCTATATTGTGTTTTATACCCAGAAAACGGGCATCAGAAATCATTGTCCCTTCTTCGGTGGCCGAACCATCGTAGGCATCGCTCTTTGAATACTTCTTAATTAGTTTGCCGGCGGCATCATACACTCTCATAGAGAATGTATTAATGGTATTCCGCCTTTTTTCATAATATTCCTGCAAAATGGCAGCGTGCTTACCTTTCTCGTTCAATATAGTAACAAGCGTGTGCTCGTTGTATGTGGCCTTTCCCGCTCCTTTTACTTTAATCTCCAGCGCATCATACCTAACCACTATATCGGCATCTTGCTTCAATGAATCCGGAATGGTTGAAGCGTTATAATATTCAGAGGGGATATTCTTATCCTGGGCATATGCGCCACCAAAACAAAATATACCGGCAGTAATACCTGCCAGTATAATCAAATACATTTTTCGCATCTGTAGCTTATGACTTCTTAAGTACAATCTGTTCATTCATCATCTCGAACAGCTTTTTATAAAACTCGTGTAGTGATGGATAATCTTCTTTAAAATAAATGCTCTTACTATAGTTAATGGTGTATCTCACCAATATAGCACCGTCCTGCTCGGCTACAATCCGCCTGAAGGTAATGCTTTTATCAGGCGTAATCATGCTCACGCTTTTCGGCAATGCATCGGCCTTATAACCTGCAGGCATTTTAAAGCTTCCGGTAATAGTAAGGTTGTTCATGAAGCCAAAGTCGATATCAGAAAACCTGTTTTCGCTCAAAAACGGATTACTTCTAAACGATGAGAATAAATTAGGTTTAAAGTAGATATAGTTACCGTCGGAGCCGGTCAGATCAACCTTAAAGTTAGCGCGTTCAACCAGGGGCAGACTATCTACCGCCATGTTTTCCATCTTCAAAGAAGCTATTGACAGTGTGTTGTCTTTATCTTTAAGATATTCTATAAATTTTTTCTCACCATCTGTATCATATTCCTTAAGATCACTGGCCCGGTTATAGCTGTAATTATTAATAATCACATCTCCGTTCATTTTGCCGTCAGGCGTAATCTCCGCTTCGAGAGCAACGGATTTAAATGTAGGTTTTGTGTTGGCCAGGAATTCAATATCATACTTTTCATTTTCTTTGTCGATATACAAGCCGTATGAATTAAGCAAGTTGGCCGGGGTTTCATTAAAGGTATTATACTTATTGGTAGCATCTATAATGTAATGCGTAACGCTGTCAACAGGTACATATACCACTGCGCGGTTAAACTGATAAACAAACGGATAAGCCGGGTTAACTTTACCATGGGGACGCGTACTTACAACCATTGGATAGGCATTTACACCGCCCTGCTTAAGTAAATGGTATAAGATAAGATTTACTTCGGCAGAGTTACCGGTCTTTTTCTCCCAGGCTGTCTTAACACCGTCGTTGGTCTCCCAACTATCAATATTATTCCATTTCATCCTGCTTTTTACCTCGTTAAAAACGTAGGCAATTTTTTCATCGGCTACCTTAATACTCTTGGCCTTATTAATGATCTCTTCTTCATTGGCGAGCTTGCGCTTTAGCTGTTTGCCAAAGTCCTCATCATCTGCAAGCATACCGCCCACCTTTGCCCATGTATCCAGAAAGCTTTGGTGGAAAGAGCCGGTGGGCCTGATGCCTGTCAACTGGAACCGGATACACTGCAGATTGTCAACATCGGAGCTCATGAAAGGCTCTGAGGGTAGGGAATGTACATTTGCCATTGCCCTGAGGTTTTTGTCATTAGTATATAAGAACGCATTTTGCCCTGAGCCGATGCTTGCAGACTCTTCCGTATGCACGTTTTTAACAAACGGCTCGTAGGTTTTAGTTTGTGTTTTAAAATAAAGAAGGTCAGGGATGGAGGTTTGATACTCACTATATCTTACAGGAATATCCTCCTGAAAGAACCAATCAGGCAGATCGTAAAAGTTATTTATAGTTTCGCGGTACTTGTATTCTATTACCGAACCGGACTTCACGTTGGGAAATGAAAAAACCAAAGCATTGGTTGTTTTATCTACCGTTTCGGTAAGCATTTGCTTTTTATCGACTTTAGTGATTTCAGTTTTACCGTCGGTTAGGTTAATGGTCTCGGCCTGTACATCGCTGAGATATTCCAAACGATTGCCGCCTTCATACTCGATACGGATATTGGCTTTGTCCTTACCCTGGTCATTGAAGATCTTGATGCGCTTATGAAACTCAAGAATAATACTGAACTCCTGATCGTAATAAACATCGCCTTTTTTGAAAAGCACCATAGCATTGGCATCATTTTCAAAGTCACAGCTTTTCATTTCAAGATCAGCCTTATCAATTTTACCATAAGGCATAGTAGTGGCGGGGGTTTGGGCCTTAGCGAACGAAGAAATTACACATGCTAAAGCAAGGGGGAGAAAACACGATTTCATTGTGATGGTTTATTTACCAATAAATATATAACAAAGGTGAATTACTATTTCAAATTGGAAACATGACAAGTGTAACAACTACGTTACATAGTAAAAGAACATGGGGATTTTTTAACCACCCAGCTCGTTCAATTATTCTATATTTTGGAGTATTGGTTAAAGTTCTGGCGTTTGTGCAGAAACAGAAAATGCAATGGGCAGAACTAACAGCAGGAAAAACAAACGTTTCATAAAATTGAATAAGGTTGAGGCAATAAAATTATAAAATACCGGGAGATGCCAAAAACTACAACTAATTACAAAGTTGACAGGCGTGCTATCTGAGTTTTTCGTTGTTTTTGTGCCGCTCGGCGTCGCGAATGTTTTTCTTTTCGAGATTTTTTTGGAAAGCTTCGGTTAAATCGACACCGGTTTGGTTGGCCAGGCAAATGAGTACAAACAGCACGTCGGCCATTTCATCGGCCAGGTTTACTTCTTTATCAGATTTTTTGAAAGATTGCTCTCCATACTGACGGGCCATAATACGGGCCACTTCACCTACCTCTTCCATCAAAATAGCGGTATTGGTCAGTTCGTTAAAGTAACGAACGCCGGTAGTGTTTATCCACTGGTCAACTATTTTTTGTGCTTCTTCAATTGTCATAAGCCGCTAAATTAAGGATTACAAAAGCATGTTGCGGGATAATTAGAAGAGCGGTTATCTTTTCATTTCTTCGTTAATCGCCCTTAGCAATTCGTTGGAGCATTGCGAACCGATAATATAGATCAACCCATCTCTGTCAGTTAAAAATATGGCGCTTTTTCCAGAAGTGTAAAAGCGGATGGTACCTTTTTTATGCAGGTTATAAACTGGGTTATTGAACAGGTAGCGGCTATAGTTCCCTTTTTCGGCTTTTACAATACTATTAAGGTCAATCTTAACCAGCCGGGTCGTCCACAGACCGTCAAGCAAAAGGCTTTTATTTTCTACCCTGGTGCGGAAATGAAGCAAAAAACCCATAATTATCGATATAACTATAATGGCAAAACCCACTACGGCCAGCAGATCGCCGTTTCTTTCCCGTTCATCGGTAAAAAAATATATAAAGAAACATATCAGCGCCAGCATAAGCCTAATGGTTATAGGGATCCATTCCCGGCCCAGGTATTGCTTTTCAATAAATACGGGTTTATTGTTCATTGTGGTCTCGTATGTCGAAGATAGTAATTTTTTTAGTCTGGTCTTTAACCTTGTAGCGCTCGTCGGGCCGGTAGCCACCTACCCAAATAATATCGCCGTTGCCGTTTACCACAATAGGTATCCTGCTTTTGTGGTGTAATGGAACCTTTTGGTTTATGAAGAAATCGCTTAGTTTTTTGCGGGTCTTCATCCCCAGCGGATAAAAGTAATCGCTTTGCTGCCAACACCTTACGTGTAAAGGATAAATCAGCAGATCGGCATCAACACTAGCCACATAAGGATTGTTTTTGACTACAGTTACCGCATCACTATGACTAATAGCAATGTCATAATTGTTATACCGTACCTGTCTCGTATCTTCTTGAATAATTACATGCTCGTGATGGTTTGTTTCCTGTGCCGAAAGAATCAACCAGTTTCTGTCAAGCACCAGTCGGTGAGTAGCGGTTTCAAAAAGTCTGCCTGCATGTTTGTCCAGTACCGAAATAATATCATCAACCATAGTCTCGCTAAAACCGAAAGGTTTTAATAAGCCAGACAGTAAAAGATGCAGAGGGTTTAATTGGCGCACTTTTTCAAGCGAGATATAGATGTCGTTTCCACGCTGTTCTAAAAGAGAACGCCTTACCGCTGCAATTTTGGCTTCCATCAATTGCTCTAACTCTCTGAAATGCCTTAAATGCTGCTGAAAGGTTTGCTCAAGCGCGGGATTAAGCTCCTTCAACTTCGGAATCACTTCCAGCCTGATCTTATTGCGGGCATATTTTACAGAGGCGTTTGAACTGTCTTCTACATAACTTATCTGGTTTTCTTGTATGGTCTGCAGCACGTCCTGGCGGGTAAAACCTAGCATCGGCCTCACCAGAAAACCGTTTTTGGGCATGATGCCATGCATCCCCGCAATGCCGGTTCCGCGCACCATGTTTAGCAATATAGTTTCAATGGTGTCGTTCTGATGGTGTGCGAGCGCAATAAAATCAAATTCATGTTGGCGGCGGATCTGTTCAAACCACTCATAACGCAGGTCGCGGGCTGCCATCTGGATAGATATCTTTTGCTGTGCGGCATAGTCGGCGGTGTTAAACTCAACGGTATGAAAAGGAACGTTAAGCTTTAGCGCCAGCTTACGGCAAAACTGCTGATCTGCTTTGGCTTCGTCGCCCCTCAGTTTAAAATTACAGTGCGCAATACTGAATTTATAGCCCGCGGCATGTAAAAGCAGCGCCATTAAAACGGAATCCATGCCGCCGCTTACCGCCGCAAGAATGTTGTTGCCGCGCTCAAACAATTGGTTTTGTTCAATGTAATCTGTAAAATGTTTAACGGGCAGCATAGCCAAAATTATTTAATTTAATAACCCCGACCAAAAAACTAATTTTGTTGCGTGATTAAATATCTTGTTTTCTGCTTATTGCTGCTTAACGCGCTGGTGGTTTCGGCTCAGAAAAAAAAGTCTGAAGTGAGACTTATCGGCTCTCAAAAAACGATTGGTTTTAAGCCTAACGGTGAGGACGTGCTTAAAGTTTACAAAGGCACCTTTCAGCAGGAAAACTCTACCCTAAGTTCTGACAGTGCGTATTTTTATCCGCAGAAGAATGGTTTCGATGCCTTCGGCCACGTTCACATTAGCCAGGGCGATACGCTCAACATTTATTCTGATAAATTAAATTACAACGGCAATACCCATATCGCTATCCTCACCGATAACGTGCGGATGATTGATAAGGATGCAACTCTTACCACTAATTATCTTACTTATAATACTCAGACACGTATTGGTACCTACACCGGAGGCGGCAAGTTGATAAATAAGGATAACACACTGGTGAGCAAGAACGGCTACTACTTCGCCTTTACCCGCGACTCCTATTTCAGATACGATGTGGTACTAACAACCGTTGATGCCATCATTAAAACGGACACACTCCGGTACAACACCGGCAGCCGTATAGCTTACTTTTATGGCCCAACCAATATTTACGGCAAAAAAGACAAGGATACGCTTTACACGGAAAACGGTACCTACAATACCATTACCGAGCAGGCTTTTTTCGGGCAGAAGAACCGCTATAGCCAGGGCACCAAAACCTTAAAAGGCGACAGTTTATTTTATGACCGCAAAAAGGGTTACGGCAGGGCAGTAAAGCATATTATCTTTAACGACTCTGAACAAAAAATAACCCTGCACGGCGACCTAGGTACCTATTACAAAGCCAATGAGCTTACTATTGCCACCATCCACCCTTGGGTAACCATGGTGACCGAGCAGACGGATACAACTAAAACAGATTCGGCCGGCAAGGGTAGCGGAGCTAAAAAGCCACTTTTTAAAAGCCCGGATGCTAAAACTCCTCCTGCCCATACCGAACCGGTAAAAGCACTGAGCAGCGCAGCACCGGATACGAACAGAAAAACGGCTGCAAAAGAACCACCTGCCCATACCGAACCGGTAAAGGCATTAAGTTCTGAGCCTATAACCGACAAAAAACAAGACAAGAAAACAAAGAAAGACGCTGAACCTGCCATAGCGACGGTACCAAAGGAAACTACCCGTCCCCGCACCAAGCTGGATACCATTTACATGGTGGGCGATACGCTGGAAACGCAGATGCTCACTTACAAAGAGCTAAAAACTTTACAGGAAGAGCGCCGAAAAGCGGCCATCAGGGACACCTCTGCAGCGGCGCGAAAAAAAGCAGCAGAGGCAAAACAGACACCATCAAAATTTCTTACGGCGGTAAAACCGTCTGAAATACTGGCGCCGCCACTTAACCACCCAGATTTGTTCGGGGCAGCTAAAAAGCCACAGCCTGCCGTTGTAGTCACCCGAAAACCTCGGAAACTCACTAAATCCGATAGCCTGCGGATAGCCCGGGATTCCGTTAACATGACGCGTAAGATTGTGTTGAGCGATACGGCGCGCATCCGGACCCTAACGGCGCATCATCATGCCAAAATATTTAAGTCGGACCTGCAGGCCGTGGCCGATTCCATTTTTTACAGCTCGGCCGACTCCACCATTCGCTGTTTTGTGAAGCCGATGATCTGGACCCAAGGTTCACAACTCTCTGGCGATACCATTTACCTGCAGATGAAGAATAAGAAGCTGGATAACATGGACATGTTCTATAATGCCTTTATGGTGAACATTGAAAAAGGCGATTCCACCCACTTTAACCAGGTAAGCGGTAAAAAGATGCGCGGCTTTTTTGTGGACGACAAGCTGCAGCGCATATTTGTAGATGGTAACGCGGAGAGCATCTATTTTATCCGCGACAGCACCAAAAAAATAACGGAAATGCACCGCTCATTGAGCAGCCGCATCAGGGCCAACTTTAAAAACAACGAGACTACCAATGTTACCTTTATGACCAAGCCGGAGCACCGGTATGTGCCTATTGAGAAGGTAACCGAGGATGACAAGATACTAAAAGGCTTTATCTGGAAACCGAAAGACAGGCCGGTATCAAAAGAAGAGTTAATACCAGAGCTGGACAAAAACTACGTGGCTAAAAGACCATCAACGCGACCGTCGGGTAAGCCGCAGCCGAAAGGGAAAACGAAACGGGGTGCGCCTGCAAACGCAAAGAGCCCAAAATCAGCTGTTGATCAGTTGAAAAAGGGATTGCCAAACGTTCCGCCTGCGCTTAAAGATTCTGTTAGTAAAGCGGCGTTACGTATTCCGAAATCGGTTAAAGATTCCGTACAAAAAGAAGGGTCAAAACTTTTACCGGCGGTAATGGATAGTGTAAAGAAGCATCAATAAACACTTTACACTATCTGAGTTTCTCATCCACGTTGCAATTAGTGAAGGCTATCCTTGTACTCTTAAAAAGGCAATCAGCTTTTCCAGTGCTCTCGCCCGGTGGCTAATGTGATTTTTTTCCTCAAGGGTCATTTCGGCAAAGGTTATATCAAAGCCTTCGGGTTGAAATATGGGGTCATAGCCAAAGCCTTGAGTGCCTGCAAGCGCTGTCCTGATGGTACCCTCTACCACACCTTCAAAAAAGTGTTCCTCACCGTTCCACATCAGGGAGATCACCGTTTTAAAACGGGCCGAACGGTTGGTTTTACCTGCCAACTGTTGTAGTACCTTTTCGTTATTAGCTTGGTGGTTGCCATGTTTGCCGGCATAACGGGCAGAATACACACCCGGCTCACCGTTGAGTGCGTCTATTTCCAGACCGCTATCGTCGCCAAAACAATTGAGCTGATAACGCTCATAAATGAAATGACTTTTAATGGAAGCGTTTTCATGAAAGGTAATTCCCGTTTCCGGAATATCTTCATGGCAGCCAATATCGTTCAAAGTAAGGAGCTTAAAACTGTCGCCTATTTTGGCACTTACCTCATTTAATTTATGCCTGTTATTAGTGGCAAATACCAATTCTGTCATCGTTATAAATTTTTCATTTGCTCCCAAAAGGCGCGTGTTTTATCTTTATTACCCATCATTTCGTCAAAGCCGTAACTATAAAGTACCGGTTTGCCGCCAACGCTTACAATCTGGTTAAGGGTAGCACCGGTTAGTCCGGCAGGGATAGCTGCTTCGCCGAGCAACAGTATTTTTTCCGGCTTAAATTCGTTAAGCAGATCAGTATAGGTAGCAGTTGGATATTTAGCCAAATTAAGCACAGCGGTATCGTCAAGGGCCGAACCTTTTCTAACGAGGGTACTCTCCAAAGCCTTTAAATGCGGTTCAACAATGTTTTCCGAACCGCCATAGTTAACCAAAATAAGAAACCCCTTTTTGTTCTGTCCCAGATACTTATAAACCACTTTTGGCGTTTCTGCAACAGGCTGCAATTTGGGTGTAGCGGCAATTGGCTGAGGTGACGGCGCAGGCGTATTAACAGGAGTCTGAACGGATTCTTCCGCAGTTACCCCAGGCTCCGGCACAGCTTCTTCTTCGTTTTGCAGGTATTGATCCTTCTCAGATTGTAAGAGGTAAAGATCTTCCTGCAAAATATATCTTAATGCTTCGGGGTTGCTGGCAATCATTTTTAACATATTTTAACCAAAAGTAATTAAACCATTTGAGCCATTATCAGCATATTCGCAAATTGGGGGAGTTTAGATAATGAAATGACATTTAATACGGTCATACTCAATAAAAATTGCGAAATTCGAACTTTAAAATCGCTGTCAAAACGTACAGCAGACATATAACGATTTACATGAGAAAGATTGGTTTATCCATTTTAAGTTTACTATTAATTATAACCGTCACTAAAGCTCAGCAACGCACAGTTGATAAAATTGCGGCCGTTGTAGGGAGCAGCATCATACTGCAATCAGACATAGAACAACAATACGCACAATACCTGATACAGGGCTACTCACCAAATCCGGGCATCAAATGCCAGGTGCTACAAACCCTGGTTACTCAAAAGATCCTGGCTCAACAAGCCATTATTGATAGTGTTGACGTAAAGGAAGAGGACGTAGATAATGAAATTGACCGCCGTATGCGTACTATGACCCAGCGCGCCGGTGGACAGGACAGGCTGGAGCAATTTTTGGGTCGTTCCATCATTCAGTATAAAGACGATATCCGCCCGCAGATCAGGGAGTCAATGGTAGCAGAAAAGATGCGCGCCAAGATTACCGAAAAGGTTAGCGTTACTCCGCTTGATGTAAAAAACTTCTTCAACAAAATTCCTAAAGACAGCTTGCCAACCTATAACAAGGAAGTTGAAGTAGGTGTGATCGCCTTTAACCCGCAGCTTACCAAGGAGGAAAAAGAAGCATATCGCCAAAAAGCTGAGGAGCTGAGAAATCGTGTTAAAAAAGGCGAAGACTTTGGCAACCTGGCCCGCCTTTATTCGCAAGATCCGGGATCTGCCCAGGATGGCGGTGATCTTGGTTTTGGCGATCGTAATACCTATGTGAAAGAATTTGCGGCTATGGCCTTCCGTTTAAAGGCCGGTGAAATATCGCCAGTATTTGAAACCGATTTTGGTTTTCACTTTTTACAGGTGATTGAGCGTCGCGGCGAACAGGTACACGTGCGTCACATCCTCATTGTTCCGCAGACAACCGAAGCGAGCCTTAACCGCGCAAAAAGCAAAGCCGACAGCGTTTATACGCAGATCACGACCAACAAAAAAATCGACTTTTCTAATGCTGCCTCTTTTTATTCTGATGATAAAGAGACCAAATTTAATGGCGGCATGATGCTGAATGCTGAAAACGTACAAACACGTTCAACCTATATCCCTACTGATAAGCTCGATCCGCAGATAGCACTGGTACTTGATACCATGAAGGTAGGCGAAATATCAAAGCCGGTATTATTTACCGATCAAACCGGTAAAAAGAGTTATCGCATTTTCTACCTCAAATCTGTAACAGACGCGCACAAGGCTAACCTTGCGCAGGATTTCCCAAGAATTAAGGAAGTAGCACAGGAAGACAAGCTTAACCGCACGCTGAGCGAATGGTTTGAGCGTAAAAGGAAAGAAACCTTCATCAGGATAGATCCCGAGTTTCAGGTTTGCCCTCAGCTTAAAGGCTGGTCCACCCCTGTTACGGCGGCCATCCCAGTTACTAAATAATTATGCAGCATCGGTCAGAAGTAGAAGCCGCAGATGGCCTGAAGCAAGCCTACCAGCTTGCCCGGGCCGAAATAGCGAAGGTTATTGTAGGTCAGGATGAGGTGGTTAAATCCGTTCTGATCTCTATTTTTAGCAATGGTCATTGCTTGCTGGTGGGTGTACCCGGACTGGCCAAAACACTGCTGGTACAAACTGTTGCCCGTGTGCTAGACCTGCACTTCAACCGCATACAGTTTACGCCGGACCTGATGCCTTCTGACATTATCGGCGCTGAAATATTGGGCGAGGACCGTAACTTCAAATTTATTCACGGACCGGTATTTGCCAACATTATCCTGGCCGACGAGATTAACCGTACCCCGCCTAAAACGCAGGCCGCCTTGTTGGAGGCCATGCAGGAAAAATCGGTAACAGCGGCAGGGGTAACACACCGCTTGCCGCAGCCCTTTTTTGTATTAGCTACCCAAAACCCGATTGAACAGGAAGGCACCTACCCTTTGCCAGAGGCTCAGTTGGACCGCTTTATGTTCAATGTGCCGTTAAACTATCCAACTTTTGCCGAGGAGTTACTGGTTGTAAAGAATACCACAAGCACCGCCACGGCGCAACTTAACAAAGTGCTCAACGCAGAGCAGATCATCTACTTTCAGCAATTGGTTAGAAATATACCGGTTACAGACAACGTAGTGGAATACGCCGTAAAGCTGGCTTCAAAAACCCGCCCGCAAAGCGAACTGGCGCCGGCAAATATTAAACGCCTGCTAACCTGGGGAGCCGGGCCGCGTGCTTCGCAGTTCTTGGTACTTGGCGCTAAATGCCATGCCGTAATTAGCGGCAAATACTCGCCGGATATAGAGGATGTACAAGCCGTAGCCAAACCAATACTAAGGCACCGTATTGTTCGCAGCTACCAGGCAGAAGCCGAAGGTTTATCAGCAGACCAAATCATCGAACAACTTTTCTAATAAGATATTTAAACAAAAACGGCTGCCAGAATTGATCCTGGCGGCCGTTTTTGTTATGATAATATTCTTATCCAATAAGTAAGTGTTAATCGCGCAACGCTTTAAGCGCCTGCGTAAGATCTCGGTCTTGCTGATTAATGACGTTGTAATAAGCATTACTTCCCCATTTGAACCGCGCCGCGCTCGCTTTTAAGTAACGCTTAATGTGCGACCTTGAGACCTTGATCTCCCTCGAATCCATTTCCTTCAAGGTTCTTGATGCGTAGAGCAAAAACTTGTCAATATCAGCATCGTTAAAATCGAAATGCTTTATAAAATTATCAGCCGTATCAAAGTGTTTCAACACCGGTTGCATACGATCGATCACATAAGCGGAAAACAACTGGTGTCTTGCCAATTCGGTCAGTAAAGTGGTGTAGCCGGTGGTGTCTTCGGGTACAAAAATATCCGGCATAATACCGCCGCCAGCATAAACCTTTTTTCCATTTATGGTATGATACAGCTTTGAACGCATAAATACGCTGTCTTTAAGGTTATTCTGGGCCGAAAACAATTCTCCTTTTTGCATCCGCTCAGACAGTTCGTTACGGTAGTTTTGAACGCCGCCACGGTAGGATTTTTGTATTGAACGCCCCGAAGGGGTGTAGTAGCGCGCTACCGTAAGGTTCACCGCGGATCCATCATCAAAAGTAAATTGTTGCTGCACCAGTCCTTTCCCGAAGGAACGCCGGCCAACAATAATAGCGCGGTCAAGGTCCTGCAGTGCGCCAGACAGGATTTCACTCGCCGAGGCCGAATGCTCATCAATCAATACGGCCAGCTTACCTTTTTGATATAGACCGGAATCCGTAGAAAAATAATCAGTCCGTGGCTCATGCGCCCCCCGGGTATAAACAATGAGCTTACCCTTTGGTAAAAACTCATCAGCAAGCGCCGTTGCGGCGTTAAGATAACCACCACCGTTACCCCTCAGATCCAGCACGAGGGCTTTCAAATCTTCTGTCTGTAGCCGGATAATCGCCTTCCTGAAATCAGTATCTGTGGTAGAGGCAAACTTACTTACCTTAATATAACCGGTATTTTTATTGGCCATATAAACCGCATCGAGACTGCTTAGGTCAACATAACCTCTTTTGATGGTATAACTAAAAGTGTTGTGATAGGGGTATCTTAATACTTTTACCGTTAAGCTGCTGCCTTTTGCACCATGCAAAACCTCATTGATCTTTTGCAGAGAAAGCCCAGCACCGGCAAAAGGCTTATGATTAACTTCTACTACCTTATCGCCCTCAATCAATCCGCTTTTGGCGGCGGGCCCATTGTCAACAATCTGGGTAACAGTTAGGGTATCCCGGAGTATCTGGTATTCAATACCCACGCCATTGAAACCACCCTCCAGCTTCTCATTGATGGACTGCGCCTGTTGTGCAGGAAGGTACACGGAATGAGGGTCGAGGTTTTGTAAAACATTATTAATGGCCCCACCCTCTATGCTATCCACGTTTACGGAGTCGACATAATTATGCCTCACCAATTGTAAAATGCGGGTAAGCTTGTCATTATTGAAACCCGACAAACCAAGTTCACGTTCAGTATGTTTAGGATCGCTGATATAAATACCAATACCAATACCGGCAAGTAGCAATATTACAGTCCTGAAAATAATAGCCGCTGTCTTTTTCATAGCCTCCGCGCTGCAAATTTAATCAAAGCAAAGCAGAGGCTATAATTTACAGGGAATTACATTTTACTTCTGTGTAAATTTTACTGAATTTTGTAAAGCAATATTGTTAAAATGGAAAATACGACTGAGAAGGACTCCCAATACAATGATCTGGAAAGAATGTCTGTGATTGAGGTTCTTCAAAATATTAATAAAGAAGACAAAACGGTCGCCTATGCCGTTGAACGAGCCATCCCGCAGTTGGAAAAACTGGTAGAGGCCGTTACCGAGAAGATGAAAGAGGGTGGCAGGCTGTTTTATATCGGCGCAGGAACCAGCGGCAGGCTTGGCGTGGTTGACGCATCCGAGTGTCCACCAACTTATGGTGTGCCGTTTGACTGGGTAGTTGGCATTATAGCCGGTGGCGATGGAGCAATCCGCAAAGCTGTTGAGTTTGCCGAAGACGATATGGAACAGGCCTGGAAAGATTTGAAGGAGTTCGATATTACCGATCAGGATGCCGTAGTTGGTATTGCAGCATCGGGCCGTACGCCTTACGTAATCGGTGGGCTAAGAGCAGCAAATGAACACGGTATAGTTACCGGGTGTATTGTATGTAATGCAGGCAGCCCGGTTGCGGCCGAGGCAAAATTTCCGGTAGAAGTGGTAACAGGACCGGAGTTTGTAACAGGCTCCACACGGATGAAAGCCGGAACGGCTCAAAAACTGGTATTAAATATGTTAAGCACTGCGGTAATGATACAATTGGGCCGGGTAAAAGGCAATAAAATGGTTGATATGCAGTTAACCAACAACAAGCTGGTTGACCGTGGCACACGCATGGTAATGAAAGAGACCGGACTGGCAGCGGAAGAAGCGGCAGCGCTTTTAAACCGGTGTGGCAGCGTGCGCAAGGCGGTTGAGCAATACCAGGAAACCAAATAATTTTATTAAATTTAGACGTAATAAGGCCGGTTTTGATACCGGCAGATGTAGGTGGGTTATGCACGAAATAGAACCATATTATCGCTGGAGGGATGATTATGTTGCGTCTGAGGATGAATTGTCGCCTTTTTATGCAACTGTATATAATGAGTTTGAGTTTGATAAACAGGTGTACAACTATCTGATCCACCCGCAGTGGGATTCTTTTGGATCAAATACCTTGTACCTTAAAGTACTGTTTGTTGACTACGACCGTCATTATGCCATTATTGAGTTTATAGGCGAATGGAACGATGCCATTAGCAATGATATTATGATGCTTAAGCGCGAGATCATTGAATTGATGATGGACCAGAGCATTAACAAGTTTGTACTGATCGGCGAAAACGTATTGAACTTTCACGCATCAGACGACTGCTACTATGAAGAATGGTTTCAGGATGTGGAAGACGGCTGGATAGCCGGTATCAATTTCCGCGAACACGTGATCGAAGAGTTTAAGCAGCACAATATCGACTATTATATTAATTTTGGCGGCGTACTTGATGACCTGAACTGGCGCACTTTAAAACCGATACAGGTTTACAAAAGAGTAGAAGAACAGCTCACCAAGCGGCTCACTTAATAAAATCTTCACTTTAACACATTATATTAGTTTTGAAATTATTTCTTTTGAATAATTATGGAAAATAACAAGTTCGATTACGATTACAAAAATGTAATACAAATGGACGATGCTGAAGCATCATCCAGAAAATTTATAGCGAATGTTTTTTTATGGATGTTCCTGGCACTCGCAATCTCCGCTTTATGCGCCTACGAATTTGCCTTTAATCCGGGTCTTGCTACAATGGTAGTGAATCCGGAAACACATAGCTTTACTGGTTTTGGTATGGTTGCCATGTTTTCGCCGCTGGCCTTTTTACTTGTGATGAATTTCGGCATGAACCGTATCGCTTACCCTGTTTTAACGCTGTTGTTTATTGCCTACGCCGCGATGACCGGCATTAGCCTTAGCGTGTTGTTCTACGTTTATTCTGCAACAGCAATGGCGGGTGTTTTTGGTATAGCTGCTCTGGTATTCGGTATTATGGCAGTAGCTGGATATACCACTCACCAGGATCTTACTAAATTTGGTTCTATCTTATTTATGCTGCTGATCGGTGTAGTACTTGCTACGCTTGCCAACATGTTTATCCAATCTATGCAACTTGATCTGCTGATCACTTATGTAGGAGTAGCTGTTTTTGTTGGATTGGTGGCTTATAAAGTGCAAATGCTTAAACGCATAGGCGCAGGCTTGGAGTATGGAGACGCAACATCTTCAAAGCTGGCGTTAATGGGTGCTTTAACTTTGTACATCAGCTTCATTAACTTGTTCCTCTTCCTGCTTCGTTTATTTGCAGGCGGCCGCAGACGATAAATACATTTAACAATAAGCAGAAAGGCTTAAGAAGAAATTCTTAAGCCTTTTTGCGTTGTATAAAGTCAGTTAACTGGGTGCATAGTTACCCAAAACTCACATGTTACGCTTTATTGACCAGTTAGGCTTTTTCTATCTGGAACTCCAATGGCTTCTTCATAAAAATTGAGACAATCGTCAAAGCTGGCCCCGATCCCCTGATTTATTGGGGTATCATTTCGACTATAAGCGTTGTGTTTAAATACATAGCTTTTATACATACATCAACAACCACTATTGGCGGCCACAGCCAAACACTTCTTAAACGGATTGCAACAAAAAATGCCCGACAACTATTTACCGGGCATTTTTATTTAATTACGATTGTAAAACTATACTCAGGATTTCTTTACTGCCTCAATCAGTTCTTCCATCTTTGGCGCTTTGTCAAATGCCTTTACTAATTTGCCCTGATGGTTGTAAATGGCAATGTAAGGCGTTGTGCGCACGGAATAATAGCGTTGCACTACATAACTGTAACCTTCCGTGCCGACCAGGAAATTAGGATAGTTTGCAAGACCAAAGTCGCGGTAAAACTCCCTGATGCCTCGCAGATCGTAGTTATTTGAAAAAGTAACCATTACCACCTGGATGTTACGCAGCTCCTTCATCACCGGTTTCATCTCATACATCATGTGCTGGCAGTGACTGCAATCGGGTGAGAAGTAGATTAGCATTACCGGCTTATTTTTTTTCAGATCCTTGGGGGTTCTGATCACGCTGTCTGTAGTTAATATGCGGTAGGGGGCAATAGTTTGGATGTTCTGAGCATTGCTGCATCCCGCCGCTATGATCAGGGTTAATAACACAAGTAATTTTCTCATTTCTTTTATTCTCAACATTAAGCTTCCAGCATTTCCAGTTGCCAGGCAACGTGCTCTTCAGTTATCGGATATAACGCGCCTTCTCTTATAGTTTTATAAACAGCGTCAAATATATGATTATAATTACCCCTGGATGACGGAATAAGTTCTGTAATTTTCTCGTTGTTCTCGTTAATGGTAACCAGCTTGCCCTCACACCCTGCCGGCTCTGTACCGTAAACCGAATCGGTTGGCCAAACGCCTTCATCAAGCTGCGGCTCCTGCCTATCAACCCGGTCTTTAATATAGCTGCCCGCAGTGCCATGTACAATAAAAGATGGCAGCGGCTCTGCAACCAATAAGCTCGAAGTAAGGAAAACATTGAGGCCTTTTGGATAAGAGAGCTGAAAATTAAAGTAATCAACCACCTCGGCATTATCCCGGTGCATAGACGTTACCTTATTAAAGCTGAGCGGACGGCCAAAAAGGCTAATGATCTGGTCAATCAAATGCGGGCCAAGGTCATACACCAATCCACTTGCGGCGTATTCAGGGCTCTCTTTAAATATCTTGGGACTAAGAACCGGCCGGTAGCGATCAAAGCGAAAATGTACCTCGATCAGCTCGCCAAGCCTGCCACTCTCGATAATTTGCTTTACCGAAAGGAAATCACTGTCCCAGCGCCGGTTTTGGTACACCATTACATGCTTTTGTTGCGCCCGGGCTATTTCAAACAGCGCGGTTACTTCCCTGGCGCTTGCAGCAGCCGGCTTTTCAATCAGCACATGCTTACCGGCTTCCAATGCTTGTTTTGCCAACTCATAATGGGTATAGCTGGGTGTATTTACCACAACCAACTCAATCTGTGGGTCACTGAGTAATTCGGCCACACTATTGTAGCTTATCACATCAGGATAGCGCTCATTAGCGGTTTTGGTATGCCGCTCTACAACGGCCCTGAATTGAAAATGAGGATTAGTACTAAGAAAAGGACCGTGAAACACACGCCCCGACATGCCATAGGCCATTAAGCTTGCTACAATTGGTGAAGACATATGCAAGTATACATCTCCACATTGTTGATTCAAAATAATTGGGGAAAGCATTGGGCGGTAAACGCCCCACTTTGGGGAACTATTTTCAAGTCAAACACCCGGATTTTCTCATAAAGCAATAAAATAAGTGTCAGTTGAACCCTTTTCCAACTGGCACTTGTTTTGTTTATACTTATATGCCCTTCCCAGGGTTGTTTTCATAGGTAGATGTAGGGTCGGAAACTGCGAGAGTTTTCGGCCTTTTTTTATGCATGAACAGGATCTACCCGCCGCAAGGTTAACTTGCTTACCGGGTTTACCACCAATGGTATTTTTTCAACCCTTGTTTCACTGGTATCTAAACCAAATGCTTTGGCCTCGGTTTGCGCCAATCGCTTAATGGCAAAGTAACTATTGAGGATGAAGCCCTCGCGGATGCTAAACTCGTTGTTGTAAGACAAGAACTTCTCGAGAATGATGAACTGGAAGTCGGCAGCCAACTTATACTGCTTCAATGATTCATAGTTACTGGTAATATCAATCTCGTTGCGCGAGATCATATCTTCAATTACCTTACGGAACAGCACATTAACCCTCGGCTGTATCCTGAAACCCAACCTGTATTCAACACGGATCACCTTGCCGGGTTCCAATTGTTCAACACTGTATTCCATCGTGTAAGGCTCGTCCGTACGTTCAATATGGATAAACCAGTACACATCTGCCCGCTTAGGCTTACGGCTGATGATGGAGTAGATGATCTTTTGCTCTATCTGTTTGCTGTTATTTGCTTTGGTTAGGTAGATAAGGTGTGTTGCAAATTTAGACACGCTCTGATCTGCGCTTAACGCATTAAGCAAGGGGATCTGATCTTTAAGATCAATAAAGTTAAGGAAGCGGTTGTTGATCTTACGTGCCTTAAACCAAATGTACATGGTAAATATCAGCCCAAACTCAAATACCAGGAAGAATAACCGCTTAAGCAGTTTTACGGCGTTGAATACAAAGAAGGTAAATTCAACGGTAAGGAATATGCACAAAATAAGCGTAACCACCCAAAGCGGCCAATGCTTTTTGTACCGCATAAAGTAATACATCAACACGGTGGTCATGAGCATGGCAACGGTGATGGAGAAGCCATAGGCGGCCGTCATGGATTCGGAGGTACGGAAGTAGGCCGTTACTGCGATACAGCCGAAGCACAGTATCCAGTTGATGCTTGGGATATAGATTTGTCCGCGTACGTTTGACGGATATTTAACCGTAATACGCGGCCAAAAGTTCATACTGATGGCCTCGCTGATGAGCGTAAATGAACCGCTGATGAGGGCCTGACTAGCAATAATAGTCGCAAGCGTTGCAATACCTACAGCCGGCACCAAAAACCAGTGCGGAACAATTTCAAAGAATGGATTTACACCAGTAAAATTATAATGAGCAGAACGGGTTAATACCCACGCGCCTTGTCCAAGATAACTCAGTACCAGCATGGTTTTCACAAAGATCCAGCTTGCCTGTATGTTCTTGCGGCCGCAATGACCAAGATCTGAGTAAAGTGCTTCTGCACCAGTGGTACATAAGAACACCGCACCTAACAGCAAAAAGCCGTGAGGGCGGTCAACTAACAGCTGCCAACCATACAGTGGGCTAAGCGCTTTTATAATTAACGGGTAATGCACTATTTGCAGGGAACCTAAAATACCAAGCATCAGGAACCACAAGAACATTACCGGTCCAAAGGCTGCACCGATAACATTAGTGCCAAACTGCTGAAAGAAGAACAGCAGCAGCAGGATACAGACCACAATGAGCAGAATAAGTTCATTGCCGGGCACAATGACTTTTGACAATGCCGGTACCAGGTTTAAGCCCTCAATGGCGGAGGTTACCGAAATTGGCGGCGTAATAATGCCGTCAGCAAGGAGGGTACCTGCGCCTACAATGGCCGGAATGGCCAGCCATTTGCCATAACGCCGCACAAGGGCATAAAGGGAAAATATACCACCTTCACCATTGTTATCGGCACGCAGGGTGATAAAGATATATTTAAATGTGGTTTGAAGGGTCAACGTCCAGAATACGCAGGAGATTGATCCGAGTACCAGTTCCTGGTTAACTACACCGCCTTCTTTAATGAGGGTTTGAAAAACATAAAGAGGAGAGGTACCAATGTCACCAAAAATAATTCCGAGGGTGACCAACATTCCAGCGAGGGAAAGTTTCTTAAGATGAGCGTTCATACGATTTGCTAAGAGCGGAGCAAATGTAGAAGTAAGTTAACAATTTCAAAACATTTAGTTTCAATCGTTTACACTTTTTCAATAATTATAAAAAACTATTAAAAAACTCGAAATTATTAAAATCGAACGCCTCCAAAAGGAACTCTTTTTAAAAAGGTAACAAAAAACAACATTAAACAGTTCCTAATCTACAAGTTAGCCCGTTTTTGTAATTAAAAATTAACACAAAACGCGCTGTAAGAAAAACTTGCAGTAAACATAAAATTTTTATTATCTTTACATGCCCTCCAAAGGGCTGTTTTTCATAGGTAGATGTAGGGCCGGGTAGCTGCGAGAGTAAGCCGGCCTTTTTTTATTTCTTCAGGCCTTCTTCTCCAAATTTCATCAGATCATTGGCATCAATATAGCCTACAGTACCCAGTAAAGGTTTTCCGTCTTCGTTGAAAATAATCAACGTTGGATAAGCTTGTATACCCCATTGCTGAGCCAGTTGAGGCCCTTCGCCCTTCTCCATGTCCATAGATACATTGACGAAATGTTCATTAAAAAAAGCGGCAACTTTTGCGTTTTTGAAAGTAGTAGCGCGAAGCATTTTGCAGGGGCCGCACCAGGTTGCATAGGCATCCGCAAAGATGTATTTATGTTGTTTTTGCGCCTGCTTAAGCGCTTCCTTCCAGGAGTTTTCAATAAAGTTAATTTTCCTATCAGACGATTTCTTTATAGTATACACGTCTCCCCTGTTTACAGGCGTGGTAAAACTACTTATCATAAAAAAGCTTATTAGCAGTAAACAGCTCAGTTTGATCATATTCAACTTTTAAATTTAAGCTATAAAAATAGCACATATCCGTTAAGATATGTGCTACTCTAATTAAATGTTAATTATTGGCGATGGTCGCGGTCCTGCCGCTCTTCGGGACGCTGCTGCTGTTGCTGACGCTGCTGCTGCATCTGCTGCTGGCGTTGTTGCTCCATTTGTTGCTGACGTTGCTGCTGCATCTGTTGCTGACGTTGCTGTTCCATCTGCTGTTGGCGTTGTTGCTCCATCTGCTGTTGACGCTGTTGCATCATTTGCTGCTGACGTTGCTGCTCCATCTGCTGTTGCCGCTGCTGTTGCATCTGCTGGTCACGTTGTTGTTGGCGTTGCTGCTCCATCTGTTGTTGACGCTGCTGCTGCATCTGCTGGTCACGTTGTTGTTGGCGTTGCTGTTCCATCTGCTGCTGACGCTGCTGCTGCATCTGCTGGTCACGTTGTTGCTGACGTTGCTGTTCCATCTGCTGCTGACGTTGTTGATTCATCTGCTGGTCACGCTGCTGGTTCATTTGCTGTTGGCGTTGTTGCTCCATTTGCTGACGGCGTCCTTGTTCCATTTGCTGCTGACGCTGTTGATTCATCTGCTGGTCATGCTGCTGGTTCATTTGTTGTTGGCGTTGTTGCTCCATTTGCTGACGGCGTCCTTGCTCCATCTGCTGCTGACGTTCCTGCTGCATTTGCTGCTGACGTTGTTGATTCATCTGCTGGTCATGCTGCTGGTTCATTTGTTGTTGGCGCTGTTGTTCCATTTGTTGCCGACGCCCTTGCTCCATTTGTTGTTGATTACGGTTAAACTGTCCGTTGTTAACAGGAGCGCCCGGGCGATTAACACGTACTACCCGCGAATTTTCGGGATTAGCTGTGCGGGCCACCTGAGCCAGTCTGGCGGCATTGCCGTGATCAACCATTAACCCACGGTTTGGAGACGCTATACGAGCATTGGGGTGTTCATTTCGGTAAGCCCGGGCATCCACTACACGGGTAGGGCGCGCATCCGGCATACGGGTTACTGCTGGTCTGAAGATATTAACAGCATGCTGCTCAACTCTTGGCGCACCTGGTCTCGTGGCGTTATTGATCCGGTACACAGGGACATCACGGTGAGTGATCTGTCTTATTTCCTGCGGCCGCGGACCCACATACATCTGGTTATTATTGACATACGTGTTACGGATCACGGTAGTGTTATTAATGATATTGACTACCCGCGGGCCGGTTATATAATAATTATTGATTCGCTGACTGGTAATATAGGCCGCCGGCGCGCAAACCCAATAGCTGCTTGGGATAGAGCCTATAGAAAAGCTTAAACTAAGTCCTGGTCCCAGAGGAGCCCAACCGTAATATTCACGGCTGTGGCGCCAGCCCACCCAAGCAGGGGCCCATTCGTATCCGGGGATCCATTCCCATCCGTAGTAATCATCATAACGCCATCTGCCATAATGGAAGGTTGCCCATCCCCAGGGATAATCAGACACCCAGGTTGTTCCGTAGTCGGTATAAACCCAGTACCCATTGGTGGCATAGGGCCTGAAACCCGGACCGGCATCAGGTACCCAGACATCTCCGTATTCAGGGTCTTCTACCCAGGTGCCATAAGGGGCAAGCTCATCGTAAAAATTCTGGAAAGTAATATCGGCACTGTACTGTGCCTTTGATTTATGCGGAGCGGCCAGCACAAAGACGATTGCCAGTATAGCCACGCTCCATAGTTTTTTTATACTTCTCATACTATTAGTTTTTAAGTATCTGTTAAGGTTGGATTGTATAATGAGCAAAGCGTTTAAAAGTTTGAGTCAATTTTCTGTCGCTTTTTTCAACTTCTTCATTAATAATTCATTAACAATACATATGGAAATTTGGTGTTTGTAAGAGCACAATTTGTCCTTAATTAATACCTTTACCCTTAATTTTAGATAAACAATGAGTACAGTAAACATTCCTCGTCTCGATTTGGAAACGTATGTAAACGGCAACGCCGAACAACGCAAACATTTCTCTGAAGCTATTGGACAGGCTTTTAACCAAACGGGATTTGTTACCATCACCAATCACGGCTTAAGCAAAGAATTAATAGATAACTTGTATAAACAGGTGAAGGCAGTATTTGACCTGCCCGAACAGGTTAAACTCAAGTATGAAAAACCCGAACTTGCCGGCCAGCGGGGCTATACCGGCAAGGGTAAGGAAACAGCCAAAGGGTTTAAAACACCTGATCTGAAAGAGTTTTGGCAAATAGGCCAGACCATTACCGACGGCGACCCTGTAAAAGATCAGTACCCGGAAAATGTGACGATTGAAGAAGTGCCGGAATTTAATACCGTTACCACAGAAGTATACGAAAAACTGGAGACTGCCGGCAAGCACTTATTGCGCGCCATAGCCGTGTACCTGGGGCTCGATGAACATTATTTTGATCCGCATGTTCATAATGGCAATTCCATTTTGCGTACACTGCATTATTTCCCTATCGAAAATCCTGATGCAGTACCGGCTGATGCCGTGCGTGCAGGCGCTCACGAAGACATTAACCTGATTACACTGCTGATTGGCGCGAGTGCCGATGGACTGGAACTCCTCACACGGGAAAATGAGTGGTTCCCGGTAAAAGCACATGGCGAAGATGTAGTGGTTAATGTGGGTGATATGCTTCAGCGTTTAACCAACGGCAAATTAAAATCAACTACACACCGTGTTGTTAACCCTCCACGCGAACTTATGAAAACGTCGCGTTATTCTGTGCCGTTCTTCCTGCACCCTAAAGCAAAGATGGATCTTACCTGCCTGAAATCCTGCATAGACGAACAGCACCCCAAACAATTCAGTGATATGACGGCCGGCGAGTATCTCGATGAGCGGTTAAGAGAGATTGGCTTAAAAAAGTAAAAGCAAGATGGAGTTTGGTGCCGAGCCTAAGGTAAAAAGTGAGTAAGGCATATTAAGTATGAAAACCAGCTTATTGACAACGCAATGGCCCCTATTATAAATTTTACTTCTAATCTGTTTTTAATTTAAACGATATTTTCATTAATTTGTATTAATAACATACTAAAACATCTTTTTTTAATTGTGCCTGTATTTGTAATGGGTAAGTTATTAAACATTGGAAGTGAGGTCAAATTGATCAAAGGACTGGCGGTAACGCTTTGCGCCCTGTATCTAGCTATGGCGCTGCTAGGCTCCTTTTTGCTTCCTCGTGCAAATAACTTTGAAGGCACAAATAACGCCCATCACTCAAAATTAATTACCTCTTCCATTGCCAAAATAAAAAGGTTTATGCGCAAGGAACGGCTTACCGTTCCTAACAGGAAACAATTTACCATGAAGGTTTTTGTTGTTTATCTGCTCGCATTTCAATTTTTTATTATTGACATAGTTGCACAAAAACAGACCGCCCAACGGTATAAACAACTTCGGTTACCCGGTTTTAGCTTTCTTAGGCTAAACTGCCTGAGGCTATGATTGCTTCGTCTCTTCAATCCTTTTGTTTCTTGTTACCGTAGCACACGGCAGTATTTAGTTTAATACCTGGCAGGAAGCGTTATTTAATGAGCATACCGTTATGGAATTGCTGTAACCCGATTTTATACCAAACTTAATTCTATCCTACAGATGATTCAAAAAGAACCGCTTTCATTAAACCTGAAGCAGGTGGCTAATTTATATTCTACCATTATTGAAAAGAAAGTATATGAATCTGAATCAAATTTTCATTTTGAAACCCTGCTGATCATTTTTAATAACGACGGACCTTTGCTTCAGAGCCGCTTGGCCGAGCAAATGCACATCGATAAATCGCATATGGCTTCTATTGTTTACTACCTCCTGTCAGAAGGCTTCATAGATGTTGAGCCTACTATACTTGACAGGCGCGACAACCTGTTAAGACTTACCGCAAAAGGTGAGGACAGCATAAAAACCCTACAGGAGGTAATCGGCGAAGTTAATCGTAAAATTACCGCTGATATAAGCCCCGAACAATTGGTTAGCTTTTGCACCACGCTGCGCATATTGAGCACTAACCTTGAAAAGGAATACGAGCTTCTATCGCAACCTTTGCAAAGCCGTATAGCGTAGCGCATACGTAAATTTGGGGGAAGGATGCGTATTTATTGCTGTATATCCACACCCAACAAATAAAGAAAGGCATTCATCGCAACATGAATGCCTTTCCTTATTTATGACTGATGATGTTAATATACGGTGATAGTGGCCGTCTCCTTAATATCCCGGGAGGAAGTGCCAGCCAGTAGTTTATAGGTACCTTTTTCCACTACCCACTTTTTAGTGCTCACATCATAATAGGCCAGGTCTTTTACGGGGATGGTAAGCGCCACATTGCTAACTTTGCCGGGTGCAATCAATACCTTTTTGAACGCCTTTAGCTCTTTTTCGGCACGCTCTACTTTTGATCCTACTTTACTTACGTAAAGTTGTACAGTTTCCTTTCCGGCATACTTGCCGCTGTTTTTCACCATTACGGTAGCTGTGATAACGTCATTTGGCGTATAGGCTGCTTTGCTGATGCGAAGACCGTTGTACTTAAACTCGGTATAAGACAAACCGTACCCAAATGGATAGAGCGGTTCTATCTTTTTGGTATCGAACCAGCGATAGCCTACCAGAATGCCTTCCTTATAATCCACCTGTCCGTTTTTGCCCGGATAAGCCTTTAGCGCATGAGCCGGTGAATCATCAAGTTTGGCCGGGAAAGTAAATGGAAGCTTGCCTGAGGGATTAACCACACCGAGCAGCATATCCGCAAGGGCATTACCATTTTCTGAGCCGTTATACCAGGACCATACAATAGTATTGTTGTTCTTTTTAATTTCGCCAATGTCATAAGGCGCGCCGCCGATTACCACTACAATGGTCTTTGTATTAGCTGCAGTAACAGCATCAATCAAAGCCTGTTCACCAAAAGGCAATTCCAAAGTAGCGCGGTCGCGGCCCTCACTCTCATAGTCGCGGTTACCACCAACAAACAGGATGGCCACGTCAGATTTTTTTGCAGCAGCCACCGCTTCATCAATCATAGCCTGATCTGGGCCATGCGTAGGATCATTTACATTAACCAGTGCGGGATCAATAGCCTGAGTAGGATCATTCACTTTTTTAGGTGACGGACGGTACACGCCGGAATAACCCTGTGCAAAATTGATAGCTACCTTACCGTTGAGGCGACTTTCCAGGCCTTTTAGCGGATTTATCTCATAACGAGCTTTCACGCCGGCTCCAAAACCGCCAAGGTGAAAGGTATGTGTGGCATTGTCGCCTATTACTGCAATACTCTTAATCACGGACGTATTTAGCGGCAGTAAACCCTTATCGTTTTTAAGGAGGACGATAGACTCGGCCGCAATATCATAAGCGGTTTTGCTGTGAGCCGGAGTATTGAGTTTGCCTACAGGGGCATTGGCCGCCATGGAGGTATGATACATTACCCATAAAATACGGTGTACTTTATCATCAATAGTCTTTTCGCTTACCTTACCTGCTTTCACTGCTTCCAGTAACGGTTTAGCAAAATAATAGGTATCGTAGTGGTTGCTGGTACCCATTTCCAGGTCAAGCCCATGATTGGCCGCGTTCACCGTGCTATGTGTACCGCCCCAGTCGCTGATCACTAATCCCTTAAACTTCCACTCGCCTTTCAGTATCTTATTGAGCAGGTAGTCATTCTCAGAACAAAACTCGCCTCTTACCTTATTATAGGCCGACATGATGGACCATGCGCCTCCTTCGGTAATACTTGCCTTAAAAGCCGGAAGATAGATCTCGCGTAGTGCGCGTTCGTCAATTCCAACGTTGATATGATCGCGCTCTACTTCCTGGTTATTCACGGCATAATGCTTTACGCAAGCGCTTATGTCTTGGTTTTGTATCCCTTTTACCGATTGCACAGCCAGGCGTGCATTGAGAAAAGGATCTTCAGAATAATACTCGTATGTTCTGCCGCAGAGCGGAGTACGGGCTATGTTGAAGGCGGGCGCCAGCATAATGTACTTCTTACGTGCACGGGCTTCCTCACCCATATCGTGTCCATAACTGTAAGCCAGTTGAGGATTCCAGGTAGCGGCCAATGCGGATCCATTAGGGAAAAAAGTGGCAGAATCTGTTTTTAAATGAGCTGGTCCCCATCCCGGCAATACGTCTTCCCGCACACCCAAAGGACCGTCGTCAGTCATCAGGTCCGGGATCCCCAACCGCTTTACACCTGCTGATGAAAATATGCCATTGGCATGCAGCATCGCGATTTTTTCGTCCAGCGTTAGCTGCTTCATTACATGCTGTATTTTCGCTTCTATAGCCTGTTCGCCTTTGTTCTGGGCATTTGCATGGACATAGCTCCCCGCCAAAATACCGTACAAAACGTATTTGTAAACTTTCTTCATTTATAAATGGATGATTAATAACTGGCCTTAGCGTAATCCGGTATTCGCCGGATAGTATCTACCAAAAACAATATTACGATATAAAGATCTAGTTTAATTGCTGTTGTTAATATATCACAAGGATTTGCTGAAATAACAGCAATACAGCCCATTATTAATCACCCAAACGGCCTTAGCCGGCGTTTTGCTGCGCTTGTTTCTTCATTTGATCATTCGCCAGGATCACAATTTCTACCCTCCGGTTTTGTGCCCGCCCTTTGGCTGTTGCATTATCGGCAATAGGTTCGGTTTCGCCTTTCCCTTGCGTGGTTAACCTTGAGGCATCGATGCCGTTACCAGTGATGTAATTCTTTACGGCGTCTGCACGTCTTACAGACAGATCCATATTGTGTGCCGCGGTACCGGTGTTGTCAGTATGTCCGATGATCATAATATTGGTTTCGCCGTTCTTTTTTAGTGACGACGCCAGGTTTTGAAGATTGGTTTGTGCGGCAGGCTTTACGTTAGTTTGATCTACATCGAACAGAATGCCGGTATCAAACTTCACAATAATGCCTTCGCCCTGCCTGATCACGGTGGCTCCCGGAACTGTCTGTTTGATCTCCGCGGCCTGCCGGTCCATGTTTCGGCCTATAAAAGCTCCGGCAGTACCACCAATTGCTCCACCGATGACCGCGCCCAAAGCAGTATTACCTGCGCTTTTGCCAATAAAAGCGCCAATGGTGCCACCTGCTCCGGCCCCAATAGCCGCACCCTTTTCCGTTTTATTTAAAGATTTACAGCCCGAGTCGGCCAATGCAAAAATCAAAGCTATGCCGCATGTGGCGACTTTTATGTTGATGTTTTTCATATAGTTTGAATGGAAGATGTTTCTCAAAACAAGGCAAAGCAGATGCCACTTTTGCTGATCAGGAGCGCAATCAATTACACAAAATAAAAAGGGCCGCCTGAAAATCTCAGACGGCCTCGGTGTATAATTAAATTTGATTGATCTTACTGGCTATCGCTTTCGTTGTTATTGTTGTCATCCTGGTCAGATGGCACGCTAACTACCTTATAGCTCACCTTGTCGCCATTTTTCACTTCCTCAAGGTAAATACCTTCTGGGGTTACCCAGAATTTCTGCCCGTTCAAGCTTACTTTACGGCTGTTTGCAGGAAGCTGGTCGGTAAAGTCGCCCACGCGTGGCATCTGCGGAGCATTGTCCGGAGTTACAGCTGCACCATTGGCTGGGGTAGCTCCATCAATTACCTGACCGTTTGCATCGGTATTTAAAACACCATCTTTACCGGCAACTACATAAACGTGTTTGCCGTTCTGTTTCACAACTTCGCGGTAGTATACACCGTTCATTTCATAAAACTGCTGCCCATCAATTACAATTGACTGCGCGTGCGAAGGCAGGCTCGGAATTTCGGCGCCAATTGGCGGCGCTGTTACCTGGTATCCTCCGTTATACGGGGCGTAAAAAATACCATCGTAATAATAATATTGGTTTGGACCAAACCAGAAAGGATAATATCCGAAAGGCAAGCCACCTAAATACAGGCCGATATGCGGATAAGCATAATAAGGGTGATAAAAATAACCACCATGATAGCCCATCCCTATCCCCGCATTAAAACGCGGGCCCCCATAAAATCCACGGCTTCCGCCTATGGTTACGCCACCTCTAAAACCACCTCCACGGAACCCTCTTTGTGCATCAGCAGTAGTTACCATTGCTACTGATAATAATCCGGCTAACAATACGCCGAAAAATTGTTTATATACGGTTTTCATTGTTAAATAAACTTTTATAATAAATATAAGTCTTGCCAATAAAATGTTGTTTGTTTAAAAGCATTTCTTTGACGCAAAAAATAGTCAAAGGTTTAATAAAAATATCGAAAAAAGCGCACTCTAACCACATTTTAATGTAAATATCTCTAAACATTGAAATGTGGTTTGCCTTGCTGTTGCGCTCAAACTATGTGGTCCGGAGGTTTTGCAACACAAAATTCGCAAACGTTTGCATAAATATTTAAAATGAGATGTGCTTTTTTTAGAAACAAAACCGTTACAATTGTCTCCGCAAAACAAAATAGTAGGTTTTTAAATTCTGACAATTCCCTGTACAACAATGAAAAGTGTAGCTTTAACTTTACGAGGTAATCTTACTGCCGGTACACTAACCAAAATACAGCTAAACAACGAATAAACATTTTAAATGTTATCACACCCACTAACAACTATTTAAACAACATGAGTTTTCAAGATCAGCTCCAGTCACTGTTTGTTGAGGAGAACCAGATACCGGAACAGTTCCGGATCGAGGAGATCCATCAGCGGGAGTATCTCTCCAACGGTGAAATGAAGAAATGGGACGGAGAGGTAAGCGAAGTTTACTCGCCTATCTGCATCCCAACGCCCGAAGGGTTAAAACGTAAATTAATCGGCACTTATCCTATCGGCACAGAAAAGGAAGCAATGGAAGCGCTTGACGCTGCCCTGGCCGCTTATGACAATGGCCGCGGCGAATGGCCGACCATGTCTGTAGCAGACCGCATTAAGTGCATGGAAAAGTTTGTATACAAGATGAACGAACAACGTGAGCTTGTAGTAAAACTGATCATGTGGGAAATCGGTAAATCTTACGCCGATTCTGCCAAGGAATTTGACCGTACTGTTGAATATATCACCCTTACCATTGACGCACTGAAAGATATTGACCGCCAGTCGTCAAGATTTGAGATTGCCGAGGGTGTAGTAGCACAAGCCCGCCGTTCGCCGCTGGGTGTAGTATTATGTATGGGGCCGTTCAACTATCCGCTTAACGAAACCTATACTACGCTTATCCCTGCTATATTGATGGGCAATACCCTGCTCTTTAAACCGCCAAAGCACGGTACCTTATTGCACTACCCTTTACTAAAAGCCTTCCAGGAGTCATTTCCAAAGGGCGTGGTAAATACCATTTATGGCCGGGGTGCTAACGTAACTCCAGGGTTAATGGCAACAGGCAAGATCAATGTACTGGCTTTTATCGGCTCAAGTAAGGTAGCAAACGACCTAAAGAAACGTCACCCTAAAATTAACCGTTTACGTGCCGTGTTAAGTTTGGATGCTAAAAACGCCGCTGTTATTACCAAAAATGCAGATCTTGACCTGGCTGTAAGCGAGTGTATCTTAGGTTCACTGTCTTTTAACGGACAGCGTTGTACAGCTATCAAAGTGATATTTGTACAAAAAGAAGTAGCCGACGATTTCTTGAAACGTTTAAGCGCAGGCATTGCCAAACTTAAGCTGGATATGCCATGGGTAAAAGGTGTAAACATTACTCCTGTAGCAGAGCCAAACAAACCAGGTTACCTTAAGGAGTGCATTGATGATGCTATTGCTAATGGCGCATCTGTAGTGAACGAAAATGGTGGTACTAACGTAGCTTCTATGTTCTTCCCGGCTGTTGTTTATCCGGTTAACTCCAAAATGAAACTGTATCGCGAAGAGCAATTTGGGCCGGTAATTCCTGTAATTCCGTTCGAATCAGTTGAAGAACCGATCCAGTACCAGATCGACTCTCCGCACGGTATGCAGGTAAGTATCTTCAGTAACGACTCAGCAGAGATCGCTTCACTGATTGATCCTTATGTTAACCTGGTGAGCCGCGTAAACATTAACGCCCAGTGTCAACGAGGTCCGGACGTGTTCCCATTCACTGGTCGTAAAGACAGTGCCGAAGGTACACTTTCTGTTACCGACGCGTTAAGATCATTCTCTATCCGTTCATTGGTAGCAACCAAGATGAATGATACTAACAAGCAACTGCTTAATGAGATTGTACAGGATCACGATTCAAATTTCCTGAGCACAAACTTTATATTCTAATTTAGATTCTGAATATGATAACGAAAAGCGTGGCTGCATTTGCAGCTACGCTTTTTTTATAGAGGGCCGATTACAAAAAAGATATATTTGTAAGAGATGAAAGGGCTTTACCTCTTAGTGATTCTGTTCTGCCTGGCATGTAACGGTTTGCCCAAACAACCAGTACAGGTTAGCTTTACGGCAGATCACAAATCGGTGAGTTTTAAAGGGCTTGATCCGGCCATCATAAATGATATGGCCCGCGATTCGGTTAACTGGAAAGAGGTATTCCCGGTTTATCTCATGCCAGCAGACCCGGACGACAAGGGTTACCAGAAACCAGAGCCAGGCGTTTATACTTTGACCAACGGTGCAATCATCTTTACGCCGGCTGCACCTTTTAAAAGAGGACAGGTTTATTTTACCCGGATTTTAAATTATGGTAGTGGGCACAGTGTAGGCTCCCTTATCCGCAACAGAAATTTATTGTCGCCTCCGAACTATACCGACCTCACATTTAAGTATTAAAGTACTTGAAAACCAAATAAAAATTTTTATATTTGCATTATAATTAAGAAAGAGGGGGCACATGTCCCCTCTTTTATTTTATCAAATAAATTTTGGTGAGCATGATTGAAAAGCGGGTGACCGAACTGGTCGAAGAGAAAATTGCAGAAAAACCCGATCTTTTCCTGGTTGATGTACAACTTGCACCTACCGGAAAATTAATGATCCTGGTTGATGGCGATAAAGGCGTAGATGTTGGTGTTTGCGCACAGATAAGCCGTTACGTTGGGCACCAGCTGGAAGAAGAAGGATTGATTGAAAAAGTATCCAATCTTGAGGTTTCATCGCCGGGTATTGATGCTCCTTTATCACTTAACCGCCAGTATATAAAAAATATCGGGCGCAATGTGAGCGTTAAAACCAAAGACGGATCAAAAAAAGAAGGTAAGCTACTGTCGGCCACAGATGAAGCTGTTACTATAGAAGAAAAGATAAAGCCGAAAGGTAAAAAGGCAGAACTGGTGGAAACTGCTATTCCGCTGGATCAAATAACAGAAACGAAAGTTTTAATATCATTCAAGTAAAAATGAGCAATATTAATTTAATTGATTCCTTCCAGGAATTTAAGGATTTTAAGAATATCGACCGCCCGACGATGATGAGCGTGCTTGAGGATGTATTCAGAAGCATGATCAGAAAGAAATACGGCACCGATGAGAACTGCGACGTGATCGTGAATACGGATAACGGTGACTTGGAAATCTGGCGCACCCGTCAGGTTGTTGAGGACGGTTTTTCTGAAGATGACGACCTGGAAATAGAATTAGCCGAAGCACATACCTACGATGCCGACCTGGAAGTAGGTGACGAATATGTAGAGCAGATCACACTGGAAAGCTTTGGTCGCCGCGCTATTTTAGCAGCTCGCCAAACACTGGTATCCAAGATCCTGGAACTGGAGAAAGACGAGATCTTCAAAAAGTACAAAGACCGAGTAGGTGAAATTGTTACCGGCGAGGTTTATCAGGTTTGGAAAAAAGAAACCCTTGTTCTTGATGATGAAGGCAACGAATTATTATTGCCCAAATCTGAGCAAATACCTGCCGATTACTTTAAGAAAGGCGATAGCGTAAAAGCTGTTGTGCACAAGGTGGATATGCTGAACAATAATCCAAAGATCATCATATCACGTACTGCACCGGAGTTCTTACAGCGTTTATTTGAGTTGGAAGTTCCCGAAATTTTTGACGGCCTCATCACTATCAAGAAAATTGTACGCGAACCGGGAGAACGTGCCAAGGTAGCGGTTGAATCATACGATGACCGTATTGATCCGGTGGGCGCCTGCGTTGGTATGAAAGGTTCACGTATCCATGGCATTGTACGCGAACTTAAAAACGAAAATATCGACGTAATAAACTATACCAACAATATTCAGTTATATATACAGCGTGCCCTATCGCCAGCCAAAATAACTTCGATTAAGCTGGATGACGAGAGGAAAACGGCAGCTGTTTACCTTAAGCCAGACCAGGTGTCGCTTGCTATTGGTCGCGGCGGCCATAACATTAAACTAGCAGGTAAATTAACAGGATATGAAATTGATGTTTATCGTGAAGCTGATGAACAGGATGAGGATGTGGACATCGAAGAATTTTCAGACGAAATTGACAGCTGGATTCTCGATGAGTTTAAACGCATCGGACTGGATACCGCTAAATCTGTACTTGCTTTGAGTATGAGCGAACTGGTAAAGCGTACCGACCTTGAAGAAGAAACGATTAAGGAAGTTTTAGCAATCCTGCAAGCTGAATTTGAATAAACATGATTAACCAAATAAAAATCGTATTTTTGTAATATAAGACGGAAAGAAATAATAAATGTCAGAAGACAAATCGATAAAATTATTTAAAGCAGCGAAAGAACTGAACATTGGAATTGGTACCATCGTTGAATTTTTGGCGTCTAAAGGCTTCAAAATTGACAAGCAGCCTAACGCCAAACTGGACGGTGACATGTATCAGACTTTGCTCAAGGAATTTGCTGCTGACAAAAGCATTAAGGAAGAGGCCAAGCAGATCAATATCGGCAAGATAAGAAGGGATGAAGCGGGCCACCTTCCTGAAAAACCTCATGAACAACATCCTCAGCGTTCAAAAGAATTTGAGCGCGAGGAAATTTTAATAAAAAACGCAGGCACTTTTACTCCTGCTCCGGAAAAAAATCGTCCGGCGCAGCCTGAGGCCGATGATCGGCCGGAGTCGTCATTACCGGGAGTAAAGGTAGTAGGCAAAATCAACCTCGATGAACTTAACGGGAAAGTCCGGACCGAGAAGCGAGAAGAAGAAGAGCCAAAAGCCGCTCAACCCCAGCCTGAAGTTAAAGCAGAACAACCTGCTCCAGAACCAGAGCCGGTAAAACCAGAGCCCGTAGTGGTTCAGCCCGAGCCTCCTGCACCGGAAGTAAAAGCTGAGCAGCCTCCTGCACCAGTGGTAACACCAGAACCCAAACCGGAGCCTCAGCCTCAGGCTGAAGTACCGCAAAAGGAAGAGCCAAAACCAGTGGCAGAGGAGCCTGTAAAAACTGCTCCGCCAGTAGCGGCTACACCGGAACCAGTAGAACAACCAGCAGAAGAAAACCCTGAAAACGAAGTAATACGGGCACGTGCAGAAAGGTTAACAGGTCCAAACATTATTGGTAAGATCCAGTTACCGGTTAATCCGCCAAAACGTAATCAACCCGTAGCTTCGTCGTCCAATGCCAATACCTCTGCAGACCACAAGCGTAAGCGTAAGCGTAAAGATCAGCCTACACAGGGACAGCATGGTCAGCAAGGACAGGGTCAACATGGCCAGCACGGCGGTCAACATGGTCAGCCAGGTCAGGGCCAGCAGCAGGGAGGTCAACAACAACATGGCCGTGGAGGTCAGCAGGGCAACAGACCTGATTTCAGAAACAACAACAACCGCAATCAACACGGCGGCCGTCCTGACTTCAGAAACAAAAATGCACCCGCTCCTACCCCTAAAGAAGAACCAACAGAAAAGGAAATACAAGACCAGATTAAAGCTACCCTGGCTCGGTTGAGCGGGGCCGGTAAGTCTGGTAAATTTGCACAGCGGGCTAAATTCCGCCGTCAAAAACGTGATGATATAGCAGCCTCAGCCGAAGAAGCTGCACTGGAAGAAGAATTGGCATCAAAGGTGCTCAAGGTAACGGAGTTCGTTACCGCTAATGAGCTTGCCTCAATGATGGACGTAGGCGTAACGCAGGTTATTTCAACCTGTATGAGCTTAGGTATGTTCGTGTCTATCAACCAACGTCTGGACGCTGAAACGTTAACTATTGTAGCTGAAGAATTTGGTTACCAGGTTGAGTTTGTGAAACCCGAAGATGAGGAAACCAACCTTGAGGAAATTGACAATCCTGAAGATCTGCAGCCACGTTCGCCAATTGTGACCATTATGGGTCACGTTGACCACGGTAAAACTTCATTGCTCGACTTTATCCGCAAAACGAACGTTATTGGTGGTGAAGCCGGCGGTATTACCCAGCACATTGGTGCGTATGAAGTGAAACTGGAAGATGGTCGTAAAATCACCTTCCTGGATACTCCAGGTCACGAAGCGTTTACCGCTATGCGTGCCCGCGGTGCCCAGGTAACCGATATTGTAATTATTGTAATTGCGGCTGACGACAGCGTGATGCCTCAAACCCGTGAGGCGATTAACCACGCCCAGGCGGCAGGTGCGCCAATTATCTTCGCATTCAATAAAATTGATAAACCGGGTGCCAATGCTGACAAAGTACGTGAGCAGCTGGCAGCCATGAATATACTGGTTGAAGAATGGGGCGGTAAATACCAGTCGCAGGAAATCTCAGCCAAAACAGGTTTAAATGTTGATCTGCTGCTTGAAAAGGTATTGCTTGAGGCCGAGTTAATGGATCTGAAAGCCAACCCTAATAAACGTGCAGTAGGTACTGTAATTGAAGCAGCCCTTGATAAGGGCCGTGGTATTGTTACAACTGTATTAGTACAGGCCGGAACTCTGCATGTAGGTGATCCTATACTTGCCGGTTGTTACAGCGGACGTGTAAAAGCGTTATTTAACGAACGCGGCGCTCGTATCAACTCAGCCGGTCCTTCAACGCCGGTACAGGTATTGGGTATGCAGGGCGCACCAACAGCAGGTGATAAATTCAATATGCTGGATAGTGAGCCCGAAGCACGTGAAATTGCCAACAAGCGCTTGCAACTGCAGCGTGAACAAGGCCTGCGTACACAGAAGCACATTACACTGGATGAAATTGGCCGTCGTTTGGCTATTGGTAACTTTAAGGAACTTAATGTTATTGTTAAAGGCGACGTGGACGGTTCAATCGAGGCCTTGTCAGATTCGTTGCTGAAACTATCGACCGACCAGATCCAGGTTAACATCATAGCTAAAGCAGTAGGTCAGATCTCTGATTCGGACGTATTGCTGGCTTCTGCATCTGATGCGATCATCGTGGGCTTCCAGGTGCGTCCGTCAGCCAGTGCACGTAAACTTGCCGAGCAGGAACAAATCGATATTAGACTTTACTCTATCATCTATGATGCGATCAATGAGCTGAAAGCCGCTATGGAAGGCATGCTTGCGCCAACATACGAAGAAAAGATTGTGGCCAACGTTGAAATTCGCGAAGTATTCAAGATCAGCAAAGTTGGTACAATTGCCGGATGTATGGTGTTGGATGGTAAGATCACCCGTAACAGCAAAATCCGTATCATACGCGATGGCGTTGTAATCTTCACTGGCGAACTGGCCTCACTGAAACGTTTCAAAGACGACGTAAAAGAAGTGAACCAAGGTTATGAGTGTGGTTTAAACATCCAAAACTATAATAATATCGAAATAGGCGACATTGTTGAAGCCTACGAAAATGTTGAAGTAAAACGTAAGCTGTAATAAGCTTAAATCAACCAAAATAAAAGAAGCCGTCTTGTAAGTAAATTATGAGGCGGTTTTTTTATTGGTATATGGCGAGGTCGATTGACGGCTAGGGATGGTACACGCATGCCGTTATGCGTTGTAAGTATGCCCCTGCAGTTTGGAGCAATAACGTTATTGTGCGAGCGTGTATTCATCACCACCCAAATGCTGGCGCACGCTACACTAACTAACTGCATGGAGCTAACTGTGTAATCATCACCCAAGCTATAAAAACAAAAGAAGCTGCCTTTTTATGACAGCTTCTTTTATAGTATCTTACATGTGGTGATGACGGCTCCAATGGCGGTGGTGCCTTTTCAGAACCCGGTGATGGCGTAATCTTTGCGCATTTGCGCTTTCGAAAATAAATGTTGCAGCTAATACAACCGCTAATACTTTTAACGCTTTCATAAAATAGGATTAAAGTTTTTCTTATTAAAACGTCAAAAACCACCCGATGTTTTATGCCTCAGCATGAGTAATAAGCTCGTTACTGTGCGCTATTGTCTTTTCCCTTTTTTTCGGCCGAGGCCAGTTGTGGTTTACCAATTACTTTAAAGTTGCCCTGTCCGGCTAAAATAGAGGTAAGCTCATTTTTATCCTGCATTACTTTAATTGCCTGGGCCAATTCGTTATCGTATTTAAAATTTACCTCGTAACGGCCTTTTTCGTAATAATACCGGCCTGCTATTTCATTAGCCAGTATCTGCTTAATTTCATCCTTATGTTGCTGCAGATCATTCTTCTTGCTGGTCAGCAATTTAGCTTTCAATGCGTCATATTCAGACTGAATTTCACCGAACTGCTTTTCTTTGGTGGCAACCGTTTTTAAATTGGCTAATACCTGTTCTGATTCGGTATTATAGGTATAGTCTTTATCAGACAGGTATTTCACAAAATCGTCGTAATCCTTTTCCGATATGCTGAAGTTGTGCGGATCTCCAATTTTATTATGGGTGTTGCGATAATTGTTTGCATAATCAAAAATGAAGAGCTTACCCACAAGTGCCTGTGTAATATTGGCAAAGCGCTCCTGTTTAACAAATACATCAGGGTAAACGCCGCTACCATCATAAACGGTACGTCCATCTTTGGTTTTATACTCGTGCAAAAGCGAGTCGGCCACTTTAACTACGCTGCCATCTTCTTTACGGTGCGTATAGTCGAGTGCCTGCACACAACGGCCAGAAGGGATATAATATTTAGCAATGGTGATCTTTACCAAACTATTGTACGGCAGATTAAAGGTTTGTTGTACCAGGCCCTTACCATAACTGCGCTGGCCAATAATAACGGCACGATCGAGATCCTGTAATGAGCCGGCAACAATTTCTGACGCAGAAGCCGAGTGCCCGTTTACGAGGACTACCAACGGCAAAGTAGGTTCAAGCGGAGTAGCCTGGGTACGGTAGGTAAAGTCCTTTTCTTTAACCTTCCCTTTTTGGGATACTATTTCCACATCCTTCGGCACAAACAGGTTAACAATCTTCACAGCTTCCTGCAATATACCGCCTCCGTTTGAACGAAGATCAAGAATAAGGCCATTGGGATTATTCTTCTTTAGGGCTACCAGAGCGGCAGTCACCTCATCTGCAGAGTTCTCCAGGAACTTATCGAGCTTGATATAGCCCATATTACCGTTTACCATGCCGTAGTAAGACACGTTAGGCTGTTTGATCTCATCGCGGATCAGGTCCTTTTCCATGGGAGAATTATCACCCCGTTTCAGCACGAGTTTAACGCCCGCACCTTTAGTGCCCTTTAACAGTTGGCTTACCTGGTCATTGGTTTTGCCGGTAACTTCAATATCATTGATCTTCACAATCTGGTCGCCGGGCCTGATGTCTGCCTTTTGGGCTGGGAAGCCCTCAAACACGTCAGAGATGAGTACTTTTCCGTCCCGCACAAAAACACTCGCGCCTATACCACCATATTGCGTGCTTACATATTTAAGCTTGTAATCTTCAATTTCCGATTCGGGTACAAATTCGGTATACGGGTCCAATCCGTCCAGCATGGCATCCACCCCTGTTTTGATCATCTTGGCCGAGTTAATGTCATCTACATAGTTGATATTAACTTCCTTGTATACCGATGAAAATACGTCCAGGTTTTTTGAGATCTGAAACAGATCATCCGAAAAACCCCAACCTACCACAGCCAAAGCAGCAACACCTACAGAGATCGTTACCTTTTTATATAATTTTTTACCCTTCATAAATCCCGTCTAATTTTCGGAAATTAAAGTTAACAAAAAACCCTTCTCAAAAAGAAGGGCTTACACGTTTTTAGAGGCGATTATTATCAATATTGACCAGCGCTTTCTTTAAGGTAAAAACCACGTAATTTCTATCGCGGTTCACCAATTCAGAAAGCCGGGTGATCAAACTATCCTCCTGCCCTTCATTATATTGTAATTGTTCGTCGGTGAGGTGATTATATTTTCGCTTCAACTTTATTTTTACGCGTGGCCAGTCCTTATTGCTGATGCTGATTTCTGCCATAATGATTTAAAAATTTGAGCAAATATAAAAATTATGCAATTAACCGCTTTATGCTCAAAAAGAACACACTTACTACACGCTCAACTTTTTATGCCTTAATTTGTACGAACTTTTGGCGCAAATGTTGTTAAACCTTTTATACTCATTTGTATCAAACCCGTTACATCAAACTATAATTATCTATATGAAAAGATTACTCTTAAGCTTAGTGTTGCTGATTGCAGCAGGCATCAGCGCTAAGGCGCAATTTTCACTGGGAATCAAAGGTGGCGTAAACTTCTCGAAGATCAATACGCATGATCTTAGTGAATCAACAAAAACAGGATATGAAGCCGGCATATTTGCCCGCATAGGCGGGGGCCTCTACCTGCAGCCCGAATTATACCTGGCCAGCAAAGGTGGCAAATTCGACGTAAACAACACCAACAGCAATGTGAGCGGAACAGCCGACGTTAAGTTCACCACGCTAAATGTGCCGTTGTTGCTCGGTGAAAGATTTGGTTCTAAAAATTTAAACTTCAGGATAATGGCGGGGCCCATTTACTCCTATAATTTAGATACCAAAGAGAACTTCCCGGCCAACTTTACCAACGCTTACCAGGATTTTGGGAAGTACAACAACAGTACAATTGGCTTCCAGGCTGGGGCCGGTTTCGACATTGGCGCTATAACTGCCGATTTGCGTTACGAGGGTGGCCTTACTAAAATCAACTCCAATTATGGGCAAAGGCAAAACCTTTGGGCACTTAGCGTAGGATTTAAAATTTTATAAGTCGATCAAAATCAAACTCTATCCCGGCCTTCAGCGCCGGGATTTTTTATTTACGACCATTGACCCTGACCGCCAATACGATCGTCGTTGTTAATCATTACCTTTGCTGCAAACATCTGCGAACAGCCGATGTTAATTCACCACACTTTACCTTACTGCTATGAAAAAACTCTTTTTACTGCTAACCTTCTTATTGGCTGCAGGTTTTGTTTTTGGCCAAAGCAAAATGGCCTGCTGCAGCAAGACGCCCGGTGCCACGCAAAGATTTGCTATGCTGGCGAGCGATAAAAACTTCCGGATGGCGCATCCTAATCCCCTTCCCCTTGCATTTCAAAGTAAGATCGGTAAAACTATTACCTACAAAACGCCTGACGGAAAAGAAGCGCATGCTTATGAATTAAAGGCAGCTAAGCCCACCGAAAATTACCTGCTCGTAGTTCACGAATGGTGGGGACTTAACGACTTTATTAAACGCGAATCTGAAAAGCTTTATAATGATCTGGGCAACGTAAACGTAATTGCGCTTGATCTGTACGACGGCAAGGTAGCCACAACCCGCGAAGAAGCCGGTAAGTTAATGGGTGCTGTTAAGGAGGATCGCGCGCAGGCCATAATAAAAGGGGCAATTACCTATACGGGTTCTAAGGCTCGTATCGCCACCATCGGCTGGTGTTTTGGCGGCGGATGGAGTTTGCAATCTACTCTGCTGGCTGGTAAACACGCCATTGGTTGTGTGATGTATTATGGAATGCCTGAGCAGGATGTTAACAGATTAAAAACCTTAAACACCGATGTACTCGGCATCTTCGCCAATAAAGATCAGTGGATCAATCCCAAGGTAGTGGCCCAGTTTAAAGGGAACATGGCAAAAGCCGGCAAGAAGTTAACCGTTTATCAGTATGATGCCGACCATGGTTTTGCCAACCCAAGTAACCCTGCTTACAACAGCAAAGCTACCCAGGATGCTTACACGCATACCATTGCCTTTTTAAAACCGCGTTTGAAATAATTCATCAGCTAAATCACGTCGTGGTGCCTTCTGCGCGTTACGATTGTTTTATAACCCGTTTATAATTGACGAAACAAGGAAAAAAAATACTTTCTTATACTCTAAAAGGTGTTATTGTTATACTGGCCTTCACCTATGTTTATAGGCAGGTGAGCAACAATAATAACCTCAGGCAGTTTCAACTATTATTGCATAGTATTGGCCGTTTGCAGGTGGTTTTGATCATCACCACGGTAATCATGCTGATGCTGCTCAACTGGCTGCTAGAATCGCTCAAATGGCGATACCTTACCCGAGTTATAGCTCCAACCAGTACCTGGAAAGCCATTGAGGCGGTTTTTTGCGGCCTTACCTGGGCCATATTTACGCCCAACAGGGTAGGCGAATATGGCGGCCGCGTGATGTTCTTACCTCCCCGCAAAAGGGTTCACGGCGTGTTCTCCATGATTGTGGGTTCACTGGGCCAATTGGTGATCACTAATCTGCTTGGCGTAACCGCGCTGCTGTGGTTTATTTACCGTTTTAAGCATATGGATATCTGGCTTTTTTACGGCCTGGTAACCATTGCCTACTTCTGCCTGCTGTTTATGTTGGTGTTCTTCTTTAATATCCGCTGGATAGTTTCATTGCTTGACAGCATCGGTTTTCTGCGTAAGTATCACCGCTTTTTTTACATTATGGGCAGGTACCATATCAAAGAGTTATTATCCGTAATGGGATTTTGTGCAGCGCGGTTCTTTGTATTCTCTTTCCAGTACTACCTGCTGTTACACATGCTTGTACCGCAAATGCCGGTGTTTGAAATGATGATGATGGTGTTCATTATGTTCTTTATCCAATCGGCCCTCCCCACGCTCGATTTGTTTGATGTTGGGGTACGCAGTATGACGGCATCGGCCTTTTTTACCTATATCACGACACAAAAAATTGCTGTTATTGCGGTAGTTTCATCAATATGGTTTATAAATCTAATTGTTCCGGCTATATTAGGCTCCATTTTTGTTTTTAAATTAAAATTCTTTGATAACGCTAATTAGCTGCATTTCGCTTTTTTTTACTGCATTATACCTGCTCGTTCTACTTTTCCTCATCAGAGGCTGGCTGGCCGTGAAAAAACCTAAGGTTGCCACAAGTGGCTTTTCCACGAAAGTTACGATATTAATCGCCGCTCGTAACGAGGAGGATAATATTGCCTCAACCATTGAAGATATACTAGCACAAGACTATCCAAAGGAGCTAACCGAGGTGATCATTGTAGATGATCATTCCATTGATTGCACTGCCGAAATCATAACAAGCTATGCCGATCGGGGCATTAAGCTTCTACAGTTAAGGGAGGAACAGGCGCTTAACTCCTACAAGAAAAAGGCAATCGCCGAAGCCATCCGCAGATCAACCGGTGATGTAATGGTAGCAACGGATGCTGATTGCAGCATGGGGCCGCAATGGCTCTCTACCATCATTGGTTATTACGAAACTTACCATCCGGTCATGATCTCATCGCCGGTAGGATATTTTAAGGAGAAAAGCTTTTTTGAGCGGTTACAAACGCTGGAATTTTCTTACCTCATTGGTATCGGTGCGGCTTTTATTGGTAATGGCCGCGCTTCCACCTGCAACGGTGCCAACCTGGCTTACCGTAAAGATGTATTTTATGAAGTTGGGGGATTTAAGGGGATTGATGATGTGGCCTCAGGCGATGATGAATTGTTGCTGCAAAAGGTTGCAGCAAGGTATCCTGGTAAGATCGGTTTCTTAAAACGCAGCGAAGCAGTGGTTTACACCCATGCCAAACCCAACCTCAAGGAGTTTTTACAGCAACGCCGCAGGTGGGCTTCCAAATCAACAAAGTATAAGGACAAAAAAATAGTGGCCCTGTCCATAGGCATCTGGTTATTTAATATCAGCTTGCTTGTTAATGCCACCTTAAGCTTTTTTAGTCCATCGATATTTAAACTGCTGCTTATACAACTTGGTCTCAAATGCTTTTTTGAAGCTGTGTTTTTATACCTCATCAACCGCTTTTTTAAACGGACAGCGCTACTGTGGCAGATTATTTTGCTATCGCCGCTGCACGTTATTTATATAGTTTACATAGGCTTGATGGGCAACACGCGGAAATATAACTGGAAAGGCCGTACAGTACGTTAGCAACTTGTTTAAACCTCATAAAAAAGCCATCTTTGAATATTTAATAGGAGATATAGCTTGGCAGACATTACCCCCGCACAGCGTACCTGGCGAACCTTTAAACGCAACAAACTGGCTCTTGGCGCGCTTACGTTTATCGGCCTCAGCGTATTGATCGCTCTACTGGGATACATGGTAATGCCGGATGCAACACCTAATGCCAACAATATGTCTTTGCCATTGAGTTTGAAGAAACCCGGTAGTGAGTTCATGTTGCTAAAAATCAGGAAAAGCGATCGTGTTGATACGGTAAATTTCTTTCATAAAGTTTGCTTTGGTCAGCCTGACTTTTATTCAGAAATACCAATTACCAGTTATCGTTTCGTTCAAGACTCCATTATTGTTAATGAATACATTGGCGAAGAGGACAAGCCAGAAAGAAATGCTTATAATATTTTTGAAATAATTACGGGTAAGAAACCGCTGTACAACAAAAACGAAGTGACCATTTTTTATCCGGATGGAGCAAAACGGACCATAACAGCGGCAGGTGAAGCTTATAAACGTTTCTATGGGGGGATCTATGAAAATCAGATAACCCACAAACACTTTTGGCTGGGAACAGACATTTATGGCCGCGACCTTTTGAGCCGGCTTATTTTAGGCGCACGGATCTCGCTCTCCGTAGGCATTATGGCTGTGATCATCAGCTTATTTCTGGGTATCGTGATCGGCGCAGCAGCCGGATATTTCGGTGGTTGGATTGATGCCTCCTTGAGCTGGCTCATGAATATTTTGTGGTCATTACCAGCGCTGCTGCTGGTAATTGCTATTTCATTTGCCCTGGGCAAGGGCTTATGGCAAATCTATATCGCTGTTGGCCTCTCCATGTGGGTTGAAGTGGCCCGGCTGGTGCGTGGCCAGGTGCTCAGTTTAAAGCAGGTTGAATTTGTAGAAGCGGCCCGCGCCCTCGGTTTCACCAATTACCGTATTATCAGGCATCACATTCTGCCGAATATTATGGGCCCGGTACTGGTTATTGGCGCATCAAACTTTGCTTCGGCCATATTATTGGAAGCGGGCCTTAGCTTTTTGGGCTTTGGCGCACAACCGCCAACGCCTACCTGGGGCAGCATGATCAAAGAGCATTACGGGTATATCATAATGGATTCTGCATACCTGGCCATACTGCCGGGTGTTGCTATTATGCTGATGGTATACGCTTTTAACCTCGTTACAATGGGGTTAAGAGACGCATTTAACATAAAATCGCAAACAATAAGATTGTAATAACATATTTTTTCTAATTTAGGCTGGGTTTGCTTATAACTTAATGGAATACATCGACGAAAGTTCGGGCGAGGACGAATTGATCCGACTCCTGCTTAAAAGGCAGTCTGAGCTCAATTCGCTACTGGAAGTTACCCGCGCTATCAATAAGAATACGGCTACTCCGGTATTGATTCAAATGCTGGAGGTTATCTTGAAAAACTACCTGCAAGTGGGTAAGTTGCGCTTTCTGATTGAGAAGGAAGGCAACTTTGTTTGTGTTGCCAAATTTGGAGGTGATTTTGAAAGCACTCCTGCACTTCACCGTGCCTGTTTGCAGGTAAAATCTAAAACGCCCGCTTCATTAAAAGACAATTCGCACCCCATTTTAAAAAAATACAGCTACTTTATTCCGTTCTATCACAAAAGCAGAGTACTTGCTTACGCACTTATCGGAGATTTCAATACCTCCGGCGAGATGCTCAATAACGACCTTACCTTCATTCAAACCTTGATCAATGTGATTGTGGTGGCGCTGGAGAACAAAAAACTTTTCAGGCAGCGGCTCGAAGCAGAGCGCTTTCAACGCGAAATGGAGCTGGCCGTAGAAGTGCAAAATATGCTGATCCCCGTACGGCTGCACAAGGACTCGGCGGTAGAAATTGGGGCAAAGTATCTTCCGCATCAAAACATAGGTGGCGACTATTTCGATTTTATCCGCCTCAACGAGAAAGAATTCCTATGGTGTATAGCCGATGTCTCGGGCAAAGGTATATCGGCAGCCTTACTAATGGCCAACTTTCAGGCCAGTTTACGGGCTTGGGCAACTGTAGAATCAGACCTCAGTAATGTAGTTGAGCGTCTAAACCACATCGTGATCCGCAATACCAAAGGCGAGCGGTTTATAACCATGTTTTTGGCCAAATACAACGAAGAAACGCGAAAGCTTACTTACATCAATGCCGGTCATAACCCTTCAATCCTCTTTATGAAGGGTAAAGCCACACCACTAAAACTTGGAACCACCATGCTGGGCGTCTTTGATGAGCTTCCTTTTTTAAACCACGGCGAGGTGGAGGTAGAACCTTCTACCATGGTGATCAACTATACCGACGGCCTGATGGACTACGAATTACGCGAAGAAACCACCTGGAACGAAGATGGACTGATTAAATTTGTGCTGGAACATGGCGACATGGGGCCCGACCGTTTCAACCAGGCTTTAATGGATTACCTTAACCTCATTATTAAAGGCAAGCCCATCGATGATATCACACTGCTTACCCTCCGTATATCTTAAAAAATTTTCAACATTGCGCGCATTTTACAAATCATAACCCTGATATTTGGCGTATTAGAGAAGAGGGATGTTACTGGCGAGATTTCAACATGAATTACTGGAAGCGGGATGCGATGAAGCGGGCCGCGGGTGTTTAGCAGGGCCGGTGTATGCCGCCGCCGTGATTTTGCCACATGATTTTAATCATGACGTGCTCAATGATTCCAAGCAGCTTAATGAGGAAGTAAGGTACCAGCTCCGGACAGAGATAGAAGCTTGTGCGCTTGCTTATGCCGTTGCCGCTGTTGATAATGAAGAAATAGACCGTATTAATATCCTCAACGCCTCTTTTCTGGCCATGCACCGTGCACTTGATCAGTTGAAAATGAGACCGGAATTTCTGATCATTGATGGTAACCGGTTTAACAAGTACGGACAAACCCCTCACCAATGCGTTATTGAAGGCGACGGGCGATACTTTAGCATCGCAGCCGCATCTATACTGGCCAAAACCTATCGTGATGATTACATGAAGCAAATTGCGCTTGAGCATCCGGAATACGATTGGCACAGCAACAAGGGCTACGCCACGGTAAAGCACCGTACCGTGATTATAGAAAAAGGTTTCACACCTTATCACCGCCGTTCGTTCAAAGTGATGGACCCCCAGCTCACTATTTTCTAATACAATATTTGCGAACATAATTTCCGTTGGTATTTTTGAAATAACCAATTATATTGTACCAGATGAGAATTCTGATACTAACCCATCGTGTACCCTTTCCGCAAAATGGCGGTTATCCAATCGCAGTTTGTAATACCATAAGGGGCCTTGTTGATCTGGGCCATGAGGTTTCGCTATTCTCTCTCAATACCAAAAAAGTAAATCATCCCCGTATCGGGAACCCAGATGCGCTTATTGCCCGTATTAACTATCAGCTTACTGATGTAAGTATTGATATATCCTGGGTAGAGGCTTTTCTAAATCTCTTCAACCCAAAAGCAAATAATGTAGACAGGTTTTACAACCCCGAGTTTGAGCAAAAATTAATTGAGGAACTGAGAGGGCATGCTTATGACGTAGTGCAGTTTGAAGGGCTATATGTTACGCCTTATCTTAATGCAGTAAGGCGTACAACCAAAGCCAAGCTCATTTATCGGTCGCATAATATCGAATACCAGGTTTGGAAACGCTTGTCAGTACAGAAACACGATCCACTCAAAAAGTGGTACCTGGGCTTAATGGCGCGCCGCATTAAAAAATATGAATTGCAGCAGCTTAATAAGTTTGACGCAATCACGGTTTTTACCAGGCCGGATATGGAGACACTGCAAAAGAGTGGTATTAATGTCCCCATCAAGATATTACCCATAGGTATCGATATAAAAAGGTATAACCCCGATCTTTCAAAAACAGAATTTCCGAGCCTGTTCTTTCTCGGCTCGCTCGATTGGCTGCCTAACCGCGAAGGCATGGAATGGTTCCTGGATAATTTTTATACCGACCTCACCACCGACAACTTGCGGGTGAAATTCTATGTGGCCGGTAATGACGTACCCGAACAATTTGATGATTACGAGGCCATGGGTAAGATATTTATCCAGGGCGAAGTTGATGATGCACTTGAGTTTGTAAACAGCAAGGCTATTATGGTTGTACCTCTACTCTCCGGCGGCGGTATGCGCGTAAAAATAGTTGAAGGGATGGCCATGCAAAAATGCATTATCGCTACTTCACTGGGGGCCGAAGGAATCAATTATAAACATGGAGAGAATATCCTCATCGCCAACACGCGCGAAGAGTTTTATAAGGCGATAAAAAGATGTATCTCTGACGAAGAATACTGCAAAAACATTGGCCGGAATGCCAGAAAGCTTGCCGAAAAGGAACACGATATGGCAAAAGTTGCTGATAAGATTGTGTCTTTTTATAATAGCTTGTAGCAGCCCCTATGCATTCTGCATATGTAGCTAGGTGCGCAAACCTCTGTGTCGGCTTTTTGTTTGAATCAGAATTTTTAGGATTATAGAATTAGCAGAATTAAACAAACTTTGTCCTTGCGAGGAGGTACGACGAAGCAATCTCGTGACTTTTCAAGCGACGAGGTTGCTTCGTGCCTCGCAATCACAAGAGGGCTGTTTTCTGTCAATCAGAACATATTAGGCTCGAAGAGTTATGTGCGTTATCAGGCTGAGCCCCGTCGAAGCCTATGTGCGGCTGGCCTTTTTGTCTGAACTCAAATTCATCGAATTTAAGAATGGGCAGAATTTGTGCACCTTGAGATCCAGGAAGCCTTCTCCTTTTCCCTTTCACCTCCCCTAATATTTCCTATAGACATTATACAGCACATTCAAATCCAGCTGGCTTAGGGTTGGTTTGCTGTCTTGCTGTACAAAATGACGTTTGAAGGCTACAACGGCGGCGTTGAGGTCGGAAGTATCGTAGCCGATGAGGCGGAGGGCGGTGGCGTAGTCGAAATCTGTCGGGGCCAGCTCTAGTACATCGTCGCTCCAGTAGCCGAAGCCATGCTGAGCCATGGTCTTCCAGGGGAACAGCGGCCCCGGGTCTGGCTTACGTTTAGGCGCAAAATCCTGGTGTCCGATAAAATTGGCGGTGGGGATATTATAAGTTGTTTTGAGGAAGCTTAATAGTGCCACAAGGCTTTTTACCTGTGCATCGGTATAAGGTTCACTGCCGTTATTGTCGATCTCTATACCAATAGAACAGCTGTTCATGTCCGTAACGCTGCCCCATTTACCCAGCCCTGCCTGATTGGCGCGCAAGTAGTCGTTCACCATGTGTACCACCTTGCCGCTTTTTCCTATCACATAATGCGCACTCACCTGGGTTGCCTTAACTGTAAAAGTGTGAATAGTTTGGGCCAGCGAGTCCTGCGCGGTAAAGTGGATAATCACATAATTAGGCTTCCGCATACCGAAGTTCACTGTCCCTACCCATTCCGAAGGAATTTGTCCGCCGGTACTGTCAACCAGCTGAGCAGGCAACGTTTGTGCCAGTTTTTGAGTAAAAAGCTTAGTCTGATCGTTATATACTTTGTTGGTAGCTGCGTACGGACCCTTAGGCGAACACGAAGCCAGCGCAACAGCAGCAAGAGCAAATAAGGGTAGGTATATTTTCATAGTATAAAGCAACACGGGTTATAACAGGTAGCATTAAAATGTTATAAAAGGCAGATTTGTTTGCTTTGGCCGATAGCCAATATAGCTAATTTAAAGAAAACTACCTCAAGAATATAAAATGGTATGTAACATGAATGTTATGTATGGACGGAAAGGCGGATTGTACCGATGGATGAAAATGCCTGAATCAGAAATTTTCGGGATTGCTCCATTGTCCTTGCGAGGAGGTACGACGAAACAATCTCGTAATTTACTAGGCGAGGAGGTTGCTTCGTGCCTCGCAATGACAGGCTAGTTTCTAACTTCCTACTCCATGCTTACATCCGCAAACGTATTCCCCTGTTTAATATCCCCGGTGTCATAGCCTTTTTTGAACCAGTACATGCGTTGGGCGCTGGTGCCGTGGGTGAAGGAGTCGGGGACAACGGTGCCCTGGGTTTCTTGTTGCAGGCGGTCGTCGCCTACGGCTTTGGCGGCGTTGAGAGCTTGCTCAATATCCTGTTCGTTAATTACTTTTTTGATGCTCTGTTCGTAATGTGCCCACACGCCGGCGTAGAAGTCGGCCTGTAGTTCTAGCTTTACAGAGAGTTTATTTCGGCCGCTTTCGTCAGCCTGGCTTTCGGCCTGCTCCACTTTGGCGCTCGTTCCTAATAGGTTCTGCACGTGGTGGCCAACCTCGTGGGCAATCACGTAAGCGCGGGCGAAATCGCCGGGAGCACCGAGCTTGTTCTGTAATTCGTCAAAGAAGGAAAGGTCAAGATAAACCCGGTCGTCCTGCGGGCAATAAAAAGGACCGGTGCTGGAGCTGGCCCCGCCACAGCCCGACTGTACATACTCACTGTAGAAAACAATTTTAGGGTCTTGATAGGTTCGGCCCATATCCTGAAAGAGCTTTCCCCAGATGTCTTCGGTGTCGGCCAGTACCACCCGGGAAAAGGCATGTTGTGGGTTTTCCTGTCCGTTTTGGTTCTGCGTGCGGGTATTTTGTACGTCCTGCTGGTTACCATTACCACCACCAAGCAGCTGCGCCGGGTTGACGCCCGTGAACAGGTAAATAAGCGTGCCGATTACGCCGATTATACCTCCCCCAAATATCATTCCCCGACCGCCAAAGCCACCTCCGCCGTTATCGTCTTCGTAATTATCGCTTTCTCTTCGTCCAAACCACTGCATAATCTAATGTTTCAAGTTACCGCAGAGAGTAACAGGCGGAAGGTTGAGATTGTTTAAGGTTGGATTGATGACTGTTGTAATGTGGCGGTAAATGGCGATGCAATCGCCAGACCGTGTTAAGCACGCGACGCAGTCGCGCGCAAGTGGAGCTTCCATGATGCCAATCCTGACCGTGGATTAATTTTGTCCATTCTTTAATTCGGAAAATTCGAGTTCAGACAAGGGCGCAGCCGGACTTAGGCTTCGACGCGGCTCGCCAGACAAGTCACGAGATTGCTTCGTCGTACCTCCTCGCAAGGACAAGATTGGCTATTCTGTTAATTCTTAAATTCTGATCCCTTAAGCCTCCTGATCACATCTTTACAAGCACCTTCGATCAATTCAAAGACAGGTTCAAACTTGTTGCTATCATAGTAGGGGTCCGGTACTTCTTTATCCACAAGGAGCAGCTGTACTTTGGCGGCATCGGCATCGGTGCGGGCCATGTTTAGCACGTCAGAGAGGTTGTTTTTGTCCATCACAAAGATCACGTCAAACTCGTCAAAGTCGCGCGGTTTAAACTGGCGACAAACCTGTTTGCTGATATCCACGCCATGATTACGTGCTGTACTTACAGAACGATGGTCGGGGCCTTCGCCTATGTGCCAGTTCCCTGTTCCGGCCGAATCAACGGTCCAGTCGAGTCCGGCTTTGGCTATCTCGTGTTCCATAATCCCCTGGGCCAGTGGCGAACGGCATATATTGCCCAGGCATACCATTAGAAGTTTCATGTGGGTGGTTAAAGTGAGTTAAAAATTTTAAAGTAGTTAGAGTAAGTTAGAAAGGTTAAAGAAGTTTTAGCGGTGGGACGAGTTAAAAATGTTAAAATGGTTAGAATAAGCTAGATTGATTTAAACAATCCACTTTCTTTAACAACTTTAACTTACTCTAACCCTTTTAACCACTCTAACCACTTTAACTTTCAACCAAAAATACTATTCAATATACCAGCTAAGCGCACGCCTGCTTTAAGGAGTTGGCGGTTAACGATCTCGATATTGTTGAAGGTGTATTTGTAAGGATTAATGGTGTCGCCGTTTTTGGTGTCGGCGTAGATTTTTTCGGCGAGCTGGTTTGATTCATAGAGCCATTTGCTGATTGGGGCCTTTTGCCAGTCGGTGCGTTGTGTAGCGGTGGTATGGTTTATCCAGGCAGCATACTCAGTATAGCTCAGTTGCTGAAATTCGATCAGTTGCGAATCCCATACGGCATGCAGGTTTGTTGGATTGGGGTTATTGCCCCAGTTAACCTTAATATCATTGCCGCCTTTATCTTCCATATGAGCGGTGTGCATAGGTTGATGCACATCTTCCACAATGTGGATCAGCATGCGCAGGTACAGCAGGCGGTTTGCGCGACTCAGATCTTTCTTTTTCAGCTCAGTTATCAGGAAGTTCAGCTTGGTATAAGCATCGGTATTGGTATCGTGCTTTAAAAACTCCTGCATTTGAGGATAGTCGTACGCCTTGTCGAAGTCGACATAGTGCCAGCTGGAAAGGTAATTGTAATTAGGGTCCGATTTGATAAAATCGGCCCAGTTACTTTCCATCGCCACCGACTGTCCGTTCAAAATTTCCTGAACGGCTTTATGAGCTTTTGGCGTTAAATAACTCTCGGCTATTTGGCCAGCCACACGATGGCCCTCAGCACCCCAGGCCAAAGCTTTGGCAGGCGCATAAACAACGACTAAGCCAATGATAAATTTCCTGATCAGATTCAATTTCATGTTACAATGGTTTTGGATGACAATCAGTGCGTTTAACTAAATGTACCGTAAAGGGAATAATACTGGTTACCGGTTGAAGTTTGAGGATAGAATCTTTCTGATGGATCAAAAAATATTCTTCATATACACCTACTCTAAAACAGTCGCCTTCCATTTTGAGCCGATAATTGGGCAGGCAGAAAAAGCCTTTGAGATGCAAGGTATCGCCCTTAACGTCGTAGTTGCCTTTGGCATATTCTGACCAGTGGCCGGCCTTACGACAGCTATCGTCGCCGTAATTTACCTTGGTAAAGGTATTGATCTGCACCCGGAACGAGTCGCAGTCGAACTTGAAGTTATAAAGCGAATAAGTAAGTAGCTTTTTCTCCATAGCAACGCTGTCCGCCTTCCACTCGCCCTGCAAACGCAGTACACCCTTTCCCTGATAGTTGGCATTGAACCAGCACGAGGAGAGCATACAGCCTAAAGCTAAAAGCAAAAAGCAGGAAGTTAGAGAGGTAAAAGCTGAAAAGCGAAAGCTAAGAGGTCTTTGCATACTTAAAAAGTCCCTCTCCTAAGGAGAGGGATTTAGGGTGAGGTGGAGAGGTTATTTTAAACTTCCGATCATATTTTCCGGGCGAACCCACTCGTCGAACTGCTCGCTGGTTAACAGGTTCAGTTCTACGGCAGCTTCGCGCAGCGATTTGTTTTCTTTGAGGGCTTTTTTGGCAATTTTAGCTGCGTTTTCGTAACCGATATGTGGGTTTAACGCAGTAACCAGCATCAGGGAATTTTCCAGGTGATTTTTGATGCCCTGGTAGTTGGGCTCAATGCCCTGAGCACAATGAAGATCAAATGATATGCAGGCATCGCCAATTAAACGTGCAGATTGCAGGAAGTTGGCTGCCATAACCGGCTTAAATACGTTAAGCTCGTAATGACCGTTTGATCCGCCGATAGAGATTGCCACATCATTACCCATTACCTGAGCAGCAACCATGGTTACAGCCTCGTTTTGGGTTGGATTAACTTTGCCCGGCATAATTGATGAACCAGGCTCATTATCTGGAATATGAATTTCGCCGATACCTGAGCGCGGGCCTGAAGCCAGCATACGGATATCATTAGCAATTTTCATCAAAGAAACGGCAATTTGTTTCAGTGCACCGTGTGATTCCACAATAGCATCATGAGCAGCAAGTGCTTCAAATTTATTTTCAGCCGTGCGGAATGGCAGGTTAGTGAATTTGGCAATGTACTCTGCTACCTTAACATCATAACCTTGAGGGGTGTTTATGCCGGTACCTACTGCAGTACCACCTAATGCAAGTTCTGAAAGGTGATCAAGGGTATTGCGCAGGGCCCTCAGGCCATGGTCAAGCTGTGAGGTGTAGCCAGAAAATTCCTGACCTAAGGTAAGCGGCGTAGCATCCATTAAGTGGGTACGACCGATTTTTACTACATTTTTAAAAGCTTCTGACTTTGCTTTCAAAGTATTACGCAACTGCTCAACGCCTGGGATAGTTACTTCGATCAGCATTTTGTATGCAGCGATGTGCATAGCTGTAGGGTAAGTATCATTTGACGACTGCGACTTGTTTACATCATCATTAGGATGGATGAAAGTTTTTCCCTCGCCCAGCTTATTGCCTTTTAACACGTGTGCGCGGTTAGCTACCACTTCGTTCACGTTCATGTTTGATTGTGTACCTGAACCGGTTTGCCAGATTACGAGCGGAAACTCTGAATCAAGCTTGCCTGCAAGGATCTCGTCGCACACTTCGGCAATAAGATCACGCTTTTCGGCTGGTAAAACACCTAAATCGGTATTGGTAAAAGCAGCTGCCTTTTTAAGATAAGCAAATGCCTCAATAATTTCCTTAGGCATAGAAGCCGCCGGACCGATTTTGAAATTATTACGGGAACGTTCTGTTTGGGCTCCCCAATACTTGTCGGCAGGTACTTGTACCTCGCCCATGGTATCGTGTTCAATTCTGAAACTCATGATGATAGAATTTTTGCAGGTGCAAAGTTAGACAATACGCCTAAGAAATAAGTGAGCAGAATCAATATTATTACAATCGATTTTTTGGTAAGGCGAAGGGCGAAAGGTGAAAGTTTTTTCTTGCGCTCATCTGCGATGAGTGCTTAACATGGCGGGGCGATTGCATCGCCCTTATAAATCTGCTACAGCTTCTTGCGATGCAATCGCTAACCCACTTTAAGCACTCGATACAATCGAGCGCAAGAGATTCTGCCCATTCTTTAGTTCCTAATATTCGAGTTCAGGAAAAAATAGTCACGTTGTCACTGCCAGGCACGAAGCAACCTCTTCGCTTGAAAAGTCACGAGATTGCTTCGTCGTCCCTCCTCGCAAGGACAAAGTTTGTTGAGATTCTGCCAATTCTTAAATCCTGAAAATTCTGATCAATGCCCGTTCTCCTCCATCCATTTCTTTAAACTATCTACCTCCTGTTGGTGCTCGGTTAACCACTTGCTGTTCGCCTCTTTAGCAACTGAGAGATTAATGGTATGCGAAAAGGCAGGCATATTAGGGGATTGTGCAAGTTTGTAAAAGTAATCCGCATAAAAAATGCTGAAAAAGTCTTTACTGCCTTGTTTTTGAGCCGCCTCACCTATAAGTGTGAAAAGGGTTTTAAACTTGGCTTCGATTCGATCTGAAGTCGCTTTTTTTGAGGCCGCTTCGGCTTGTAAAATGTATTTTTCGTATGCGTATACCCCAGGTTTGGTAGCTTTAATACCGGCGCTGCCGGCAAAAATTCTTTCAATATTGGTGTAAGCCTCTAACGCTTGGGGCGATTGTGGATCGAGCAGTAGAAAATTGCAAAAGGCAAGTATACAGGCTGCATTTTTACCCTGATGAAAGGCTGCAAGCGCATACATACGGTGAGTTAAGGCATTGGATGGATCAATCTTGAGCGCGCTTGCCAGGTTGTCTTCAGCCGCTGCAAATTTGAGTTCTTTATAGTAGGCCAGGGCAACGTTGTAATAAAGCTCGCGGTTTTTAGGATCTATTTGTAACGCAGCAGTATAGGTTGCAATAGCCTTGTCGGTCTGCTTGCTGTTGTCGTAAATGCTACCCAGCAGGTTAAGCCCGTTTACGGCATAGGTGCTTGTGCCGGATGTTAATTTTTGCAGGTATGGGATGGCCTCTGCGTCTTTCCCGGCAGTATGTAGTAAGAAGCCAAACTGACAGAGCGCTTTTTCGTTATTAGGTTCAAGCGTTAGGGCCTGTTGATAATTGCTGATAGCTTCTGCATATTTGCCTGCTTTGCCAAAGGTAGACGCCTTACTTAGTAAGGAGTCTGCTCTATTATTGTGAGTCGCTTGCCCAAAGGTATAGCCCGATAATAATAAGAGCGGAATAGAAAGGCGTAAAAATTTCATAATAGTTAACTATTGATGGGTTGTTTACTTAAAGCAAAAATTATTTAAAACAATACTTTTTAACTGCGTTATAATTTCGGACTTTCGCGTTCGTTAAGAAAGCGATAATATATTATTTTTATGAGATTAACCCCTGCCCGGATACTTTTGTTATCATCCTCTCTGTTTGTTTTTGTTTCGTGCAAATCTCATCATGAAAAAGAAAACGCCAAAAATACCATAAATACCACGCCGCTGGATACGGCTAAGTTATTAAAATTTAACCCCAAGGATAACGATAAGCGCATAGACGAGGTTATTGAGAACCTGCACAGAACCCGTGGATTTAACGGTAACGTACTGGTGGCTAAAGGCGGTAAGATAATTTACGAGCGAGCATTAGGTTGGGCGGATTATCTGCATCGCGACAGCCTTAAGATCAACTCACAGTTTGAGCTGGCTTCGATCTCCAAAACCATGACCGGCACGGCTATTTTGATGCTGATGGAGCGCGGTAAGCTTAGGCTGGATCAGGATGTGCGCGATTTCTTCCCCAACTTTCCATATGCGGGTGTTACTATCAAGCTGCTGCTCTCACACCGCTCAGGTATGATGAACTATGTTTACTTTATTGACGACATTTGGCGCAAAGAGCATCGTGACCAGAAAAAAGGTGTTACCAATGCCGAAGTAATGAATATCATTGCTCAATACAAGCCACATCCCTATACCACTCCTGACAGAGTTTTCCACTATAACAACTCCAACTTTATGGTGCTTGGCGCCATTATAGAAAAAGTAAGCGGCGAAAAGTATTCGCAGTTTATGAAGGAGAATGTATTTAAACCGGCAGGCATGGCGCATACCGCTGTTTATTCAAAAGCAGAGTATGATAAAATACCGGTTGACGTGGTAGGTCATGACCGCGGTCAGTGGCGTTATTCTGTGGTGCAGAACTTTTTGGATGGCCCTGTCGGCGATAAGGGAATTTACAGCACTGTTAAGGACCTTTATCTTTTTGACCAGGCTCTGCGTAGCGGCAGATTGTTGAAACAAAGCACAATGGATTCTGCTTATGTGCCGCGCAACCCCATGATTCACGGACACTTTAGTTACGGATACGGATGGCGTATATTTGAGGCGCCCGGTCAGCAGGTTATTTACCATACGGGTTGGTGGCATGGTTTCAGGCATATCTTTTTGCGGGATATGAAGAACAATATTACCATGGTGCTGCTAACAAATCTGGCCAACGGAAGTTTATTACAATTAGACCCGTTGTTTAAGGCGGTAGGTATGCCCATTGTGCGTAAAAGCGCTTACCTGGGTAACGGCGATACAAGCGAAGATTAACCATAATACTTTAAACTTATGTTTGACAAGATTTTTGAAGCACAGCAAAAAGCTGACGACGTAAAAAAGAGGCTGGATGGTATAACCGTTACCGGCACTGCCGAAGGCGGTAAGATCACTGTGACAGCTAATGGCAACAAAGTGCTGCAAACAGTAGCCATTGATGAAGCTTTTTATAAAGAGGCTGACCGCGAAGAGTTAGAAGAACTGATGGTGGTTGCGGTAAATAAGGCGCTTGAACAGGCTGAAAATCTACATCAAAGTGAAATGGCTGCCATGACTAAAGAAATGCTCGGCGGCTTCGGCGGTTTGGGTAATTTGTTCGGCAAATAATCACACACACAATTGATAAGCTTATGGAAGCAACTTTTTACGGACAAGCGTCTGTAATGCTGGAAACCGGCGGTAAAAAACTGTTGTTCGATCCCTTTATCAGCCATAACCCCTTGGCTAAAGACATCGACGTAAACAGTCTTAAACCCGATTATATCTTGGTAAGCCACGGCCATGGTGACCATGTGGCTGATCTGGTAACGGTGGCTAAAAACACCGGCGCTATGGTGATCTGTATTGCCGAAATTGCCGACTGGTTAACCAAGCAAGGTGTTAAAAACGTTCATGGGATGAATATTGGCGGCGGTTTTAATTTTGAGTTTGGCCGGGTAAAGATGGTCATAGCCATACATTCGAGCGCGCTGCCTGATGGTAGCAACGGCGGTAACCCTGCTGGTTTTGTGCTTTATACTAAAGAGGGTAAGAATATTTACTTTGCCGGTGATACTGCCTTAACCTACGATATGAAGCTGCTGGAGAATGAAAATCTTGACTGGGCGTTTTTACCTATCGGCGATAACTATACCATGGGCGTAGACGATGCTATTAAGGCTACAGATTTTATTAATTGCAAAAACGTTGTGGGCATTCATTACAACACCTTTCCAGTTATACAAATTGATGTAGCGGAAGCAGAGGAGAAGTTTTTGGAAGCCGGTATAAATATTAAACTACCCAAGGTAGGCGAGAGCGTAAGCCTTTAAAAAAAGAAGCTGTCCTCACACAAAGACAGCTTCTTTTTTTGGATTTTATTACGGACCTACAGGGCCAACCGGAACTGCGACGGTATCCGTCTTAGATCTTTTCTTTTTTATCTTGGTTGCTTTACCCGGTTTTTTCTTGATTTTTTTAATCGTGTCCTGAACCATTTTAGTTTTAACCGATAATGGCGCGGCATGCGCAAACACACTCCCGAAAGAGATTGCTGTGAGCGCAACAATACAACATACCTTTTTCATAGCTTAAACAGTTTAAAGTTTTTAAATGATTTTAAGCACTTTAGCTATAACGGTGTCTTTGTAGGTTATGTTGTTTGATCTTTAGTTAAATATTGTGTTGTGCTGAATGGATATAAAAATGCCCGGCGAAATTTCGTCGGGCATTTTAGTTTCTTCGGCTACATCTTTGTTGTTGATGAAGTGTCCTTCATTTTCATCTTGTGCTTTTTCACCTTCACGTGTTTCGGTTTTACCTTTTTCACAGTGTCGGCTGCAAAAGCAGTTTTGGGTACATCAGCATAAGCGAAAACAGTGCTTAGCGAAAATGCCGCCAGGGCAATAATACAACATACCTTTTTCATAGTTTAATTGTTTGGTTTGAAAAAAAGTTAAATCACCTCTTGGTATAACCTGTTAACTATGAATATGTTCTATTGTTGTGTAAATTAAATCACGGTGCCGTTAGGGATAACCGCACGTTTTTTAATTACTACGATGCCATCCTGAACGGTATAGGACCCGTAATCGCCGTTTTCTAGTTTTGGTCCGCAGTTAATGCGAACGTCGTTGCCTATGTAACAGTTTTTGTCGATGATAGCGTTTTTGATCAAACACCGGTCTCCTATGCCCATTATTGGGGTATTGGCGGCTTTCGAAATTTCAATCTGCTCCAGGGTCTGGTAGTTGTCATTACCCATTACGTAACAGTTCTCAATTTGAGTGTCAAACCCAATGCGGGTGCGTATGCCAATGATTGAACGGATAATGCGGCTTGCATTAATGATACATCCGTCTGATACGAGTACGTTCTGTAGATTAGTGCCCGACATTTTTGAAGGAGGCAACATGCGCGCACGGGTAAAGATCGGATCCTTGTCAAACAGGTTAAACTCCGGAATTGGATCAGTAAGGCCAAGGTTGGCGTCAAAGAATGAAGGAATGGTACCAATATCTGTCCAGTAGCCCTCATATTGATAACTGATCACCTTGTGGGTTTGGATAGACTGCGGAATGATCTCCTTACCAAAGTCGGTACGGTCATTACCCTGCAGTAATTCATACAACGTCTTCTTATTGAAGATGTAAATACCCATTGATGCCAGGTACATGCGGCCTTTAGCCTGCATTTCGGGGCTTACATCGGATGCCCAGCTTTCAAAATCTTTCTTAGGCTTTTCAATAAATGAGGTGATGTTGTTTTCCTCGTCGGTTTTCAGGATACCAAAGCCGGGAACGTCAGCTGCGTCTACCGGTATGGTGGCGATAGAAATATCGGCTCTTTTGCTAATATGTTGCTCTATCATCTCGCTGAAATCCATCTGGTAAAGTTGGTCGCCTGAAAGGATGAGCACATAGTCAAATTCGTGCACCGAAAGATGGTGAAGACTTTGTCTCACGGCATCAGCAGTACCCTGGAACCAGGCCACACTTGATGGTGTTTGCTCGGCGGCAAGGATGTCTACAAAAGCTTCGTCAAAGCTGCTGAAGTGATAAGTATTTTTAATGTGTTTGTTTAAAGACGCCGAGTTAAACTGGGTTAAAACAAATATACGGTTGATGCCCGAGTGCAAACAGTTGGAGATAGGAATATCGACCAATCTGTATTTACCTGCAATGGGAACTGCTGGTTTTGACCGTGTAGCTGTAAGCGGAAATAAGCGGGTGCCTTGCCCGCCTCCGAGTACAATACTTATTACTTTGGATATCATATAGTAGGTTTTAAGCTTTTATAGAGATTAATGTATTCACTTGCCGAATGTTCCCATGAGAAGTCGAGTCCCATCATCCGGTTACGTAACAATTGTAGTTGCGGGTTGTTGTGATAAAGTACAAGTGAACGGGTCACTGCTTCAACAATTTCCGCCACATCAGCATCTTCAAATCGTATACCGTATCCGTTGCCGTCGTTAAAATCAATAACAGTGTCTTTGAGGCCGCCGGTACTTCTTACCACTGGTATGGTTCCGTATCTTAAAGCGTATAATTGGTTTAAGCCGCAGGGCTCAACACGTGATGGCATCAGCAGAAAATCTGACCCGGCGTAGATTTGATGAGAGAGTTGCTCGTCATATCCCAAAAACATTTTAAAATGAACGGGCTCCTGCTGGGCCAGTTCGCTAATTTGTTCCTCAATATCCGGATCGCCTGTGCCTAATATGAGGAAATTTATTTGGCCGCGCAAACGGTCTATACATTCTTTTATAGCTTCGGCCAGCAGGTCGGCGCCTTTTTCAATTACCAACCGGCCGATGAAGGATACCAAAGGCAGGTCTGGCGATAAACCAAACCGTTCGCAAAGGGCCCTTTTATCAGCAAGCTTTCCTTCGGCAAAATTGTCATTATCGTAATTAGCCGGGATCATTTTATCCGTTAGCGGGTTCCAAACTTGTGTATCAATACCGTTTATGATACCCAGGCCTTTGTCTCGTTCCATCGTAAACAGCGATTCAAGTCCGTTTGACTGTACCTCCAGCTCTTTTAAATAACTAGGTGAAACCGCAGTATAGCGCCAGCAGCATTTTACTGCCGCGGCTAAGGGGTTAATACCCCCGCTCCAATCCAGCAATCCTGCTTTTGACATATCAACCTCGGGCAGATAAATAAACTTCTCGTAGCCAAAAGCGCCGTGGTACTGCCCATTATGGATAGTGAACACAGAAGGTATTTTGGCAAGGCGTTTATAAAGTGCAGAGTACTGCATTAAAAACGGAATCAAACCGGTATGGTGATCGTGGCAGTGAATAATGTCTGGTTTTTGTTGCGACCAGGTGATCCAGTCCAGAAAGGCCAGCTGGAAGATCATGAATTGCTCCCGCTCATCAGGATAGCTGTAAATATTTTCGCGATCAAGCAATCCGGGCACCCGGATCAGGAACAGTTCAAATCCAAGTTTGTCGGTACGCTCCTTCAGGATCTCGAACTCATAACGCCGATGGCCCAAAAGCGATGATCCTTCAAAGACCACGTCGAACTCATTTTCCTGAACAAATTTGCGATTATAGTAGGGTATTACAACAGCCGCCTGCATACCGGCAAGGTTCTGGTATTTGGGCAAGGCGCCAACAACATCCGCAAGGCCGCCAACTTTGGCAATGGGGTAGCATTCTGCACTTAAGTGGTAGATTCTCATTACAGGTCTATGATGTTGTTAAGGTAGTAAAGATTGTTTAAAATCTCACAAACTCAAAAACAATAAAAGTGTTTTTCAAAAGTATTGTTACAACGGTAAAATATTCTTTGCCTTTTGAGTACGGTGAGTTCAAATAGTGCAATTAAATAGCTGGTAGCAAGTAAATTTCGATAGTAAACATCTTATTTTTTATAAAAATAATAAAATCATATTTGCAGTTAGTGTAGCTACTTGTTACTGTAGACAGGTTAATTCAAGCTTTTTCGATAGCGTAAAATTTGCCTTTATTGCTGTTATTCGCCTAAGCACTGCTTCTCTTTCTCCATAAATCAGCTAAACGGGTTCTAAAAAAGCAAAACCGCATCAAGTTTTGCCGATAGCTTTTGATGCGGTTTCAGTAGAAGTGAGCGAAAACTTAATGGGCTTCCAGCCAGTTTAAACCAGTGCCAATTTCAACTATAATGGGCACATTGGTTTTAATGGCGTTTTTCATGTGGTGCTCAATAATAGGTTTTAGCTTGTCAACCTCGTGCTGCGGAGCATCAAACACCAACTCATCATGCACCTGCATGGTCATGCGCGAATCGAGCTTTTGTTCTTTGATGGTGCGGTGAATGTTGATCATGGCGATCTTGATCATATCTGCCGCGGAACCCTGTATCGGCGCGTTGATGGCATTTCGCTCCGCAAAGCCGCGCACGGTGGCATTGGCCGAATTAATATCCCGAAGGTAGCGCCGGCGACCCATTAAGGTTTGCACGTAGCCGTTTTCGCGCGCAAAGTTCATGGTATCGCTCATGTAGCGTTTAATGCCACTGTATTTGGCGAAATATTGATCGATGATCTCTGCTGCCTCTTTGCGCGGTATGCCTAAATTTTGTGATAAGCCAAATGCCGATTGACCGTAAATAATACCAAAGTTTACCGCTTTGGCATTACGACGCTGCGTGCTGTCTACCTGGTCAATAGGCACGCCATAAACGTTGGCTGCTGTAGCGGTATGGATGTCGAGGTTTTTATCGAAGGCATCCAGCATATTTTCATCCTTGCTAATCTCTGCAACCAGGCGCAGTTCTATCTGCGAATAATCCGCAGAGATAATCACATGGTCATCATTGCGGGGTATAAAGGCCTTCCGTACCTCGCGTCCGCGTTCTGTGCGGATGGGGATGTTCTGCAGGTTGGGATTAGTAGAGCTTAAACGCCCCGTTGCGGCTACCGCCTGGTTATAAGAGGTGTGTACCCGACCAGTTTTAAGATTGATCATGGTCGGTAGCGCGTCTACATAAGTTGATTTGAGTTTAAGCAGCTGGCGGTAGTCCAGTATATCGCGTACAATATCGCTCTTGCTGGCCAGCGCCATTAATATATCCTCACCGGTTTGGTACTGGCCGGTTTTTGTTTTTTTAGCTTTTGGATCCAGCATCAGCTTTTCAAACAGCACCTCGCCTAACTGTTTTGGTGAGGAAATGTTGAACTTGCAGCCCGCCTTTTCGCATACTGTTTTTTCGAGGCGAATAATGTCTGTTTCCAGCTCTTTTGAAAAGTCACGGAGGGTGCCTTCATCAATCTTTACGCCTTCATATTCCATATCTGCCAGCACATATACCAGCGGATTTTCAATTTCATTAACCAGCTTTTCTGCCTCGGCCTCTTTGAGCTTCGGCTCAAATACCTGGCGCAACTGTAGCGTAACGTCGGCATCTTCGGCGGCGTAATCCTTTATCTTCTCAATTTCCACCTGGCGCATATTCAGTTGGTTCTTGCCTTTAGCGCCAATGAGCGAAGTGATGGAGACCGGACGGTAACCCAGATAATTTTCAGACAGAATATCCATGTTATGGCGCGTATCCGGATCGATCACGTAATGGGCGATCATGGTATCGAATAACTCGCCCTTAACCTCTATACCATACCATTTCATCATCAGGATATCGTACTTGATGTTCTGGCCGGTTTTACCAATGGCGGGATCTTCAAATATCTCTTTGAACTCCTGCACAATGGCTGCTGCTTCTTTTTGATCTGCCGGTATTGGCACATACCAGGCCTCTCCTGCTTTGACGGAGAAGGACATACCTACAATTTCGCAGTCGTTAGCGTCGGTGCCGGTAGTTTCGGTATCAAAGCAAAAACTGGTATGCTGTTTTAATAGGATGATCAGTTGGTTGCGTTTTTCAGGAGTATCGGCGAGATGATACTCATGGGGAGTATCCTCAATGGTTTTCATGTTGGTAACCTCAGGCGGGGTGGCAATATCGGTTACCTCAACCACCATACTGGTGCGGCCTGTTACTTCATTGCCAAAAAGGTCGGTCTGGTAACCTACCGCTTTTGTTTCGGTAATGGTGAAGTCGTCGCCAAACACTCGCCGGCCCAGGGTGCGGAACTCCAGCTCAGCAAATAGGGGCTCTAATAAGTCGCGGCTTGGTGCGCAGATCTCCAGTCCCTGCTCATCCAGTTCAACCGGGGCATCCAATAAAATGGTAGCCAGTTTTTTTGATAGTAATCCCTGATCAGCAAACTTCTCGACATTCTCCCGCATCTTCCCTTTCAGCTCGTGACTATTTTTGATTACGTTTTCCACAGAGCCGTATTGTTTTACGAGCAGCTTCGCTGTTTTTTCGCCGATGCCCGGTATACCTGGTATGTTATCCACAGCATCGCCCCATAAACCTAAAATATCGATTACCTGGTGCACATGCTCCACTTCCCATTTGGCGCAAACTTCTTTTACGCCGAGCACTTCAATATCGCTACCCATGCGGGATGGCTTGTAAATGAAGATATTCTCGGATACCAACTGGGCAAAATCTTTATCGGGTGTCATGCAATACACGTGGTAGCCCTTTTGCTCGGCCTTTTTGGCAAGGGTGCCGATAATATCGTCGGCCTCATAGCCGTCTGACGTAATAACGGGAATATTAAAACCTAAGATCAGTTTTTCCACATAGGGCATGGCTTGGGCCAGATCTTCGGGCATGGCTTCACGATGTGCCTTGTACTCCGTAAAGTCGGTATGCCTTTCGGTAGCAGCATCGGTATCAAAAACCACGGCCATATGGGTAGGTTTTTCTTTGCGAAGTACATCAAGCAAGGTATTGGTAAAGCCCATCACCGCGGAAGTGTTTAGGCCGCCGGAGGTAAAGCGCGGATTTTTACTTAATGCAAAATGCGCCCGGTACATCAGGGCCATGCCATCTAACAGGAATAATTTTTTCATATTTCAGGATCAAACCATAACAAGCAACGGTCAAAATTATCGCTCAGTATGCCCCTTGTCCACCATAGTTTCCATAAAGGTTGGAGAGTGGCACGAAGGCTACTGGGGCCTTATTATTTTGACATGGCTGCAAATCGTACTCAACAAAAGTAACAGATAAATTTATGCAGCAGTTGCATAGTACAAATATTATGACAATATTGAGGTGATTTTTTATGAGAACCCTGATTACTTTTCTTGCAGCAATGATGCTGGCGACGATGGTGAAAGCGCAGCTGCCTTCCACATCCCTTTATGAACATTTTGTTTTAAGTATTAATCCCAACAAACCCGACTCAGCTTATGGCCTTATCCCTGAAAGGCCCATTTTGCTTGGCGGCAATAAGTACCTGGCCAATCCGGAAGAGGGCCGCAAACTGATGACCCGCTTTGGCCGCACTTATACCTGGCCAGATGGTTCCCCTGTAGAGTTTTCAAAACCTACTACGGTATTTTTAAGCGGTACCAATGTGGATAAGTACGTTTTACATAAGGCCGGCTCGCCGGACTCGCTGGTTATTTATGTGGATATGTTTAACGAAGGCCTTGTTGGCGTGCCTGACGGCCTGAGCCTTTATTCTAAAGCACAGTTAGGCAAAGATTTGAAGCCGGTAATTGATACCATCAATACCCTTTTTACTGCAAAAGATCCCTATAAGGATGCCGCTATTCAGCAGAAATCATTTATGCTGGTTAGCTTTTTACAAAATAGCGTAGGGCTCAATTACCTGATGGATCAGAACCAGATAGGTGCCTTGATTGCCGATAATACAGCAGATGGTGACCTGAAGGCCTACCTGATCCGCTCCTACATTTTCCACAAATTTGTATTTGATGCAACCGGCCAGGAAAACGCCGGAAACAAGGCCTTTAACGCCGTGGCAGCCGAGTATGTAAATGTATTAAAACTGCACCCGGACCTTAAAAAGGGGCAGCTGGACAATTTGCTGCATACCAAATCCTGATCAGTGTTTAAAATGGCATTCGGGGATGTGATCATTCACCATACCGGTTGCCTGCATGTGGGCATAACAGATAGTTGAACCAAAAAATTTAAAGCCACGCTTTTTCATATCCTTGCTTATGGCATCAGATATGGGAGTTGTGGCTGTAATTTTTTCGGGATAGTTCATAATCGCTTTGCCATCGGGCATAAAGCTGTAGAGATATTTATCAAAGGAGCCAAACTCCTGCTGAAGTTTTAGAAACAACCTGGCATTGGTTATGGCTCCTTCAATTTTTGCACGATTGCGGATAATACCACTGTCCTGCATTAGTCGCTCCACATCGTCTTGAGTAAACCCAGCGACCCTTTCAGCATCAAAATTTGCAAAAGCTTTTCGGTAATTTTCTCTCCGCCGTAAAATGGTGATCCAGCTCAGTCCGGCCTGCGCGGCCTCCAATATCAGAAACTCAAAAAGCACTTTATCATCGTGCACTTCCTTACCCCACTCTTCGTCGTGGTATTTGATGTACATCGGATCATTTCCGCACCAGGAGCAGCGGATAATTTGGGTTGAGTCGGTCATAAGGTCGCTATTTGAATTGGTTATAGGTTTATTATGTTCAAATAGCGATGGGTTTCAAACCCATCGCTATGGATTGTGTCTTTCTACTCGTTAGAAGTTAGTAAATTTCATTACGGATTTAGCCGCTTCCCGCCCTCCCGAGGCAGGAATTTTCAAGATTTATCATTGCTTATTCAGTTCATCCCAGTATTCCACAGCGCGGCGATAATGCGGAATCACAATCGAACCTCCCACCAAGTTGGCGATCATGAAGATCTCGTTCATCTCATCGCTGTTTACACCGGCTTCGTGGCATTTACCCAGATGATATTTAATGCAATCGTCGCAACGGAGCACCATGGAGGCCACAAGGCCAAGCATCTCTTTGGTTTTTACATCCAATGCGCCTTCTGCATAAGAGGTGGTATCCAGAGCAAAAAAGCGTTTAATGTTTGTATTGGCTGTTTCCATGACCCTGTCGTTCATTTTAGTACGATAGGTGTTAAAGTCGTCAACAAGCTTTCCCATAGTATAGTAGTTAATAATTGCGTTAAAAGTAGGTATTTTATTTAGCCTTTTTTCGGCCGGAGGCCGCGTGATAGAGGTCACTCGGCTACGCCGGGCGACTGCCGGTTCATTTTATTTTTCTGTAAGTTCTCACTTGCGCTCCGCTGCGATGAGTGCTTAATATGGTATAGCGATTGCATCGCGATTTTAGCTGCGCGATACAATCGCAGACCCGCTTTAAGCACGCATTATAAATGCGCGCAATGAAACAATGCTAATTTTATTTTTCTGTAAGTTTACCCTCATGATCACTTTTAAACAAATAGATCACATCCATATCTGTGTGCCGTTAGAGCAGTTGGAGGAAGCAAGACAGTTTTATACCGATGTAGTTGGCTTGAAAGAAACTGACCGCCCCAATGTTTTTAAAGACCCCGGAATATGGTATAGGGTGGGGAATATAGAGCTGCATGTGGGGGTTGAACCACCCTCAAGGCAAACTATCCGTCATACTGCATTTGAGGTTACCGATGTTGAAGCTGCCCGCAAGCACATAGAAGCCCATGGCTTAAGAATTATTGAAGAGCCCGTAATTGAGGGTCGCATTCGTTTTGCCTTTCTCGATCCTTTTGACAACCGGATGGAGTTGTTGCAGAAGCTCTAATCAATAGAAAGCTCAATAGCCGGGTCCCAGAACTTTTCTTTAAAATTTTTAATCTGGTTTCCGTCAACCTCTATTCCCTCGCTGGCCAGCATTTGCTCCATTAATTGAAAAGTGGGGAAATGAAATTTCCCTGTCAGCAGTCCCTGCCTGTTTACTACCCGGTGAGCCGGTACCGGGGGAACCGCCGAGCCTGATGCGCCCATGGCGTAACCCACTATGCGTGATGAGCCTTTGCTACCCAGATAACTGGCTATGGCGCCGTACGAAGTTACCCGGCCTGGTGGAATAAGCCGCACGACTTCGTAAACGCGTTCAAAAAAGTTATCATTTGGCATAATCGCTACTATTATTGAGTTATATCAACGTTGCTCCCGAAAGCGTGCGAGGGCCGCCCCACGCATGCTTCGACGCAGCTACCCATGACACCCATCTCGTATCCCCTTCCCTCAAAAAGAGAACTTAAGGTAATTAATATTTTTATTTTCCTGCAGATACTTTTTCTCGTAATAGGTTTTGATCGAGAGCACTTCATCGGCATAAGGCGAGTGGTACAGATCCTCGGTCTTGATATGCAGGTTAAGTTTCAGCTCCTCTATTTTTTCTGCCGTATAAGCATGCAGCCCGTCATTGTCGGTCTTTAGGTTTACACATCCGCCTGGTTTCAATAACTCCTTATACTTTTCGAGAAAGCGTGGCGAGGTGAGCCGTTTCTTTTCGCGACTGATCTGCGGTTGAGGGTCAGGAAAGGTGATCCAGATCTCGTCTACTTCGCCAGGAGCAAAGTAATCTAATATCATTTCAATCTGTATGCGCAGAAAGCCTACGTTTGTAATGCCGTCTTCAATGGCCGTTTTAGCCCCGCGCCAGATACGATTGCCTTTGTAGTCGATCCCGATAAAGTTTTTATCCGGAAATAACCGGGCCAGGTTAACGGTATATTCGCCTTTACCGCAGGCCAGTTCAAGTACTAAAGGATGGTTATTCTTAAAAAAGCCGGTGCTCCAATTACCTTTAAATGGTTTGCCGGCGTCAAGCTGTACTACGTTCGCAAAGGTGGCAATCTCTGCGAAACGTTTCAATTTATCTTTTCCCAACGTAAAATTCTAAAGTGCAAAAATAGCTTTTACATAATATATTACGTGTACTTGTTATCTTTGGGCACAAATACCATAAACATTGGAAAAACACGCGAAAATTTACATAGCTGGTCACCGCGGAATGGTGGGATCTGCTATCAAAAGGAAACTGGAGAAAGAAGGTTTTACCAACATTGTTACCCGGACCTCAGCTGACCTGGATTTGAGAAACCAGCAAGCGGTAGCTGACTTTTTTGCTGCCGAGAAACCTGACTATGTTTTTCTGGCTGCTGCCAAAGTAGGCGGTATTGTGGCAAATAATACCTACAGAGCAGAGTTTTTGTATGATAACCTGCAAATTCAGAATAATATCATCAACGCTGCGCATCAGAACGATGTTAAAAAGCTGATGTTTCTAGGTTCAAGCTGTATCTATCCTAAAATGGCTCCCCAGCCTTTAAAGGAAGATTACTTGCTAACCGGGCCGCTGGAGCCAACCAATGAGCCGTACGCTATTGCTAAAATTGCAGGCATTAAGATGTGTGATGCTTATCGCGATCAGTATGGTTGCAACTACATCTCTGTAATGCCAACTAATCTTTACGGCTATAACGACAATTATCATCCACAAAATTCACACGTGTTGCCGGCGCTGATCCGCCGTTTTCATGAGGCGAAGGAAAATAATGCACCAACGGTTACCATTTGGGGAACCGGTTCTCCGCGCCGCGAGTTCTTGTTTGCAGATGACCTGGCTGATGCCTGCTACTATCTGATGCAAAACTATAACGAACCAGGATTGGTAAACATTGGCACTGGTGAAGATATTACCATTGCTGATCTGGCTCGCCTGGTTGGTAAGATTGTAGGTTATGAAGGAACTATTGATTTTGATACCACTAAGCCCGATGGTACACCACGTAAATTGATGGATGTAAACAAGCTTAATAATATGGGTTGGAAGTATACCACCGCTTTAGAGGATGGTATACGTTTAGCTTACGAAGATTTTATTCAGCGTTACGCGACTTCTCCTGCTGTTTAATTACAGTTTGGGTGAGTTCGTCGCCATAAGGGGGATTAGCCGGAGTTATAACAGATGCCTCAGGTACTACTGTTTTAGCTTCGGCTTTTCCTTTTTTGAATATGTTATTAAAGAAGGCCTTGGTTTTGCCCCAGGTGCCGGTAACCGTCTCTTCATTAATAAACCCTGATGCTTTTTGCGAAAGCATACCTACCAGCGCTTTAATAATAAAGTTTGATTTTTTGAACAGGGTTTTGTTTAAGGTAAGCGGCAGCAATACCCGCGAAGCTAATGCTACAAAATCCTGGTTAAGGAAAGTGCCCAGATTTAGGCGTTCTGACGAAGCGGAGGATTTTGGAAATACCGTCATAGCCGTATGAAACAAAGCCATAGGACTGCTGAAGCGCGGTTTAAGGGCGATTTCCTGCTCTTGTTTAAGAACTTCCAGTCGCAGTATTTCGTTACGTAAATCGTCTATATTTTGTACGGGCATGTCCTTAATTATTATTCTCGTCCTTAAATATTTTTTTAATTAACACATTGATAAGTGGCCTTTCAAAGCTGCCTTTTGCCAACATAATCACAATGGCAAACAGCAGATAGAGCAGTGCTACACAACCAAATCCTTTCCAATAGGAGTGGAAAACCTCACCTAAAAATAAAGCGAGTGTAAAACTTGCGAACAGAAAGGTAAGCACCAACGAAACGATAATAACAACATCGGTAACTAACCCGGCAATTACCGAAGTGCTTTTCTCAATAACTTTATATTTTGAAAGCTTGAAGCGGGTTTCGGCGTATTCTTTAAGCTGATCAAGAATGGGCGGTTGTTGCGGTGCTTTTTTTTCCTCTTCCATATATTTTAATTAATAAGGTTGTACCAATAAGACATGTGCCTTGTTTTGATACAACCTCAAATATTTAATCATTTTATGCGTGTTCCAGATCGTCCTGGTATTCTTCTTCTTCGCCCCTCATCCTGGTTTTAATGTTGTCTACAACTTTATCTTTTAATCCTACCAGGTTGTCTATTTCGTTGGCAGCGGTTTCTTTAATAGAATCGCCAAGGTTTTTCAAGGAGTCTGAAAGTTTGTCGCGGGTATCTGATCCCTTATCTGGTGCAAATAAGATACCCAAAGCAGCTCCTGCCGCCAGCCCCGCCAGCAATGCAACAACTATTTTTGTGTTATCGTTCATAGTACTACTATTAATTTTTAAGTTGAATATTTGTTTTGTTTAATCCTTAAAATTCTTTTCAGTGCCTTTTGTATACTGCAATAATAGTTATAACGTAATAAACTTCCATTACATATCTGTATCAGAAGTTCGCATGCGTTCAAGGCGGTCTGCCGCCATGCGGTTGGTCTCATAAATCTCTACCAGTAGCAGGAAGTAAGACAGCAGTACCGGCCCAAACACCAATCCAAGTATGCCAAATAGCGGCAACCCTATAAACACGCCGATGATAGAAATAATGGGGTGAGTATTGGCGATTCTTTTATTGATTACCATCCGCAGCACATTGTCCACATTACCTATCACAATAAGGCCCCATATTAAAATCGCTATCCCCTTCCAGGTGTGGCCGGATACGATGAGGAAAATGCCTGCCGGGATAGAAAGCGTAGGCGCACCCACCACGGGCAGAAATGAAATAAAGGTGCCCAGAACGCCCCAGAATATGGCATCCGGAATGCCCGCGAACCAAAATCCGTTGGCGAGTAAAAAACCCTGGGTTAAGGATATAATACCCTGCCCAAGTACGTTGGAGTAAGTTGCATTTTTTAATGCAAGTGCAAATTTGAGCGCATGCTGCTCGCGGAAGGGCGCATATTTAAGCAATCCGGCCTCAAACTCCCTGATCTGTATAAACATAAAGTAGAGCAGGAAATAAAGTACCAATAGCGTTAAAATAATATTGGCAGCACTGCTGATGATAGAAGGAAAAAGGTCGGTAACGTAGAGGCTCAGCTTTTTCATAGTGTTATCCACAAAATGCGGCTGGTTAAAGGTACTGCCCGCAAACCTGTTGAGCCTGTTAGTCCATTCGTTAACCAGGGCCGAGTCTTCCCGGATGGCCGATATTTTCCCGATAACCATGAAGCTGAGTGTGAGGAACGGAATAACGATGACGATGAGTGAAAAAAAGATGATGAGGAGAGCCACCAGCGATTTATTCCAGCCCCTTTTATCAACCAGGTTAAGGTATGTGGGCCTAAAAATAGTAAACAGCACGATAGCACCTAAAATAGCGCTGAACAAACTGCTGAGCGCGTAAAGCAGAAAACAGCCCAGCACTACGATGCTTACCAGAATGATGTTGTTGCGTTGCCTGTAATTAAAAATTGACATGTAATCAGTAAATGTTTTTCATGCATCCCGGATCTCTTCCAGAACCGGAAACTAATTGACCTGTCAATTACTGAAGACCTGTTATCGCCTATATCTCACCCACTTAATTGTTTTCCGTCAGGTATCTTATTGTTCAGGTAGATATAAAAACAAAAAAGCGCCAAAAAAAGTTCAGCGCTTAAATATTATTTAACTATTAAAATTCAGCTTTATTCTTTGCCTTTGATGATCGAATTGATCTTGTTGCAACTCATGCTGATCGTATCCAGGTAGAATAATATCTCTGCGGATAGCTCGGGCAGTTCGTAACGCAACTGCTCAACCGACAAATGAATATTGGAAAGCTGATTTTTAATATCGTGCCTTATTGCTTTAAACGCAGTATTGTTAATTAAGTTATCTTCTTCGGATGGCTTGTCCATTATTTACCCATGTTGATCGCTTTCATTTTGTTATAAAGCGTTTTACGGTCAATCTTTAATATTTCGGCAGCCTTGGTCTTATTAAAGTTTACTTCGCGCAGCACTCTTAAAATGGTATCATACTCCGCTTCGAGGGCGGCGTTTTTAAGGTCGTGGCGGCTAATTTCGCGTGGGGCCGTTACCGTAGCTTCTGAATAATAAGCCGGTTCGGGAATAGCCACGTGGCGATGATTGGTTGAGATCTCCAACGGCAGCGCCTTCACCTGTACTTCATTACCTTCAGTAAGCAGTGTTGCCCGACGGATCACGTTCTTTAATTCGCGAATATTACCGGGCCATCTGTAATTCATCAGGCTATCTATAACCTCTTGTGAGAACGACTGTACATTGCGGCTCAGTTCCTGGTTAGCGATCTTGAGAAAATGGTTCGCCAGCAGCATAATATCGTTTCCGCGCTCATGCAGGGGCGGCATATAGATGGTGAACTCGTTAAAGCGGTGATAAAGATCTTCTCTGAACTTACCTTTATGGATAGAATCGATCAGGTTCTCGTTAGTTGCTACAATAATACGTACATCAAGATTGATCTCTTTGGTGCTGCCTATGCGCTTTACCTTGCGTTCCTGCACGGTACGCAACAGAGCCGCCTGGATGTCGTACGACAAATTACCTACTTCATCTAAAAAAAGCGTGCCACCATTGGCCATTTCAAAGTGGCCTATCTTGGTATATAATGCACCTGTAAACGATCCTTTTTCGTGCCCGAAAAATTCGCTTTGTGCCAATTCTTTTGTCAATGATCCGCAGTCCATTGCAATAAAAGGCTGATCACGGCGGGGGCTGTTAAGGTGAATGCTTTTAGCTACCGATTCTTTACCCGTTCCGCTTTCGCCCAGAATTATTACGCTATAATTGGTGGGAGCTACTAATTCTATCTGGCGCAGCAGCTCTTTTGATGAGCGGCTGTTACCAACCACAAACTCATTGGCTAAAACCTGCTTTTTGCTTTCGTTATTTGACTTTACCGGATTTACTGCTGCTGGCTCCTGCTGGGGTTCTTCAACCAGCGCATGGTGTATTTCCAGCGCTTTAGTAATGGTGTTTAGAATCTCATCTGGATAGAGGGGTTTGGTGATATAGTCATACGCCCCCATTTTAATAAGCTCCACCGCCATTTTAATGTCGGAATAGCCGGTAATGATGATCACTCCCGTTTTTGGGTATTGCGATTTTATGTTTTTCAGCATTTCGCGCCCGTCAGTATCCTCCAGCCTGAAATCACACAACACAAGATTAAAATCTGCGTTTTTAAGATGTTCCATACCACTGGCTCCGTTTGACGCGGTAGTTACTTCGTATCCATTTCGGGTCAAAAATTTGGAGAGTAGCAGGGCGGTATTTACTTCATCATCAACGATGAGAATTCTTTTCATATTAATATAATCGCTTTCAAATTGGGTAAACGGGGAATGCGCTTGTTAAGTTACAAAGAAATTTGTTAAATATAGTTCATTTGTGTTTGTTGTGTAAAAAAGCTACTAATTAAAATGAAAAAAGGGAACCGTAAAAATGGTCCCCTTTTCAAATAAATAATAAAAATTAAACTATTAGAACATCAGTTGTTGTAATTATTTAGTTCCAAAACCATAAGCTATACGGATGCCGAAATAGTTGATTTTTGCGCTCGCATTATCAACATAACTGCTTGTGGCCTCGTAACGTACGCCAGCGTCGATAAAGCTTTTGCCACCTACCGGGAACTGAACACCAATTTGTGGTGCATAAACAAAAGCGGCTGATTTATCGGCCCCTACAGTGTTCTTATTTACAAGGAAATCCGCACCGGCTTCGCCCTGAATATAGAAGTTGCTTACAGGAAAGAATTTCAGACCAGCTTTAGCAGGGATAACGTTGAAATCAGGAACGGTGTATCCGCCGATAGTTTTGCCGAAGAAGTTGTTATAACCCGTATTGATTGTAACAAACAACGGTTTTGCCACCGGGATATCAGCCTGAATTGAACCGCCCAGGTTCCAGCTGTGTGAATCTGAGAAATTGCCGGTAGGAATACCGCTTTCAACACCTATGCTTAAACGTACGCCGTCGGTACCGGTTGTTTTGCTTGTTGATGATTGAGCTTTTGCAGCAATAGAAAATCCAGCGAAAGCTGCTAATAATGTTAAAAATTTGATTGAACTTTTCATGACAATTTTTTGGTTTTAATAATGTGCGTTTGCAAACACAGCACAAAGTAAAACACAAAATGTAATTCGATTTTTCATCGAAATGTCACAACTATTCAATCGATTGATTAACAGTGTTTTAATTTTTGACTATTATGGTCTTTTAGTCAGGTTTCTGTAAAAAAATCGCTTATTCTCCTTTGAAAGCAGCTTTTCGCTTTTCCAGAAAGGCCGAAACGCCCTCTTTAAAATCAGCGGTTCCGAAGCATTTTCCAAATTCTGAGATTTCTGTCGAAAAGCCTTCCGGTGTTTCCGAGGCATTAACCGCCTTTATGGCGGATGCTATGGCCAACGGTGCCCGGAGTAATATTTTTTGCAACAGTTGTTCCGCATCTGCCAAGAGATCTGTGGCGCTTACCACATGATTTACCAGGCCAAACTGCCAGGCATCATTAGCAGTAATCATATCTGCGGTGAGGATCATTTCAAGAGCCCTGCCCTTACCAATCAAATGGGTTAAGCGTTGCGTACCACCGTAACCGGGGATTAAGCCCAGGGTAACTTCGGGCAGCCCCAGTTTCGCAGTTTCTGCAGCAATGCGGATATGACAAGCTAAGGCCAGCTCCAGTCCGCCTCCAAGGGCAAAACCGTTGATGGCCGCTATTATAGGTTTAGGACTGTTTGCAATAAAATCGAAAACCTGTTCATGGCCCAGACGCGAAAGTTCGAGGCCGCCTGTCTCATCAAGCTGAACAAACTCTGCAATATCTGCGCCCGCTACAAAAGCTTTATTTCCGGCTCCGGTAATAATTAATCCGCCAATTGCTGTATCGGCTAAAGCGGCTGTTATAGCTGTATGGAGTTCCGCAAGTGTTGCTCGGTTCAGCGCATTCAGTTTGCTTTCGCGATTGATGGTGATCAACCTGATGCGCCCTCTATCTTCGGTGGTAATGTTTTCAAAGGCCATAGTACTGTCTTAAAAATTACGGTGTTGATAAACCCAGTCTGTAATATATTTAACAATATCCTGTGTGTTGGTGCCTGGGGGGAACAACTGTCCTACGCCCATTTTTTTAAGCTCCCGGGCGTCATGTTCAGGTATAATGCCCCCTCCTGTTAATAACACATCGTCCAACTCCTGCTCTTTCATGAGCTTAATAATACGAGGGAAAACGGTCATATGCGCTCCGGAGAGAATGGAGATGCCAATAGCGTCAACGTCTTCTTGTAAAGCCGTATTGACCACCATTTCGGGTGTCTGCCGTAGACCGGTATATATTACTTCCATCCCCGCATCCCGTAAAGACGTGGCAATAATGCGCGCCCCCCGGTCGTGCCCATCAAGCCCTACTTTAGCCACTAAAACTCTTATCGGCCTGTTAAATTGGTTAATGCTCATTAGCAAAAACTGTTTGGTTTGTGGTAAATGTACAAATGTTTGTGAAGAATGTGGGGGGAGAAATGGGAAGGGATTAAATCGTTCATTTTACCCCTTATTTACCTATTCTGCAAAAAGCACTGTCAGAAGTCTTTCCCTAATAATAGGGGAAAACGGAGGTTCTGCCAAAGCGCTTGCTTCGATAAGGGGTAAATAGAAGGCATATGTGAAAAATGCTTCACCCCGTTTGTTACTTCTTCTTTTACCTCTTATTTACCTATTCTGCAAAAAGCACTGTCAGAAGTCTTCCCGTAATAATAGGGGAAAACAGAGGTTGTGCAAAGGCACTGGCTTTAATAAGGGGTAAATAGAAAAGCAGATATTAAAAGTATTAATCTTTTACCCCTTATGTGCATTTGCTGCGGCGGAAATACACTCTGCGGAACTTACGGAGTCTTCTTCAGATAGCCGAACAAACTGTGTGATTCACCATCTGGCCCGGCGGTGAAAAACAACGGGTCGGTAGCTGACCCGTCAGGAGCATTGTTTTGTAAGAAGTCAAGCGCCCACAAGCCGGGGATTACAACCAGCTTGCCGTTGTTTTGCAACTGCCACTTAAAATGTCCATCCAAATCATAAACATTAATTTTGCCGTCGCCGAAGTTGCCCACCAGCAAAACTTCGCCTGTGTCGGCAAAGCCAGGACCGGCTTTGGTAATGCCCCATGGGGAATTGAGCATGCCTTGTGTAATGAGACGTTTGAGTAACGTCCCGTCGGTCTTGTAAATATCAACGTAGCCGTTGCCAACGCCCTTTTCATCATCCATATTATCCGGGGGCAGATGTTTTGCATAGGTTACATAAAGCATGTTATCAATATAGCGAATATTAAACGGACCGTAATCAGACGGTATGTTGGGATCTTTAAACTGACGCCCGGTCATATAATGAAAGTCGTTATCAAAAACGTCAATAGTACCGCCCTTGAAATTAGTGGCAAAGAGAAAGTTGCTGCCATGATCCTGCCCAATAGTTAAACCTTTATATACTGTGCCCCAGGCAGAATGGTTGGATACTATGGTGGCAGCGTTGCCACCACCCCATGCCGTGATTAACCCGTCCTCGGTGCACATGATAAACCGACTTGCCTGGCCGGTGTACGGGATAACAAAGCACTTAGCATTATCATTAAAGACCATTCCGGTTGGAGATCCTGTTTGACCAGCAACTGCAGCCGGGATAGTTACCGGAGGGCGCAGGGTATTCCCCATTTTGTCGTAAATAGGGCTCAGTCCTTTATGATTTGATGAAATCCATACCGCACCTGTAGGAGTAACAGCAATGCCCCAGGCATTTACCAGGTTGGTATCAATGTGGGCAGCGTTAAAGCCGTCCGTATCCGACACTAAAATTGTCTGTCCAATATTAAATGAACTAAGTGTATGAACTGTGCCGACTGTATTAACTGTCTTAACTGTGCTAACTGCGCTCTCTTTTTTACAGGCGTAAAGAATAACCATCATGAACAAACCTGCCGTAAAAACGCAGAGGTTAAATAGGTTTTTCATTTGAATTGTTGATTTAAGGTTTTAATAGAGATAATAAGGATCAGAAAAGATTAAATACAGTGAACATTAACCGCCATAGTACCTCCTTTCTTTAAATTTTTAAAATATGGGAAAAACCCGGGTGGTATTTTTTATCTGTCACGATAGTTTTGGCGAAAAGGTTGCCTTTTAGTTATTATTTATTGTGGGGGGGAACAGTGGCGGGGGATTGATGTAGCAATAGCCATGGAGTGAACTGCCGCGGGGAAAGTTGTCGGAGCCCGCTCATTTTACCCCCTTATGTGCAACGCTGCAAATTGCACCGTCAAAAGCCTTCCCCTATTATAAGGGAAATAAAGGCTCTGCTAACGGCACTTGCTTTTGATAAGGGGTAAATGAACGAGGAACTATGAAGCAAACCATGCGCTTATGCCACACAGAAAGGATTTGTATCCATAATTATACCCTTTTTTCCTACTTTTGCCCTCATACTATATTGATGATGAGCGAAGAAAGATCGTTAAATTTTATAGAAGAGATTGTTGAAGAGGATTTGCGCATCGGCAAAAACAATGGCCGCGTTCATACGCGCTTTCCGCCGGAGCCTAATGGTTATTTACATATCGGGCACGCCAAGTCTATTTGTTTAAACTTCGGACTGGCTCAGAAATATAATGGCAAAACCAACCTCCGGTTTGATGATACCAACCCTATTACTGAAGATACCGAATACGTAGAAAGTATTAAGGAAGATGTACGGTGGCTGGGCTTTGAATGGGCCAATGAGCTTTATGCGTCAGACTATTTTGATGTGCTGTATGCTTTTGCGCTGAGTCTGGTGAAAAAAGGACTGGCCTATGTTGATGACAGCACGCCCGAGGAGATTGCCGCTCAAAAAGGAACGCCTACTGAGCCTGGTACCCCAAGCGTGTATCGCGACCGCTCTGTAGAAGAGAACGTGCAGTTGTTTGAGGAGATGAAGGCCGGTAAATATCCTGATGGTGCAAAGGTATTGCGTGCCAAGGTTGATCTGGCGTCGCCCAATATGCATATGCGCGATCCGATCATGTACCGTATCAGACACGTCCGCCACCACCGTACCGGAGATAAATGGTGTATTTATCCGATGTATGATTTTGCACACGGCCAGTCTGACGCTATGGAAGAGATCACGCATTCAATTTGTACGCTGGAGTTTATTCCGCACCGCCCATTGTATGAGTGGTTTATTGATAAACTGGAGATATTTCCTTCGCGTCAGTATGAATTCGCCCGTCTTAACCTCAATTATACCGTAATGAGCAAGCGCAAGCTGCTGCAACTGGTAAATGAGGGTTATGTTGAAGGCTGGGACGATCCCCGCATGCCTACCATCAGCGGTTTACGCCGTCGTGGTTATACGCCTGCATCCGTTCGTGATTTCTGCGAACGCATTGGCGTGGCTAAGCGCGAAAATATTATCGACGTTAGCTTACTTGAATTTTGCATCCGCGAGGATCTTAATAAAACTGCATGGCGCCGTATGGCCGTGCTCGATCCGGTGAAGCTTGTTATTACGAATTATCCCGAGGGGCAGACCGAAGTAATGCACGGCGAAAATAACCCCGAGGTTGAAGGTGGCGAAGGTGGTCGTGACTTGCCGTTCAGCAATGAGCTGTACATTGAGCGCGAAGATTTTATGGAAGTGCCACCAAAGAAATTCTTCCGTCTGGGCCCTGGTCTTATGGTTCGTTTAAAACATGCTTACATTGTTAAGTGCGAAGATTTTGTAAAAGATGCCGAAGGCAATGTTACCGAGATCCGCTGTACTTATATCCCAGAATCAAGATCAGGCAATGATACTAGCGGAATTAATGTAAAAGGAACTATTCACTGGGTAAGCGTTCCGCATGCTAAAACCGCAGAGGTGCGTTTATATGATCGCTTGTTCCGGGTAGAAGATCCGGCCAGCGAAGAGGGCGATTTTAAAGAATATATTAATCCGGATAGTTTGCAGATTATTAAAACTGCATATATAGAACCTGATTTGGCCAAAGCGCTGCGGGGAAAAGGGTATCAGTTTATCAGAAAGGGATATTTTACCCTTGATAAACACTCAACCACCGGTAATTTGGTATTTAACCGTACCGTTACGCTCAAAGACAGCTGGGCCAAAGCCAGTAAGTAATTAAAAAAGGTGGATGCGATAAACATTCGCCTTTTTTTGCTTTAGTTAAATTTTAATAGGCATTTTGCTGCGTTTTTTGAACATTTTGGCAATCCTTAATTAGTAGAGTTAGGTGTTTAACCGTATAGGTAGAGTTTTTGTTGAAATAAAGCCGGTTTTTGTACCGGTTTATTAGAATTCTATTAAAAACAGACCTCTTGTTTTATTGCAAATCTTACGCTAAAAATTAGAGGTGGGTAAAATTTTTATAAATTTTTTAAAAATAATTTGTTAAAATTTCATTTTTCGTGTTATAATTGTATTCAATATGATCTTTTTAATCTTTTTTGATTAAAAAATTAAAAAAACGAATAAATTTTTCCTGATTAATCGATAAAATCATTTTATGGCGGCTAAATTAGAGTACATCTGGTTAGATGGTTACAAACCAACCCAAAGCTTAAGAAGCAAAACTAAAATTGAAGCAGATTTTAGTGGAAATGTAGAAGATCTTCCAAACTGGAGCTTCGACGGTTCATCAACCGAGCAGGCACCAGGCGGTTCTTCTGACTGTATCTTAAAACCTGTTTATGTTGTTAAAGATCCGCAAAGAAAAAACGGATGGTTAGTAATGTGCGAAGTATTGACTTCTGATGGTAAACCTCACGAGTCAAACGGCCGTGCAACTATCGAAGACGACGATAACGATTTTTGGTTTGGTTTTGAGCAGGAGTATTTCCTGTGGAACCCAGAAACCAACAAACCTCTTGGTTTCCCTGTAAATGGTTACCCAGCACCACAAGGTCCTTACTATTGTTCTGTAGGCGCTAAAAATGCTTTCGGTCGCGAAATCGTTGAGGAGCACTTAGACGTTTGTTTAGAAGCTGGTCTTAACGTAGAAGGTATCAACGCTGAAGTTGCTGCTGGTCAGTGGGAATTCCAAATCTTCGCTAAGGGCGCTAAAGAAGCTGGTGACCAAATCTGGATCGCTCGTTACTTACTGGAAAGAATCGGCGAGAAATACGGAGTTTCTATCAACTGGCATTGTAAACCACTTGGTCAATTAGACTGGAATGGTTCAGGTATGCACGCTAACTTCTCAAACACAACTTTGAGAACTGCTGGTAGCCAGGATGTTTACAACAAGATTCTGGAAGCTTTCCGTCCTGTAGTTAAAGAGCACATCGAAGTTTACGGTGCTGATAACGAGCAACGTTTAACTGGTAAACACGAAACTGCTTCTATCCACGATTATAGCTACGGTGTATCTGACCGTGGCGCTTCTATCCGTATCCCGCTGTACACTGTACAAAAAGGCTGGAACGGTTACCTGGAAGATCGTCGTCCAAACTCAGCTGCAGATCCATACAAAGTAGCTGCACGTATCATTAAAACTGTAAAATCAGCTCATTAATCCTGATTTTCATAAATACAAAGGCCGTTCCAAATTAAGGAACGGCCTTTTGCTTTTAATATAGATTAGAATATGCTATAACTGAGGGAGTTTTGCAACAAACCCGATCGGCGGGCGTATAACCCCGTTTTATTTGACCACTTATGCGTTTAATTTTACTTCCTTTTTTATTTGCCGGTGCTGTAACCTGTGCCAAGGCCAAAACAATTAAAATTTCTGATGCTCCTTCTCACAAGGATTCTACTGCGGCGAAACCGGACACCGCTAAAAAATCAAACCTCGAAGTAAAGGTAGGTTTTACTAATAATACCGTTTTTTTGGGCCGTACAGATAGCGTTGCAACCGCTTCTTATAACTTGGGCCTTACTTATACGCTTAAATGCGGTATATTTTTCGCCGGATCGGTTAATTATATACCGAGCAGACAATTTGATAAGCTCGACGGAGGAAATCTTGAAACTGGCTATAACTTTGATGTGAATAACCTGAGCGGTGGTATTGCCTTATCAAAATATTTCGCGAGCTTTAACAGTACCCAGCTTATTTCGTCCCTTGATGCAACCGTAAGGGCAAGCTTAAGTTATGACTTGTTCGAAGTGGTAACTCCATCAGTTGAGGCAGAATACGCGCTGGCTAAATCGGGAGGGGGTAATGACTTTTTGCTTAACACCGGTCTGGAACATGAGTTTGGTTTTGATAAAGTGTTTTATGCGCATGATCATCTTGGCGTTTCTCCTGCTTTTCACATTAACTCCGGCACTCAGAACTTTTATACCACGTATATCGTCCGCAAAAAAGCAAGTGCGGGAAAGCGTGCGCTGCATGCATCGGTTAAAGGTAATGGAAAAGGCGTTTCGGTAAATGCAACTACAGGTAAAGGTTCAACTACAACGAAAACTACCAGTTCCAATAAATTCCAAATTCTGGATTATGAATGGTCTGTGCCTATAACTTATGGCCTCAAAAAGTTCACCTTTGAGTTTGCGCCAACTTATGCCATTGCAGTCCATAAAATTTCTGATGACGGAACTACAACTACTTACGTTCCTAATTCGTCGGTATTTTATTTTCAGGTTGCTGTAGGTTATAAGTTTTAATTAATACAAGCTGTTATAAAGAATACAAAAGCCGTCTCAAAAGTATTGAGGCGGCTTTTGTATGTTAGGTGCTTATCCTGATAAATCAGAAAATCAAAATTGTCTTAAATACCCCCGCTATTTGTCGGGTTTTACCCAATTCTATTACCGATATTTCCCTCAGATTTGTCTCTCAGACAGGCAATCATTCAAAAATAACATTAACAAAACGTACCTTAAATTCAAATAAGAACCAATATGGGAAAGATAGTATTATTCATGCATTCATCGCTGGATGGCTTCGCAGCCGGTGCAAAACGTGAAATGAATTGGATCCATGTAGACCAGGAAATTTTTGATTACGTGGAGGAGAGGATCGCGAAAACCAATACGGCACTATATGGTAGGGCCACCTTTCAGATGATGGAAAGCTACTGGCCAACGGCAGCGGACCAGCCCGGAGCAAGCAAACACGATAAGGTGCATGCTGCCTGGTACAAGACCGCTCATAAAGTAGTATTGTCAAATACGTTGAACGAGGCCACATTCACCAACACAACGGTGATTGGAGACGACTATGCGACCGCACTTCGCAAATTAAAGCAGGAAAAAACCGGAGAGATTCTGTTATTTGGAAGCCCTACCACAGCCCATGCCCTTCTGGCCGAAAATCTGATCGATGAATGCTGGCTTTTCGTTAATCCGGTATTACTAGGTGACGGAGTTCCTGCGTTTAAAGGTATTAAAGAAAGACAGCCGTTGAAACTGGTGAAAGCGCATGTGTTTAGCTCCGGTGTAGTTTGTCTCCACCATGAATTACAGCGTGAAAATTAATTAACTCAAGGATGCTGCTCGCAAAAGGCAGCATCCTTGGATATTCCGTTGTACAGGTTTTATCTCCCCCCCCAATTGCTCCAACCAAACCTGTTCAGACAAAAAGACGCCCTATTCAGATCGGCCACTACCATTAACCCAATAGCTTACTAACTCAATAACTTAATCAACAAGTGTGTAAAAATATCCTTGTTCAAGTCACAGTATCTCCGACCTTTGGTAAAAACTGAAACCATGAAACTATCAGAAAAAAAATTATGCAAGGTGAGAGGCATCCAGGGAGTTGGGCTGGCCGGTATAGCAAGCATTGCTATCGGTTCTGCTGCATTGGGTGCATTTGCCATCGGTGCGCTGGCTATTGCCAGGCTTGCTATCAAGAAGGCTGCTATTAAAGAGCTTAGCGTGGGTACCTTAACGGTGGATAAGCTGATCATCAGCTCGCGATCTGAAGAGGTAATACAGCCGTCATAAAATAAAAAAAGGTTAGTACTCTCGCAGTACTAACCCTACATCTACCTATGAAAACTTTATCCCTATCAGAAAGGATACTGTCTTTTACGCAAGTAGTTGAACTGATGTTTCAATAAGTTAAATATTTTTCTTAAAAAATTTCAGGTTCTGCATTTTTTGCTAAAACAGCCGAATGAGAGGTTGCAAAGAGCCTGATAATTAGCGCTTGTAGAGTTAATGTGGCGGCCGAAAATATTTTCTTCATGCTATAGGATTATAGCCTTCTGTCCCCGCATGTCATTGCCATGTGTCGTCACTCAACCTTTGACATTACTCCAGTCGTTTAGATTATTTTTAACTTTGGGTTACAATGATGGTGATGGGAATTGACTGAAAGTTTATCTATTTCAGTCTGAGACGTAGTATTTTGGTTGTGTTGCCTGAAAAAATATTGGTTCATTTAAATATTAATTAAGTATATTAGTTCAACTAAACCGTTTCCCCATGAAACCGCAATCAAAAGTTAAGCTCACGGGTAGCACCAGGCCTGTTCCGGCTAATGCGACGCTGAGCGATGTTAACAAAGACGAAATTATTGAGGTAACCGTTAGGCTCCGCCGGCAAAAGGTGCTCCCACAAGAGGCCATTAGTGGTGGTAAGCACCTAACACGCGAAGCTTATGCAGATGAGTTCGCCGCCTCATCTGCTGAAGCTCAAAAAGTAGAAGCGTTTGCCCACGATCATCATTTATCAACTGTAGAAGTAAACTTAGGACGCAGAAGCGTCATTGTAAAAGGCAGAGCCGAGGATATTGAAGAAGCTTTTGGCGTAACACTAAAATGCGACAGTACCAATGGCAGCAGTTTCAGAATAGTTATGGGCGATATTCATGTTCCGGAAGAACTGAAAGATGTTGTAACAGGCGTATTCGGGTTGGACGACCGGCCGATTGCTACACCAAAGTTTAAGGTAAAGCGACTTAACGGCAGCGTTGTTTCGCATGCGGCCGCTCCCGCAGCATTTACGCCCGACCAGTTGGCTAAAATATATGGCTTTCCAACCGGTGTTACCGGAAGCGGGCAATGTATTGCTATTATAGAATTGGGAGGAGGCTACCGCACCGGCGACCTTAAAACGTACTTTTCTGAACTCAAAATTAAAAAGCCTACCGTTAAATCTATAAGCGTTGACGGCGGAATCAATACGCCCTCTAAAGCTGACGGCGCCGATGGCGAGGTAATGCTGGATATTGAAGTTGCCGGCGCCGTTGCTCCCGGAGCTACCATAGCTGTTTATTTTACCCCAAATACCGATAAGGGCTTTCTGGATGCCATTACTAAAGCTATCCATGATACACAAAACAAGCCATCGGTAATTTCGATAAGTTGGGGATCGGCGGAGGTTAACTGGACCCAACAGGCCATGACCAACTACAACGAATCATTTAAAACAGCCGCGGCTTTGGGCATTACCGTTTGTGTAGCAGCCGGCGACGCCGGTTCTGCCGATAGTGTAACCGACGGTAAGGCACACGTTGATTTTCCTGCTTCCAGCCCTTATGTACTTGCCTGCGGTGGTACAAAGTTAACTACTAATAATAACGGACAAATTACTGCGGAAACTGTATGGCACGAGTCTTCAGACTCAGCCACTGGTGGTGGGGTGAGCGATTTCTTCCCGTTGCCCGATTATCAAGCTAATGCCAACGTGCCGCTCTCACTCAATAACCAGTTTAAGGGCCGTGGTGTTCCAGATGTTGCTGGCGACGCTGATCCCGATACCGGCTATAAGGTAAGGGTTGATGGCCAGGAAATGGTGGTTGGTGGCACCAGCGCTGTAGCACCATTGATGGCTGGCTTTATAGCCTTGGTGAATCAGCAAAGGCAAAAATCGGCCGGGTTTATTAATCCCGCTATTTATGCTGATCCTTCGAGTTGTAGGGACATTACATCTGGCGATAATAAGACTGTTGCTGGCAATGTAGGTTTTACTGCCGGCCCGGGCTGGGATGCCTGTACAGGGTTAGGCGTGCTGTCAAAGTTGCCCGAAGTAAAGGCTAATGTGCCAGCCTGATCGTTATAAAGTCACCGTTGTTGACAATCTGTGATGAAGCGGCTACCTTTATACTTTCTGCCGCTTCATGATACATCGTGTAATTTCTTTGCTCCTGTTATTCTTTACGGCTTTTTGTAGCGCCAAAGCTCAGGGGCGTGTAACTGATGAAGTCATTTACCACGTGTTTCAGCGTAGTTTTTATGATAGTAACGGTGATAACAACGGCGACTTTAACGGGTTGAGGCAAAAGCTCGATTATCTTCAGCAATTAGGCGTAACGTCAATCATGTTAACGCCCATATGGCAGTCGGCATTTTATCATAATTACTTCTCGAGTAATTTTGAGAAGATTGATCCGACCTACGGAACCATGGCCGACTATATCGCGCTTGTTAAAGAGATTCACAGACGCGGCATGAAAATCTACCTGGATATGGAGCCCCAGTATGTTACTGAGGATCATTTGTGGTGGAAAGATTCCTTCGGCAATCCGCAATCGCCATATAGCAATTATATTCTCTATACAGATAAAGCGCAGCTGCATCCTGAAAGCATCGTTTTAAACTATACCGAGTTAAAGGGCTATAACGGTGTGGTAAAAAAGTTGACCACAGTTAACCTTAATAACGAGGCGGTTAAGCGGTATAACTATAAACTTTTTAAGTTTTGGCTCGATCCGGATCGGGATGGCAACTTCGATGACGCTGCCGATGGATTCAGGCTGGATCATGTGATGGATGACCTGGATGGAAAAGGGAAGCTAACCAATTTGCTCGCTAATTTCTGGAGGCCTCTGGTAGATACATTAAGGGTCTGTAGTCCAACAGTGAAGATTATTGCAGAACCAGGCGACTGGAAGAGCTACGGAACTGAGTTTTATGGCCGCGCGGGGGTAGACGAAGTGCTGGCGATAAAGCTTGCTATAGCCTTGCGTACCTTTGATAAAGACAGGATTGTACGCGTGGCTGATTCGACGTTTACTTTGGTACCGGAAGGAAAGCAGCCGTTAGTGTTTATTGAGAACCATGATATTCCGCGTTTTGCCACTGCAGTAAATCGCGACATCAGGAAAGAAAAAGTAGGGGCGGCCCTTAATTTGCTGATAGGTGGAACGCCTGCAATTTATTATGGGCAGGAAATAGGCATGCTGGGCAAAAGCGGCCATTACGGACTTACCGATGCCAACGAGGTGCCAGACCGGGAAGCCTTTAACTGGTACAAGAGTAATGCTGGAAAAGGGATGGCCTTTTGGTACAAAAATAGCGGCCCCTGGTGGGATCATCGCTATAATCAGCCCAACGATGGCATCTCGGTAGAGGAACAGGCAAGTGATAAATACTCTTTGTGGAGCTATTATCATCAACTGATCAGCTTGCGAAAGAGCCATTCAGCCTTAATAACCGGTAGTTACCGTAATTTGGAAAATAGGAATGTTGATGTATTTTCCTTTTTGCGGTCGTCGCCGCAACAGCAAATGCTCGTGGTGGTTAACTTGTCGGCTGTTAAGCAGCAAGTAAATCTCGTTTGCAACCCTGGTGGCAAAAGAATAAGGCCGGTGTTTGGCGCCGCTGAGGCCAAAAGAGATCACCATGGTGCGTTAGATGTAACGTTGCCGGGTTATGGCATAGCAGTATATCAGCTCAAATGATGGCTATGCCACCTGCTGTGTTAAACTTACCGTAAACCGCTTGCGATAACTAAGCGGACTCATCTTCATCTTCTGTTTAAAAGTTTTGTAAAAGTGCGACACGTCGCCGAAGCCGCTTTCAAAGGCAACCTGTGAAATTGGATAATCTGTTTGCACCAGCTGTTGTATCGCGTAGTTGAGCCGGTAGGTAATCACTGTTTCCATAAACGTTTTGCGGGTGATTCTTTTAAAGAACTTGCAGAAAGCATTAGGGGTCATGTTAGCAACTGAAGCAACTTCATCAAGGCTTACCTGATTCCTGAAATTTTCTACCAGATAAGCAAAAACGGGGTTAATGCGTTCCTGGTCGTAAGCTTGTTGCTCTTCCGCCTCCTTTTGTTCATTTAAAAGCTGATATTCTTTTGATACCGCCAGATCCTGAAGAATATCCAGCATGCCAATCAGAATTTTGAAATGATCGTTCTCTTCCGTAAGCTTTAGTATTTTTTTGTTCACCCTTTCACGCGCTTTGCCTTTAAAACAAATGCCAGCACTGCTTTTTTTTAGCATCAGCTTAATGTGCTGCAACTCGTCTCTCTGGAAAAAGGCATCGCCTAAAAAATCAGCCGCAAACTGAATAACAACTGCCCCTGCGCCCTCGCTTTCTTCCACCGGCGTTTCTAATTTCCAGCAATGCGGCAGGTTGGGGCCCATCAATACCAGGTCGCCCGTGTCAAATTCATCAAGTCTGCTGCCTACATAGCGTTTGCCATGCCCTTTTATAATGTAGGTAAGTTCAAATTCTGGATGGTAGTGGTAGGGGGCATCATAGCCAAATTTATCGAATCGTCGCAGGATAAATGATTGCATGCCCAAAGGCTGTAATACTTCAAAAGAAGCTTTAATCATGGGGGAAATTGTTTTTTATCAAAGGCGGTCGCAATGTATGGATAATATTGGCCATAATTAAACCATTTTGTTCATTTTTTTGGCTGGGGTTGCCCGGTAATTTAGTTATAAGACTGAGCCTTATGAGAAATGTTGCATCACTGCCATCGCTAAACAATTTTGTTACAATAGCCAGGGAAAACATTAACGAGTTCAAAGAGAAAGGACACACGCTAATCCGGCATGTTTTGACCGAAGAAGAGGTGAATGCCTACCGCCCGCTTATTGTAAATGCTGTAGATCGATTTAATACCGAAAAGCGGCAGCTTGCCCAGCGGGATACCTATGGTAAAGCATTTTTACAAATCATGAATTTGTGGCAGGATGACGCTGAAGTTAGAAAGTTTGTACTGGCCAAACGATTCGCCAAAATAGCGGCCGATCTGATGGGCGTAAAAAATGTACGGCTTTACCATGACCAGGCGCTGTTTAAGGAGCCCGGCGGCGGCCCCACCCCCTGGCACCAGGACCAGTATTACTGGCCCGTAGATACCCATGATACCATTACCATGTGGATGCCCCTGGTTGATATTGATGTTGACATGGGGATGCTCACCTTTGCGTCAGGCTCGTTCATTGATGGCTCTGTGTTCGACTTTGAAATTTCAGATGAGTCAGACAATGCTTATGATGAATACGTGAAAGCGAAAGAGTTTGAAATAACGCGCGCGCAAACTATGAAAGCCGGCGACGCCACATGGCATCGGGGCTTCACGATTCACAACGCTCCCGGGAACGGTTCCAACCGCATGCGCGAAATCATGACCATCATTTATGTCGCCGATGGTGCCCGCGTTAGCCAGCCTACCAATGAATGGCAAAAGAAAGACCGTGAGAAATGGCTGATGGGTAAACCTGTGGGAGAGTTGATTGACTCGGAATTAAATCCGTTATTGTTATAGGCTAGGGTAAACGAAGGCGTTATAAGAGTCATTTCCCACTGAAAAGATTATCAAACGTAGCCTAAGCGGATGTCATGCTGAGTTATAAAATCCGGGGCCTCTGAAGGTGAAATAACAGCGATCTAACTAAATAAAATGCTAGGTCATGCTGAATTTATTTCAGCACCCCACATGCAAGGTTCTCGTCCTGTGGGGTCCCGAAACAAGTTCGGGATGACCCTTAGAGTGAATTTTTCG
>Ga0157372_10000073_pt1 | contig 107356 bp, 102 predicted proteins | sample C55metaG_FD_115307 | JGI IMG/M metagenome (GOLD analysis project Ga0157372, IMG submission 115307) | Corn rhizosphere microbial communities from Kellogg Biological Station, Michigan, USA - C5-5 metaG | ecosystem: Host-associated > Plants > Roots > Rhizosphere > Soil | place: USA: Michigan... | reverse complement strand
GATAGGCCTGGTAACCGATGCACTGATGCTGGAAAAGTATGCCGACCTGACGCTGTATGTGGTAAGACAGGATTACACCTATAAATCCCAGCTTAACATTGTTAATGACCTGGAGTACAACCGAAAAGTAAAGAAGATGTACCTGATCATGAATGACATCAAAACTCAGAAGAGCGGCTATGCAGCCTACGGCACAGGAGCCTATGGCGGTTATGGTTATGGGGGCTATGCCGAGGAAACTAAAAAGAAAAGCTGGTGGAAAAGGCTGATGGACAGATAAGGAAGCGGCCAACTGTATAATATATACTACTAACTATTAATAAGATGTCTGACAAATTAAATAGTGTAAAAATTATTTCTTTTCCAAAAATTCTAGATGCACGGGGTAATTTATCTTTCATCGAGGCGAATAAGCATATACCTTTTGAAATAAAAAGAACATATTGGATTTACGACGTACCAGGAGGAGAAGTTAGAGGCGGACATAGTTATTTTACTAATGAAGAAATAATTATTGCACTATCTGGTAGTATGGATATTGTATTGGATGATGGCGAAGTAAAAAAGACATTTACCTTAAACAGGTCTTACTACGGACTATATATTCCCTCTGGTATATGGAGGCATATGGAAAACTTTTCTACTAATTCTTTGGCGTTTGTAGCTGCCTCAACAAGCTATTCAGCATTGGACTATGAAAGAAATTATGAAAAATATATAGAATCATGTAATGAGTAGATATTCAAATGTTTTTAATTGTAATGTTTTTGAATTACCTAAAATAGCTAATAGAGCCGGAAACATTACTCCAATTCATAACAACAAAGAAGTACCATTTGAAGTCCGGCGCGTTTATTATCTGTATGATGTTCCAGGAGGGGCAACCAGAGGGGGCCATGCTCACATCAATTTGCAACAATTTGTTATAGCAGCAAGCGGAAGCTTTGATGTGATTTTAAGTGATGGCTATAACCAAAAAACTATCACTTTAAATCGCCCAAATTATGCTTTATATATTCCTCCGGGAATTTGGAGAGATTTATATAATTTTTCATCAGGAGCAGTCCTACTGGTACTTGCTTCCGAATATTATTCGGAGAACGATTATATTAGGGATTATAATGACTTTTTATCATATAAGAAAAATGAGCTTTAAATTGCCTTTTTACCAACTTAATAGGTATGATATTATATTGCGTTTGGTAGACATAGATGATGCTGACTTTGTACTAAGCTTACGAAGCAACCCAAAACTAAACAGATACATCTCAGCAACTAGTAATGCTCTCGCAGATCAAATAGAATGGATTAGAAATTATAAAGAAAGGGAAAAAGCAGGCGTAGAATATTATTTTATAACAACAGGACCAAGAGGAGAAAGATGGGGAACCACAAGAATAACAGATATTCAGTCTGATAGTTTTGAATTAGGCAGTTGGGTTTTTACAAAAGAAGCTTCCCCCGGAGCTTCAGTCAAGGCTGAGATTCTGACAAAAGAAATTGGTTTTGATGAAATGGGGTTAGAATATTGTACCTTTAACGTGCGCAAGGATAATACAAAAGTATTAAAGTATCATTCTCGGTTTAATCCTAAACTAGTTAGAGAAGACGAGAAAAACTTCTACTTCCAACTGAAAAAAGAAGACTTTTACTTAAACAAACAAAAACTTATTAATTTAATATAAAATGGACCTGGATAATTTTTTGAAGAAATTTGCTGAACAAGTAGAGGAATCGGAAGTAAGAAATATTAGGGCGGATGCGAATTTTAAATTGTTGGATACATGGGATTCGCTAACGCTCATGTCTGTCCAAGTTATGGTTGAAGAGGAGTTCAATGTAAAATTAAGTCCCCAGGATTTTAAATCTGCAACTACGATTGCAGAACTCTATTACCTGATTCAAAAAAAGTTTGAAGATAAATGAGAACAGCCTATATTTCGGCTCTATCCTATTACTTGCCAGAGACTGTATTAAGCAACGAAGAGCTTAACAAAGCTTTTCCAGAGTGGTCTGCCGATAAAATTTCTAATAAAACGGGAATTTTTGAAAGGCGAATAGCTTACCTAGATCAATTTGTAAGTGATCTAGCTTTTGAAGCAGCGGAAAGGCTTTTTTCTGAACATAATATAGACAGAAATAAAATAGATTTTATTCTCCTCTGTACCCAAAGTCCAGACTACTTTCTACCAACTACAGCCTGTATACTTCAAAATCGTTTAAAAATACCCACTACAGCTGGTGCATTAGATTTCAATTTAGGCTGTTCGGGATATGTTTATGGACTAAGCTTAGCAAAGGGTCTTATTTCCGCCAATATCGCATCACATATTTTATTGATTACCTCTGAAACTTATAGCAAATTCATTAACCATCGTGATAAAAGTAACAAGACAATTTTTGGAGATGGCGCTTCGGCTACATTAATAACAGCGGATGATGGCTTGTTAAAAATAGGAGAATTTGCGTTAGGCACTGACGGGTCTGGTGCTGAAAATTTAATAGTTAAAAATGGCGCAATAAGACATCCGGAATACACAGGAACCGACTTAATAGAGGAAGGTGAATTTTTAAAAAACAACAATAACCTGTATATGAATGGGAGTGAAATTTTCAATTTTACAGCCAAATCGGTCCCTATTCTGGTAAATGATATCTTAAATAAAAGTAATTTGACATTAGAGGAAATTGACTGGTTTGTATTTCACCAAGCCAACCAGTTTATGCTAAATTTTATAAGGAAAAAAATCGGCATTCCTGAAAACAAGTTCTTCTTATTTCTTAAACATTGCGGCAATACAGTTTCTTCAACAATTCCTATCGCTCTGAAGGAAAAGATTACATCAATTCCGTTTAAACCAAATGAAAAAATATTGCTAGCAGGATTTGGCGTAGGATATTCATTTGCTAGTACAATTCTATATTACAATGATAAAATTTCTTGATCTATATGCAATTAACCAAAAGCACAGGGCGGGGTTACATGACGCTTTTGAAAGAGTACTCAATTCCGGCTGGTATATATTAGGTAATGAAGTAAAACAGTTCGAGGCAAAATTTTCAGAATATTGCGGCACTAAACATGCGATAGGAGTAGCAAACGGACTTGATGCACTTATTCTTATCATACGGGCTTATATTGAATTGGGTATATTTAATGAGGGTGATGAGATATTGGTACCATCTAATACATTCATAGCCAGTATATTAAGTATTTCTGCCAATAAATTGGTTCCGGTATTAGTAGAACCCGATATAAAAACTTACACCATAAATCCTTCATTATTGGAGGAGAAAATAACTTCTAAAACAAAAGGAATTTTACCGGTTCACCTATATGGCCAATTATGCAATATGGAGCAAATAAATCAAATTGCTCAAAAACATAATTTAAAAGTGATCGAAGATTCCGCCCAAGCTCACGGGGCTCAAAAAAACAATATCAGGGCAGGTAATTTTGGAGATGCTGCAGGCTTTAGTTTTTATCCTGGTAAAAATCTTGGAGCTTTGGGAGATGCGGGTGCTGTTACAACTAATGATGACGAATTGGCCAACGCAATTCGTACTTTACTTAATTACGGATCAGAAATAAAATATAAAAATTTGTTTAAGGGGGTGAATAGCCGGCTGGATGAACTACAAGCAGCACTTCTACAAGTTAAATTATCTCATTTGGATGAAGAAACAGCAAGAAGACGACAGATTGCAAACAGATATCTTAGTGAGATAAAGAACCTTAAAATAACATTACCATTTGTTATAGAAGACATGGCTCATGTTTGGCATCTTTTTGTTGTTAGAACACCAGACAGAGCTGACCTACAGGCTTATTTAGCGGCTAACGATATTCAAACCGCAATTCATTACCCGATTCCGCCACATAAGCAGGAAGCGTACAAAGAATGGACTGGTCAAAGTTTTCCTATTAGTGAAAAAATCCACGCTGAAGTTTTAAGCTTACCAATTAGTCCGGTAATGAAAAAAGAGGAAGTTGACAGGGTGATAGAAGCTTTAAATGCTTATTAAAAAATAATAGTTTGAAACTAATAAAAACGTCTTTTTTCTCTGCCATCATTACTTTTATTAAAGTTTCATCCGGCTTTGTTGCCGGAAAGGTAGTGGCGTTGGTAACAGGTCCGGCTGGTGTTGCATTAATAGGGCAGTTCACTAACTTTATCACTATAGTCTTAACATTTGCTAATGGAGCAATAAACAATGGTGTAGTTAAATATACAGCTGAATATGATGGAGATGAGATAAAACTAAAAAAACTTTTTAGCACTTCTTTTAAAATAAGCGTATGCTGTTCGGCAATAATTGGAGTAGTTTTACTCCTGCTCGGACCCGTAATATCCTTTTGGTTATTTAACTCGAATCTATATGTTAATCCGACAAGAATTTTAGGTTCAACTATTATTTTTTACGCTTTAAACTCATTATTAATATCTATCCTAAACGGCAAAAAACAAATTAAAACCTACACCATAGTTAATACGGTCGGCAGTGTTATTGGTTTATTATTTACAATTGTGTTGGTTTTTATATATAAAATACAAGGTGCGCTCTACGCCTTAGTATTGGCTCAATCAATTGTTTTCTTTGTAACTCTTACCTTAATTTTAAAAACCGATTGGTTTGAATGGTCATTTTTTAAACAATCACTTGATAAAGAAATCTTTAAAAATCTTTCAAAATTTAGCTTAATGGCCATTGTATCTGCGATAACAGTTCCAATATCTCAAATCATTCTCAGGAATATGATAACAAAAATATTAGGAATTGAGTCTGCAGGGTACTGGCAGGGCATTATGCGTATTTCTGATGGTTATCTTCTACTGGTCACTACATCATTGGCCACATATTACTTACCCAAGCTATCATCACTATTTAACAAAAATGATTTGCGGAAAGAAATATTTGACGGTTATAAAATAATAATGCCAATAGTAATTATAAGTTGTATAATTATATTTTTACTAAAGGGAGTTATTGTTATTGTGCTGTTTAGTCAAAAGTTTGCTAAGATGACCGATCTATTCCTATTTCAATTGATTGGTGACATTTTTAAAATTGCAGCATGGCTTTTGGCTTATGTAATGCTTGCAAAAGCAATGACTCGAATATTTATCATTACTGAAGTAATTTTTAGTATTAGTTACATTATTATAGGATATTTCTGTATTACACATTTTGGGATAAAGGGTATAACAATAGCTTTTGCCATTAACTATATAGGATACTTTATAACCATGTTATTAGTTTTTAGAAAAACTCTGACTTAATATTATGGACTCCCTGCCTTTAGTAACAGTAATTGTTCCTTGTTATAATCATAAAAAATATGTTGAGCAATGCATCTTAAGCATTCTTAATCAAACATATAAAAACATACAATTAATAGTAATAGATGACGGATCAAAGGATAATTCCTTTGAAATTATCTCTCAACTTAGCTCTAAATATGATTTCCACGCAGAAAGTCAGCAAAATATGGGGCTTACAAAAACACTCAATAAGGCTATTACTAAATATAGTAAGGGAAAGTATATAATCTGTATTGCATCTGATGATTATATGCATCCTAAACGGATTGAACATCAAGTTCAGTTTTTTGAAAGCAATCAAGATCTTGGCTTTGTTTTCGCCAAAGCATCCATCGTAAATGATGATCAGGTTATTTTAGGAGAGTTACCAAAAAAGACACCAGTTCCGCAGTGTACTCTGGAAAACCTGTTAATGATTGGTTGTTATATTCCGGCAGCTACAGTTATAATAAAAAGTGAGGTATTTGAGAAGGTGGGTTTATATGATGAAAATATTTTTATAGAGGATTGGGATATGTGGCTTAGAATAGCAGAACGTTATCCATTTGCATTTATGGATGAAACGGCGGCATATTACAGGTCTCATGGTAATAATATCTCGTTTAACTATGAAAAAATGATACCAGCCAAGAAAAGTATACTTAATAAATGGAAGACTCATCCTCTTTTTAATAAGGCCTTGGATAAAGTATTATTAGAAGAGATAGCTATCCAATCAGTTTTAAATAAACCAAAGGCATTAACCTTAATGTTAAAACAAATCTACCTTTCAAAATACCTATCATATTATAAATCCATAATTAAGCTTTTTATCAAATTTAAACTAAAAAACTCCTTTTAGTCAATTTTTGCAATGAACAACAGTAAGAGGAAGGTATTGTATGTTTTTGGAGGCCAGAAAGCTTCAGGAGCGGAAATTGTTATTAAGCGGTTGATCGATGCTAATCAAGAGCTTGTAGAAGCTCATCTTTTTATATCACCAGGTGATTATGCAACAACGCTTACAAATGATGGCTTTCCCAATCTTACAATTATAAAAGAGCTAAAAAAGTTAAATCGGGGCCAAACCAATGTTATCAAAACATTCTATCTGTTAATTAAAAATTATTTTATTTTAACAATAAAAGCATTAAAGTATATCAAAAAAAATAACATAGATATTGTTCATGCAAATGTTTTAGGGCCGGCTGGATACTTAATACCAGCTATTGTAATAAGTCGGTTACTCACCCCCAGGGTCAAATGGATTTGGTCAGACCATGATTTAAGATATCACAATAAAACAGATGTTAAATTTGCAGCTATTTGTACGGCTATTTATAACCTTACACTTGCTGTTTCTGCTTCTGTAGCCAATAAATATGGCAATAACAATAAAGTAAAAGTACTTTATAATGGCCTTGACTTAAATCATTACAAGCCTGTATATGATTTAAGGGATAATTTTCGAAATAAGTATTTAATTAGTTCAGACACAATTGTAATTGGAATAGCGGGATTTATTGATAAAAGAAAGGGACAACTTGAACTGGCTAATGTTGTTAAAAGTTTAAAAGATAAACAATATAATATAGTGCTGGTTATTGCCGGGCAACCGCTCAATGATAAGTCCTTATATTCTTCTCAACTTTTTGAGGTTATAAAAAATCAGCCTTTTATAAAACATTTAGGGCAGGTGAAGGATATGAGCACCTTTTATAATGGATGCGATATCATTATAAATAACAGCTCTTCTGATGGAAGTGAACCTTTAGGTACCACAATTTATGAAGCAATGGCGGTAGAAAAAGTAGCTATTGCAGCAAATACAGGAGGTACTCCAGAAATCATAGAACATAATATCAACGGGCTACTTTTTGATCCTGAAAATTATATCGAACTGAAACAACAACTTGTAATTGCTATCGAAAGCTTAAGTCAATTAAGTTCACTAAGGCAAAATGCCAGAGAGAAAGTAAAGCAAAAATTTAACATACTGACAATGACAGAAAAATATAATGAGATTTTAAATTCCTTATAATTATGTTAGAAGTAATCTTGATAATTATATTTTCTTTAATCGTCCATTTAGCTTGTTATTTCTATATTTCAAGAAAAGAAAAGAACTATTTTAATATTTTCTTTCTATTTATTTTCAACGTTTTACCAGTATCTTTTGTGCTTGAGCCGCTTTATATTTATTATAACGGTTTATTTGGATCTGTATATAGCTATGTATTCATTTATTTAAGTTATGCATTTAACATACTGGCTATTGTTATTGGCTATCGTTTTATACCTGATAAATTAATTTTAAAACTACCCTTTTCAAGAATTAAAAGTAAGAGCTTGATTTGGGGTACTATATTTATTGTAGCTGGTTTTTTGGTATACCTACCTGTATTGATTGAATTTAAAGAATACATTTTTCAACCAAGAGAGATATATGTGAGAACCAGAACGGGCTATGGGATTTTCTTTTTTGTATCATCCTCACTATCTATAATTGGTTTTATAATTATATTATTTTCTCGGAATGTAACAGTTAAAATTGTACTGATCGCTTTTGTTACAGTTTCACTATTTCTTTATTTACATGGTAGCAAGGGACAAGTAGTAACTATTTTTATAATAACTGCACTGTACTATGTTTATATAAAAGACTGGAAAATCGGCATAAAAAAAATCGCTCTAATTTCAACTACTGCTTCTTTATTAATATTGGGGTTATTTTATTTAACAACATCGTATGAGTATGATAACATCTTCCAAATATTAATAGGATATTCTGATTATAATAGAAATGCAATGCTTGTGATTGATAATAAAAACCAGAACCTTTATTACGGTCAGCTTACATATGAATCTAATTTTTATTCCAGAATACCCCGTATACTAATGCCAAACAAACCAAAAGAGTATGGAGGATTTAGGCTTGCAAAACAATACTTCCCAGACTGGTTTTATGCTGAAACAGGAGATCCCGCATTTGGTATTGGAGTTGCATACGCTGATTTTAGTGACTTTGCAATTATTTATGAATTATTTTTTGCGTTACTAACAGGGGCATTGGTAAAGATATTTATTAACAGATTAAAACTATATAAATCTCCCGGAGATTTTATTGTTGTTTTGTTTCTTTCCAATATTTCCCTTATATCTATAGGTGCCGCATGGTTACTTCCAGAACATTTATTTTTAGCTTTTTTTGTAAACATGATATTGGCAATAAAAGTTAAAGTTAGGGGTTAAAATGAAAATACTTATAGACGATAGATGGAAAGGAAATACGGGAATTGGCAGGGTTTATCAGGAAGTCGCTGCTGGTATCCCAAATTATGTGGAAATTACGAATCTTGAACCTAAAATAGGCTTAGGTAGTCCCCTGTCACCATTTGTACTTGGATTAGAAGTAAATAAAAATAAGGGAGACGTTTTCTATAGTCCTGGCTTTATGCCTCCTTTTAATTCAAAAGTCCCCTTCGTTATAACTATACATGACCTTTTACATGTGTATTATCATTCAAAATTTCATCGGTTCTATTTCAAAAAAATAATTGCTCACATTGCAAAAAGCGCGAAAAAGGTAATAACAGTTTCAGAATATACTAAAACAGAACTTTTAAAACACACCTCGATCAAAAAAGAAAACATAGAAGTAATTTATAACGGTGTAAGTGATAAATTCAGATTAAATAAAGAAAAATTAGTATTAGACAATCCTTACTTCCTATATATTGGCAACAGAAGGTCTCATAAAAATATTGAAACCTTAATTCATGCTTTTGCTACTGCTTCGATTCCCAAACATTTCGAATTAGCATTATCAGGGGACTCTGATCCAGTAATACAAAAAATAATAAATAGGTTAGGTATCCACGATAGAATTAGATTTTTGGGCAAAATTGCAGAGGAGGATATTTGCAAGGTTTATAAAGGAGCCTTTGGCTTGTTGTTTATACCGCTAATGGAAGGATTTGGTTTGCCGCTATTAGAAGCAATGGCTTCAGGAACTCCTGTAATAACCTCAAACATCACATCTTTACCAGAAATTGCAGGAGATGCAGCAATAAAGGTAAATCCATTTAATATTGAAGATATTGCTCATGGCATTGAAAAGCTGAGCTGCGATAGTGGTTTATGTCAGGAGCTGGTAGAGTTAGGATATGAAAGAAGCAATAACTTTACTTGGAAAATATGCACAGACAACACTTGGAACGTTATTTTAAATACATGACGCGGATATTAACATTTTTGACAAGGAAAAGAAGTATTGTTAAAATAAATTAATTTTACAGTTCTTTAACAAGCATAAACTCAACTGTGTATTACAAAACAGTGGCTTAAAATGAAAAAGATTGCGCTTTTGCTACCAACCTTAAATGCGGGTTTACTTTGGGAAGATTTAATAAACTCAATTAATGTACAAACTTTAAGAATTGACAAAAAGCTGATTCTCGATTCGGGTTCAAAAGATAAAACCGTTGAATTAGCCAAACAGAATAATTTTGAAATTCTTACTATAGACAAAAAAGATTTTGATCACGGCTACGCACGCCAAATCTTAGCAAATGCCGTTGAAGATTGCGATATTTTGATCTATTTGACGCAAGACTGCATTTTGGCCGATAACAATAGCCTGAAAAATCTGGTAAAGGCCTTTGAAAATTCTAACGTGGGCTTGGCGTATGGTCGGCAGCTACCGCGAAAAAAAGCGGGAATACTTGAATCGCATGCACGGCTTTTTAATTATCCGGCCAAATCTGTCGTTAAATCTTTGAGTGATAAGGATAAAATGGGTATCAAAACCGCCTCGTGCTCAAATTCTTTTGCTGCTTACAGAAGGAAAGCTTTGGAAGATGTTGGCGGTTTTCCGCTTTCAAGTATATTTGGAGAGGATGTTATTGTTGGTGGACAAATGCTATTAAAGGGATGGGATATAGCTTATATAGCAGAAGCTACCGGTTATCACTCTCATGATTATACTATTAAGGAAGAATTTAAACGCTATTTTGATTGCGGTGTATTTCATCGTTCTAATGACTGGTTATTAGCAGAATTCGGTAGTGCAAACGGCGAAGGATTAAAGTTTATCAAATCAGAGCTTAACACAATTTTTAAAAACAATCCGCTTCTGCTCCCTAAAATGGCGGGGTCCACCGCAGCTAAGTGGCTAGGCTATAAATTAGGGCTTAATTACAAAAAACTTCCTGACAACTTAAGAAAGGGCTTATCAATGCACAAAAGTTATTGGGACAAACAACAAAAACACTTACAGAATTAATACATGAACTTCCTCATTTTTGGAGGTGCCGGCTTTATCGGCACCCATCTAAAAAAATATATTGATAACTTGAAAAGCGCCACTTATCAAGTATATTCGTATGACATTAATGACCGTGTAAGCTCTGATTATACGCATCTTGATGTTAGAAAACCTATTCGATTATCAGATATTTCTGATCTTTCCAACTCGGTCATCTTTAATCTGGCGGCCGTTCACATTACTCCTGGTCATCCCGATTATGAATATTTTGAAACCAATATTAGAGGAGCAGAAAATATTTGTGATTTTGCACGTCAAAATAATATTAACACCATTGTTTTTACAAGCTCTATAGCCCCATACGGAGCTTCAGAAGACTACAAGACAGAAAGTACACTTCCAATGCCCAACACGCCTTATGGTATCTCTAAGTTAACGGCGGAGTATATTCATAAACTCTGGCAGGCAGAGGATCCGGAAAACCGAAAATTAATAATCGTACGTCCGGGAGTTGTTTTTGGGCAATCTGAAGGCGGAAACTTTTCGCGGTTATATCAATCATTAAAAAAAGGCTTTTTCTTTTACCCCGGAAGAAAGGACACTATAAAAGCAGCCGTATATGTTAAAGATGTTGTGCGTATACTCTATGAATCTGCGTTAAAAGAAGGTCCAGGCACTTCAACTTTTAATCTGACTTACTATCCTGCTCCAACAATTGAGGAAATTTGTGAATCGATGGCTGAAATTACAGGTGTAAACGAACCTAAGATTAAAGTGCCTGCTGGAATGTTAAAGTCGGCAGCCAAAAGTGTTTACTATACCGGACGGATTTTAGGAAAAAAAATTAATGGAATACATCCTGATCGGGTTAAAAAACTAATGATATCGACCAATATCTCAGGGGAAAAGCTAAACAATACACCATACAAGTTGCAATTTGACTTGAAAGAAGCCTTGTCTGATTGGTATTCTGACTGCGAACAAAAGGGATTGTTTTAGATAACTATAATTAAATCATAATTTGCTGGAATTGCAAATTAAAATGACTATACCAAACACATTCATTCTAAATTTGTTCCTAGTGCTCAATGGACTTGCAGCATTACTTATCTGGAACAGCTTTAGCTGGTTTGCTGTGACTGGTCACATTTAATTAACTATGTCATTCAATCTATCCAATAAAAATATCCTCGTCATCGGCGACTTGATGCTGGACCATTATATTTATGGTAATTGCAACCGCATTTCGCCGGAAGCTCCTGTTCCAGTTGTAGAGATTACGCGCGAATCTTACACACTCGGTGGTGCAGGTAACGTTCTTAAAAACCTTAACGCCTTTGGTTGTAGCGCCGACATCATTTCTGTGGTAGGCGACGATGAGTATGCTTCCATCCTTGTTAAGCAATTAAAACAATACCAAATTGGCGAGCACGGAATTGTGGCAGATCCCGATCGGTGCACCATTATCAAATCGCGGGTGCTGGCCACCAACCATCAGTTGATCCGTCTTGATCGTGAAATTACCACACCTTTATCCACCGTAAAGGAGCGGGAAATAGTGTCGCATTTCCGGAAAATAATTGATCAGTTTGATATCCTCCTCATCTCTGATTATAACAAAGGCTTTCTTTCGCCCTCGCTGCTTAAGGAGATCATTGCCATTTGCAGGGAGAAAAACATCTTTTGCATAGTAGACCCCAAGGGAACCGATTTTAGTAAGTATTACGGCGCTGATATTATTAAACCTAATCGTAAGGAAGCATCTATCGCCACGGGCATTCCTATTACCGATAATGCAAGCCTGGAAAGCGTGTGCCGCCGCATGAAAGAGATAACCGGCTGTGAACATGTGATCATTACCATGTCTGAAGATGGCATGGCCATCTTCTCAGAAGATAACCTTTCTATTATACCTACGCAAGCCCAAGACGTAGTAGATGTAACCGGAGCAGGCGACACGGTTCTGGCGGCGCTGGGTATTGCATTGGCAGCCGGAAAGTCATTAAAAGAATCTTGTGAGTTTGCCAACCAGGCAGCGGCCATAGTGGTTAATAAGGTAGGTACCGCTACCGTTACTTTGGAGGAGATTCAACAAAAGTTGGGTAATATTGCCTAATTACATTACTACCAGTTTGATGAAAGACCAGATAGAACAATTGTTTACCGAACATATACAGGTTACTCGTAAATCAGAAGAGCTATTAACCGATTCAATAGCCCAGGCATGTACGATGATCATCGCCTGCCTTGAAAAAGGCAACAAGGTGTTGTTATTCGGTAATGGCGGCAGTGCCGGCGATGCTCAGCATATTGCGGCTGAATTTACCGGCCGGTTTGTAAAGGAACGCCGTTCGCTGCCCGCCATAGCGTTAACAACAGATACCTCTGCCTTAACCGCTATTGCGAACGACTATGGCTTTGAGCGCGTATTTGAGCGTCAGGTTGAAGGCCTTGCTACTCCCGGTGACATCCTGATTGGTATTTCTACAAGTGGAAACAGTGCCAACGTAATCCGCGCCTTAAAAGCTGGCCAGGAAAAGGGTTGTGAAACCATAGGTTTAAGCGGACGCGATGGCGGGCAAATGAATGATTGCTGCGATCTGAACATTGTGGTTCCTTCAGATGTAACGGCCCGCATCCAGGAAATGCATATTCTGATCGGGCATATCATCTGCGGCGCAATTGATGATAATTTCTAAACCAGAACTAACTTTTGGTTTTAGATCGTCATTTCAACACAACATTGCTGTTTCCCTGTTATTTCCCTAAACAGATGCTTTATGATTAACGGCTTATTTGAATATGGAGATGCAGTAGTGGTAGCGGCCACTAACGAGAAGGGAATTGTTAATACGCAGCAGCTTAAGGAGAATGATCCTGTTGAAGTAAAACTCGACTCAGGCGTTATCAAACCATTTATGCCCGACGACCTTGAGTTTGACCTGGACTATCAGCCTGATACCGGCGAATAAACGCAGAGCTTAGTGGATTATTTTAAACACCAGTTCCTTCATCAGTTCGCCATGGGGTGCGCTGGAATCTACCCCCTTGCTCTTAACATCATACTCCCGTAACAGGCTGATGATATTCATGGTCTTGTTATAGTCGAAAGTGCGGGCGGCCTGCTCATAGTCTTTAACAAAGAAAGGATTTACCCCTAATTCTTTGGCAACATTTGATTGCGACCTGTCTTTGAGGTAGTGATACGTTAGTATCTTGCTGAAAAAGTTATACAGGTTGGCCATAACCAACACAATAGGATTGTTTTTAGGGTTCGCCTCAAAATAATTAATGATCTGGTTGGCCTTATAAGCGTCTCTTTTTACAAGCGCAGTTTGCAGCTCAAACACATTATACTCTTTACTAATGCCTATATTATCCTGTACGTGCTTAAGTGTGATCTCGTCGCCCTGCTTTATATTAAGCATTAGCTTATCAAGCTCATTGGCAACTTTGGATAAGTCGTTACCGAGATATTCGGCCAGCATGCCCGAGGCTTGCTGATTAATCTTGTACTTTTTATCACTCACATAATCCTCAATCCAACCAGGCACTTTATTGTCATACAACGTGGCAGATTCAAATACCAAACCGCTTTTTTCGATCGCCTTATAAGCCTTTTTCCTTTTGTCAAACTTTCCGTACTTGTAGCAAAAGGCAAGGATGGTACCTGGTAATGGGTTTTCAAGGTAGCTCATTAAGGGGTTGAGTCCCTTTTTATCCTCATCCTCTCGTCCCCATTTCAAATCCTGAGCTTCTTTTACTAACACCAGCTGATAATCAGACATCATGGGGTAGCGCTTGGCCGCATTCAGCACGCTGATCATGTCGGTGTCTTTACCGTATAAAACAGTTTGGTTAAACCCTTTCTCCGTGTCATTCAGCAAATTGTCCTCCAGGTAGTTACTGATCAGGTCAATAAAATAGGGTTCTTCGCCATGTAATAGATAAATCGGCTTAAACTTGCGGTTCTTAAGGTCTTTTAGTATCTCGGCAGCAGTCATACAACACCGTGCAAATTACAAATAAATGCATTAGGAAATGGTGTCAATTATTGTCAATTTCGACCCCATGAATATGCTGCAGCCGCTTAACCTCCCTCCCTACCCGTTCAGGATCACTGAGCAAGGCGCGCAGTTGTTCATATTTGATGAGATACGCAAAAAAGATCTTGTGCTTACACCAGAAGAATGGGTAAGGCAGCATTATATTCAATACCTCATCGGCTTTAAAAATTACCCTAAGAGCTTAATTAAGCTCGAAGGCGGCCTTACGCTCAATGGGCTTGCCAAACGGTCTGACATTGTGGTATTTGACCGGCATGGACGTAAAATTTTGCTAATTGAGTGTAAAGCACCCGCTATAAAAATTACTCAAAAGGTGTTTGAGCAGGTGGCCCGATATAATATGGTGCACAAGGTGCCCTTTATTGGCGTTACAAACGGCCTGTCGCACTACCAGTGCCATATTGACTTTACCACACAGAATTACCGGTTTATAGAAGAAATACCGGATTACCAGTTGTTGCAGAATTTAGACAGCTAAAGCGAGGTGAAACATCTTCTCCTTAAGCTCATCGGGCTTAAACGGTTTGGAAACGTAGTCATTTATTCCCGCAGCCGCTACACGCTCTTTAATATCAAACAGTGCAGATGCAGTAAGCGCGATGATAGGCACATTGGCTTTTACCGGCTCAGAGAGCTTACGTATTTCTGAAGTTGCTTCTAAGCCATCCATCACCGGCATTTGCAAGTCCATCAGTACAATATCAAAATTGCCATATTTTACACGCTCTACGGCTATCGCCCCATTCTCAGCAAAAACTGGCGTTAGTTTCCACTTTGAGAACAGTTTCTTCATCAGCATTACGTTTACCGGGTTATCCTCAGCAATTAATACACTGATATTGCCCAACGACTCCGTTTTTAACACCGCTGGTACTTCTGCCGGTACTTGTGCGGCAGGTACAACTTCTTCTTTTACTTTCTCGTGAATGACGGGGAACTCCATGTTGAAAGAGAATTGGGAGCCTTCACCGGGTTGGCTGGTCACTTTCATGTTAATTCCCTGCAATTCCAGCAAACGCTTTACAATGGCCAATCCCAAACCGGTACCACCATATTTACGTGTTGTACTTACCGACTCCTGCGCAAATGGTTCAAAAATAAGCTCGAGGTTATCTTTTTCAATACCAATACCGGTATCCTTAACAACAAAGTTCACAATAAAATTACCGCGGCTTTCTTCCACCTTGCGCACCCTCAGCCAAACATTTCCTCTTTCGGTAAATTTAATGGCATTGCTAATAAGGTTATAAATAACCTGGGTAATGCGGGTTGGGTCGCCCACTACTATTTTATTTTGAAGCTGCGGATCAATCTCGAGTTTAAAGGTGAGATTCTTTTCCCTGGCCCTGATAATTTGCGCGCCGCAAATATTCTGCATCAGTTCTACCAGGTTAAACCTTATTTTTTCAAACGAAATGCGGCCAGCCTCTATCTTATTAAAGTCTAACACGTCATTAACAATAGCCAAAAGGTTATTGGCAGAAAACTTTAAAATCTCGAGGTTCTCTTTCTGATCATCGCGCGGATTATTCATAACGAGCAAATTGCCCATGCCTATCACAGCATTCAACGGCGTGCGGATCTCATGCGACATGGTTGATAGAAACTCAGTCTTAGCCTGGGATGATTTTTCGGCCTTCTGCATAGCGGCTTCCAGTTGCACGTTAAGCTTTGTCTGCTCATCTGTATTACGCTTCAGTTGCCTGATATTCTTCACAAACGCCGTATAAAAATGATTGTGAATAAGAACGATCAAAATAAAATTGATGACCAGTGTTATTACGAATATAGATGGATCGATCTTTTCGGGCTTAAGACTGGTAATATAGCCCCGTTCATAGTCAATAACGAGGAAAGTAATCGCCGGAATAATGTTCAGGGCCGAGTAAATAATTCCCCATTTTTGCCCAAGCATATAAAAGCTGAAACCAATGACCAGAATTACAAATTGCATGGTTACCGCATTCACATTTTGCAGCACAATGTAGATACTGCTGAGATTTACAGCCGTGAAAAGTAACAATAAAGCGTGCGAAATGGCCCTCCAGTCGGCTTTCCAGGTAAGGTATTTAAACAGCACTACCAGTGTAAGCGCAAAAAACTGATCGGTAAGCATTAACAACGGCTGCTGATCTGGCTTAACGTAAAAAAGCAAGACAAGCGTTGAAAAAAAGCCAAGGATAAGACCATAATACAATAAATGAATACGAGCCTGATCCAAAGCCGACTTGTCTTTGGGTAAAATATGATGTATAGAAACATTAAAAAAGCTCACTTCCTTATTCATATGTCTTTTCACTTAGGCTTACCTGCACATTGGTTAAAGCGGGTGCAATTAAAGCAGGCGACTATGGACAAGGAAGTGCAATTAATTTGCCAAACTGCTCAGCTGTTCTTTAACAATATTGAGCTTGGCTTCTGTATCAGCTTTTTTCTTCTGTTCGTTTTGTACAACCTCGGGCTTGGCATTTTGCACAAACTTCTCATTGCTAAGCTTGGCATTTACCGATTTGAGGAAACCTTCGAGGTAGGTTTTCTCTGCCGTTAATCTTTTAATTTCTTCGTCTTTGTCGATGTTTTCAACCAAAGGTATATAAAACTCATCGGTGAGCACCATAAAACCAACCGCGCCCGTTAATTTCTCTTCGGAAAAGTTAACTTCACTTAAATTGGCCAGCTTAGCAAGCAATGGCAGATAAGAGCGGTAATCAATGCCCGAGTTGGCAACCAAATGCAACGGCAGCGCTTCTTTTGGCGATAGCTGTTTGATGTTGCGTACATTGCGTACACCTGCTATAACCTGCTGTACGGCATTTACTTCCTCCAAAAGCTGTGCATCAAATTCCCCACTCTTTGGCATTTTAGCAACAATACAACAATCTGCTTCTGAACGCTTTCCGAACAGCTCGTCGTGCCATAACTCTTCTGTAATGAATGGCATAAACGGATGAAGCAACTTAAGAATCTCTTCAAAGAAACTAACCGTTTGCTTATGCGTAGCTGCATCTACAGGCTGCTGATAAGCCGGTTTTACCATTTCGAGGTAAGCCGAACAGAAATCATCCCATACCAGTTTATAAATCGCCATTAAAGCCTCAGACAAGCGGTACTGAGTAAAGTTGCTTTCAATTTCTACCAGAGCTTCATTAAAGCGGCTTTCAAACCATTTTACGGCAATTTCATTCGGGTTTGGCAAGCTTTCGTCAATCGTCCAGCCTTTAACCAGGCGTGAAGCGTTCCATATTTTGTTCCAGAAGTTACGGCCCTGCTCGCAATAGCTCTCGTCAAACATGAGGTCGTTACCCGCAGGCGAACAAAGCAGCATACCCACACGAACGCCATCTGCGCCAAAGCGCTCGATGAGGCCGAGCGGATCAGGCGAGTTGCCTAAGGATTTTGACATTTTGCGCCCCAGTTTATCCCTTACAATACCGGTAAGGTACACATTGCGGAAAGGATAAACGCCGCGGAACTCATGCCCCGCCATAATCATCCTTGCCACCCAGAAGAAAAGGATCTCGGGTGCGGTAACCAGGTCGTTGGTTGGATAATAGTAGTTGATGTCGGCATTATTAGGGTCTTTAAATCCGTCGAATACCGATATTGGCCATAGCCATGATGAGAACCAGGTATCAACTACGTCTTCCTCCTGCCTCAGATTTCCAAATTCAAGGTTCGAAGCCCGGAATTGCTCTTCCGCTTCTTCCTTCGTTTTAGCTACCACCCACTGGCCAGTCTCATTGTACCAGGCCGGGATGCGTTGCCCCCACCAAAGCTGGCGGCTTATACACCAATCCTGCACGTTTTCCATCCAGTGGCGGTAGGTATTGATGAACTTATCAGGGATGAGCTTAATGTCGCCCTTTAATACATAGTCAAGCGCCGGCTCAGCCATTTCCTTCATCTTGCAGAACCATTGCATAGAAAGCTTAGGCTCAATAACAGCGTCGGTACGTTCCGAAAAACCGATCTGTGATTTGTAGTCCTCAACCTTTTCCAGCGCATTCGCCTCTTCCAGCATTTTCGCAATCTTCTTACGAGCAACAAAACGGTCCTCTCCTATTAGTATCTGGGCGTTTTCGTTAAGCGTACCGTCATCATTCAAAATATCAATAACCGGCAGATTATGTTTTTGGCCGAGCTCATAGTCGTTAAGGTCGTGAGCCGGGGTAACTTTTAAACAACCGGTACCAAACTCCATTTCCACATAGTCATCCAGTATAATAGGAATCTCGCGGTTGATAAGCGGTATTAACGCTTTCTTTCCATGAAGATGCGTATAACGCTCGTCGTTAGGATTGATACAAATGGCTGTATCAGCCATGATAGTTTCCGGGCGCGTAGTGGCAATAGTTAAAAATTCACCTTCTTCGCCAGCAATAGCATAATTAATATAATATAGCTTCTGATTAACTTCCTTGCGGATTACCTCTTCGTCAGATACCGCAGTTTTACCTTGCGGGTCCCAGTTTACCATCCGAACGCCGCGGTAGATCCATCCTTTTTTATAAAGATGAAGGAAGGTGTCTATTACAGCCTCGCTCAAATCAGGATCCATGGTAAATTTGGTGCGTTCCCAATCGCATGAGGCGCCCAGTTTTTTAAGCTGATCAAGGATAATACCCCCGTATTTCTCTTTCCATTCCCAGGCATAGCTCAGGAATTCATCGCGGGTAAGGTCTTTTTTGCTAACGCCGCGCTCTTTGAGCATGGCCACCACTTTGGCCTCGGTAGCAATGCTCGCATGGTCTGTACCAGGCACCCAGCAAGCATTTTTACCGCTCATGCGGGCGCGGCGAATCAAAACGTCCTGAATGGTATTGTTTAACATATGCCCCATGTGCAGCACACCGGTGACGTTGGGCGGAGGCATTACAATAGTATAAGGCTCGCGCTCATCCGGAACAGAACGAAAAAAACCGTTCTCCATCCAGTAACTGTACCACTTTTGTTCGGCTTCTGCAGGCTGATATGTTTTTGGAATACTCATAGCGCGCAAAAATAAGATTTTGCATGCAGATGCTAAAAGAGAAAGGATTTAAAAGGCAGTTAAGTTTCAAAGATACTCTCCCATAACTAATGAACGACTGAACAAATGAACCAGTGAACTAATGAACGAATAAAGCAACAATAATTTTACACTGCCGCCGTTATGAATAGGTCTAACGGTTAAAAGTGATGAAACTTATTTTCAGCAGCAAGCTCCTCCACTTTTTAATGGAAAGAACCCATATTTCCGATCTTATTCAATGGTTCAATAAATAAAAGGGAACGACTGTTTTGCTTTTATTTCTAATATTTAGTATCTTAATTCATAATTTCTAGGCGGATACCGAGACGGACTGTCCGGCCAGTTGTATGTAAAAGACCAATTTACATCGGCGGCCATACAGCACGTGGTTAATTTGTACATATTTACTGCAAAATCGGTCATTCAGATAACTGGAGCTATATAATGGCCTGATAATTGCATATAACATTATACAGGGAACCTGAAAAGGGTAGCCCAAAATAGATAACGAGTAAGTGCTAAACCAATTAAATAAACCGGTGATCAAATTCGCCGGTAAATAACTCCGCCAACCGTAATTGCCTGTCATAGTCTAACAAATAATGAAATTACATTTCTGGATGGCATTCTTCAGTGCACGTTTTTTACTTTGCAGCAGACAACGCCATGAACCTATGCCACCCACAAATGCTCTAACTAATATTAATGCACAATATGATGCATTTAAGATACCAACGGGCGACAAAGTAAATAAATCGCCTCCCAATGACATTAAGGTTTGGTAATGCGAGATTAACCGCCTTAAGTTTTAAATCCAACCCCGGCGCCAATGACGCCGGGGAATTTTTTTTTAGAAGTTGATTGGTTTTATTGAGTTGAGTGAGTGAGTGGTTATTCGTCGCTTCCAAGCATGATTTATCATTTCGAAAAATTCAACCCGCTGGCTATGCAGCGTTATAAATACAACCATAAAACAATTCAATTAAATAGCCCCGTGCTAACTTATTCTAATCTCTTTACCTACTTTAACACCTTCTAACTTAATTTAACCTTTTTAACTTCTCTAACCCTTTTTAACCTCATCCAACCTCTTTTAACTACCTTTAACCCTTTTAACATTTCTAACTTAACTCATGCTAACACTGGTAACCACTGCAGACGGCTCCAAGACTATTTTTAACCCTGAAGTTGGAGAAAATTATCATTCTAAACACGGCGCGCTGCAGGAAAGCCAGCATGTGTTCCTCAACTCCGGACTACGATACTTTTTGGCAGGAAAAGAAACCATTGAAGTCTCTGTGTTGGAAGTTGGTTTTGGCACCGGTCTTAACTTTTTGCTTAGCGCAGAGTTTTGCACAGATAAAGGACTAGACCTGAGGTACACCGGTATTGAAGCCTACCCCCTGTCTGAGGAAATGCTTGCTTCGACGGGATACGAGCAATATGTTTCGGCAGATTTGTGGGAGAAATATCTAACTGCTTATCCCCAGGCACTGGACAACGAAGTTAGCCTCAATACGCTGGTAAAACTATTTATCGCCCATCAGCAATTACTCAACTTTACTGCTGATGAACGATTTGATGTAGTATATTTCGATGCCTTTGCGGCTATTCATCAGCCCGAGATGTGGAATGAACAGGCGATCACCCACACGGTACAGTTTCTTAAGCCGGGAGGCGTATTTGTTACCTATGCCATTACCGGTAACCTCAAACGTATGCTCAAGGGATTAGGGTTTAAGGTGGAAAAAGCACCGGGCGCCCCCGGAAAGCGCGAAATGCTGCGCGCTGTTAAAACTGGCTCATAAACTCTTTCAAAATGTGGTTCACAGCTTCATGATGCTCAATCATGGCCTGGTGCCCACCCTCAACCACTCTCAGCATTGAGCCGTTAACTTGTTGGTGAATATATCGCGCGCAATCCTGCGCGTTTAATTTATCGCTCCTGCTCTCAATAATCAGCACAGGTATTTTGATGTTCTTTAGCTCATCACTAATGTCAAACTTAAATAGCTCAAGCAGTCCATCGGCTACCGTGCCTGAGTCGGCGTGTGGCGCTATGCCGCTGGTATATAAAAGCTGAGCAGCAGTTTGCTCCCCATTAAAAAACAAATATCGGATCGCCACCGTGGATAAACCATTAAAATAGCAGATCCAGCTTAGTAAATTAAAAAAGGTTCTGGCTCGTTTGGCAAACTTAAGGAACGGAGCAATCACGGGCTTTTCCAGGGGCTGCGCAAAGGCTGAAAATTGTACCGATTTAAGCGGATTAGTATATGGCGAACCGTGAAAAACAGCTGCCTTTATCCGGCCTTCGGTTCCATATTGTAAAAGGTGCTGCATCAAAATTGTCCCACCAAGGCTATGGCCGTAGATAACTGCATCCTTAATATGGTAATAACCCAATATACTGTTGAGGTCAGTAGCAAGGGTACTAATGGAAAAGTCTGTTGGAAGAGGCGTTTTGCCATGGCCCGGCAGATCAACGATCATAATGCGGTATTGATCCTTAAAATATTCGCGCTGATAGGGCCACTGTTTCCCGGAAGCATTGAGGCCGTGAATCAGCACCAGTACAGGGCCTTGCTCACGCCCGTCAAACTCAACATACCACACATTACCCCCTGGGCATTTAACCAAACCCTTATTTTTTGCAGGTCGCCGCTTTACCGGCTTGCCAAGCCTGGAAGACAGCAGCCATGACATGGGGTGGCGGCCAAACAACAGCATTGCTGTAGCTGCAGTATAAAGTATCGGTTTTAAATATTGATTCTCTTTTTTCATAACTATACCGGATAGGCGATGGTTGTGATCAAAGCATTTTCGGCCTGACGCGAATCAAGCCGGGTGTGCTGTACAACCACCGGTATTGAACTAATAATAACGGCCGAATACCCCCTACCCCTCGGCACAGGTGCAGGCTCTTTTAAATCATTAAAGCGCTGATGTAGCGTGCGTCGCGCGGGAACGGTAAATATATAGGGACCAACGGGTTCTTTATCTTCAAAAAATAAGGTAATCTCTACATGAGCGTCCTCATCACTGCAGTTGAGGATACAGGCTGCCTCATGGCTGGTAAATTCCGGCTCGTGGCCGGTGCCATATTCGGGTATATATCCGTCGGCAATTACCCATGTTTGTTTTCCTATAGCATCCATAAAAAGTTTTAAAAGCAACAACTTTGTGTAAAAACAGTTTGGTGTAACCGCTAATGCTTAACTTAGCCGCAAAGTATATCTTATGCCAATAACAGCCCCGGTTGCCTCTTCAACACCGGCAGGAGCATTTGAGCGCCTGCTAACTATTATGGATGATTTGCGCGCCAACTGCCCCTGGGACAAAAAACAAACGCTTGAAAGTTTACGCCATCTCACCATCGAAGAAACGTATGAGCTCTCTGACGCCATTCTTAACGGCGATACGGACGAGATCAGGAAAGAGCTGGGAGACATTATGCTTCACCTGGTTTTTTATGCTAAGATCGGGTCAGAAACCAATGATTTTAACATTACCTCGGTTTTAAATGGCATTTGCGATAAACTGATTAACCGCCATCCGCATATTTATGGCGATGTTAATGCAGCGGACGAAGAAGAGGTAAAACGTAACTGGGAGCAGATTAAGCTTAAAGAAGGCAACAAGTCGGTATTAGGTGGTGTTCCGTCCTCACTTCCGGCGCTGGTAAAAGCTTCGCGCATACAGGAAAAGGCCCGCGGTGTGGGATTTGACTGGGAAAATAAAAACCAGGTATGGGAAAAAGTGGAGGAAGAGATCAGGGAGTTTAGGGATGAGTTTAATGCCGAAAAGGAAGAGGATATTGATCATGACAAAGCTGAAAGTGAATTTGGCGACCTGCTCTTCTCGCTGATCAATTATGCCCGCTTCATCAACATCAACCCCGAAGACGCGCTGGAAAAAACCAATTTGAAATTTATTAAGCGTTTTAAATACCTCGAATCAAGGGCAAAAGAACAAGGCCGCAATCTGCACGACATGACGCTTACCGAAATGGATGTTTTTTGGAACGAAGCAAAAAAGCTATAAAATTTTTTGAAGGCTGTAACGTTTTTAATTATATTATCGTATATCTTTATAAAATCATTTAACCTATATACAAACAATTAAACCTATGCGCAGATTGCTCTACATTATACCTGTTTTTCTGTTACTTACCAGTTGCATGAAAACAAAAGATGCCAATCCTACGCCGTTTAATGTCCCCAATGGAAACTTTTCCGGAAAATTTTGGACACTGCATAAAAATGCCACTACCGGCAAGTATGATACTACTAAGAAAGCCAACCTGCAATTATATATCAGTACATCATCGGGCTACAAGGTAACAGGCGATACGGCCACCGTGCATGCAGGCAGCTACGGTGACTTTGCCATGGACCCCAATTACATTCAGTTTATTGATAAAACTATTGCTGCAGGTACAGGTGTGGTTGCTAATAAAGTGCACCTTAACGGTGTTTACCAATATTATTTTGACGGCTCGGTGGTTTTCCAACTACAGCAGGCTTATTCAGATACATTAGTGTATCAGTACGATTTCAGAAAACAATAGGTGCCAGAGGCAATGCTGTGCTAAGCATCTTGATCTATTGCTTTTTCTCCTTTTCTACCCCGCTATTTTTACGTACACGCGCCAAAAAATTTGCGCCGCCGTGTAGCGTTTGCCATATAACATCCGTAATCAGTATTAACAGTTAATAAAGGGAACTATTTTACTTAATGCATAACCGGGCAGGCATTGATGAAGATGAACTCATCAGTCAATGCAGAAAAGGCAGCTTAAAACACCAGGAAATGCTGTATAAGCACTTCTATGGCTTTGCCATGGGTGTTGGTCTGCGCTATTGCTTTAACCGGGACGACGCGATGGAAGTAGTGAATGATACCTTTATAAAAGTATTCAAAGCGATAAAAAGCTACGAGAACGGGAAATCATTTAAGGCATGGTTCAGGACCATTATTATCCATACGGCCATTGACCGTCGCCGCAAAGACCTTAAACATCAACTGAATATTGAATTAGATAATGCAGTACAACTAAACAGTACCATGCAGGCAACAGACCGTTTAAATGTACAGGAGATATTAAAACTGATGGATACGCTGCCGGCATTGCAGCGTACCATTTTCAATCTATACGAAATTGACGGCTATTCGCATGATGAGATAGGCGTTATGTTATCTATCCCGGTAAGTTCATCAAGGGTGTACCTGAGCCGGGCCAAAGAAAAAATGAGAAAAGCTTTAAGAACTGAGGTATATAAGTAATGAGTGAAAAGCTGGATAACGATTTAGTGAACCGCATTAAAGAAGTATTCGATAATTACGAAGACACTTCTGCTGATGAGGGCTGGCTATTGCTCAGGGAGCGTTTTCCTGAAAAGGAAAAGAAACGCCGCGGCCTCATCTGGTTGTGGTGGTCGGCAGCTGCGGTATTGCTTATTGGCCTTGGCATTGGCTTCTGGTTAATCGAAACGCCTACTGTTAATGAGCATATTGCTCAAAATAAGCATCACAGCAACGCAACAACCAAGGCAATTGATTCTGCTAATACAACAGCAAAGTCGTCAAATGAGATAAACAATAGCACCAACAAAACCACAGCTAAGCTTGCTGCAAGCAATGGCGCTCCTTTAAAAGATCAGGGAAATAAATATGCAAGGTCGGCCTCCGCTTCTGCAGTTAGTGCTCAACAGCAAGTTACCGCAAGCGGTGTGCAAATTCAGCAAGTACGTAAGCTCAAAAAGCACAACAGTAACAAGTATGCCGGCTTAAAACAGCCTCATTTACCAGGCGGCAATCCGCCTGCTTCAAACGCAACCTTGGCAAGTACCGGCGAATCAGGCGGCGCTAAAACGCAGGGACCTGTAAGTAAGAATAGTGGAAGCGCTGCAGATAATCAGCAGGATAACAATGTCAAAACGCCTGACAATCAAAATCAGGTCAAGGAAGCTCCTGCTTCAGCCCCGGTATTAGCTAAAACGCCGGAAAGTAACCCCGATCACGCGGAGTCGAGCAAACAAATGGAGCAGCTTTTGGCGCGCGACAGAGCTGTTAAAACTATGAAAACAGCTCAAAAGGATGAAGAGTCGAGGTCGAACGATAAGAAAGTGGTATTTGGGTTGTATGCAGCCACGTACTTTAGTTCGGCCAAAGGCAGTAATAACCAGTTGAACGGCGGTGGGGGCTTTAGTTCTGATATCAGGCTAAACAGTCGCATAAAACTATCAACTGGCATTGCCATTGGGCAAAATACATTGAGCTATGGCAACAGCCCGTCTACAGTTACAGCAGCATCACCAATTGCCGCGGCAACCGCAACAAGGTATTACACGTTCAATACCGTTGGAGCTACTTATGCTTCGTCTACCCCGTCAGTATTAAAAAAATACAATGCTAATTTGGTGGGGCTTGATATACCGTTCAATTTTAAATTCCAGCTCACCAGCAAAAAGGCTGATCCATTTGTGGCCGCAGGCTTTAGTTCCGGAACATTTATCAACGAGACTTATACTTATTCCTATACCTATGCCAATTCGCTTTACAACCTAACCGGGGCGCTACCGCAGGATCAGGTGATTCATAAGAACTTCGGTTCTTTTAATTTCATCAAAACCCTTAACCTTTCCTTTGGTATGGGAACTGATCTGGGTAAAAGCAACCGTTTGGTAATAGAGCCATTTGTGAGATACCCCTTCGTAGGCGCGGGCGACCAGAATATCAAGTTTACCTCAAGCGGTGTTAATCTGAAATTTGTATTTGAGGGCAAAAAGAAATAACCCTATTTAAACCGGATAGCTTTTACGGGCGAAATGCGGGTAATGAGCATTGATGGGATAAGCATCACCAGGGTACAGACGAACAGCGTACCCATATTGAGCGCCACAATATCGAGCCAGTTAAGCTGTATAGGTACAAACTTCATATAGTAAGATGCCTGGTCGAGCTTAAAGAAATGTGTTTTATCCTGAAAAATACCGATAACCAAAGCAAAGGCGTTGCCACATAACATACCAAGGCCAATAAGCCACATGGCATTATACAGAAAAACCTTTTGGATGGTCCAGTTTGTAGCGCCCAGTGCCTTTAACATACCAATCATAGTGGTACGTTCAAGGATCATGATGAGCAGGGCCGAGATCATATTGATCAGCGCCACCATCAGCATCAATACCAGGATTACGTCTGTATTAACGTCCAGTAACTTGAGCCATTCAAAAATAGTGGGATATGTTTCACTTACTGTATAGGAACGCAGGTAGGGCGGCAATACATCGTTAACCCGGCTGCTTGCCAGGCCAATCGCGTCAAAATCTACAGCTCCCAGTTCATAACCACCGATCTGATCGGTCCGCCAGTCGTTAAGGCGTTGTACAATCGACAAATCGCCTATTACGAAGTTCTTGTCAACCTCGTCAACGCCCGTATCATAAATACCGCAAATCCTGAACTTACGTTTACGCAGCGGTTCCTGCACAAAATACATTAGAAAGTTATCACCCACCTTTAGCCGGAGCCGGTCTGCCGTATAGCGTGAGATCATGATCTGCGTTTTTGCCTCAAGGGAGTCTTTAAAGCTGATCACATTACCCGCTTCGAGGCTTTTTTTAAAGAAGGTCCAATCGTAGGTTTTATCTACTCCCTTTAAAACTACACCTTCCAGATCGTCATTGGCGCGTATAATACCGGGCTTGGTGGCAAAGGGCATTACATGGGTAACCAACGGAATCTTTCCCAATGCTTTTACGAGGCTATCGCTAACAATAACTGGCGAATTCTCAGACGAATTATTGAGATCATATTTGATAATTTGCAGGTCGCCGGAGAAGCCCCTGATCTTATCCCTTACCTCCTGCTTAAAGCCTTTCACTATGGCTACAGACAGTATCATCACACCCAAACCCAGCATAATACCAATAATGGCTATACGCACAATCAGTTTAGAGAAGGTGCGCTTAGATTTAAACGTGATCCGGGCAGCTATAAAAGAGGCAAAACTCAAAGCAGAAATGTTTTTGTACTTTCGCAAATATGCAGTTTTGCTGTTAAACCTGTTTTGTGATTTAATGGTTTGTTAAATATTATGACGAAAAAAATTTTTCTCGTGATCGCTGCCGCCTTAATACTATCCATTGATGCGGCCTCCGTTAATACAGCTACGGCTCAAAAACATAACCGGACAGCAAAACAGGCCACTTCTTCATCGCCGATCATAACCGGGGCCGATCAAACTGAATTGTACTTACCTTATTTAAAGGGCAAGCGTATCGGCATGGTGATTAACCAAACATCCGTTATTGGCAAATTACTCACCCCCAGTGTAGACAGTCTTTTGAAACTCGGCATAACGGTAAAAAAGATCTATGGGCCTGAACATGGTTTTAGAGGGAATAATAGCGATGGCGCAATTGTGGGCAATAGCACAGACCCTAAAACCGGGCTGCCCGCCATTTCCCTTTATGGTAAACACTATAAACCTACACCGGAGGACCTGCAGGGTATTGACCTGATGATATTTGACATTCAGGACGTTGGCGCTCGCTTTTACACTTATATTTCAACCCTGCACTATGTGATGGAAGCCTGTGCCGAAAACGATATCGAGCTCATGATCCTGGACAGGCCCAATCCAAACGGTTTTGTGATTGACGGACCGGTACTTGATACGGCCTACCGCTCATTTGTAGGCATGGATCCCATACCGGTTACCCACGGCATGACCATCGGCGAATACGCGCAAATGATCAACGGCGAAGGCTGGCTCAAAAATCATATCAAGTGCCGTTTAAAGATCATTAAGGTATCCAACTATACGCATCAAAAAACATATACCTTACCTGTTCACCCTTCACCCAATCTCAATAGCCAGCAATCTGTCATACTATATCCGAGCCTTTGTTTCTTTGAAGGCACAGCTTTGAGTTTGGGTCGTGGAACGCAATTTCCTTTCCAGGTTGTGGGGCATCCTTTGCTCAAAAACAAATATCAATTCTCCTTTACACCAGTAAGTATACCGGGTATGAGCGATAATCCGCCGCTTAAAGGTCAAACCTGTTATGGCATCGATCTGCGGAATTATAATACGGGCCTTATCCGCAGCAGCGGAAAACTAAACTTGGGCTGGCTGCTAAACATGTACCGTATTTTCCCGGATAAGGAACACTTTTTTACCGCTTATTTTACAAAACTTGCCGGATCGCCCGAATTGAGGAAACAGATGGAGGCGGGGAAGAGCGAAGAAGAAATTCGTAAAAGCTGGGAACCCGGATTAACGCATTTCAAACAAATCCGAAAAAAATATCTTTTATATCCCTAATGCTTAAGTTTGCTAAGTGAATATGATTCGGTGTTCAGTGTCCGAAATTATATTCTAAACATACATTCTACATTTAACAACCTTATACCGCATGAAAATAGTGTTTATGGGTACGCCCGAATTTGCCGTTGCTTCGCTTGATGCCTTACTGGAGGCCGGATGTGAAATTGCAGGAGTAGTTACTGCCCCTGATAAACCCGCGGGCCGCGGGCAAAAGCTTAATGAGTCGGCAGTTAAACAATATGCGGTGAGTAAAGGTATACCTGTGCTGCAGCCGGTGAAACTAAAAGACCCTGAGTTTATTGAGCAACTTCGGGCATTAGCCCCTGATCTGCAGGTAGTGGTAGCATTCCGCATGTTGCCAGAAGTGGTTTGGAACATGCCACGGCTGGGCACCATCAACCTGCATGCCTCATTATTACCACAGTATAGGGGGGCGGCCCCAATTAACTGGGCCGTTATTAACGGCGAAAAAGAAAGCGGGGTGACTACCTTTTTCCTCAAACACGAGATCGACACCGGTAATATTCTGTTCACAGAGAAGGTGACCGTATTCGATAATTTTACTGCAGGCGATCTGCACGATAAACTGATGGCAAAAGGAGCAGGATTACTGGTAAAAACAGTGAAAGCCATTGAAAGCGGCCGGTACACCGAACAGCCGCAGGAAAAACTTGCCGAAGGGACCGAACTTAAACACGCTCCTAAAATATTTAAAGAGGATTGTAAGATAGACTGGGATCAGCCGGTTGAGCAGGTGTATAATCTTATTCGCGGACTGAGCCCCTACCCTACAGCATTCACAGAATTTAATGGCAAAACCATCAAGATCTTCAGCGCCGAAAAGGAACTGAAAGACCATGATCTGGCACCGGGTAACACTGTTACCGACCAGAAAACCTATCTCAAATTTGCCTGCCCTAATGGTTTGATTAGTGTTAAAGACGTGCAAATGGAGGGTAAAAAACGAATGGGTATTGAAGAATTCCTTAGGGGCGTGAGGGTTTAAGTAGGTTAAAGTGGTTAGAAAGGTTAAATTGAGTTAAAAAACCAAGACAATATTGTAAAGTGCTTGATTTTCATAGAAATGGGCTTGAAACCCATTTCTATGAAGCAGCCGATAATGGCCTGATGATAGTGTTAGATTAAAGCGGATTATTGATAATCAATTTGTCATTGCTGAGGAGGTACGACGAAGCAAGCTCTTTTAAACACCGACGTGGTTGCTTCGCTATCGCTCGCAATGACATCTTTTTCAAATAAATTAAAGTGCTTTATTTTTTTTCAGTGTTCTAACTTCTTTAACCCTTTTAACTTAATTTAACTCCTTTTAACCCAATCTAACCTCTTTAACCACTCTAACCCTCCCACTCACAACTTATTCAATTCATCAATAAGCGTTTTGCTGAGGCGGTTAAAATAGCGTTTTACGCCGAAGCCCATCACCCATTGAATGCCACGGGTAGCATTGGTTAAAAATACTTCGTCGGCTTCGTTAAGGATTTCGGGGTTGATCTGTGCTTCGGTTACCGGGATATTGTTTTGTAGCGCTAGATTAATCACAACCTGCCGCATTACGCCGGATACACAACCCTCACTCAGGGCAGGTGTATACAAATGGTTTTGATAAAGGATAAAAATATTGGAGCTGATGGCCTCGCACAAAAAACCTGCCTGATTCAAAATAAAGGCATCGTCGAGCTTATACTGCTTTTTATATAGTCCAGCCATTACGTAAGTAAGGGAGTTACAGGTTTTCAGGTTTGAGATATAGTTGATAGGCTTGGTGATCTCGGTAAAAACATCCATGATCAGGCCGCGATTGTTCAATAGGTACTTAGGTTCATCCATAGGCTGGAGTTCCATGCTATAGCCCATTTTATTGCTATCGGGCGTATACAAACCATCAGCATCACGATAAACGGTTAACCTTACCCGGCCATGTTTAATCTTATTGCGGATAGACAATTCTTCGGACTTCTCCTTCAAAAACCACTCGTCCATCTGCGAATAGCCATCGATCTTGAGCGCCTTCATGCTGTTGGTGAGCCGGTCAGCGTGCAAACCCGGAAACTTGACCTGGCCTTTCATCATCCGCATGGTCTCAAACAAGCCATCACCATATTTAAAAGCCCTGTTGGAGATACCGAAAACAAGGGTATCGGCAGTGATCAGTTCGCCGTTGAAATTAATGATAGCTGGTTTCATAGATAAACGTTAAACAGCAAATCAGATATTTTGATCGTTGTTGGCGCCAATATATTTTCGCCATTTTGCCAGCGCCGCCTCAAAGTCCTCAGGCAGTGGCGCTTCAAAATACATATACTTTTTGAACGAAGGATGAACAAAGCCTAATGTTTGGGCATGTAAGGCCTGCCTGGGTATTAGTTCAAAACAATTCTCTACAAACTGTTTATACTTGCTGAACACTGTACCCTTTACAATGCGGTCGCCGCCATAAGTAGCATCGCTAAAAAGCGGATGGCCAATATGCTTCATATGTGCACGGATCTGATGGGTACGACCTGTCTCCAACTGGCATTCAATCAGGGTAACGTAATTCATTCGCTCCAGCACCTTATAATGCGTTACGGACCATTTTCCTTTGTCAGGATCATCATAAACGGCCATTACCCTCCTATCAGCAGCACTGCGGCCAATATAGCCCGTTACCGTACCATCTGTTTCCAGATCGCCCCAAACCAGGGCCAGGTATTTGCGCGTAATGGTATGCTCAAAGAACTGACGCGCCAGATAGGTCATGGACCGCTCGTTCTTGCTGATGAGTAGCAGTCCGGAAGTATCTTTATCGATTCGGTGTACCAGTCCCGGCCGGCCGTCATTACCCGGCAGTGTAGGCAGCTGGCTAAAATGATAAACCAAGCCGTTTACCAGCGTGCCTGTGTAGTTGTTATATCCGGGATGCACTACCAGACCTGCCGGTTTATTGACCACCAGTACATCGTCATCTTCATATACAATATCAAGCGGAATATCTTCGGGATAAACTTCTGTATCGCGAGGCGGATGCGGCAGCACAACGGAGATAACGTCCAGCGGCTTTACTTTATAACTTGATTTAACGGGTTGATTATTAACCAGTACGTTCCCCAGTTCTATGGCATTTTGAATACGGTTGCGTGATGCATTTTCTGTCCGATGCATCAAAAACTTGTCGATACGAAGCAAAGATTGCCCCTTATCAACCACAATGCGCAAATGCTCATAGAGGTCCTGCTCTTCCTGCTCAATAAATTCAGATTCCTCGTTCATCTGCGCAAACATACTTGTTTTTTTACAGTTATTGATTGTTGTAAATTTTGTGATACATTGCAATATGAAGAAGTTCCTTTTCCCCCTAATCGGTATCATTTCATTCGCTATTAATGCCCAAGCCCAAAATGGCTTCAGTGAATTAGTTAAATCAACTCCCGCAGATGCGACAAAATTAATCAATGCTTATGCCGAACCCTTGTTTAAAGGCGTAGGTTATGGTATGAACAGTGGCTGGGCCAACACCGCCAAAGCCAACAGTTTCCTGCATGTAGACCTTCGTATCTCCGCTACGTCGGTGTTCGTGCCCTCTTCTGATCAGTATTTTAATGTTACTACCATCGGTTTATCAAACCACATTCGGCCGGATGATCCGACAAAAGTTATGGCACCCTCTTTTGGCGCCAGTAAAGGCATTACCGGCCCTTTAATGAACATTTATGACGACAATGGCAGAAAGATTGCAAACTTTACTATGCCGGGTGGCCAACTGGGCTATGTGCCTACGCCGCAGATTGAATTAACTATCGGCGCTGCTCCTAATACAGATGTCTCCGTAAGGGCCATCCCCAATGTTACGCCGAGTAAGGATCTGGGAACAGTATCATTAATAGGCGTAGGCATTAAGCATGATATTTTAAAAGACTTTATTGATAAAGATGCCCATTATCCCGAGTCGCCTTATGATTTTGCTATTGCGGTAGGCTACAACCACCTCAATTACCAAAGAGGATTAAGCGTTTACCCAGATGCCGGCGCACAACCAGCCGATCCCAAACAATCCACCGACTTCAGCAACCAAAAAATGGTGGGGCACTTTAACAGTTTCCTTCTACAGGCTATCCTATCCAGAAAGATCGGCATTTTTACACCGTTTGCGGCTATAGGTTATAATACGGCAACTACTAATGCAAGCCTTGTAGGCAATTACCCGGTAACCACCAACGCCAATTTGTTGGGGCAGGAGTATTATACTACCTTTCCCAACCCCGTTAACATCAGCGAAAAAAGCGTAAACAGCGTACGTGGCGATATTGGCTTTCAAATAAAAGCAGGCTTTATAAGGTTATACGCGTCTTATGGTATTGCGCAATATCAATCGGTAAATGCGGGCATCGGCTTCGGATTTTAAATGATCAAACCCATAGCATTAGAAATTTTCAGTCCTGTTCAGTCAATCAATGATCCGTTGTTTGACGAAAAAGGACTGGAAGTTTTTATCAAGCGTGATGATCTGATTCATCCACTTATTTCTGGCAATAAATGGCGTAAATTAAAGTATACACTTATTAAGGCCCGTAACGAGCATAAAAACCATTTAGTAACATTCGGGGGAGCATTCTCTAACCACCTGCTCGCCACCTCGGCGGCAGCAGCCCAATTCGGTTTTAAAAGCACGGGCTTTGTGCGCGGTGAAGAAGTTACTAACGACATGCTCTTCCTTTGCCGCCTGCACGGCATGGAACTTATTTTTACCGACCGCGAGCGTTATCGTGATAAACAAGCACTTTTCGATCAACTTTTTGGCCACGATACCAACGCTCTTTTTGTGGATGAAGGCGGCGCATCTGAAGAAGGTGTAAAGGGCTGTGCCGAACTGGTAGCAGAATTAAAGGAGAATTACGATCATATCCTCTGCGCCTGCGGAACGGGCACAACGGCAGCTGGTATAATTCGGGGACTCATCGAACATCAGGTAAACGCCACGCTTCACGCGATACCCGTTCTGCGGAACGGACATTTTATCGGCGATGAGATTAAACATCATTTAAAGCAAGATGCAAACTTTGAGCTGCATACTGAATATCATTTTGGCGGCTACGCCAAAACAACACCCGAACTGATCAACTTCATTAAGCATTTTGTTGCTGCAACCGGAATACTAATTGATCCCGTATACACCGGCAAGATGCTTTTCGCGTTATATGACCTGGCGCAGAAAGACTTTTTTAAATCCGGACAGCGGATATTGGCCATACATACAGGTGGTGTTTGGGGACTGATGGGGATGAAGGATAAATTCTTTAAATGATATGCAATTATACGTGCGAAACAAGCCGTTTTTAAACTAATAAGCACGCTAATCTCCTATCCTTCCCTGCCGACTACTTTTAAAATTAGTATAAAAAGCAGGTTTAAACATTTTAAACATATTATTTATTGCTGAGTATAAAAATAAGCTAAATTGCTTATTTTCAGCTTATTTAGTAGATTTGTATATAAACATAATACCTATGTACGATCTGCTGATTCCCCCCGGTGATGTTCAAGAGACTTTAGGTAAGCACTTACTTGTTGACGGCTTCGATCTTACTTTTGATATGGAGAAGAGCAAGGGAGTATATATATATGATTCAAAATACAATCGCACCCTGCTCGATTTTTTTACCTGCTTCGCATCCGTTCCTTTAGGATATAACCACCCTAAAATGCTGGCCGACGAAAACTTCAAGAAAAATCTGATGCTGGCAGCATTTGTAAACCCATCAAACTCCGACATCTACACCCAGCAGTATGCGCAGTTCATAGAAACATTTGAACGGGTGGGCATCCCGGATTATCTGCCGCATGCCTTTTTTATTTCCGGGGGTACCCTGGCGGTCGAGAACGCTTTAAAGGCAGCGATGGACTGGAAGGTTCAAAAAAACTTTCAAAAGGGCTACCAACAGGAAAAAGGGTTTAAAGTATTACACTTTGAACATGCCTTCCACGGCCGCAGCGGATACACCCTCAGCATTACCAATACTCTGCCTGTAAAAACCAGGTGGTTTGCCAAATTTGATTGGCCTCGTGTTAAACATCCTACTATAAAATTTCCGGTTGATGAAAAAAATTTTGAGGACCTGCTTAAACGGGAAGCGGAAATCATAGTCGATATACATAAAGCATTTGCAGATAATAAGGATGACATTTGCGCAATCATTGTTGAACCCATTCAATCAGAAGGCGGGGATAATCATGTGCGCAAGGAGTTTATGGTTCAGCTACGACAGTTAGCCGATGAGTACGAAGCACTACTGATCTATGACGAGATCCAGACCGGCGTTGGCCTTACCGGCAAGTTCTGGTGCCATGAACACTTTGGTACGGATGCCCGGCCCGATATTATAGCCTTCGGTAAAAAAATGCAGGTATGCGGAATTTTAGCAAGCCGGCGTTTAGATGAGATTGCAGGCAACGTATTTAATGTTCCCTCTCGTATTAACTCTACCTGGGGAGGCAATTTAACTGACATGGTAAGAGCTACTAAAATTCTGGAGATTATTGAAGAAGATAATCTCTGCGAACGGGCAGCTCAAACCGGCTCTTATCTGCAACATAAACTTTCAAGTATTGTTACAAAAAACAATATTATAAGTAATATACGTGGAAAAGGGCTATTAACAGCATTTGATTTCCCCGATAAAGCAACAAGAGACCAATTTATAACCGAGGGGCTAAAGCGAAACGCCATGTTTTTAGGATGTGGTGAAAGATCTATACGCTTCAGGCCCGCCCTCATTATTGAAGAAAAGCATATTGACAACGGAATACAGATTATTGAAGATATATTAAGCCATTTATAACTTAATAAGCAATGTTCTCGTTGCAATAAATACTTTTTTACAATTAAAAGATCATGGTTTTAGGCCGCCAGAACTATAATTGCGCAGAGTACTGAGCAAGTATTGAATGATATTAAATTAATCTATTTTTTATCCAATATAGCCGATATTTTTAATTATTTGGAAATTAATTTTGTATTTTACTGTTATTAATCGAAAACTACGACAGAGACCAAAATGAGCAAGCAAACTGAGAAATTAAAGAAACAACTCCTGGAACTTGCAGAAGTTGTTAACTCATTTCAGTCAGAAGCTGTACAGTTAAGAGTCATCGACCGAGTTTTAGATTACCTTGTTGATAACGACAGGGCCGATCTGGAAACCGTCGACACGTTAAACAAGAGAAGTCGTAAAACATTTTCAGAAGAAGATAGCCAATCCGCCGCAGGGCGTAAAAAGCCGGGCGCAACCAAGATTTTGAACCAGGTATTATCCACTGATTTCTTTGATCAGCCCCGTTCCATATCTTCAATAGCTGAATACTGCAAGGAAAACTACGACGCAGAATTTAAGACCTCCGAGCTGTCTGGCATTCTATTGAAATTAGCAAATGAGAACAAACTGAAACGCGAAAGAAGCACTGAGAACAATCGTTTCGAGTACGTTCGCGCTTAAAAATAAGAGACCGTATCAAAAGCAGCGGCCTATCGCCTTTTTACTTTTGATACGGTCTCTTTTATTTTAAATCAAACAGGCTCTCTACACCAAGTATCTTTTTCGAAGTAAAACCTTCGGCATATTTTACGCCGATACTTTTTCCATACTCTATTGCCCGCCCCTCAACAACTTTCAAAAACTCCGGACTTGAGATATAGGTTTGCGGTTCATTTTCCCACTCAGGATTATAGAATTGTGAACTAAAGGCCAAAATACTGGCTACTTTTTTATCCCAATGTTCTGTAACATCAATTACCAGATCAGGCGTAATGTAGGTGTCTTGTATAAAATGAAGTACCAGTTTGGGTCGCCATGCCTCCTGAAGCACCCCATCAGCATAGGTTTCAATTTTCCGCAGCCCTGCTAAAAAAGCCGAATCTTCAACCAGCTGGTTTGCGCGCCCGTGATCGGGATGGCGGTCATAATAAGCGTTGGTTATCACAATTTCGGGCTGATATTTTCTGATAGCGCTCACGACCTTTAGCTGATATTCGCGTGTATTTTCAAAAAAGCCATCTGGGAGGCCTAAATTGTCGCGTACGGTCAATCCCAATATTTTGCCCGCTGCTGCCGCTTCTTCCGCCCTGATTTCCGCGGATCCACGTGTGCCAAGCTCGCCCCTGGTCAAGTCAACAATTCCAACCTTTTTGCCCAATGCTACGTGTTTTAAAATAGTACCGGCACACCCTAACTCGGCATCGTCGGGATGTACTGGCAATACCAGGATATCTAATTTGGTCATAAGTAGTATTTAACTTTTTTTGCCCGAAGGCTGATTCAGCAAACGATGTATACGTCTTTTTATTCTTGAAGATAACGGCTTGGTAAAGGGATAAAAGAAATCGGTAACCACGCCGTTTCTATCGACCAGATATTTATGGAAGTTCCATCTTGGCCTTGCACCAACGTTTCCGTTACGGCGCTTATCAGCCAGAAACTGGTACAAAGCGTGAGTATTTGGTCCTCGAACGTTGATCTTATTAAACATGGGGAAATTCACGTCTAAACGCTTGCAAAAGGTAGTTAAGCCATCTTCTGTTAATGGCTCCTGGTTACCAAAGTCATTGGACGGGAAAGCGAGTATTTCAAAATCCTCACTACCGATCTCCTCCTTCAACTTTATCAGTTCCGTCATTTGAGGAGTAAAACCACATAACGACGCCGTATTGACAATCAATAAAACCTTATTGGAATAAGCCGATAAATTGATTTCTTCCCCGTTTAGTTGCGAAACGTTAAACTGATAGATATTTCCAGAATTCATTAATTAGTTAGTACTTGAGTAGTATCCCGCCTGTTGGAGGATCGTTTCAATATCCCGGTCCTGCTCGGGGTCATATGATTCTTTGAGGTTATGACCAAAAACACGTGCTATAGACTGGAACATAAACGCATGAAAACCACCTTTAAGCTCTTTGGCCAAACTGTAACTGGTGTTTCCGGTTTCGCGGCTGATAAGCTTGATGAGCACCTCTCCCTGACTTATTGTCAGATTTTTAACCTCGCGGTTAAACAGGTCCTTAATCTGGTTTTCGCAGGCGTCAATTAATTCTTTTTGTTTGTGCTTATCAGCGGTTAAAGCCAGGTCACGCTGTAGTTGCTGATAACGCTGTGCAGCAAAACGTGCATAGGGGTACACTTTAAGCACATTATACTTGAGCCGCAGGTAGGCCTGGCGGTCCTCATCGCTCTTAAAAATGCGCGAATCTCTGATGTAAATATCCTTGGTAACTATCCATGGCACCAGTTGGCCATCAAGTTCTGTAAGATAAGTTTTAATGGTATCGTTTTTGCCCAGTATTGGTCGTTGCAGCGTGGTTTGGGCCTTTGAAAGGCCAACCGCAAAACAGAGAAATAACAAAACCGGGAGAAATTTCATATATTTACGTAAACAAAAATAAAGTTATTTTTCTGACTATTTTATAATAACCTGCAATTAATATTTTTTGTTGCAAGTTGATGATATAAAGGAGTTTTTAATCCAAATGAAGGAATTAGTGATTGATCTGGAAGCCGAGAAAAATGAGATCCTGAAAAGATACCGTGCCCTGCTCCGAGCCTGTAAACCTACCTTACAAAAAGGCGACAAACGCTTGATTCGCCGTGCCTTTGATATGGCCCTTGAAAGCCATAAAGATATGCGCCGTAAGTCGGGCGAACCTTATATCTATCACCCCATAGCTGTGGCGCAGATCGCTGCCGAAGAGATTGGTCTCGGCACCACATCTATTGTTTGTGCCTTGTTGCACGACGTTGTTGAAGACACCTACGTTACCCTTGATGATATTGAGCGGGAATTTGGTAAAAAAGTGGCGAAGATCATCGATGGTTTAACCAAAATTTCCGGCGTTTTTGACACCAACAGCTCGCTGCAGGCCGAGAACTTCAGGAAGATGCTTTTGACGCTCGCAGACGACGTAAGGGTGATCCTGATCAAACTGGCAGACCGCCTGCATAACATGCGAACCATGGAGTTTATGCCCCGTGATAAGCAGCTGAAACTCTCGTCAGAAACCATCTATCTTTATGCTCCCCTCGCCCACCGTTTAGGCCTATACGCCATAAAATCAGAACTGGAGGACCTTTCTATGAAATACATGGAAAGCGAAACTTACCAGTTTATCAAAAATAAGCTTAACGAGAAAAAAGCCGAACGGGAGAAGTTTATCCGCGACTTTATTGAGCCTGTAAAAAAAGTATTAGAAAGCCAGGGGCTGAAAGCTGATATTGTGGGAAGGCCGAAATCTATCCATTCTATCTGGAACAAGATGAAGAAAAAGGCTATACCGTTTGAAGAGGTATACGACCTTTTTGCCATCCGCATTATCCTGGATAGTGCACCAGAGACTGAAAAAGCAGATTGCTGGAAAGCCTATTCGATCGTTACCGACCTTTACCGGCCCAATCCCGACCGCCTGCGCGACTGGATATCATCACCCAAAGTTAACGGGTATGAATCGCTGCATACTACCGTAATGGGCCCGCGCGGTCAGTGGGTTGAAGTGCAGATCCGGACCAAGAGAATGAACGAGATTGCGGAAAAAGGCTTTGCCGCACACTGGAAATACAAAGAATCAAGCAGTGATACCGGCCTTGATCAATGGATACAGAAGGTTAGGGATATGCTCCGCAATCCGGAATCTAACGCGCTCGACTTTTTGGACGATTTTAAAATGAACCTCTTCTCTGATGAGATCTTCATTTTTACGCCAAAAGGCGCACTGATCCAGCTGCCGTTAAACGCCACCGCACTCGATTTTGCTTTCGAGATCCATACCGATGTTGGCGCAAGCTGTATCGGTGCCAAGGTAAATCACAAACTGGTGCCCCTGAGTCATAAGCTCCAGAACGGCGACCAGGTAGAGATCATTACTTCCAGTAAGCAAACGCCGAAAGAAGACTGGCTCAACTTTGTGGTTACAGCCAAGGCTAAAGCGAAAATCAAGTCGGCCTTAAAAGAAGAAAAGCGAAAGGTTGCTGAAGATGGCAAGGAAATCCTCGAACGTAAGCTTAAATCTTTAAAGATCACTTATAACTCAGAAAACATCCATAAGCTGAGCTACTACTTTAAGTTGCAGTCTACCCAGGATCTGTTCTATAATGTTGCCAAGGGTGTTATCGACCTCAAGGATCTCAAAGAATATCAGAACTCGGAAAAAGGCGTTGAAAGCAAAGCACAGGATAAGATTGAGCATGAACAGGTACAGAGTCTGCTCCGCAACATCAAAACCAAAGACAGCGATATTCTGCTCATTGGTGAAGACATGCAAAAGATTGACTACAAGCTGGCCAACTGCTGCAACCCTATCCCCGGCGATGATGTATTTGGCTTTGTTACTGTTAACGATGGCATCAAAATACACCGTACCAACTGCCCTAACGCTGCGAAGCTGATGGCTAACTATGGATACAGGATAGTGAAGGCCCGGTGGACGAACCAGCACGAGCTGGCGTTCCTAACTGGCCTAAGGATTACTGGTATTGACGATGTGGGCTTAATCAACAAGCTAACCACCGTTATCTCCAACGACTTTAAGGTTAACATCCGTTCCATTACCGTGGACAGTGACAATGGCATATTTGAGGGCCAGATCATGGTTTACGTCAATGATACAGAACACCTCGACAACCTCATCAAGAAGCTAAAACAGGTAAAGGGCATCACTTCCGTAACCCGCTTTGACTCGGCCCCAGTTGAGAAAGCGTCGTGAGTTGGTTAAGTGGTTGATTGAGTTAAGTGGTTGATTAGTTGAACTGTAAACCGAAGACCAACTTAATTAACCAATCAACTGCTTAACTCAATCAACTTAATCAACCATCCACCAACATATCAAACAAAAACACTACCTTTGAAAGGTTAATTATATTCTATGCCTCAGCAGGAAACCATTGCAATGGTTAAAAAAATTTTCGAGGCGTATCTCGAAAATAAGAACTTAAGAAAAACGCCTGAGCGTTTTGCAATACTCGAAGAAATTTATTCAAGAAATGATCACTTCGATGTGGAATCGCTGTATATCCACATGAAGAATAAAAAATACCGTGTAAGCCGTGCTACGGTATATAATACGCTCGAGCTTTTGGTATCATGTGACTTGGTTACCAAACACCAGTTTGGTAAAAACATGGCCCAGTTTGAGAAATCATACGGCTACAAGCAGCACGATCATATTATTTGTGTCGACTGCGGCAAAGTTGTTGAATTTTGCGATCCACGCATCCAGCAGATCCAAACCATGATGGGCGATCTGCTCAAATTCGACATAAAACACCACTCTTTAAATCTTTATGGAAATTGTGCGAAATTAAAAGCAGGTTTCTGTGACAGAAAAATTTAACTTTGCCACCTTTGATTAGTTCATTCATCTTTTAACAATGGCTGTTGATGTTTTATTAGGCCTCCAATGGGGCGACGAGGGTAAAGGCAAAATTGTTGACGTTCTTAGTTCAGGCTACGATCTCATTGCACGTTTCCAGGGCGGCCCAAATGCCGGCCACACTCTTGAGTTTGATGGTAAAAAGTTTGTATTAAACACTATTCCATCCGGCATTTTTTTCGAAAACACACTTAACCTCATCGGTAATGGTGTTGTAATTGACCCGATTACCTTAAAAAAGGAACTCGATAAACTAAAAGATGCAGGGCATGACCTGCTTGCTAAAAAGAATCTGGTTATTGCCAAAAAAGCACACCTCATTTTGCCTACTCACCAATTACTGGATGCGGCAAATGAAAAGAAAATGGGCGAAGGCAAGATCGGTTCTACACTTAAGGGCATCGGTCCAACCTACATGGACAAAACCGGCCGTAATGGCCTGCGCATAGGCGACATTACCCTACCAGATTTTAAAGAGCGTTATGAACGACTGATCGAGAAGCATAAATCTATGCTGCAATCGCTATATGGCGAGGTGGTTGATTTTTCGGACCGGGAACAGGCTTTCTTTGATGCACTGGACGTGCTTAAACAATTCCCGTTAGTTGATTCAGAGCACCTGGTTAACCAATATCTTAAAGAAGGCAAAAAAGTACTTGCAGAAGGTGCACAGGGTGCTATGCTCGATATAGATTTTGGTTCTTATCCTTTTGTAACTTCATCTAACACTACTGCTGCCGGCGCTTGTACCGGTTTAGGTATTGCTCCTCGTGAGATAGGCGAAGTGATAGGTATCTTTAAAGCTTATTGCACACGCGTTGGCGGTGGCCCCTTCCCTACCGAGCTGGAAGACGAAACCGGCGAAGAACTGCGCAAGATCGGTCATGAATTTGGTGCAACTACAGGCCGTCCGCGCCGTACCGGCTGGATTGATTTGCCTGCTTTGAAATATGCCATTATGCTTAACGGCGTAACCCAACTGGTAATGACTAAAGCCGATGTTTTAAGCGGTTTTGAGAAGATATACGTTTGTACCCACTACAACTATCAGGGCGAAATTATTGATTATATGCCTTATGATATTTGCTCGGTAAAACCAGAGCCCGTATATCAGGAGATAGATGGTTGGCATGAGGACTTGACTGGCATTACAGAAGCCGATCGGATTCCAGCCAAACTAAAATCATACATCGATTACCTGGAGCAACAGGTAGGTGTACCGGTAAAATACCTTTCAGTTGGCCCCGACCGGAAACAAACTTTGGTATTACAATAAGCATTTATTTTTTGATACACAAAAGGCTGGTGAAAACCGGCCTTTTGCTTTTTATTATTTTTGCTTCATGATCTTCAAGGCGGCAGATTTGCAACTATTTAAACAACAAGCGCTCCATTGGGCGGCTTCGTTTGATGTTGCATGCTACCTTGATTCCAACCAGTTCAATAACGATTACAAGAAATTTGAATGCCTTGTTGCGGCCGGCGCAAAGCATCAGCTGTATGTGCCCGACTACGCCGCATTTGAGCAGCTCGAGCATTTCGTAAATGACCATCCCCGGTGGCTGTTCGGCTTTCTCACTTATGACCTTAAAAATGAAATTGAACTGTTAGGATCGTCTAATCATGACGGCCTTAATTTCCCTCAGCTTTATTTTTTCGAACCTGAACATCTTATCCTGATTCGGGGTGATGAGATAGAAATATTATCCGCAGCTCCTGAAAAGGTATTTGAGGCAGTATATCAGCAAGAAGACATGACACCTGCGGTGCCTCCGCAAGTCAAACTTAGATCACGATTTACGAGATCCGAATATATTGACACCGTTAAGGCAGTTAAGGACCATATCAACCGCGGCGACATCTATGTAACCAACTTTTGCCAGGAATTTTATGCTGAAGACGCCTTTATCGATCCCTTAAGTACGTTTATCAAGCTTAACGCGGTATCGCCAAACCCCTTTGCGGCCTTCTTCAAGCTACATTCAAAGTACATCCTCTGCGCCTCTCCAGAACGCTTTCTGGCTACAAGAGGAAAACAGCTTATTTCACAACCTATAAAAGGCACCGCCCGGAGAGACGACGATCCCGGGACGGACGAAGCGATAAAGCAGGATTTGAAGAACAACCCCAAAGAGCTGCAGGAGAATGTGATGATTGTGGACCTGGTTAGAAACGATTTGACCAGATCAGCAAGGCAAGGCACCGTTAAGGCCGAAAAGCTGTTTGAGATTCAAAGCTATACACAGGTGCATCAAATGGTATCAACAGTAACCTGTGAGCTTGATGCGAAAATAAGCACGGTAGAGGCCATTAAAAACACCTTCCCGATGGGCAGCATGACCGGAGCGCCCAAAGTAAGCTCAATGGAGCTAATGGAACACTATGAACGGACTAAACGTGGGGTTTATTCAGGAGCAATAGGCTATTTTAGCCCCAGCCGGGATTTTGATTTTAACGTTGTGATACGGAGCATCCTTTACAATGCGAAAAACAACTACTTGTCGTTCCAGGTGGGCAGCGCCATTACCTACCATGCCGATCCGGAGAAAGAATATGAGGAATGCCTGCTCAAGGCCAAAGCTATCCTTGAAGCACTTGGCCAGGCCGAATTTTACCCGCAATCCTAACTACAATATCAGAACCATTGGCAAAAAACGCTGAATAAGGTTCTTTGTCTAAAAATGGTTTAAATACCGGCCCATACAGTTCGGCAACATCGGCATCAAAAACATAGCTTTTAACCTCCCCTACGCGCCATGGCAAATGCTCAACCGCATATTCCAGCGTTTTGTTATCGTTGATGCGATTGTATCCCCAGTAATGTTCAAAAATAAACTCCTCCGCACTACCCGGCTGCATTTCAATTAAATTGTTGCTTACTGTTGCGCCCAATCTATTCCAGCGTCCTTTGAGTTTCCATTCGTACAAAAAGTCGGTATGATTATCGGCTACTGGATTGATGGAATGCCGCATGGGTAAGGCGCGGTAATGCTCTTTATAAAGATTATTAGCGATGAGTACAATGGCTGGCTTGGGCACTATTTCACTTACAAAGACCGCTCCCCGCTTCCATTCTTTACCATCAAAGTACTTTACGTAGAAACGAAGATTTACCTCTTCAAAGTTAACGTGGAAAGGCCACTTTATGCCCATTACACTGGTATCCAGAAACATAAAGCCCACCATACTTACCAGCGCTTTGCCGTGCCATAAATCAAGTTCGGTAGCAGCAGGTAAATAGGGTTTCAGTATTTCGGGATCTACCTCATAATTAAGCATTACAAGGTTTTTCCATTGGGCTTTTAAAAACGTGCTTGTAGCCATGGTGGTAAAGGTTGAGGTTTAGCAATCTTATTGCTGCCGTCTGTAATATTTCATTGCCTCAGGAATGCGCTTCTGAATATCGGCAATGCGGGTTTCATCAGTAGGGTGAGTGCTCAAAAATTCCGGACCGTTACCGCCGTTGCCTGCCGCAGCCATACGCTGCCAGAACCCAAGGGCGGCGTGCGGATCATAACCAGCCAGCGCCATAAAGGTTAAGCCTAACCGGTCGGCCTCAGACTCCTGGTCGCGCGAATATTTTAACAACACCAGGTTACCGCCTACGCCGTATAGGGAATTAATTACACCTAACGTAGCTGAATTGGAGTTATTAGCAGCTACACCAACCGCTGTCCCTACTCCCTGGGCTACTAATTGCTGTGAGATACGTTCAGCCGAGTGGTGTGCAATGGCGTGACCTATTTCGTGCCCCAGTACAGTCGCCAGTCCGGCATCATCCTGGGTATAGGGTAAAATGCCCGAATAAACAGCCACTTTACCACCTGGCATGCACCAGGCATTAACCTCTTTACTGTCAATTAAACTAAACTGCCAGTCGAAATTATATTTGTTACCATAGCCGTTCTCGCTCAAATACCGCTGAATGGCAGTAGCGAGCTTAATGCCTACTCTCCTCACTCTTTCAGCATCGGAAGTTCCGGTGATTACCCTTGTTTTGGGATCGGTGAGCAGTTGTCTATAGCTTTGAGCGGCCGATGTATTAATTTCTGCATCGCTTACTACATTGAGTTGTTTACGACCAGTTAACGGTACAGTTGAACAGGCTGCTACAGTTGATGCAACGACAGCTATTAAAAATAATGATTTAAACTTTTTCATATCCTCACTTTAGGCCGTTTTACGCTTAAAAAGGTTAACCTTCGATTCTTTCCCTTTAAGCAGGCGCTCAATATTTTTCTGGTGTGTTACCAGTATGAGCACACAAATACACATGCCGTAAATAATTACAGACTTGATATATACAGGGAAAACAAAAGTCACGCCAATTGTATAGGTAAAACCTGCTATGATGGAACTTAAAGATACATAACGTGTTATGAGCAGCACTAATATAAAAACGATAACGCATAACAACGCGGCCTGCAAATGGATAGCCAGTACCATTCCGCACAATGTAGCTATCCCCTTACCGCCACGAAATCCGGCAAATATTGGAAACAAGTGACCCATTACTGCTGCGATGCCAAGCGCAAGTTGATAATTGGTGAAGGCAATAGAGTGAGACGGGCCGGTGGTTGAAACCCCTATTACATACGCAAGATTGGTCGCCGTCCAGCCCTTCAAAATATCGATAAGCATAACCGGGATACCTGCTTTTTTACCCAAAACCCGGAAAGTATTAGTGGCCCCAGCGTTACCGCTGCCATATTCGCGTATGTCAATACCATAAAATGCCTGGCCTATCCAAACTGCAGTTGGGATAGATCCAAACAAATAAGCCAGTATAAGTGCTGAAATGGAGTAAATAGAAATCATCTCACCACAATATTACTAAAATGCATTTTCTAATATCAATTTGCAGCTCATTTAACTGCTTTTAAGCTCAAATCCAGACTCTTTACCGAATGCGTAAGCGCCCCAACAGATATATAATCTACACCCGTTGCGGCATAGTCGGCAATATTATCCAGCGTTATACCGCCAGATGCTTCGGTCATATATCTGCCATCGATAATATTTACAGCTTCTTTTAATTGAGCGGGCCTAAAATTATCGAGTAATATCCTGTTAACCCCTCCGGTTTTTAAAACGTCTTCCAGTTCGGCCAGGTTCCTTACTTCAATCTCAATTTGCAGCTTTTTGTTTTGATCCTTTAGATATTGCAGCGTATTATTAATAGCGTTACTAATACCGCCAGAATAATCAACATGGTTATCTTTAATAAGGATCATATCATACAGGCCAAACCGGTGATTATAGCCTCCGCCAATCCGCACGGCCCATTTCTCAAGGTAGCGCATACCCGGCGTAGTTTTACGGGTATCAAGCACTTTGGCGTTGGTACCTTTAAGCAGATCCATAATATGATGGGTACGCGTAGCAATGCCCGACATGCGTTGCATGGTGTTAAGCACCAGTCGCTCAGCTTTCAATATACTCTGCGCATCGCCCGAAACTTCAAATGCAATATCGCCGGGTTTAACGGTTGCACCGTCTTTCAAAAAGATCTGGAGCTTCAACTGCGGATCAACGGTCGCAAAAATGGTTTCCGCCAGTTCAACGCCTGCCAATATGCCGGCATCTTTAACAAGTAAACGGGCTTTACCCTGCGTACCAGCCGGAATGGTGGCCAGCGAGGTATGGTCACCGTCGCCCAGGTCTTCTGCCAGGGCATTATCTATAAAAGGTTGTATAATTTCTTTATCCAAAACTTCTGTTTTTACGGGTTCAAAAGTAAAAACAATTAAGAATTATTTAGTTTTTTCGGATTCTATACGTAACTCACTGACTTTGAACGCTCCCTCCGCCTTTTTAAATGAAATTGCCACCCGGTACGCTCCCCCGCTGGTATTCACAATGTATACCCCGAAGCGAAAATTACCGCTCGACTCAATGCGGTGAAGCACTTTTAGCTGTTCAGGACGGTTACGTTTAAAAAAATCCGTTACTACTTTTTCTGCCTCAGCCCTTGGATAGGCATCCACACTATCATTAATATGGACCTCCACGGTGGCGGCAAATTCTGAAGCCAACTGATGGATCTCGTTACGCCTGATCAGTTCTGCTGCTTTGTCAATAGGACTTTCCTGTAGCTGCGGCGCAAATAAATTGAGGAACAATATAACGACGTAGGTAAAGTGCATAGAGGTTGAGAAGTAAAATATCGGCTTAATATAACTTTATTTGAGCTGCGTTACAAATTATAATGTAATGTTAACACTGAGCCTGTTATATTTGCGGTGTGGAAACCAAGAAAAAAGTTGCTTTAATTATACTGGACGGCTGGGGCTTTGGCCGTCATGACAAGTCGGACGCTATCTTCAATGCAGATACTCCTTTTTTTGACGAAATGCTAAAACGTTACCCCAATTCCAAGCTCGAAGCCTCTGGCACAGCCGTAGGTCTTCCGGCCGGACAAATGGGTAACTCAGAAGTTGGGCACATGAATTTAGGCGCCGGCCGGGTAGTTTACCAGGAGCTGGGCCGCATTCATAAAGCTGTTGAGGACGGCGAGCTGCCAAAGAATGCTGTGATTAAAGAAGCTTTTGAATATGCAAAGCAAAACAACCGTAAGGTTCACTTCATAGGTCTTGTTTCTGATGGCGGCGTACACTCTCATATTAAACATGTAAAGGGTTTAGTAGATGCAGCCGGCGAATATGGCCTGAATAACGTTTATATCCACGCTTTCCTTGATGGCCGCGATACTGATCCAAACTCTGGTGTTGGCTACATCACGGACCTGGAAGATTATATCAGCAAAACCAATGTAAAGCTGGCCTCTGCCATTGGTCGTTACTATGCCATGGACCGCGACAACCGTTGGGAGCGCGTAAAACTGGCTTATGACCTGTTAGTGAACGGCGAAGGCAAGCATACCAAAAATATTATTGAAGCTATTAAAGAATCTTATGCCGAAGGCGTAACCGACGAGTTTGTAAAACCGGTGGTTAAGGTTGATGCTGAAGATAAACCAATAGCAGTAATTGAAGAAGGCGACGTAGTATTGTGCTTCAACTTCCGTACAGACAGGGGACGTGAGATCACCATTGCGTTAACGCAAAAATCCTTCCCTGAGCAAAACCTGCATCCGCTCAGTCTGCGCTATATTACCATGACGCCGTACGACGAAACATTTAAGAACGTTCAGGTGGTGTTCCGCAAGGAGGACCTGACCAAAACTTTGGGTGAGGTATTGCAGGATGCCAACAAAACGCAGATTCGTATTGCCGAAACTGAGAAATATCCGCACGTTACCTTCTTTTTCTCCGGCGGACGCGAGAAAGAGTTTGAAAACGAAAAACGCTTATTGATCCCATCGCCTAAAGTAGCTACGTATGATCTTCAGCCAGAAATGAGCGCCGAAGGCATCCGCGATGCGATCCTTCCTGAATTAGAAATTGAGTGGGCCGATTTTATCTGCCTCAACTTTGCCAATACCGACATGGTGGGCCATACCGGCGTTTACGAAGCCGTAGTTAAGGCTGCCGAAACCGTTGACGCCTGCACCAAAGCCGTTGTTGAAACCGGCCTTAAACATGGCTATTCATTCATCATCATTGCCGACCACGGTAATGCCGATTTTATGATCAACGTAGACGGCTCGCCTAATACCGCACATACCACCAATCTGGTACCTTGTATCATTATTGATAAAGATGTAACCGCTGTAAAAGATGGTAAGTTAGGCGATATTGCACCTACAGTGCTTAACTTGTTAGGCGTTGCCATACCAAAGGAAATGACCGGGAATGTACTGGTATAAACCAAACACAATTTTATCTGGGCTTTCGCTGTTGCTGATCTCGGGCTTGTTTAGCTGCAAGCCTGACATCCAAACCGGCGGAAGCCTTTATTTTGATCTTAAAGGTTATTTTGCGCATGACTGCAGCAAGCTTGCCCTGCAAAATCCCACAGTAACCAAAACTGCAGGTTACAACGCTAATAGCCAAACCAGAAAGTTAAAAATCAAAAACTGGGAAAAAGAACTCGAATTATTTTCGGGATCAGATATTAACAAACCGGCCTGGCGGCAAAGCTACACCATTAAGGCAGACAGCAGCCAGATAACGTATAAGGCCGTCGCCCCTAACGTTAAAACACAACTCATCCTCATTAAAAAGCAGGCCGAAAAGGTAAAGTATATCTACATACTCAATCATGAGAAAAATATACTTTATGAAAACACCGAGAAGCTCACTTATGTACCAGATTCACTATACCGGATAGACAAGGTGCAAAAAGTGAAGTTTTTGGGGACTAATCACTACCTCATTAAAGGATTGATTAATCAATGATGGCCCTGGGCAGTGGCCAGTTTTTCTTTCGATAGTTCGAGCAGCGATTCGAGGTCGGCACGGCTTGGGTCCTCATTCAAAGCCTTTTCCAGATCCGCTATAGACGCCTTTAAGGCGCTTATTCCCCTGCCCTTGTCATAAGCTTTGGTATTAGCTTGCAGCTTAAAAGTTCCATAGTCGCGATATGCAATGCCACGGTTCTGGTATATCTTGAAGTCACTCGGCTTTATAAGCAGCGCTTTGGTGAAATCCGATATGGCTCCCAACAGACACTTCTCCTTTTCTACTGAAGTTAGCTGAATATCCTTGGCCATGTAAGATTTTGCCCTTGCGCGGTAGTAATAGGCAGAGGCATCAGCCGGTTTAACCGCAATTACGCGCGAGTAAGCAGCTATTGATTTTTTATAGTTTTCGCTGTGATAATAAGAATACCCCAGCATCCATTGTGCATCAGAATTAGTGGAATCTGCAAGGCAAGCCCTTTCCAGGTGACGTATAGCTGCCCTGAAGTCTCCAGCCCATAGAGCCTGCTGCCCCAGCTTCAAATACGCATTTTGTGCGGTTGCAGAACCTGCCGAAGTAATGATGAATAACGATAATAAGACCGGTAACCTCATTAAGCGATATAAGCAAATTTATATTACAATAACTAACAAACTAACAAATTATTATGTAGTAGGCTCAATATCTTTCGCAAAAATCCAGCCACATTTGCGTGACTTTTTTGCAGTATCAGTTTACGAGCCTATGTAAATGCAATAACGCAATTTTTGAACAAAACATTACACAAACTGTTAAATTTCAATTATTTATTATAAGGCCCCTAAATAATGATGTGTAAAATCAGTATCTTGGCACATCTCTTGAACCTTACTATTCTTATGCTGCAACATTAAGTTATTGCCGCGCAACTATGGCTTGTAATATTGCAAGCTGACATTTTGACGTTATTCACAAACTAGAAAGGGCATTTGATGAGCTTTGATCCATTCGATTTTAAAAGTGCATTACCAATAATAAATGAAGATTCCGAATTCTTTCCTTTAATGTCTACCGAAGACGAAGAGGAAATGAATAATGAGCAAGTTCCGCAAACGCTATCCATATTACCGCTTCGCAACACCGTTTTATTTCCTGGCGTAGTTATTCCAATTACTGTAGGCAGAGACAAATCAATAAAACTTGTGCGTGATGCTAACAAAGGCGACCGCATTATTGGGGTAGTTTCGCAACAGGATGTGAGTATAGAAGACCCCACTTTTAGCCAACTCAACAGCGTAGGCACAACAGCATTGATCATTAAAATGCTGCAAATGCCTGATGGCAATACCACTGTAATTTTGCAAGGCAAGAAACGCTTTACACTTATAGAAGAAATCCAGAGCGAGCCTTATATTAAAGCTACAGTAGAGCCTTTTGAAGAAATAAAGCCCGACCAGGATAAGGAATTCAAGGCGATGGTTGCCTCCATTAAGGATATGGCAATGAACATTATCCAGCTTTCGCCAAATATCCCTTCAGAAGCCAGCATTGCTATTAAGAACATTGAGAGCATCTCGTTCCTGATCAATTTCATCTGCTCCAACATGAATGCGGAAATGGTTGTAAAGCAGCGTTTGTTGGAAACCGGAAACTTACGGGAACGTGCTAAACTGGTATTGGAGCATTTGACTACGGAGTTGCAGATGCTGGAACTTAAAAACCAGATCCAATCCAAAGTGCGCACAGATCTGGATAAGCAGCAACGGGATTATTTTTTAAATCAGCAACTAAAAACTATACAGGAAGAGTTAGGCGGCAACACGCCCGACCTGGAAATAGAAAACCTTCGCCAGCGGGCATCTAAAAAGAAATGGATACAAGAGGTTAAGGACCATTTTACCAAGGAGCTTGATAAGCTGGTGAGGATGAACCCTGCTGCTGCCGACTATTCAGTACAGATCAATTACCTGGAGCTGTTGCTGGATCTCCCATGGAACGAGTTCACCAAGGATAACTTTGATCTGAAGCGGGCACAAAAGATCTTAGACAAGGACCATTTTGGTCTCGAAAAAGTTAAACAGCGTATTATTGAATACCTGGCTGTGCTTAAGCTGAAGCACAACATGAAAGCTCCTATATTGTGTTTGGTGGGTCCTCCGGGGGTTGGTAAAACCTCACTGGGTAAATCTATTGCCAAAGCATTAGGCAGACGCTATGTGCGTATGGCCTTAGGTGGTATACGTGACGAAGCAGAAATACGCGGACATCGTAAAACCTATATCGGCGCTATGCCGGGTCGTATTATCCAGTCCATCAAAAAAGCCGGAGCTGCTAATCCCGTATTTATTCTTGATGAAATTGATAAAGTTGGCAACGATTTTAGAGGCGATCCGTCTTCTGCCCTGCTCGAAGTACTGGACCCTGAGCAAAACAGCTCCTTCTATGATCACTATGTAGAAATGGACTTTGATCTTTCAAACGTCATGTTCATTGCAACAGCCAATTCGCTAAGCACCATCCAACCAGCTTTGCTGGACAGAATGGAAATCATCGAGGTGAATGGTTATACCATCGAAGAGAAAATAGAAATTGCAAAACAGCACCTATTACCTAAACAGCGCGAGGCCCATGGCGTTAAAACCAAGGACGTGATCATCAAAAATGATGTGCTTGAAAAGGTGATAGAAGGCTATACCCGCGAGTCGGGCGTACGTACGCTGGATAAGCAGATCGGTTCAATTGTTCGTGGCGTAGCTAAGAACATTGCAATGAAGGAGCCTTATAACCCTACGGTAAGCAAGCCTGAGGTTGAAAAGATTCTGGGCGCTCCTATATTTGATAAAGACTTATACGAAGGCAATCACTTTGCCGGCGTCGTAACAGGCCTGGCCTGGACACAAGTAGGCGGCGATATTTTGTTTATCGAAGCAAGCCTGAGCCCTGGCAAAGGTCGACTTACCCTTACCGGTAACCTGGGCGACGTGATGAAAGAATCGGCAACTATTGCATTGGCTTACCTGCGTGCGCATGCCAGTCGCTTTAATATCGATCCAAGGTTGTTTGACCAGTGGGATGTGCATATCCACGTTCCGGCAGGCGCAACGCCTAAGGATGGCCCTTCTGCAGGTATAACCATGCTTACCGCGCTTACCTCAGCATTTACCCAGCATAAAGTAAAGCCTTACCTGGCCATGACTGGTGAAATTACGCTGCGTGGTCGGGTATTGCCTGTAGGTGGTATCAAGGAAAAGATTCTTGCTGCTAAGCGCGCTAATATTAAAGAGGTGATCCTGTCAAAATCCAACCAAAAGGATATTCTCGAAATAAAGGAGGATTACATTAAGGACATGCAGTTTCATTATGTTACAGAAATGCGGGAGGTAATTGGTCTTGCCCTACTCAACGAGATGGTTGACGATCCTATAGATCTTACCATAAAGGAATCGAAAGAGGAACTGTCGCACGTTTAAAACAATTAAAAAGACAAAATTTTCTATCATAAAGCCGGATGTTTCCGGCTTTTGCTATTTTTAATGCCTTGATCTCTGTTTAATGAATCTCAAACACCTGTTCACAGCGCTTCTTTTAGGCACTTCGGCAGTAGCCTTTGCACAATCACCTAAAAGCGAAGTCGGTTTTCAGACCGATAATGACTCCTATCTGGCAAACGGCTCAGACCGTTACTATACCAACGGCCTGTTTCTTTTTTACAGGAAGGCATTAGCGGTGAACCACAGAGAAAACTCGCAACTTGCCAACAAGGTGTTAGGATTTGAGGTTGGTCAAAAAATGTTCAACCCGCAATCTGGCTCTGTTCCTGATCCTATTTACATCGACAGGCCGTTTGCTGGTTATTTATATGTCGGCGCTAATCTTAATTTGCTCTATCAGAACGAAAGCAATTTAAAACTGGGTGCACAAATAGGTGTAACAGGTCCAATGGCGGGCGGTCAGCAAGCTCAGGAATTCATCCATAATACATTTGGGTTTTATCCGGCACAAGGCTGGATGTACCAGATCAGGAATGATTATGAACTTAACCTTTCTGCCGAATATAATAAACTGCTGCTAAGAGCCCAGTCTATTGACCTGTCCTTTAGCAGTTATGCCAATCTGGGTAACGGATTCACAGGTGCAGGCTTAGGCCCTGTAGTTCGCGCAGGACGCTTTAACCAGCTTTTTAATTCCGCATTAACCCAAAGTTCGGTAAGCGCAGGCAACATGGACAAACTCAATAAACGGGAGTTCTTCGCCTATTATAAACCCATGATTAATTACATTGTCTACGATGCTACCGTACAGGGAAGTCTCTTTAAAGATTATTCCAACACTAACCAGATTACCTCCACCCCAGAACGATTCATGCTCAGCAACCAGGTTGGTTTAGATTACAGCAGCAAACATTTCACCATTGATGCTTCTGTAATTTTCCATACTAAGGACGTAAAAACAATGCTCAGAGCACACCAATGGGGATCGCTGACGATGCTCTACAGGTTTTGAGGGAGGTTAAAGTAAGTTAAAGAGGTTAAAGTGAGTTAAAAGCTCAGTTCCGACGTTTAACAAAATAGCTCCGGGTTTAAAACCCGGGGCTATTTTTATTATCAAACAAGTCATTGAGAAAAATCTATAACCCGGGTTTTGCCCCGGGGATGTTGGTTAAAGGTGTTTAAATTGCTTTAACACATTTTTAACCTCTTTAACTCACTCTAACTTCTTTAACACTTTTAACCTGCTTTAACCATCAATACCCATTTGTTCCGAAACTACCAGCGTTATTGATCTGATTCAGGAACGTGTATGGAATTGGACGATTATAATTTATGGCGGGATTGAAATTCATAAAAGCTGTCTGATTGTAGGCAGCTAACCTGGTTTCAAATGCTTTTTCACGTTTCAGCAATGCCCAACGGTTAAATTCTCCGCACAGTTCGCGGGCATATTCATCAAACACATCGTTCATGGTAGCAGAGGTCAGTTGCATTCCGGTACCTACGTTGAAGTCTGCTGGGTTACGGCATGCACGTTGGCGCAATACATTTAAATATTGAGCGGCTGCTGTACCGCCGGCCCCGGTATGCAAAGAAGCTTCGGCCGCAATCAGGTACACTTCTGCCATACGCATAATCATGATGTTTCCCAACTTTTGCTGAAAGTTACCACCTACCCATCCGCCGTCGAAATTATGGTTAAACTTCATCATGGCGGGGAAAAGGTTGGCCAGGCTGGAAGGGGTGAAACCATTGTTTGAGGTAACCGCTTTGTAGGTGCTGCCACTTGGGTCTGACGGATCAAAGAGGTCATCAATATTTATTGTAACGTATCTGCGCAGTTTTTTATCTGCCGCAGTAAGCGGTGTCTTGCTCAGGTAAGCAAAAAACCGGTCTTCAGTTGGATCAAGCGGATAAGGGTGCACATTGGCGTTAGGTACAGTTTGTAAAACTGAAATATCGCCGGTATGAATGCCAAATGGCCATATTTTCGGGATGTATTGCCAGGTAGCATTTTGCGAAGCATTACGTGCATCTACATCTACGTAAGGATAGATCTTTTGGCCTATATGCGAAGCATCAATACCGTATTTGGTACACATGGCTGCTGTTAACGTAACGGTGGCAGATGAATAGCTCACGTTTGCAGGAGTAGGAACGCTGGTGCCTAAATCTGTGATAGCCTGAACTCCTGAGTAGTTAGTAAATGCGGTGACAAATGTATTTTCCCAGCGCTTATCATAAGTTGCGTTGAAGCAGTTGATAAGATATTTTGTGGGTGCGATGAATTGTTGGTTCAGTCGGCCATAATAAGCGTTAGAAGTATTGGCGTTTACACCTTTTCTTAAAAGATCAGACGTACCAAAGGCATCATCTAACTTTGGATAAAAGTGCAGGTAAAAATTAGGTTTTGAGTTACCTGTAAAAACATCGTACGCTGGATTATAAGGATCAAGCCCATAAGCGGTAAACAGCGCCTCGGCATTGTTTCTGTTGTTGGCAGCAGCAAATACCTGAGCAAAATCGCTGTATAGGGCAGCATTGTACGCACCTTTGTTGTTGATAAGATCGTCTGCCACCTCTTTGGCACGTTGCCAGTAAGATTTACCATTTTCAGATAACCCCTCCCCTGCGCCCTGTGCATATACGCGTGCAAGCAGGCCAAGCGCCGCTTTTTTAGTTACGCGGGCGCCATTGTTGTCATACGGTGTCACCGGCAGGTCTTGCGCAGCTGCTGTTAAGTCGGAAACAATTTGAGCGTAAATTTGAGGAACTGTGCTGCGTGTAGGGCTTAAGCTTTTCACCGGATCATCTGTTATGATTAACGGAACCGCTCCAAATTGTGTCACTAACACCGAGTAGTAGTATGCTCTCAAACACTTCGCCTCTGCCACAAGAACTTTAATATCAGCAGCATTACCATCTTTTAACTGGGTAGACAACTGAATCGTTTTATTACAATCGTTAACAGATCCCCAGGCAAAATCCCACACATTTTTCACAATCCCGGAGCTGGTGGTGAACCCTTCATAAGCCATCAAATCCTTATATTGATTGTGGTTATTGTAGGGGAACGTCCATAGATCGGTTCCCACTTCAGAAGCAAGGCCATACTGCAAACCAATCAACGAGCCCCAAAGACCGGTGTAGCAATTAGATTGGTAGGCTTTCCAACCGTTAAAGTTTCTCAATACATTGTCTTCTGATAATGCGGTGGGATTGTATTCATCCAGTTTCTTACATGATGGCGTGAAGAATGTGATCAGCAAGCATAATCCGCAGCTGTACAGCGCCCGCTTTATATTTCGATTTTTCATGTTTATATCTTTATTGATTTAACTATAGAAATTAGTCGTAATGCTATTCAAGCTTATTCAGCAAGCATCGTCTTATTCCGTTATGTTATCTTTTAGCTGATTATTAAAGTGTCACAGTTAAGCCCAATACAACTTGCTTAGTTAATGGATATGCGAGTGAGCCGTTCATTTCTGGATCATAATCCTTTAACAGGTGACTTTTGGCAATGATCAATGGATTGGTAACCGTTCCATAGATGCGCAACCGCTGTATAGCAATCTTTCTCGCTAAACTTAAGGGCAAGGTGTAACCCAGGGTGATGTTTTTAACCTTAAAGAATGAACCGTCTACATAGTTAAGACCAGAGAAGCCAATCATGGTAGAACTGGTAGCCTGGTAGTTCATTACCGGGAAATCATTCGAAGGATTGGTTGGCGTCCAGTAGTTAAACGACACCGGAATGGTGCGTGAAGGGCTGGCGTTAGTTGCAAAGCCATTAGGCTGATACCAACCCATCATGTTGTAACTAATAGTTTGCCCCCATCTGAAATAACTGTAAACCGTTAAATCAAAGCTCTTGTATTTAAACTGATTTTGGAAGCCAAGCGACCAATCAGGGTTGTTGTGGCCAACGGTTTGATAGTCCTTAGCGCTGTAATTATAAATTGAATTGGCAGCAGTAAGCGCAGGGTTATACTTCTGCGCCTGGGTCAGGTTGGCATAGTAGTAAGTAGTTGAACCGTCAGCTGCCTGTTTGGTGTACACGCCAGGTGCAACGCGGGTCATTCCGGGAACATCCACTTTCAAATCGCCGGGACGTTTACCAAACGCTGCCGCATCAGCTTCCTCACCTATCTGCCAAACACCGTCAAGCTTGTAATTAAAGAAAGAATTTACCGGCTGGCCGATGCTAAGGGTATATGGGGTATTGGGATTAGTAATATTATTGGCTAAGCCGTCAACTATTTTAAGAATTCTATCCCTGTCTATTGAGAAGGCTATGTTCGAACTCCATTCAAAGTCTTTGGCGACGATATTGCGCGTGTTCAGTGCAACCTCAAAACCTTTGTTATTGGTTTTCGCCACATTGATATTGGTCAGATACTGCACGCCCGGTTTGTATGTACCGTAAATGCTTGGCTCAGAAACCGCGTAAATTACCCCGTTGGTAGTGGTATTGTAATAGTCTAACGAAAGATCGATCCGGCCGCCAAACAATGAAGCATCTAAACCAATATTGGTATTACGAGATTTTTCCCAACCTAGATTGGGATTGGTAATATATTGCGAATTGCGGTAAATAGGCACTGTTGTGCCGCCCAATGACTCGTTAGTGCTCTCCACAGTAGAAACCGAGCTATAAGGAGGAATACTGTGATTACCTGCAATACCCCAACTTGCGCGGAGTTTCAGATTGTCCAACCATTGTCTTGAAAAAGCCATAAACTTCTCTTCTGAGATTCTCCAACCGGCTGACACCGCCGGGAAATTATCCCACCGATGGGTATAATACAGCATGGAAGCGCCGTCACGACGAAAGGAAGCCTGGAAGAGGTACTTGCCAGCATAGGCATAGTTAACACGGCCCACCAAGCCAAAAAGCTTGTCCATAGTATAAGATGAAAGGGCGGTACTGTTTATATCACCCGTAAAATTGTACCATTTGAAGTTATTGGTTAGGATGTTACTTTCGTTCATTTGGGTTTTGGTGGTCTGATCGTAGTAATAGGACGTAACACCAGTGAAAGTAAATTCATGTTTTTGGGCCAATTTTAAATTATAGGTCAAAACGTTTTCCCACTGAAGGCCAATGTAGCGATCTTGCTCAATACTTGCTTTGGCAATGTTGGCATTATTATAAACGTATGCCACTGAGCCTATACCGTTAAATTGGTAAGTGTTTAAATAGTCGAGGTGTGCACCGGCACGTGATAAAATAGTTAACCCTTTTACAGGTCTGATTTCAATATAAGGATTAAAAAACACCTTAGTAAAGTTGTCAACGTTAGCATAAACGCCGGGCTGATAATTGAGTAGCAGGTTATACACGTTGTTACCCAGGTCGGTGTTTATTGTACCATCAGCGTTATATGGCCTAACCAGTGGATCTGTGGTCAAGGCATTTTCCAGTTTATCCTGTGCTTTATTTCTGATTACATAGGAGCCTTGAAAATTGGCGCCGATCGAGATCCAGTCTTTTACCTTATGGTCCACGCGCATAGTGGTTGAGTAATTTTTGTAGTCATCCCCCCTGTATTGGCCATTCTCGTCCTGAAGGTTGAAAGACACATATGCTTTGGTGTTGTTATTACCCCCCGAAACGGCAAGACTATAGTTTTGCGTAGCGGCATCTTTTCGCAGAAATTCATCTGCCCAGTTAACAAATTGTCCCTGTTGAAGTAAGGCATACCTTTGGGCGCCAAAAATTGTCTGATCATCCGCAGGTGATTGCCAAAGCGCGCCGGTGGTCGTCCACTTGCTGTTGACGGCATCCCATACGTAGGAGTAAGCATCCCGTTTGGTTTTCAGGTAATCATTCCCGGTACGCATTTTTGGCGTGATCGAAAAGCCATTATAACCATAATAGCTATTCAAATCGATATTCATTTTACCTGCTTTTCCGCTTTTGGTAGTGATGATAATAACGCCATTGGCACCCTGCGAACCATACACAGCAGTTGCGGAAGCGTCCTTCAATACTTCAATGGATTCGATATCATTGGCATTCAGGGTGGAATAATCGCCGGGTAAACCGTTGATAATATACAGCGGATTGCCATCGGCCGAAAACGAACGGACACCACGAAGCTGGACGTTAACACCCGCTCCGGCCTGCCCCGATGTGCGGCTAATATCAAGGCCAGGAACTCTGCCCTGAAGTGATTCTATCGGGTCCGGACCTGGTCTCGCTTTAATGTCAGCGGCTTTGACTGTCACGATAGATCCGGTAAGGTCACGCTTCCGTTGTGTACCATAACCTACCACTACCACCTCATTCAGACTCGTATTCGTCGATTGGAGCGTAATGTTTAGTATTGTACCCGCATTACCTACCGTTACCTGTGCATCGCGGAATCCTACACTTTTAATGATCAAGACATCGCCTTTTTGGGCATTAATAGTGAATGATCCATTTTGGTCTGTAGCCACTGCCCGTTGAGTGCCCTTCACCTGAACGGTTGCTCCAGGTACGGTCTCGCCCTTGTCATCGCGCACAGTTCCCTTAACGGGAAAAACGGCAACTGTAACTTGTGGGGTTTCGACCGAAACTCCTGCTGCGGATGAAGGCACGGCTCCGGCCATTAAAAAAATGGGAAGCAGTGGTGTGACTAATAAGGTTTTTGTTAAACTACGCTTACCTGGCAGTGGTAAACGCTTAAGGCGCACAAAACCGCCTCTACTGCGTGTAAAAGTTGAACTCATATGGGTTTATAGATTGGTTTCGAAAAAAAGGGGTATTCGAGTTGAATATCTGACGTTTTTAGAGGCAATTATTACTTTTTTTTATCCCCTTTTTCTACGATATTATCATTGAACATCGTACCAATAAGATTCAACGGCGCAATTTGAATTATTTAAAAAGAAAAATATCATCTCAATGCTACCAAAGTTTTTCCTAAAGGGAAACAATACCGTTAAGTACTACCCTCTTTTCGGCAACTCTAGAACAATAGACTTATTATTACAAACTTTAATTTTAGTGGATACTGATAAACTTGCCAAGTGCTGCATCAAGGCGCTTTATCTTCAGAACAAGCAAAGACGTGGTCAGTCTCTAATGAGTTATTATTTTAACTACTCTAACCCCCTTAACTCTTTTAACCACTTTAAATTCTTTTAACCGCTATAACTTAATCTAACTCACTTTAACCAAAGGTCACCATTCAAAATTCCGTCTACGGCTTTCCTTTCGTTGGCTGTTTAGCTTCTTCTGATCGAGCCGGGCGGCTTTGGCAGCTTTGCTTACTTTAGTGGCCTTACGCACTTTAGGCTTTTGGAGCGCTTTAGTCAGTAAATTATGGAGCTTTTCGATCGCTTTCTCTTTATTAAGATACTGGCTACGTTCTTCGTCACTAACCACCTGCACGTAGCCGTCTTTATTAAAGCGTTGTCGAAGCTTTTCTTTCAATAACTGCTTTTGCTCGTCGTCAAATAAAGCCGATGCATCTATGTCAAATAAAAGCTCAACCTTTGTGGATACCTTATTGACATTTTGCCCGCCTTTGCCGCCGCTCCTGGAAGCTTTATAAGTAGTTTCTTTTTGCAGTTCTGATCTGGAAAAGCTCATCTTCAAAAGTAGTTATTTACGCCGGTTCAGAAAGCAGACGGTAATTTGTATCTTAGTAGCGGGATGAATAAGAACATTGTAATAGCCATTGACGGTTATTCGTCGTGCGGAAAAAGCACTTTAGCCAAAGCTTTAGCCAAAAAACTCCACTTTATTTATATAGACAGTGGCGCTATGTACCGCGCTGTTACCCTTTATTTTTTGCGTAACAACATCGACCTCAACAACCATGATGCGCTTATAGAAGCGTTACAAAATATTCATCTTAACTTTCATTCAAGAGACTATCAAACTCATATAACGCTTAACGAGGAGGAAGTATCAGACGAGATACGCCTGATGCCGGTTTCTGAAAATGTAAGCTCTGTGGCAGCCATTAAAGAAGTACGACACGAAATGGTAAAGCAACAGCAGCGTATGGGCCGGTCGAAAAACATTGTAATGGATGGCCGCGATATAGGTACCACAGTTTTCCCGCAGGCATCTATTAAGTTCTTTATGACTGCCGACCCCAACGTGAGAGCGGAACGCCGCTATAAAGAGCTATTACCACAAAACCCGGAAATAACACTGGAAGAGGTTTTTGAAAACCTGGCGCATCGTGATTACCTGGATACCACCCGAAAGGAAAGTCCGCTAATACGCGCCCATGATGCCGTTATTCTGGACAATACCGATCTTACTCCCGAACAGCAACTGCAATTTGCATTAGACAAAATCCAGCCGCTGCTTAAAGCGATGGATCACTAACTGATTCTTCAAATTTCTCTGCATTTACACCAAAGCGATTCAGAAAGTCGACGCCTTCATCACTGGGGAGACCTTTGTACTCGGCATAGGATTTTTTGTAGAAAACATGTTTTATACCCGCAGAAAATATCAAACGCGCACAGGGCAGGCAAGGTGACAAGGTAGTGTACATGGTGGCTCCTTCTAACTTCGCCCCGTTTTTTACAGCGTAAAGAATTGCATTTTCCTCTGCGTGGAGCGCCAATGAACAACTCCCCCTCGCATCGCGCGGGCATCCTTCGTGGGGCCACTCCTCGTCGCAATTATGTGTACCTGCAGGCGGACCATTATATCCGATAGAAATAATCCTTGTATCCTTCACCAGCACCGCGCCAACATGCGCCTTTACACAGTGCGAACGCTTAGCCAGATCAGCGGCAAGGTTCATGAAAATATCATCAAAACTGGGTTTCATGTTTTAGTTCAATGGCTCATTGGTTCAATAATTCATTTGTTCAATAGATGATTGATTTAATGATTCTACAGTACTGGCCAATGCTTCTGCGAAAATAGGATAAAAATGACTTATAAAATCAAAAGTTCATTTATTCAAGGTATAATGAATTCAGCGCAAATGAACTCTTGAACCATGAACAATGAAAATATAAAATGGCTTATAAAACCAAAAGTTCATTTATTCAAGGGTGAGAAATTCAAAACCAATGAACAAATGAACTTTTGAACCAGTGAACTAAATAAAAATTAATGTCCTCCGGCCGCTTCTACGTGGTCGAGGTCTATGCCTTGTTTACGCAGCTCTGCTCCTGCTTTCCATGCAAAGAATGCGAGGTAGGCAAAGCCCAGCACAGGCACAACGTACGACAAGTGGATACCAGACGTGTCAGCCAGAATACCCTGCACTGGCGGAATGATAGAACCACCAAGGATCATCATGATCAGGAACGCAGAGCCTTGGCTGGTATATTTTCCTAAACCGGTTACGGCTAAAGCAAAGATAGATGGCCACATAATAGAGCAGCATAAACCGCCGCTAATGAAAGCAAGCAGGCCTACCATACCAGTAGTCATCAAACCCATTATCATTGCCGCCATTCCGAGGATACCAAAAATAGCCAGCGTACGAACCGGCTTTTGCTTACCTGCAAGGAAACCAACGATCAGGATCACTATACAGATCCCGTATACATACAGGTTGCTCACGTCCGCGCCATTCAATTTGTTGGCAACCAGCACTACGCCGAATGCAAAAAATGGAACGACAAAGGTTAATATGTTCTTAGTGGTTTTTGAAAGATTAAATATCGCAATGGCTCCGGTCCAACGGCCAATCATTAAACTTCCCCAATAAAGAGAAATATAAGGGGCAATTTGCGCATCATTAAATGAACCGAACTCAGGCGTTTTGAGCAGGGCACCCATGTTACTCTGGATAGTTACCTCAGTACCTACATAGGTAAAGATAGCGAGCATACCTAATATCAACTGCGGATAATGCATGGCTCCCCAACCCGATTCGCTACGTTTTGCGGCAGATATAGATCCTAATAAGCTAACCAGGATAATAAATAACGCTCCGTAAACAAAATAAGCGTTAGATACACCTGTTGCCTTACTTAACGGATTAGCAACAAGAATTAATAAAAATGCTATGAAAATGATAAAAAGCGGAAGATTAGCCTTTTTGCTTGATTCAATCTCTTCATCCGTAGTTACAGTAGGCAATTTTGACACCCAGAAGAAAATGGCTACCAATACAAACAAAGCTGCCAGGCCGTAATATAGCGTATTAACCTTAGTGATAGGCACGTCTGCAGCACCGCTTGCCGTACCTCCAAATAATACAAAGCTCACAATAAGCGGTCCCAGTAAGCTACCGAGGTTATTCACACCGCCGGCAAGATTTAAACGGTTTGCGCCAGTCTCCGGCGTTCCTAATGCCACGGCAAACGGATTGGCAGCTGTTTGCTGTAGAGAAAAGCCGATAGCAATTACGAAGAACATGCCGAGTATAAAACCAAATGATCCGGAATTGATGGCAGGAACCATGCCCAAAGCGCCTACGGCCGAAATAATTAGGCCCAGCACAATGCCGTTTTTATAGCCGAGCTTGTTCAGAATATCAACACGGCTGGCCTGTGAAGCGAAATAAAGTATAAGCGAACCTATAAAATAACCGCCATAAAAGGTAAAATCGATCAGTTGCGATTCAAATTGAGTAAGGTGAAAATGTGATTTACAAAACGGTATGAATATACCGTTGGAGGCTGCTAAAAAGCCCCAAAAAAAGAAAACCGTGACCAGCGTGGCAAGTGCTGAACCATAGCTTTTAGTTTTTGCTTGTTCCATAAAATACTTTGAAATTTCTGTGTTGGTGTTTTGTGGACACTAACATAATGTATTTTCCTGGATAATTAATATTGATTGAAAATAAAATAAACCTTAACATTATCTTTCGTTGTTTATTTTATAAAAGTTGCATATTCGCATCTGTAGATATAAACTGGACTTAAGCCGTATTAATGATAGAAGCTATACTTTCGGGCATTGGGATTGGGTTAGTGCTCACGTTTCTTACGGGCCCGGTATTTTTCGCATTGATCAAAACGAGTATCGAGCGAGGATTCCACGCAGGCATTGCCTTGGCGCTTGGCGTAGTGAGCAGCGATATCGTGTTCGTGGGAACCATTCTGTTTGGTTCGCAACTTATCGATGTTACACCCCATACCAAGCAGATGGTCGGTGTTTTGGGAACCGTTATACTCTTTATGATCGGCATATACTACATTTTCAAAAAGTCTGAGATCGATTACAGAGAAAAGGGAGTTTCGGGCTTGAAACATGCCGGCTACTTTTTAAAGGGCTTCCTGATGTGTATTTTCAATCCAGCACTCCTCTTTCACTGGATCACCGTTATCGGAACGGCCAGTACGTTATACCACGAAGGCATTCCTAACCGTCAGCTTAAAATAGGTATCATGTTCCTTACCGTACTTATTGTCCAGTTTGGAATGGATACCACCAAAGCATTTTACGCTAATAAACTACGGGCCAAAATTTCAGTAAAGCTCGTACACCGCTTAAACCAGGTGGCAGGTATTGCACTGATTATCGCCTCACTGGTACTCCTCGACCGCCTGGTGACACATCTTGTATTTCCGCCGATTAGTGGATGAAGGAAATGAGTGAATTTTGAGTGAGTGAATGAATAAAGGCAAAATGCGAAATGCGGAAGTCTTGGTAAGGTCGAAGGAGAAGTGCCATTTAACTGCTCATTATACATCATTACTTATTGCACATCAAATTCTGGTAATTCCTTAATTCGATAAATTCGAGTTAAGACAATAACACAAAAGCGACGAATCTTTTCGTCGCTTTTGTGTTATATTATATTCCGAAATTCTAAAATCCTGATCTGGATTACATATATGCTCTTTGGTTCTTTCCTTCCATCCAGTTAACAAAGGCGCGGTTAACAACTTTGTTCCCTCCCGGAGTTGGATAATCGCCTGAAAAATACCAGTCGCCAAGATGCTGCGGACAAGCTGTATGGAGGTTATCCAATGTTTGGTAGATTACTTCCACTTCGGCATTAAGGTCCTTCGGCGTAATGATCTCTGCAATACGTTTGGATATCTGCTCGTCTGTAAACGGCGCATAAATAGCTTTTACATGGTTCTTCACCTGTTCCTTCGGCAGATCGAAATCTTCCTTACACTTTTGATATACATCGATAAGAATATCTTCCTTGCCGCTTTCTTTCAGCAGGCTAACAGCCGCTTCAAAGGCCACAAACTCACCCATGCGCGACATGTCAATGCCGTAACAATCCGGATAACGTATCTGCGGAGCTGAAGACACAATAATGATCTTCTTTGGCCCTAAACGGTCCACAATCTTTAATATACTCTGTTTTAACGTAGTGCCTCTCACAATAGAATCGTCAAGCAACACAACGGCATCGGCATCCCGCTGAACTACGCCATAGGTGGTATCATAAACGTGCGCCACCATGTCGCCGCGATCAGCGTCCTGCGTAATAAAAGTTCTCAGCTTAACGTCCTTGATAGCTAGTTTTTCAACCCTCGGCGCAAGGCTCAACACTTCATTCAGCTCCTCATCGCTGATCTTATCTTCCCTGTTCAACAACCTATCACGCTGGTATTGACGGATGTACTTATTTACGCCATCAACCATTCCATAAAAAGCAACCTCGGCCGTATTAGGGATATAGGAGAAAACTGTATTCTTAATATCGTAGTTAACGGCCTTCAATATCTGCGGACAAAGCAACCTACCTAACTGTTTACGCTCCCGGTAAATATCAGCATCACTTCCTCTTGAGAAATAAATACGTTCAAAAGAACATGATTTCTTTTCCTTAGGCTCACTAAACTGCTCTTCAGAGATTTGTCCGTCCTTTTTTACTACCAGCGCATGTCCTGGTTGTATCTCCTTAATTTCTTCAATCGGAATATTGAATGCCGTTTGCATGGCCGGGCGCTCGGAAGTAGCCACCACTATTTCATCATTGTAATAGTAGTAAGCCGGCCTGATAGCTGCCGGATCGCGCATTACAAAGGCATCGCCGTGACCAAATATACCTGCGATGGTATAACCACCGTCCCAGTTTTTGGCTGATTTCTTTAAGATCTTGGTTACATCGAGACTATCAGCAATCATGCGGCTTATCTCAATGTTATCGTCATTACCTTCGCGTTTAAACTGGTCAAACAATCCCTGAACTTCTGTGTCCAAAAAGTGTCCTATCTTTTCCAATACCGTTACCGTGTCGGCTTTTTCCTTTGGATGCTGGCCAAGTTCATACAGCTGCTCTAAAAGCTCGTCAACATTCGTCATGTTAAAGTTACCGGCAATAACCAGGTTACGGGTCATCCAGTTGTTTTGACGAAGGAAGGGGTGACAGCTTTCAATGCTGTTTTTACCATGAGTACCGTAGCGCAGGTGGCCAAGTAGTACCTCGCCGGTAAAGCTCATGTTATCTTTCAACCATTCGGCATCCTGCATTTTTTCCGGATGCTCTTTTTCCACCTCGGCAAACTTCTTTTGGATATACTCAAAAATATCGGCCACCGCATTTGACGCCATTGACCGGTGTCTGCTAATGTACCGTTTACCGGGCTCAACATTTAGCTTAATGGTAGCCACGCCAGCGCCATCCTGGCCTCTGTTGTGTTGTTTCTCCATGAGCAAATACAGCTTATTAAGGCCGTACAGTGCTGTTCCATATTTTTCCTGGTAATAAGTAAGGGGCTTTAACAAGCGGATAAAAGCTACTCCGCACTCGTGTTTGATCTGATCACTCATGATTGGAAATGAGACTGCAAAGGTACTATTTTATACGAGAAAGCAAGTCTCCAGTTTGTCATAACGTAACATTAAAGTAATCCCCATGTAAGCAAAAAAACCCGGTCGTTAAGAACCGGGTTTTGGAGCATTAATGAGTATTTATGTGTATTTAGGGGGCAAGTTAAAATTACAGCTTTTCGTCGTGCTGGCTAATGTCAAGCCCTACTGCCTCGTCCTCTGTGGTCACACGTAATGGCGTGATCATGTCAGTAATTTTAAGTAACAGTAACGATCCGAAGAACGCAAAGATAGAAACCAGCACCAATGCTTCGAGCTGAACCAAAAATAAGTGAGTTTCCCCAAAAAACAAACCATTTCCTGTAGTATTTCCTGTCGGATTTACATTTTTATTCGCAAACACTCCGGTAAGCAGCATACCTACCATACCACCAACACCGTGACATGGGAAAACATCCAGTGTATCGTCGATTGAAGTACGGGTGCGCCATTCAACAACGAGGTTACTTACCACGGCAGAAATAATACCTATTGCAAGCGAATGCGGCAGGGTTACAAAGCCGGCAGCAGGTGTAATAGCAACCAGACCAACCACCGCACCGATACAAGTACCCATGGCTGATGGCTTACGGCCACGTAAAATATCAAAGAATATCCATGTTAAACCGGCCGCTGCTGACGCAGTTGAGCTGGTAGCCAGTGCCGTTGCAGCCAGGTGATTTGCACCGAAAGCGGAACCCGCATTAAATCCGAACCAGCCGAACCATAACAGACCGGTACCAATAATTACATAAGTAATGCGTGCAGGGGCATGATTAGGCTCACTCCTTTTTTTCAGATAGAGGGCTGATGCTAAAGCGGCCCATCCTGCAGACATGTGTACCACCGTTCCACCGGCAAAATCAAGTACGCCCATACGTGCCAGCAAACCGTCAGGATGCCAGGTACAGTGCGCAAGCGGGGAATAAATGAATATGGAAAATAAAGCAAGAAATACCAGGTATGAATTAAAACGGATACGCTCGGCAAAAGCACCGGTAATAAGCGCAGGCGTTATAATAGCAAATTTAAGCTGATAGAATGCAAAAAGCAGTAGTGGAATAGTAGGCGCCAGTTTCCAGGTAGCATCGCCCAACATACCTTTCATCATGAAATAAGTTGAGGGATTACCGATGATACCATGTATGCTATCGCCGAAGGCGAGGCTAAAACCAAACACTACCCAAATCACGGTCATAATCACCATACTGATCACACTTTGGAGCATAGTAGAGATAACGTTCTTTTTGTTAACCATACCGCCATAGAAGAAAGCAAGTCCGGGCGTCATGATAAGTACCAGTGCGGTTGACATCAGCATCCAGGCGATATCACCTGTATCAAAATGTGTTTTGCCTGTTCGGGTTACATCAATAGAGGGGTGAACGAATGATAGTATTAAAACTACCACCATCAATAAGAAGGGGAAATACCGTTTCATATAAATTTAAGATCCGACTTTAAAACGGAGCCTAAATTAAGAAACTATTAACAAAATATGATAAAACTTGTAAAAAATATATGAAAAGTGCGTTTTTTATTGCTCCTAAATGAATTTAGACAGCATTTGTGGAAAAATTCCGAGCAAAATCACGACTAAAGCCACCAAAATAACGAACAATAGAACATAAAATGGCGATTGATTTCGCTCCAACGTCCGTTCACTCTTCTTAATAAAAAGATAAAGTGGAATTTTTATGTAATAAAACAGGGAAACTACAGTGGTAACAGCGCCGGTTATAAGCAAATAAAGCAGCAACTGCTCATGATTTTGCTGATATGAACTGTAAACAGCAGAAAAAACCAGCAATTTTCCGTTAAAACCGCCAGAAATTGGTAAACCAGTGAGCGAAATAAGAATAATAACAAAGCATACTGCTGCAACCGGATACTTTAAACCCAGTCCGCTATAGTCCTTCAAGTCTTTTGCTTCTGAAACATTGGCAAAGAAAGTGGTAAGCGTTAATGCGCCAATGTTAGCAATAGCGTATACAAAGAGATAAAAGATTAAACTGCTTTCTGCCTGCTGAGAATAAGCTGCTACGGCCATCAGTCCAAAGCCGGTATGGCCGATGCTGGAATAAGCCAGTATGCGTTTAATATTGGTTTGCCAAACTGCTGCAAAGTTTCCGGCAATCATGGTAATGATACCCATAACAGCCAACGTCTCTTTAATATTAAGCGACTGCCAGTTTGGAAGTCCGGCAATTGGCTTTATAAAGTTGAGCAGCAGGGCAAAAGCTGCAATTTTAGGTAACGTTGATAACCATGCGGTAATAGGCGTAGCTGCGCCCTCATATACATCGGGTACCCAAAAGTGCATAGGTACAAAAGAGAGTTTGAAACCAATGCCCGCAAATACCAGTATCAGCGCTATAGAAACAGCCAGTGAGTTAGTATGCACGAGTCCTTGCAGTAGCATACCGTTGTATAACTCGGGAGTATATAATTTGAGCGAACCGGTGAACACGTATATTAAGGAAATGCCATACAGCATTACAGCCGAAGCTACCGCACCAAACAGCACATATTTGAGTCCCCCCTCGGCACTGAAGGCATTCTCGGTATGATAGGCAGCGAGCAAATAAGAAGCAATGGAAACCATTTCTATCGCCAGGAAAATAGCCAGCAGGTTAACGGCCATAACCATGAGATGCAAGCCCAGTACTGCGACAATAACGATGAGATAGAGATCAGAAAGGCCCTTTTTATGTTTACTTAGCTGAACATCCCACGGAAAGTACAGCAGCAAAATAAACGAGAGTATATCAATGCCTGCTTTAAAAATAACACCGCTATATTGAAAGACGAGCATATCCCCGAACAAAAACGGGTTATACGCGGACTTAAAAAAATGTATTTGCTGGATGTCATTAACGAAAATAAAAAGCAAACCGGCACAAGCCAAAATACGACAGATCCAGGCAGAGTCTTTGCCGAACATCAGATCCGTCAGCAAAACCACAATGAAAAGAATGGTAAGGTATACCTCAGGCACAAAATATACGAGGCTACCTAATGCCTGGTTGATTTGCCCCGGAAGATATTGAAGCAGTTCATTCATTGCCTAACGTATAAAGTGCCTGGTAAAATCAACAAAAGCTAAAACCGAATCATTAATATGGGTTAACACCAGCGATGGAGCCAACCCCATTACTAAGGCAATAGCAGCGAGTGGAAACAAGGTCATCTTTTCGCGAACGTTCAAATCTGTTAATGCCGACGCCCATACATCACCCCCCTTCAGCATTTCTTTTCCAAAAAACATGCGCTGCAGGGTCCACAAGAAGTAGGCTGCGCCCAAGAGTATACCAAATGCAGCAACAACTGCCATCCAATGCGGCAACAGTCCATTAAAGTTATCAGACTTGAATGCTCCCGCCAATGAGAAGGCCTCTGCAATAAAAGCGGAGAATCCCGGCAATCCCAGGGATGCAAAAAATGCGATCATCACAAACACGGTGTACTTCGGCATCAGCGTTCCAAGTCCGCGGAAATTATAGATATCGCGGTTATGTACTCTATTATAGATCACCCCTACCAGGAAGAAGAGCATACTCGATAAAAAGCCATGGCTCACCATCTGCATAATAGCCCCGCTTATACCTTCAGGTGTTAAAGAAGCCAGTCCGAGCAGTACGAAACCCATGTGCGATACAGAAGAGTAGGCGATAAGCCGCTTCAAATCCCGTTGCGCAAGGGCATTAAGCGCACCGTAGATAATAGAGGTTACGCCAAGCAAGCCCAGCCAATATGCTCCGCTGACCGCAATATCCGGAAAGATACCTGCGCAGATACGAATAATACCATACCCTCCTATTTTGAGGAGTACGCCGGCAAGAATAATAGAAACAGGCGTAGGGGCTTCCACGTGCGCATCGGGCAGCCAGGTATGCAAAGGCACTACAGGCACTTTGATAGCAAAGGCAACAAACAGCACTACAAACCCTACCGCACGGGCCGGAAAGCCTAATATGGTTTGATGCCCCATGATGGAGAATATCGAACCCTGATCATAATTGGCAGGGTTCATCATTTGCACAATATTAAAGGTATGGTTACCGGTTGCAGGATCCTTTACCGAGAGATACAAGCCAACCATAACCAGCAGCATAAATACCGAACCGAACAACGTGTAAAGGAAAAACTTGATAGCTGCGTATTCCCTTCGCACACCGCCCCACATACCGATGAGGAAATAAAGCGGCAACAGCATCAGCTCATAGAACAGGTAAAACAGAAAGAAATCAAGCGCAGAGAACACGCCGAATACCGCCATATCCAATATCAGGAACAAGGCGAAAAATCCTTTCACATTACTCGTGATCTCCCATGATGCCAGCGCTGCAATACACATTACCACCGCGCTCATCAGCAACAGCGGTATAGAAACGCCGTCTACGCCTACAAAATAATCTACCTGCATGTGGCCCGTACTGCCCAGGTCTAGATTTATCCAGGGCGTTTTTTGCACAAACTGGTATTGGCTCTCGTTGCTTACTCCGGCAAAGGCGCTCCCTGTTTTAAAATGTGTATATAGCCATACGCTTAATCCTAACTGGATAAGCGTGGCCAGCAATGTCAGAAATTTAAAGCTGCCTCTCCATGCCGATGGCAGTACCAATATCAGTACGGCAAAAAACACAGGTATGAAGATCAGCAGTGTTAATATATTCATCAGGTTCAGATCAATGTTTTAATAATAAACCAGGCAATAATTACGGCCAGCATACTAAAAAGATAATACTGGATTTTACCGTTCTGAAAACTGCGCGCAAAATTACCAATATAGGCGACTATTGCAGCAGCTAAATGCAATATGCCATCAATAATATATTTATCTATCCAAGCCGTAAGCTTTGCCAGCACGAGGATGATCTGCTTAAAGAAGTTGATTAATCCGTCTATTACGTTGCTGTCAACCCAATACAAAAAGTGGCCTAACTTAAGCACGGCCTTTACAAACGTCTGTTGATAGAATTTATCAATATACCACTGGTTATAAGAGAACTTAAACAAGGCGCTGGTAGTAGATAACTTTAAATTACGTTCCTGCACGTACATGGCGTAGGCAAGATAGATAACAAACAAGCTCAGAATGTTGAGCCCCGCCGGAATGATGGTATGATAAACATTGGTGCGTTCCATAAAGTAGGCCGGTAAAAACCCTTTAAAGAGCCACGAGTCTTCATAAAGCAGCGGACTGTATGAAAACACCGGGAACAAACAGCATAAGCTCAAAAAGATAAGCGGAACGCGATAGGTCCATTTACCATCACTGAAATGAGTATGAATCTGCGGATATTGTTCAAATAATCTCAGATCGCCAAAGAAAACCTTAAAAATGAGCCGCGCCACATAAAATGCCGTAAGCCAGCTGGACAGCATCATCATGCAGGGAACAATCTTATACCAGCCGCTCCGCGTATCGGACCATTCAAAGGCCTGGATCAGGATGCCATCTTTGGATAAGTAACCTGAAGTTAAGGGCAAACCAACCAAAGCAATACCTCCAATAAGGCATGCAATAAAGGTGAGCGGAAGTTCTTTCCTTAACCCGCCCATCAGCAGGATGTCCTGCGGGTCAAAGTCGAGCTTGTTTTTGTCGCGCAGGTGCTGCATCTCGTGGATCACTATCCCGGCGCATAAAAAGAGCAGACATTTAAAAAACGCATGTGTGGCGAGATGGAACAAAGCCGATGAATAAGCATTGATACCCATCGCCATGATCATGAAGCCCAACTGCGAAATGGTGGAGTAAGCTAAGATGCGCTTCAGGTCGTTCTGGGTGAGGGCGATGGTGGCCGCCATAAACGCAGTGAAACAACCGATAAAGGCAAGCACATCAAGCTCGGTACTGTTAAACATCGGGAAAACCCGACCTAGCAGGAACACACCTGCAGCCACCATGGTAGCGGCATGAATAAGGGCCGAAACAGAGGTTGGTCCTTCCATCGCGTCAGGCAGCCACGTATGCAGCGGGAATTGGGCCGACTTAGCAGCAACTGCCATAAAGATACCCGCGCAGGCGATATATTGCCACATTTGCGGCATGCCTTGTTTATCGAAGATCCATTGTCCGTTGCTAATAATACTTTGCGATACCAATCCGTTTTGCCCAAAGAGCTGAACAATATCAAACGTATGGTATTGCGCAAAAAGAACAAGGATGGCCACCAATAGCCCGACGTCGCCAATGCGGTTCATGATGAAGGCCTTTTTATTAGCCATTACTGCTTTATCACGCGTGAACCAGAAACCAATTAGCAAGTAGGACGAAAAGCCCACCAGTTCCCAAAAGCCATACAGCAGCACCATGCTATCCACAATAACCAGTGATAACATACTGAAGCAAAAGAAACTCAAGTAGGTAAAATAGCGGCCATACCCGTCGTCGCCCTTCATGTAGGCGGTAGAGTATATGTGCACAGGCAGTGCAATCAGCGTGACCAGCAGCAGCATAAGCGCCGACAGATTATTTAAGATTACACCTGCATAAATAGTGGAGCTGCCGATAGTAAACCAGACACGATGGGCTTGTATAGGCGTGTTTTGCCATACGTCTTTAAATACCAATATAGCAGTAACTGCACTCGCAGCAATAAACACTGTTGAAACCCATCCGGCCATTTTACCGGCCTTGCCTTTGATCAAAAAGTTAATTACAAAAGCAACCAAGGGCAACGCGGCTGTCGCCAGCGCAAAGTACACAGTCTGAAGTTCGTGATATGTTAAAGTTTTATTCAACCTTTTGCCCCTGTTTCAATTCATTAATCCTGCAGCCGGTTTATCTGGCCAGGATCAATGGTTTTATACCTTCTGTAAACATTTAAAATAATAGCCAGTGCCACGGCTGTTGTTGCCGCAGCCAGCACAATGGCAAAAATGGCAAACATCTGCCCGCCGTTAGCCATCTTATCAAACCTGCTGAATGCAACCAGGTTTAAGATGCCGGCGTTAAGCATCAGCTCAATACCTATCAATATCTGTATGGCATTGCGCTTGGTTAATACCACGTATAACCCAATGCAAAACAATGCAGCACTGATAAACATAAAATGCGAAAGCGGGATCATGCCTGCTCCTCCTTTCGCGAAATATGGGCAGCACCAATCAACGCCATCATCAGCAATACTGATATAACTTCAAATGGCAACAAATAGGCACTCATCAAATTTATGCCGATGTTACCCAAATTATTACTTTCGGGTCTGATAACATTATTACTCAGAACAGCCGCTTTGATCCAACCCAGGTGGTCAGGATCGGCTTTAATAATTACATTGGCCAATACCACAAAAGCCAGGGCCGAAAGAAAGAGCGCGGGCCAGTTACTGATCTTGAGCAAACCGTTCTCCTGCTCCTTATACTGACTTAAAACCCTCCTACCCGATAACATAAAAGCAAACAGAATAAGCACCAGGATGCCGCCTACATAGATTACGATCTGGGTGATGGCAACAAAATCGGCAAGTGAGAGTACGTAAAGTCCGGCAAGGGCAAAAAGGGTAACAAACAGCATAAATACTGATCGTACGAGATTTTTGCTCGCGGCAATGTAAAGCGCCGAAACCAGCGCAATAACCCCCATTACGTCAAACAATATTTGTTGCAGGTTCATTATTCATTCTTCTTTTGTGCAGCCGCCGCTTTTGCAGCCTGCTTTTCGGCCTGTTGTTTTTCCAGCAGCATCCTTTTTTCAGCAGCCTCTTCCGCCGTCATTTCGGAGAAGCTGTAAGTAAGCTGGGTAAGATCGAACACCGTACGATCATACTGATTGGTCATCGTGATACATTCTGTAGGGCATACAATAGTGCAAAGCCCGCAGTACATACACTTGGCCATATCAATATCAAACTTTGCGGCGTACAATCGTTTGGTACTACCATCAGATGTTTGCCCAATGGCCTCCGTAGCCTTGATGGATTCAATATCGATACAATCTACCGGGCATATTTTGGCGCAAAGATCGCAAACAATGCAATCGTCAATTTCTACGTCCAACTGATAGCGACCTACTTCCGGGATCGGTAACTGCTGTTTGGGATATTCAATAGTAGCCCTCCCCTCCTGTTCTTTGAAATAATTAGGAGATTTAATAGGCTCAGCGGTACGCCGGCCGGCAGCAAAAAAGTGCTTGATGGTAAGGCTCATGCCTTTCCAAGCCGTTCTCCAGCCGCCTACTGCCTGGGCAATTAAGTTCATTTTCTTTCCGTCCCTTTTCATCTCTACATCAACCACAAACGCCAAATACCCGAAATTAACATACAGATAAACGCCAGTGGCGTAAGTACCTTCCAGCAAAGGTTCATCAGTTGGTCAACCCGTAACCGCGGCAGCGTCCACCTGATCCACATCTGTACGCCAACCAATAGCAGCGTCTTTAGCACTACCCATACTATTCCCCATGCTACATTAGTTGTCCAATCGGCAAGTTTTGCCGCACCTATATTAGGTAGCGGTGTGTTCCAGGCTCCTAAAAACAGGATCACGCCGATCATAGATACCAGGAACATCATAGAATACTCTGCCAAAAAAACGAAGGCAAACCTCATACCCGTATACTCGGTATGGAAGCCCGAAACCAGTTCAGACTCCGCTTCCGGAATATCAAAAGGTGCACGGTTACTTTCGGCCAGTGATGCTATGAAATAGATGATAAAAGCGATGATCAGATGCGGCGCCCTGAAAATATTCCAGGAGAAAAAGCCGCCTACCGCGGAAACATTCCAAAACCCTAAAAACTTTGATGGCTCGTGAGATAATACGCCCTGCTGCTGCGCAATCTCCTGCAAATCCAGCGACTGAGCGATCATTACGGCTGAGATCAGGGCAAAACCTGCCGGAATCTCATAAGAAATGATTTGCGCTACAGAACGCATACCACCCAACAACGAGTATTTATTGTTTGATCCCCAACCGGCCATTAAAATACCCAGCACCTCGATAGAAAGAACCGCAAAAATATAGTAAAGGCCAAGATTGGTCTTTGACGGAACAAGCCCCGGAGCCCATGGCAAAGCAGCGAAGCCTAAGTACACCGCCACAAAAATGATCAAGGGTGCCATCACAAACATCAACTTGTCTGCTGCCGCCGGAACAATGAGTTCCTTCTGGATCATTTTAAGGATGTCGGCAAAAGTTTGGAGCAAGCCAAATTTACCTGTCTCTGTCGGGCCTAACCTGTCCTGAATAAAAGCTGATATTTTACGTTCAGCGTATACACCGAAAAGCGCAAACAAGGCTGCAAAAGCAAACAACCCCACTGCTATCAGAAAATATGTTATATAATAATTCAAGTATTAATCAGCAATTCAAGCTGCAAACTTACTTAATTATGTAATATTCCTGACAGCTTTTATTAATCCCAAATGGATTTTAACTGTAAAATGATCTTATCCTTAAAAAAGATGCGGGTGCTCTCTTCAAAAGAGCGGGTATAGTCTGAAACGTAGAACTGATGATTGCCCCTTGGAGCGGTATTAAGCAGTTGTTTTTTAGTCAATTCCTGCTTCAGAAAATCAGCAGTAATGGAGGCATTGTCAACCACATCAATGGTATTGTGGTAGTACTCAGAAATCTCATCGCGAATGAGGGGATAATGTGTACAGCCTAAGATCAGACTATCTATACCCTCCAGTTTTGGAGATGAAAGGTACGAGCTAATTACCGTGTTACTAATGCTGTTTTTAAAGAAGCCTTCCTCAATCATGGGCACCAGCAGCGGCGTGGCGAGCGACTGTACAGCAATTTGGGGCGCTCGGGCTGTTATTTCGCGGGCATAAATATCAGATTCAATGGTAGCCTTGGTTGCTATCACGCCGATATTTTTATACTTGCCAGCATCCACCATATAATCAATCACCGGGTCTATCACGCTATAAATTGGCAACTGATCGCCCATAAACTGTAAAATATCATGATAGGCTAATGACGACGCCGTGTTACAAGCAATCACAATAGCCTTACACCCCTGCTCTATCAGGAACTTGGTTATTTTAAGCGAATAATATTTAATTGCCTCGCTAGACTTATCTCCATAGGGTAAGTGCGCGGTATCGCCAAAATAAATCAATTGTTCATTGGGCAGTACCTTGGTTATAGCACTGGCCACGGTAAGGCCTCCAATACCGGAGTCAAATATACCTATGGGTTGTTCTGCTGACACGGGTGCAAAAATAAAAAAAGCGAAGGTACTATCCCTTCGCTCTTCTAAACGTTCTTTAAAATATTATTATTTTAAACCTAATTTAGCTTTAACTGCATCCATCAGGTTATCAGTTGGAGGAGATACGATCAAATCCACCTGAGCAGTATCTATAACGTAAGTGTAACCTTTTTCTTTAGCTACGGTGTTCACTGCACCTCTTGCTTTTTCGATCAAAGGTTTTGAAAGCTCGTTATATTTCTCCTGAACCTTTTGGCTTGCAGACTGCTGGTAATCCTGAATGCGTTTTTGCAGATCCTGTAATTCAGTTTCTGTTTGGGTACGCAATGCGTCTGTCATTGTTGCTCTTTTTGCTTCATATGCCTGAGCTTTGGTTTGAAACTCAGTCTGCATGCCTTGCAACACATCAATAAAGGTTTTTTGATAGTCCTGAGCTTGTTTTTGTATAGTTTTTGACTCCGGCATCTGATCTATCAACTGGTTAAAGTTAATATAACCAATCTTAGTTTGTGCTTTTGCAAAACTGCCCACCATCACCATACATGCGGCAACTAAAGCAACTTTAAATAGTTTTTTCATTTTTCTAGTCTGTTCTTTGTTTTATTATGCGATTTTATATAAAATTTTTCACTTGGCAAAAACGCCAGGCTTTAATCCGAGCTTAGTGATCACATCAGCGCTTTTATCGTATCGTGGGTTAGCATAAAGCATAATCACCTCACTGTTTTTATCAAAAACCATATCCAGGTTATCAGCCTCTGCCACGGCCTGTATGGCTTTGGCAACTCTGTCCTGGATGGGTTTGATCAGAAGGTTACTGCGTTGTGCCAGCTCACCGTCGGGACCAAATTTCTGACGCTGAAAATCCTTAGCCGCCTTCTCCTTCTCCACAATCTCCGCCTCGCGGCGCTTCCTCATATCGGCAGTCATTAATACCTGGTCAGCCTGGTAAGCTTTGTATAGACGATCGATTTCCTGGAAACGGCTGTCAACCTCTTTCTGAAATTGCTCAGACAGGGTAGAAAGCTGTTTCTGTGCTGCTGCATATTCCGGTACATGTTTTAAGATATAATCGGAATTAACATAAGCAAAGCGCTGTGCAAATGCACCAGCTACTGCTATGAACGTAAACACCAGGGTTAAAAGTACCTTCTTCATAAAAAATTTATTAATTAAAACCGCCGGTTAAGCTCTGAGAAATAGAGAAGTGGAAGTTTCCTTTGTTTGCATCTGGTATACCCGGAATACTGTCGAAACCGTAACCATAATCCAAACCCAATAAACCAAATATTGGCAGGAAGATACGAGCACCTACACCCACAGAACGTCTAACATTAAATGGATTGTAATCCTGGAAGCTGTTCCAAACGTTACCGCCTTCAGCAAAGGCCAATAAGAATATCGTAGCCGACTGGCTTGCAATAACAGGATGACGCAACTCAATGGTAAACTTGTTGTAGATTGGGCTACCCGGGTTATTATCAGCATTGTAATTGGTACCCACAGGGATGATGGTGAAGTTTTTATAACCTCTTAAACCAATGATGTCGCTACCCTGTAAATACTGGTAGGTTGCCATACCGTCGCCCCCGAGTTTGAAACGCTCAAACGGCGACTGGCCAACTTCTGAGTTATACTCGCCCATGAAGCCGAAACGTACCTGCTGCATTAACACCAGCTTGCCGGTGATCTTTTCAAACCACTGTGCATCAAACTTCCATTTATGGTACTCCACAAAACGATACCTGTCCTCAGGAGTGGCAATTTTATAGTTTGTATTGTTAAATAAAGAATATGGCGGAGTTGCCTGTACAGTGAACCTGATGTTTGAGCCCGAAGTAGGATAAATCGGTGCATCAAGCGAGTTACGTGTCAGCTCCTGGGTTAACTTAATGTTCCATGATGTACCGTTAGCAAACAAATATCCGGTAAAGTTATCCAGGTTATAGTGGTCAACGTTAACAGAGTAGTTTAACTGGAAAAAGTCATCAGGCCAATGTAAACGCTTACCTAGGGTTATACCCAAACCGTTAATACGAAGGTAGTTATAATAAGGGCTTGACTTTGGATAGAACTGCCCGGTTGAACTTAACTGCGTATAGGCTGATAAACCAAAGTAGATAGGCTTTTTACCACCGAACCATGGATCAGAGTAGGTGAACGAGAAGTTCTGGTAGTTTTTACCGTTAGCCTGTCCACGTAAGCTCAGTTTCTGGCCATCGCCTTTTGGAAGTGGTTTGTAAGCCTTAAGATTAAAGATGTTGCGCAGCGAGAAGTTATTGAAGGTTAAACCTAAGGTACCTACCAACTGGCCGCCACCAAAACCACCTGAAAGCTCAATCTGGTCGGAAGGTTTTTCAACTACGTTGTAAACGATGTCTACGGTACCATCGGCAGGGTTAATATTGGTTGGTTTTGGTTCTGTCTTCTGTTCGTCGAAGTTACCCAATTGTGAAATTTCACGTGTACTGCGGATAAGCAGGTCTTTGTTAAACTTCTGACCAGGCTTGGTACGTATCTCACGCATAACCACCTTATCGTTGGTTACATCATTACCCTTTAAAATTACACGGTTAATAGTGTATTGCGGACCTTCGTACACGCGAATGTCCAGATCCACGGTATCATTATAGATACGGGTTTGAACAGGATCGGCATTATAAGTAAGATAACCGTCGTTCAAATAAAGCGACGAAACGTCGTCACTGTTCGGTGTAGGGCCGCTCAGGCGTTTATTCAGCTCTTCTTCGCTAAACACATCCCCCTTCTGCACACGAAGGATCTTAGAAAGCACAGCGGAAGGATAACGGGCATTACCGGACCACTTAATTTTACCAAAGTAATATTTGGGGCCTTCGTAAATTTTGATCTTTACGTTTACGGTCTGGTCGTCATTCTTCCATACACTATCACTCAGCACTTCAGCATCGCGATAGCCTTTAGCCTGCATTTTCTCAACAAGCGTTTGCTTATCTTCTTCGTACTGATCCCGCTTAAACTTCTTTGAACCGAAGATATTATAAAATTTCCGCTCTTTGGTTTTGCCCAGGTATTTCTTCAACTGCGATTCCTTAAAGGCCTGGTTGCCCTCAAAGATCACCTTATTGATCTTTACTTTCTGGTGCTTATTTACCATTACATCCAGTATCACGCTATTAGCATCTCCCGGATCTTTGCGCTGTTTAATATCAACAGTGGTATTTAAGAAGCCTTTCTCATTAAAATGCTTCTTAATGATAGCCGTAGTTGTGGAGAGCAGATTCTCATTAACAATCTTGCCGGTCTTGTCATTCAGTTTTTTCTGAACATCTTCAACCTCACCTTTACGAATACCTAAAATATGCATTTTTGACAAACGCGGACGCTCCTGCACAGCAATCTCGAGGTAAACGGTATCTAAATTGATCTTGGTGATATTAAGCTTTACATCATCAAAAAGTCCCTGTTTCCACAGAGAGTTGATTACGTTTGAAGAGGCATCGCCTGGTAAAGTAATTTTATCGCCTTTGTTAAGCTTGGAAATGGTTATTAAAACGTCTTTGTCAAGATTAGTTGCTCCGGTAACGGTAACACCACCAACAATATAATCTTTCGGATTCAGATAACTTAAACTATCAGGCGAAACAGGTTTATTGAGGGCTGGCCTCGGTTGATTGGTAACCTGCGCCATAGCCGCAGCTGCACTTAGTATAGAAATAAGGAAAGCGAGAAGAAATTTATTCATTCGAATATTTTAGTGGGCTAAAAATAGTTTAATCAGTTGTTAAAATTTGTTAAAAGTAAAATTAGTTCACCTGTTCACTGGTCATTCCAAAGCGGCGTTCTCTTTTCTGGTAATCCAAAATTGCCTCATACAAATCTTCACGCCGGAAATCGGGCCACAATTTATTGGTAAAATACAGCTCGGCATAAGCTATCTGCCAGAGCAGATAGTTACTAATCCGGTATTCGCCGCTCGTTCTGATCAGCAGTTCCGGGTCGGGTATATCGGCGGTATAAAGGTTGTCGCTAAACGTTTGCTCGTTAATTTCATCAACAGTTAACTGGCCATTAAGCACTTGCTGCGCAATGTTTTTTACCGCGCTTACTATCTCGCGGCGTGAGCTGTAGCTCAAAGCCAAAATAAGCGTGAGCCCGGTATTATGCGAGGTTCTTTCAATAGCATGTTGCAACTCGCGGTTACACTTTTGCGGCAGCATATCCAGATCACCTATTGCTTGCAGGCGAACGTTGTTCTCCATCAGCTTATTGATCTCCTTATGTATAGTACTGATGAGCAATTCCATGATAGCCGTAACTTCAAACTTTGGACGGCTCCAGTTTTCGGCAGAAAATGTATATAAGGTAAGATACTTAACACCTATTTCTCCAGCTCCTTCAACCACATCGCGCACAGATACCACACCATTGTGATGACCAAATACCCTTAACTTACCTTTTCCTTTTGCCCATCTCCCGTTGCCATCCATAATTATAGCAATGTGCTGAGGTAACTTCAATAAATCAATCTGATCCTTATATCCCATGCTGCCTGTTTATTAAATGCCAAGACCGGCTATAAAAAAAGGTGAAGTATAGTTTAAACTGCCGACAGTAACTTTAAATGATATTTGATTAGAACTAACCACTTTAAATTAAACGGAAAATACTCTTACTTAAATTAAAAAAAGCCTGATTTTTCAGGCTACAAAGGTAAAACTTACTTTCAATTATTTTATTATAAAGTTGACGAAAGAAAAACAAAAGGCACTGTAGCAGAGCACAAACCCAAAGGCGCTTACTCAATAAACTAAAATGGCCCTGCTGTTAACAGGGCCCGGTTGTGATTTGAAGGTTTAGGATAAGAAAAAGCGAGAAAAGCAGTCTGAAAGTTATGTTACTGCTCTATCACTTTTCCTTGTAAAATCGTATAGTATGTAATGTTATTACTGAGGTGAAATCAATACGAATGCTGCTGCTTTAAAAGATCAATCTCTTTGGGGCCGATGTCTTCTATCGCATAACGATCAATCTTAGTAATGTTAAGCTCATCAATGGCATTGATCAAGTTGCCGTAAATACTATGATCGCTGGGTTTTAACAGTACGATCAGATCCTTGCCTGTTTTTGCTGCTATCTCTCTGCTCTTTTCAGTTAAAACCTTTCTTAAACCGTCTTTTGTATAAGATACCGCCACAGGTTTGGTTAAAGGCGATTCGGCCATACCCATAAAGTAAACGGCTTTGTTATCTGCACCGAGGCAAACAGTCATGGTTCGTGATTCCGGAATACCCGTTTCATTATGAAACTGATCGGGCATGGCAACAGGCTGAGCTCGTTTTTTTGCTAAGGTTGTGGTGAGCATAAAGAAGGTGATCAGCAGAAAAGCCAGATCAACCATGGCAGTAAGATCAACGCGTGGAGGAGCTGGTCTTCTTTTGAATCTGCCGCCAGCTTGTTCGGATGGGTTAAGTTCGGCCATAAAATAAAGTATTAGGTGAATAATTGTACCCCCTATAGGATAATAATATTCTAATAACGATGGCGTAAATACTTTATTACAAAATTTTATATAATATTTTTCCTATTCTTCAAAATAACATTTGGCAGTAACAAATGTAAACGAAATAGTAAAGTTAAGGAAGAGATAGGTATCATGGCTGCGTAAGTCGCCGCGTTGGGTGCCAGGCGCGCCAATATAGTTGCCCGTTTTTTCGCCTGAGCGGTCAGACAATGCGGCTCCCAGAGGTGAGAGCTTAGACTTGTCGGGATAGAGGCCTGCCACATCATCAAGATAATTGGTATTAGGATTACGGTAGCCTAAATCAGCAATAAAATTCCATTTTCCGGCAATGTTATATTTTAGGCCCACCCCGTACGGAATGGAAAAAGCTGCTTTGGAATATTGCTTGGCTTCCCCCTCGGTAGTCAAGGGGCGCAGGTCGTAAGTTGTACCCATGTAGCTTGCCTGCGGATTATAGCCGGTCATGGCAAAACCGAGATAAATAAAAGGTGTATATCTGTTTTGAGTAACACTCGGAATATACTTCATGAAGTTGAACTCACCAATGAGACTCAATTCATCAAGCCGGGTTGAAAAGCTAAGATTGCGGTCGCGAAATTGCTGGTTTGAGGAAGTACTGTCTGCTCCGCTGATCCGGCCATAGTTATAATTTATTTTGGCTGAGAGATACTGGTTAAAGTTGCGCTTAACAAAAGCACCGAAAGAAGGGCCGCTTAATTTTAAAGGATTGCGGGGATTAAGGTCGCCCATATAGCCTGCTCCTCCCCCGGAAACGCCGATCTCCCATGTTTGGGCAAACAATGGGAACGAGATAAACAGCAATACTATAAAAACAAAAGCCCTCCGCATCAATCTAAAGTTAATAATTGCGCGCATCCAGTCCCCACAGCAACTTGTTCCTTAACGTGGTTAAGTAACTTTCGTTACTCAGGCGGATTAAATTAAGTTTAAAGCCGGCTTTACGGACGTCAAACTTCATGGTTTTTTCCAGCACTGCAGTTCTCGAATCGCAAGAAACAAGATAGTTGGCGCTGCGAGTTTGTACTTCAAAAGTGAGCACGCAATCATCGGGTAATACGATAGGTCGCACATTTAAGTTATGTGGCGATACGGGCGTAACCGCAATGTTGTTTGATTGAGGGAAAATGATCGGTCCACCGCAGCTTAATGAATAAGCGGTTGAACCGGTGGAGGTTGAAATAATGATACCATCGCCCCAGTAGGAATTCAGGAACTCGCCATTCATGAAAGCATGAATAGTGATCATTGCCGCATCATCCCTTTTATGGATGGTAATATCATTCAGGGCAAAATTGTCATCCCCAAAAACCTTCTCTTCCGAGTCGATACAGATCAACTCTCTTGTATCCAGCGTATACTGCTTATTGACTACAGCATTTATAGCGGCGGCAATATCACTTTTGTTAACACTAGCCAAAAAGCCTAGGCGACCGAAGTTGATGCCGATTATGGGTATACCGCTGTCGCGGATCATGGTAACAGTATCAAGTAAGGTACCATCACCTCCGAGCGTGATCAACACATCGATATAACCGGTAAACGGCAGACTTTCATCAAGCAACTTATAGGTAACATTGACGAGCTTATCTTCAAGATGTTCGTTAAACTTAGGGTGAACAAATATTTCGGCCTGATGCTGATGCAGATTGGCAAATATCTCCTGGATGTAAGGTATTACGGAATCGTTAAATTGTCTGCCGTAAACAGCTACTTTCATAAACTATATTATAAATTCAGATAATTCATTAACGAATCATAGCGGTCCATTGTGTCATCGTGGCGGTCATTTTGACTGAATACCGCTTTTATATCATAGTTATACCTTAAAAAAGTAGCACTGATAGAAGAAATATCTTGTTTATTTATTTTGAGCGTGATCTCAACTTTGGTTGAATCAGGGAAGCTGCGCATATAAGAGCTAAGGATCTGGGCATTGTCAGACTCAACGATCTGCGCCATGTGTGCGAGCGAATTATTACGGTTGCTGATCTCCAATACAATAATGGCTCCCGGTTCCGTAACTGCAGTCAGCTCGGCGAAATAAGTGTTCATGGCACTAATGGTAATCACGCCGAGGTAATTCTTACCTGCATTAAGCACCGGCACTAAACTGAGATCCTGATCATGAAACAGCCTGATTACATCATAAATATGCTGGTCTTCCAACACATAAGGATTGACCAATGACAAACCGAGTTCGCCAACTTGAAGCTGGTAATCCTGCTCAATGAGGTCATCTTCAGAAAGAAGGCCCAGAAATTGTTCTTCGTTTACAATCGGCAGATGGCGCACACGAAACTCTGCCATACGGTCCATAACCTTCTGTACGGTATCAGAAGTAAGAACCGGCGGAATTAAATCGGCTACCATCTCAATTGCAAGCATTATACTTTAACTTTTAATTTGTCTAAAAATTGTTTTAACAACCTGTTAAATTCATCCGGCTTCTCCATCATCGCTGCGTGCCCGCATTTATCTATCCAGTACAGCTCCGAGTTCGGTATCAACTGATGGAACTCCTGCGCCACTTCTGGCGGAGTGATCTTATCGTTTTTACCCCAGATGAGCCCTACCGGTATAGTTATCTTATGCAATTCTTTGGCCATATTATGACGTATGGCTGATTTGGCCATCGCCAGGATACGGATAACCCGGTTGCGGTCGTTAATTGTAGTAAATACGTCGTCAACCAGCTCTTTGGTTGCTATTGCAGGGTCATAAAACGTATATTCTACCTTCTCTTTTACAAAATCATAACTCTCACGGCGCGGGAAAGAACCACCGAAGGCATTTTCATACAAACCAGAACTGCCTGTTAATATCAGCGCTTTAATATGTTCCGGATGAGCGAGACAATAGATCAACGCTACGTGACCGCCTAACGAATTGCCCAGTACCGTTATATTTCTAAGCTTTTTATAATTTACAAACTTATTTACAAACTTGGCAAGGGTTTTAACTCCGGTAGTAAGCAGCGGCAATTCATAGATGGGCAGCACGGGGATAACAATGCGATAATGAGGTTTAAATTCCTCAATCACTTTCTCCCAATTGCTCAATGCCCCCATTAAACCATGCAGAAGTAAGAGTATTTCACCTTCGCCCTCGTCGATGTATCTGAAACCGTCTTCTTCTTTAAGCACGTAATCCATATTATAATTGCAAAAGTTTAAGTTTTGAATATCAGTTTATTGGACCAATTTTCAAAATAGTATAAAAAGTTTGGTTTTCCTTGCTATAAATATAGTTTTTTGAATTCGAGTTGCAACAATTTTAAGAATTATTTAACCCAGCAATTGTTTTACAACCTCAGATATCGTTCGCCCGTCGGCCTTGCCAGCCAGCTCTTTATTAGCCGCGCCCATCACTTTACCCATGTCTTTTACGGATGTTGCCCCTACCCTGCCAATCAGATCCTTCAGGTAAGCTTCGATCTCAGCCCGATCCATTTGCTTTGGTAAATAACCTTCTATAACCTGGAGTTCGTCTATTTCAATCTGATACAGATCGTCGCGGTTCTGGGTCTTATAGATCTCTGCCGACTCTTTGCGCTGTTTGATCAGTTTCTGTAAAACTCTGATCTCTGCTTCTTCAGAAATTTCTTCGGCTGCACCTTTTTCTGCCCTCGCCAGTAATAAGGCTGACTTAATAGCGCGTAAACCGCGCAGCCTGTCCTGTTGCTTAGCCAACATCGCCTGCTTAATATCCTGGTCTATTTGGTTTATTAATGACATATTTTTATTTCGAATTTTCAATTTCGGATTTAATATAAGAAGACAACCATTCTTCCCCAATAAACTACTCACCCAATCAACCACTCACTTAATCAACTACTCTCAACTCTTCTTATTAAAAACCGTAGCGCTCGCCTGCGCGGTGGGCATAATAATCAGGTCGTTAATATTAACGTGTGCGGGGCGCGAAGCGATAAACCATATCGTTTCCGCAATATCTTCGGCTACGAGCGGCTCAAAGCCCTGGTATACCTTTTCAGCCTTTTCTTTATCGCCCTTAAACCGCACCTCCGAAAATTCTGTCTCTACCGCACCGGGGGCTATAGCCGAAACCTTGATATTGTAAGGCACAAGGTCCAGCCGCATTCCACGGTTCAACGCGTCAACAGCAGATTTGGTTGCACAATATACATTACCATTAGGATAGGTTTCTTTCCCGGCGATAGATCCAAGGTTGATGATGTGTCCCGAACCATTATTGATCATCCAGTTAGAAACTATCTTGGTTACGTACAGTAAACCCTTGATGTTAGTATCAATCATGGTTTCCCAATCGTCATAGCTTCCTTTTTGTATCGGCTCAAGTCCCTGGCTAAGGCCGGCATTATTGATCAGTACATCTACATGCCGCCAATGCTCATCCAAACTTTCCAGACTACTTACTACTTTATTACGATGACGAACATCAAATGATAACACTTCCACATTAATACGATGCTCTTTGTTAAGCTGAGCCGCTAACTTTTCCAGGCGGTCCTTTCTTCGTCCGGTTATAATCAGATCATATTTTTCACGGGCAAATACGCGGGCACAGGCTTCGCCAATCCCAGAGGTTGCGCCGGTTATTAATGCTATTTTAGCCATAGATGAGTAACTATCGGGAACGAAGTTAGTTTTTTAGCAATACTATTCGAAGTATAAACTAAACATTATGGTATGCAAAAAAAGCTTGCTGATAGGCGCAGCATAAGGCTGATTTTCCTTAACCATCACATTACCAAAGGAATTACCAATTTTGATCTCGGGCGAGAGCTTAAAAAATTCAAAGTAGATATCGCATCCAAGGCCGGCCTCATAAGATCCATAACCTTGTATATTTTTCAGTTGTTTATCTGCGGGCGCTTCATTGGCATCATTAGGTTGCCGCCCTATAGCCTGCGAATATTTTACGCCGCCTAAAACATACGCCCTAAAGTTGCCAATACGGTCCGACTTGAGCTTAAGGGATAAAGGAAACTCCACCAGGGTAGATTGTATCTGCTTACTGGTATTCTGCGACGCGGTTTTATACGCATAGCTAACACTGCGGTCGGCAAAGGTAAGCGATGGCGTGGTACGAATTTCGAGATGATCCGTAATACGGTACCGGGTTATAAAGCCAATGGCAAAACCGGCAGATGCTTTGGAACTGATACTGGTTAACGAATCACTGACGTATTTACCCGTTTGCGGATCTAAAAAAGGTGCCCGCCAGTTGGGGTTTTTAACTATTTTATAGTCTGAAGCTACATACTGAAATGAAAAGCCGAAACTAAGATCGGTAAGATCAGCACCTCCTCCCCATGCCGGCACTATCTGGGCTCGAAGCGAACTGCTGCCCAACAGTGCAAAAAAAAAGATGAGGTACCTTAGTTTCTTCATTTAACACCCGTGTAAATAGAACAGATACCAAACGCCAACGGCCGCGCTTTGGTATTTTTGTAGCCCACTTTATCCATCAGGTTGGTAAAGCTCTTGCCATCCGGAAATGCCGCTACCGACTCTGGTAAATAGGAATATGCTCTTGAATCTTTAGAGAATAGTTTACCTATACCCGGCGTAATATAATTAAAGTAGAAGTTATATAATTGTTTTATAGGGAAGGCTTTTGGCTTTGAAAACTCCAGTACCACGGCCTTGCCACCCGGCTTTAATACCCTGAAAATATCAGCCAGGCCAGCCTCGAGGTTTTCAAAGTTACGCACACCGTAGGCAACGGTTACCGCGTCAAACGTATTATCGGCGAAGGGTAGCTTTTCCGAATCGCCAAGCTTTACTTCAAAAAGATGTCCGAGGTTTCTTTTGGCTATTTTTTGTTTGGCAATCTCCAGCATGCCGGCAGAAATATCAACGCCGGTGATCTTTTCGGGCTTAAGGATAGACAGCGCCTCGAAGGCAAAATCACCCGTGCCGGTAGCTACATCCAGTATATTTTTCGGCTGATCTTTCTTTAACTCATTAATAGCCTTTTTTCTCCAGATAATATCAATCCCCAGGGACAGAAAGTGGTTCAGAAAATCATAGGTCTTTGAGATGTTATTGAACATGTCAGCAACCTGTTCCTTTTTAGTTGCCTGGCCGTTATTATAGGGTGTAACCGTCTTACTCATATCAGCCGGCTAAGATACGGATAATTGCGAGGTGAAGTACGTTAGCCAATAAACATCTTTAGCGCAACAATTGCTAAACCTGATACCGCTACTTTGCCAAATGAGCTTCTTCCTTTCCTATCAGACTATGCTTGTAACTATAGGTGAAATAAATCACCAAGCCTACAACAAGCCAGATCAGGAATCGCAGCCAGCTCTCGTAATCCAATTCGGCCATCAGGTAAAAGCAGCTTAGAAGCCCCAATACCGGTATAAGCGAGAGATTCTTTACAAAGGCAAGAATGGTTAGTGAGAGCGACAGGATAACAAACAGGAAATAAGGAAAATTATGTACGATATTTTCACCGCCGAAGAGTCCGGTAAAAGTGTTCCAGAAGAAGATCATACCAACAATGAATAAAGCAGGTGCTATCCATTTGGCATTAATATAAGGCAAATGGAATCTACCAGCAACTGCTTCTTCCCGCGGCAACAGCAAAACGCCGCCGCAAACCAGCACAAAGGCAAACAGGGTACCTATGCTGGTTAAATCTGTTACCACTGTAAGGTTGAGGAACAGCGCCGGTATACCTACAACCAAGCCGGTTATAATAGTTGAAAAAGTTGGCGTTTTGTATTTAGGGTGGATATAGGAAAAAGCTTTAGGCAACAGGCCATCGCGACTCATGCTCATCCATATACGAGGTTGCCCCAATTGGAATATAAGCAATACGCTGGCCGTGGCAATCACAGCGCTGATGGAAATCACATAGCTAATCTTCTTCAAGCCCACTTTGGCAAACACAAAAGCTAACGGATCGCCCACCTGTAATTCTTTGTAGCTCACCATGCCTGTTAATACGAGGGCTATCAGGATATAAAGTACCGTACAGATCACTAAAGAGTAGATCATACCGCGGGGCAGATCCCGCTGCGGATTTTCACATTCTTCGGCCGTGGTTGATATGGCATCGAAACCGATATAGGCAAAGAAAACGCCCGAAACGCCCTTCATAACTCCTCTAAAACCGTTAGGTAAAAAAGGGTGCCAGTTAGCCGGGGTAACATAAAAGAAGCCAAGCAAAATAACTGCTATTACAATAGCTATTTTAAGAAACACCATGGCGTTAGTGGCCTTTTTAGTTTCCCTGATGCCGATATAAACAAGGTAAGTGATAAAGATGACGATCAACAGCGCCGGTATATTGGCAACCAGCTTCAAATTGCCGAAACTTGGGGCCGAGGTCCAGGCTAAAGCACCGTTTCTAATACGCTCTGTTATATCCGCCAGGTGCCCGCTTGCGGTAAGTGATTTCAATTGCTGATTAGCGTTATAAGCGCTCAGGTAATCTGTTGTTAAATAAACAGGCACGTGAATATGAAATCCTTCCAGCAGATTTACAAAATACTCGCTCCATGAAATTGCTACAGCGATGTTGCCTATGGCGTATTCCATGAGTAAATCCCATCCGATGATCCAGGCAATCAGCTCACCGAATGAAGCATAGGCATAAGTATAAGCGCTTCCTGATACCGGTATACGCGAAGCAAATTCGGCATAACAAAGTGCGGAGAAGCCGCATGTGATAGCTGTAAGGATAAACAGAAGAGTTACGCCGGGGCCACCGCTGAAAGAAGCTTCGCCAATGGTTGAGAAAATACCCGCACCTACCACGGCCGCAATACCCATTAGGGTTAGGTCTTTAACACGTAATTCTTTTCGGAGATGTGGTTCTGCAGAATGATGTTCACCATCGCCAAAACCGCTGGCCACATCGGCCAAAATTTTACCTATCGACTTCCTTCTGAATATACTTTTCGACATGGAGGACTAAACAGCAAACATACCAAATTTTGAACCGAATATAATTTTAATCTGCTTAATTTGCAGCATGAATATGCGTATTACAGAGGTTCTGTACAGATTAAGGGTTTTTATTATTCCCTACCTCCTGATCATTTGTACCTGCCTCATTATCAAGCTTACCTATTCGCGCGAGCAGATCTATTTTGAAGTTAATGGCCATCACGACAGTTTTGCGGATGTATTTTTCACTTACGCTACAGACCTCGGCGCAGGCATTTCCATCATTACGCTTACCATCTTCTTCCTGCTGATTAATTACCGCAAGGCGTTTTTGCTCATCAGCAGTTTTACCATAACATCATTACTCAGCACCGTTGCCAAAAACATTTTCCATTCTCCCCGCCCCTATCTCTACTTTAAAGCCGATCTGAACCACATTTACCTGGTTAAGGGAGTACAGATGCTTTCCAATAACAGCTTTCCATCCGGGCATACGATAGAAGCGTTCACTTTAGCGGTGGTACTATCATACGTAACCCCCAACAAGCGCTGGGGGTTCATATTTTTGTTACTCGCCATTGCCGTAGCCTATTCAAGAATGTACCTGAGCGAACATTTTTTTGAGGATGTTACCGCGGGGTCCATTATCGCCACGATGGCAACTGTAATGTGGTTAACCTTTATTGACAGCCAGCCATTCTTGCACCATGCCAGATGGAACAAGGGCTTGCTTAACCGCGACAGAGTTTAAGAAGGATAAACCCGGTCGCGATTGCGAACGGTGACTAGCACAATGATCAGGATAACCAAAATACCACCTGCTACACCATAAAAAAGGCCGCTGGAGAAAACAGAAGAACCGCCTGATGAGATATACTGATCGGCACGGTTTACATCAGCTGCAAACTTAACGGAACTGAAAAACTTTTTAATTTCCGCACGTGCGTTATCCTGGCGACCATCAGGATACAAATACTCAAAAGTATACGTAGCCGGGGTGGTATAAACTACCAGGAACTGACGATAGTTATGGCCGTTATCATCATCCGTTTCCAACATAAAAGTTCTTGCCTTTAAGTTGTTATTGATGACGGTATCACGATCGTTGTTGATTGTACCGGAGCCAGAACTTTTCAATACCTTATCTACATATTCCTTAAAAACCGTATTAAGATCATTTTCTTTTTTAAGCACATGAGTATTGGCTGGATTAGGTGCATGAATAACGGTTATATAACCAAATTCGGCATTACCATTATAAATTTGCTGTCCAAGGGTGTCTTGCTTTGTAAAATCAGAAGGCAGGGAGACCGAGACCTGATCATCTATAGTTACTGGTTTCAGAGCCTGGCTGAAACCACTGAGTGACGCGCACATGATTATGCTAAATGCAAACAATAATTTCTTCATGTATTATAGATTAATATTTTTAATTAAAGTTTAATTACCATATCATTCATCGTGCCAAAACACCCCATTAACAACAAAAGGCTGACAATCCATTGATTATCAGCCCCTCATATGACAGCTTATTAACTTTACAGCGTAATAAGAATCGCTTTGGAAGTCGCTTAACCCAGCTTATTCAACTGTTCTTTTACAAATTCAACAAGCTCTTTAACGTAATCTGCGCTAAAATCAAACTTGATTCCGGCGGTTTCATAGATCTCCGTAATTGGTTTGGTATAACCGAGCTTTAATGCGTCAAGATACTGCTCCAGGCCCTTTTCCGGGTTTTCTTTATAGTTTTTCCAAATTGCAATAGCGCCTAATTGAGCCATGCCATACTCAATGTAATAAAAGGGTACTTCAAAAATGTGCAGTTGTTTCTGCCATAGGTTAGCCTGCGCATCGCGGTGTTCGCTCCAGTCGGCAAAACCTGCGCCGAAACGACCATAGATCTGCACCCAGGCATCGTAACGCTCCTGGTCTGTGTGACCGGGATTAGTGTAGATCCACTGCTGAAACTGATCTACCACGGCAACCCAGGGCAGCGTTTTTAACACGTCGACCAACTGATCGCGCATCGCCCGTTTGAGATCCTCGGTGTTATCGAAATAAACATTCCAGTTATCCATAGAGATAAGCTCCATTGACATGGAAGCCAGCTCCGCTACCTCTGAAGGGCAATGTTTAAAATCATTTAACTCCAGATCAGCCGTTAAAAAGGTATGCACCGCATGGCCGCCTTCATGCACCATCGTTGTCAGGTCGCGGAAGGTATTGGCCGAATTCATGAAAATAAAAGGTGCGCCGGTTTCGGCCAGTGGGTAATTGTAGCCTCCGGGAGCTTTGCCTTTACGGCTCTCCACGTCAAACAAACCATTATCTTTCATGATCTCTAACCGTTCACCCAGGTAACGGCTGATATTACTAAAACATTGGATTGATTTTTCGATCAAGTCTTCGCCATTCTTAAAAGGCTTCAAGGCTGGCTTGCCACTAATGTCAACATCCATATCCCATGGCTTCAACACCGGTAATTGTAAAGCTTCCCTGCGTTTTTCCGCCTGTTCAAACAGTACGGGAACAACCTCTTTTTCTATCGCTTCATGAAAGTCGTAGCAGTCTTGCGGCGTATAATCGAATCGGCCGAGCGCCTTAAACATATAATCTCTAAAGTTCTCAAAACCGGCATTTAATGCTACCTGATGTCTTAGCTCGCGTAGCTTATCAAACAGTTGATTGAGTTGATCTTTATCCTGAAGTCTGCGGGTAGTTATTTTTTCCCAGGCTTCCTGCCTTTTGCTGCGATCAGTATCCTTTAATATGGCAGACGCCTGCTCCAGCGTAAATTCTTTATCGCCGATATGCACCGACATTGAACCGGTGATAGACTGATATTTTTGCTGCTCGATCTGCAATTCAGTCTGCAGTGGAATATTCTCTTCTCTAAATATCTCTAAGGCGTTACGAACCGCACGCAGATGAACATAAAATTTGTCCTGATCCAGATCATTTATGTATGCGCTTTCGACCAGCTTCTTGTTCAGCTCATTGTTATAAGGTGCTATCCGAGGTTCAATCTCTGTTGCAAAGTATTGGAATCGCTGCAGTAATTCCTCACTGGTGGTATCGCAGGTCATGCGGATATAGCGCCAGGCAAAATCTTCTTCGAGGGCAGCCTCCAGCTCACTCCTGTCGCGGAGCCACTGCTCAAGTTCTTCAGCCGAATTAATAGTGCGATCAGCAAGTTCTTTAAAAAGAGGTTCGAGGTTGTCCCATTTGAGTTCCAGGTTCTCGGGAATATATTTTCTATCTTTTTTGTGGATCATAGTATTATGTATGTAGATATGCAAATGTGCAATTTAATTTGAGATTCCATATCTGCACATTTGCATATCTACAAATCGTTAACACTATTCCTTAAAAAGCGTTTGCGAGAGATGCTTAACCCCCACTTCATAGGGCGTTGGCTGGATATTAAAATACGATTCAAATTTAGTGGAAGCGAATACGTAATCATGATCATACTGGTAGAACATCTCCACCATTTCACGCATCAGTTTATTGAACATGCCCACCATACGGAGCATAAATTTATTGACCCTGCCATATTTAGGCTCAACTTGAAAAGCATTTGACGCCAGTTCTATAAATTGCTGACCGGTTAACGCCGGGGCGGTAGGGGCATGCCAGATCTGGTTATCGCATTCGGGATGCTGTCCGAGTAAAAACATGGCTCGGGCTGCATCAGGGACGTAGGTAAAGGCATGTTTGGTTTTTGGATTACCCAACCACATGGCCTTTTGTTTTCTGGCGTACTTAGCCAGTACCATCATATCATAAAAGCTGTTGAGCGATTCAGAGCCATAGAAGTCGGCCGCCCTCAATATACTCGCCCTAATGTGTCCGGCTCTAACTTCCTTCATAATCCGTCCGGCTACTTTGGCTCTCACCTGTCCTTTTACACTCACCGGGTGAACGCCGGTTTCCTCCGTCATGGGGCCCTTAACCGGCCCGTACATATATACGTTATCAAAAAAGATCAGTCTCGCACCGGTGGCCTTAACCACATCAATTACATGTTGTATAACCAACGGCCACTCGTGCTGCCATATCTTTGTATTATAAACCAAACCCGCGCAGAGGTAAATCACAGTAGAGCCCTGCGCCGCAGCCAATACTTCGTCGTAATTTAACAGATCGGCTTTTTGCCAGCTTACATTTTCACCTTTAATAGCTGGCTCGTGACGGCTTACTAATCTTACCGTTTCATTATGTTCCATCAATTCGCGGGTCAGCGCATTGGCTACCGGCCCGCCAGCTCCTAATATCGTATGCATTTTCTTATCGATTTTTGTTAGGTTAAAGCTATAGAGATGCTATGAATCAAAACGTTAACAAAAGATAAGAAAATAAAAGCAATTATCGATGGATTGTTAATACTCTTTTGCGTATTCGGGATAATGACACGGGCGTTATTCCCAAAAAATTGGCTACATAGTGCTGTGGAATGCGAAGCAGTATTTCCCGCCCGGTTTCCATCAGCTTCAAATAACGTTCCTCAGGCGTTTGGGTAATAAAGGCGGTTACACGATCCTCATAACAGCAGAGATAATATTCGGCAATGAGCCGGCCAAAACGTTCTATCTTATAGGCAAGCCTGACATCGTTCAGCATTTCGTGCCAGCTCTTGTGTTTAATGGTAAGTATTAAACTATCCTCAAGCGTTTGAATATAGTTGAGAGAGGGCTCTTGCTTTAGGTAACTTTTGTAGGAGCTTACAAATTCATTGTCAAAGCTAAAGTATCCGGTAATGTCAACGCCGTCGCGCATGTGAAAGTAGCGTACCGATCCCTGGGCAATAAAGCCGATCTCATCGCACACCTTACCTTCCTCGGCAAGCAGGGCTTTCTTTTTTAGCTGACGGTAGTTGATATGCTGTTTAAACAGGTCCCATTCTTCATCAGTTAAAGTAACGAAGTTATTGATCTGGGATCTGAAGTTTTCGACAGCTATTAATGGATCCACAGCCTGTCGAGCAAAAAGAATACTGCAAATACTACGCTTGCAATACCATTGGTGGTCATGAAAGCAAAGTTAACCCTGCTCAAATCATGAGGTTTTACCAGCAGGTGCTGATAAATCAGCATAGCGCAGAAAACAATCAGTCCTGCGTAATATAAATAACCGAAAGACATCGGCATAAAGAAAACCGGCGCTATTACAAATGCGGCCGATAGCACATGCAGAAAAGTTGAAAGGTACAGTGCATTAACTTTTCCCATCTTGGAGGGAATGGAGTGAAGTCTTTCAGAACGGTCGAAATCCTCATCCTGCAGGGCATAAATAATATCAAATCCGCTTACCCAGCACAATACTGCAAGTGAGAAGAACAGCGGCAATAGCGCAAACTCACCCGTTACTACCAGGTAGGCGCCAATCGGTGCAAGCGACAGGCCCAGGCCAAGCACAAGGTGGCACAGGAACGTGAAACGCTTGGTTGCGCTATAACCCAATACAACTAATAAAGCGATGGGCGAAAGATAAAAGCACAACGGGTTAATGAACCAGGTAGTGGTGACAAACAGACCACAGTTTAAAAGCGTAAAGATCAAGGCGGCTACAGGTGTTATGCGGCCCGACGGTATGTCCCTTTGTTTGGTACGAGGATTTTTGGCATCAATATCACGGTCAAGGTACCTGTTAAAGGCCATGGCCGAGTTGCGGGCAAAGACCATGCAAAGCACCATGAGCAATAATTTTTGCCACTGAAAAGTATGTGAGGTGGTGGTGATAGCCAGAAAGAAACCGATAAATGCAAAAGGCATTGCAAATATGGTGTGCGAAAAAGTGACTAATGAGAAATATTTTTTCATGCTTTATTCAATAGCTCAAACCGGGGCCGAGCCAATGCAAAGTTACGATCTCTTGTAATATTGTTGATTTACGTCGTCAATAAAATTAAGCACCTCATCGCGACCCAGCTTCGTTTCAGATGAGGTAACAAAGCATGGAGGTACTTCCTCAAACCAGCCCATTAAAGCCTTTTTAAATTTGGCAATGTTTTGATCTGTCTTAACGCCGGATTGCTTATCGGCCTTTGTAAAGATCAGCACAAAGGGAAGGCCTTTTTCGCCCAGCCATGCACAAAAATCAAGGTCAATCTTTTGCGGATCGAGCCGACTGTCTATCAGTACCATTACGCACTGCAAGCTTTCGCGCTTGTCAAGATAAGTGCGGATAAACTTGTCCCAATCCTCCTTTTTGCTCTTTGATATACGCGCATATCCGTATCCTGGTAAATCCACAAGATACCAGTTATCGTTAATGATAAAATGGTTGATCAACTGCGTTTTACCGGGAGTTTGTGACGTTTTGGCCATCCCCTTTTTAGCGGTAAGCATATTGATCAGCGACGATTTGCCCACATTTGAACGACCGATAAAAGCGTATTCCGGCTTTACCGGCGGAGGCAACTTTGATACCTGAGTATTACTGCAAACAAATTCGGCAGACTTTACAATCATGGTGCAAAGGTACGCAATTACCCCTTAACCCCCTAACCCCCTGAAGGGGGAACTGATTTGCGGATTACGATTTTAAATGTACGAATAAATCGAAAATCCGACGTTAAATTTCCTTACACCCCTTACGGGATTTGGATTTACGAATAAATCCGAAATCGAAAATCCGAAATTCGAAATTAATTCCCCCTTCAGGGGGTTAGGGGGTTATATTTGTATATGGACGAATACAAAATTCCACCCCAAACGCGCATTGGGCATGTGCATTTAAAGGTGAGCGACTTACAGCGTTCGCTTGACTTCTATTGCGGATTATTGGGCTTTGAGCTGATGCTGAGTTGGGGCGATAGCGCGGCCTTTATTTCGGCAGGTGGTTATCATCACCATATCGGTTTAAATACATGGGAGAGCAAAGGCGCATCACCGGCACCACGCCACGCTCCCGGGCTCTATCATACCGCCATCTTATACAATGAACGCAAAGAACTGGCCGCTATATTAAAACGCCTGATGGATGCCAGCTACCACATAACTGGCGCAGCAGATCATGGTGTCTCAGAAGCGATATACCTTGATGATCCGGATCACAACGGCGTAGAACTATACTGGGACCGCCCCCGCGACCAATGGCCCAAAGACGAACATGGCAATTTTACCATGTATACGCAAAGGCTGGATATTGAAGGGTTGTTGGGAGAGTTGAAGGAAGATTAATCTCATAAGCATTGCCGCCGCAAGTAATTTACCCCTTATTCATGTCACTGCTGTAGCAAAGCCATTGCCTTCCCCTAATTTAGGGGAAAACTACTGACAGTGCCTTTCATCGCTGCCGCAAGCGTCATACACAATATGACGCTTGCGGCAGCGAAAAAGTTAAGACCATTACTCCTCCCCTTCGGGGAGGCCGGGAGGGGTGAGGGGCGTTAGTTCACCCTTTTTATCTGCACAGATTCCGGATCGGCTAGCATCAACGGCACTTTTTCTACTGTTACAAAGCTAAGGTCGAGGCCAAAGTTACGTTCTTCTGATAAACTTAACTTCTTGAGCTCACCGTAGATAAACATGATCGCCGTCTCAAAGAAAGACAGGTTATGTGATCTCGATACCACTTTTTCAATCACTACAAAGCGGAAATCACCTACAATCTTGTGCTGGTTTAGCGAGCGGTACTTACTGGTAATATCTACCTCACCCTTCTTAACCAGATCTTCTACTACCCTGCGGAACAGTAAATTAATTTGCTGTTCAACCCGAAAACCAAGTTTAAAGTCGATCCGGATAAGTTTGTTGGGCACCAGAAAATCAACCTCGTATTCGCGGGTGTAAGGCTCATCCATTACATCTACGTGTACCAGCCAGTAAACGTCTGCACGCTTGGGCTGCTTCTGCAGGATGGAATAAATGATCTTCGATTCAATCTCCGAATTAAAATTGGCGCTGGTCATATACACCAATTGAGATGCATATTTGGGCACCGTTTCATCCTCGCTTAGTTCCTTAATAATGTCGTAGTAATCCTCAATCGCAATGAACTTAATGTAGCGGTTGCGGATCTTACGGGCCGTATGCCATGACCACATCACAATAAACAGCAGAAGACCGACCGAAAGTGTGAACCAACCACCATTTACAAATTTGGAGAGGTTACCCGACAGGAACGTCCCTTCAATCAGAATATAAACAATAAGGAAAGTGTAGATAATATAAGGAGGATACTTGCGGCGGCGTAAGAAATAAGAAACCAGGATGGTAGTCATGAGCATAGCTATGGTGATACTTAAACCATAAGCTGCCTCCATGCGTCCAGAATGCCTAAACAGCAATACTACGCCTAAACAGCCTGCACAAAGTATCCAGTTGGTACTCGGTACATACAGTTGGCCCTTTTGTTCACTCGGATAATTGATACGCACCTTTGGCCACAAATTCAGTCGCACTGCCTCCGCGATAAGCGTATAGGAACCCGAAATAAGCGCCTGACTAGCTATCACAGCGGCAATAGTTGCTATGCCGATACCATACATTACAAACCAATGCGGCATAATGGCAAAGAACGGATTATCAATATTGAGGTTGATAATTTTACCGTTGTGCTGCAGCAACCATACCCCCTGCCCCAGATAATTGATCACCAGACAGGCTTTAACATACATCCAACTGGTGCGGATGTTGCTGCGGCCGCAATGGCCCAGATCAGAATATAATGCCTCGGCCCCTGTTGTACACAGAAACACCCCACCAAGAATACTAAAAGCTTCCGGACGGGCGCTGCTGGTTAAAAGTAGCAGTGCATAATATGGATTTAAGGCTTTGATAATAGATGGCATCTGCGCAATGTAAACAGCGCCTAACACGCCCATCATACTAAACCACAAAAACATAAGCGGTCCGAAAGCCTTACCTACTAATGAGGTTCCAAATTGCTGGATGATAAAGAGCATGGCCAGTATCACCATCACAATAGTTACGGTTGGCAAATGCGGATAAAAAGGTTCCAAGCCTTCTATTGCCGCCGAGACCGTGATCGGCGGCGTGATAATACCATCGGCCAAGAGCGCACAGCCCCCAATTACCGCAGGTACAATAAGCCACTTGGCCCTTCGGCGTACCAGCGAGAAAAGCGAGAAAATGCCGCCTTCACCCTTATTGTCTGCCCGGAGGGTTATGACAACATATTTTAAGGTTGTTTGGAGCGTCAGTGTCCAGAAGATAAGTGATACACCGCCTAAAACAAGTATATCTGATATTCGCTGCTGACCAACAATGGCTTTAAATACATATAGCGGCGATGTACCGATATCGCCATATATAATACCTAAACTGATAAGGACCCCCGAAGCGGTCAGACGTTGTAAATCTTTGTGATTTCCCACTTTATTTCAAAAACTTGCTAAAAATAATATTTTGCCCCGTAACCTTAAATGTAATTTGTACGTAAAAATTATCGGGCGCAATGTAAGCCGATGGCAAAACTACGTTTTGTTAAATTTTGTTAAAACATTTATAAAATTTAATCTTTATGAACATGTTTTTGTCTTAATTTATAACTTTGTAACAGTACAGAATATGAGGCAAAGATTTACTCGCTTTTACATGGGGATGATTTTGATTGCGTTAGCAACATTCATCAACTTTGCCTTTACCGAAGTAACCAAGAGTAAAAACATCGCCCGTACAGATACAAGTTACTTTCACCTAGGTAAAAACAAAACAGCGACAAAAAGTTCATACCTAAAAAACGGATTTCGCATTCCCTTCCCCTCTATAAAGTCAATCATTTCTCCATCATCAAGCAAGGCAAACATGGCCAAACCAGCTGATGATCATTTGCTTAACAGCGTACAGATTACACCAAACCCCGTTGTTGACCAAATTACCCTCAAATACTTTGTAAGCCGTAACAGTAATGTTACCATCAAAATTATGGATGTACTGGGCAATAACCGGCTTACCTTATTCTCCCAGCGGGTTGATCCGGGCGAACAAAAATTCACTTATAATTTAAACAAGCAACTTTCCAGTGGTTTTTATTTTGTTCGCGTAGTGGTTGGGACTGAGTCTGTTATCAAGCGGATATCTATTCTATAACTGTATTTTTACCATTTAATTTTATTTACAGCCAACATCTTTAGCTCTTTTTATGTTTAGTTTTGGTGCTTATACATCTCTAAACATCAAATGAAAATAATTGCTATTGGCCGAAATTATGCAGAACACGCTAAAGAACTGAACAATCCGGTTCCGTCTGTACCCGTGATCTTCATGAAACCCGACACTGCACTTCTAAAAGATAACAAACCATTTTATCATCCTGATTTTTCACAAGACGTTCATTATGAAATTGAACTGGTATTAAAGATCAGCAAGGAAGGCAAATACATCCAGGAAAAATACGCAGCCGATTATTTTGACGAGGTAGCGCTTGGCATTGATTTTACTGCCCGCGATATACAGAGCCGCCATAAAGAAAAAGGGCTGCCATGGGAACTGGCCAAGGGTTTTGACGGCTCTGCGCCGGTAAGCAACTTTATACCAAAAGCCAACTTTGCCGATCTGTACAATCTCAATCTGAAGCTTGACATAAATGGCCAGACCCGCCAAAATGGCAATACTAAGAACGTGCTATTTTCATTTGAACGCATTTTAGCCTTTGTTTCTCAATACATTACGTTAAAAAAAGGTGATTTGATTTTTACGGGAACTCCCGAAGGTGTAGGCCGCGTTAATGTTGGTGACCACCTGGAGGGCTACCTGGAAAATGAGAAGTTACTTGATTTTTACGTGAAATAAATATGGTGCAAAAAGTTGTTAAAGTATTACTGCCGATACTTGTTTTATTAGGATTTGAGGGGAAAGCGCAGGATATTATACAATCAAGACAATACCCTAAAAATATTTTCAGATACCCGTTGGACCTGCCGCCAAGCACGGCAGGATCATTTGGCGAATTAAGGCCCAATCACTTTCATGCCGGCCTGGACTTTAAAACCAATCATCGCACCGGCTATCCGGTACATGCCGTTTACGATGGCTTTGTTTCGCGCCTGCGCGTACAGTTTGGCGGCTTTGGTAACGCCGTTTACATTACCCATCCAAACGGGTTTACGAGTGTATATGGCCATTTAATGCGGTTCAGCCCGGAGATTGCACAAATGGTAAAGCAGGTGCAATATCAGCAGCAGAAATTTGACGTCGATTTTAATTTACAGCCCTGGCAGCTGCCGGTTACCCGCGGACAGGTTATAGCATTGTCGGGCAACACAGGGGCATCAGAAGGACCCCACCTGCATTTTGAACTGCGCGACTCGGCCACGCAGGAAACTATCAATGCGCAGCTCTTCGGCCTCACGATACCGGACCACGTTCCACCGTCTATCATGGCGGCAGCTGTATATCATCTAGACGGTAACCCTTTCAGCGAAAAAACGCCGCGCGACTATTACACAGTGGTGGGCTCTGCAGGGCATTACCGTCTGGCGCAGCCGAAAACATTGGAACTGAACGGCGAAATCGGGTTCGGTATTACCGCGAATGATATGAACAGTACCTCTGCTAACCACAATGGCGTGTATTCCATCGAACTTAAGCTGGATGGCAAAACAGTCTATACCTTCGTGGTGGAGCGGTTTGCTTTTGATCAAACCCATGCCATCAATGCTTATATCGACTATCCGGTTTACTTAATCTCACACCGGTGGATTCAAAAATGCTTTGTGCTTCCGGGGAATAAGATCACCTTATTCCCACAGTCGGTCAACAGAGGTATAATTACTTTTAATGACGATGCCATACATGACGTAGAATATGTGGTGAAGGATGTGGCAGGCAATACCTCCACCCTTAACTTAAAGGTAAAATCGAGCCCACAAGCGGAACACAAAGAAACCACCGATCCACCGGGAAGCATACGTTTTCACTATGATAAGGAAAACACTTACAGTAATAAAGATGTAAAAGTCACTATACAACCGGGCAACCTGTATGACGATCTTGATTTTACCTATGCGCTTTTACCACACAGGCCAGGTACTTATTCTGCCACTCATCGCATCCACAACCGCTTCACACCGATACATGATAGTTATGACCTTTGGATCAAACCAGACAGCACTATAGGTAAGCTCGCTGATAAGGCTGTCATCGTAAACGAAGTAACCGGGTCGCAAGGCGGTGTTTACGAGGATGGCTACGTGAAGGCTCATGCCACTACTTTCGGCGACTTTTATATTAAGGTCGATACCGTACCGCCTACCATCCGCCCTATCAATATCAGGAACGGATGTAATCTTTCTGTGCAGCATGCAATTTTTTTAAAAATAAGTGATAACTTGTCGGGGGTAAAGAGCTTTGAAGGCAAGATAGACGGTAAGTGGGTATTGATGGAGTGGGACTATAAAACAAGGGTTCTAAGCTATACTTTTGATAATACCGTTACAGCAGGCCGGCATAACTTTGAGCTGACTGTGGTAGACAATAAGGATAATACGAACCATTTTTCGGCAGAATTTACAAGATAAACAATATGGCAAAGTTAAAAGAGGGCAACAAAGCTCCCGACTTCACAGCAAACGACCAAAATGGTCAAACCGTGTCACTGTCTGATTTCAAAGGAAAAAATGTGATCCTGTATTTTTATCCTAAAGATGACACCCCCGGTTGTACTGCCGAAGCATGCAGTTTCAGAGACAACTATCAGTCGTTACTGAGCCAGGGCTTTCAGGTAATAGGTGTGAGCACGGACGACGAAAACTCGCACAAGAAATTTGAGAGCAAGTATAATCTTCCCTTCCCGCTTATTGCCGATACTGACCAGAAAATTGTGGAAGATTACGGTGTTTGGGTTGAAAAGAACAACTACGGCAAAACCTACATGGGTACCGCCCGTACTACCTTCATCATTGATCAAAGCGGCGTCATCAGCAATATTATTGAAAAGGTAGACAGCAAGAACGCATCACAGCAAGTGCTTGATCTGTTGGCTTAATTTTGTGGTCAGATATCGAAGTCGAAGGTCTGAAATCCGAACCGAAACCATCAATTTACATCTCAAAAATCATTTGCACATCTGCAAATTTGCATATCTGCACATTAAAATATTAGCACCAGGGTGCCGGTAATAATCAATGCCGCCCCTGCTGCTGTTTTCCAGGTAAGCTGTTCGCCTAAAAAGATAACCGACAGGATAATGGCCAGCGCCACACTAAGCTTGTCAACCGGCGCAACCTGCGATACTTCGCCCAGCTTTAAGGCCTTAAAATAAAAAATCCAGGAAAGCCCTGTAGCACAACCAGACAGGATAAGAAAAGTCCAATTAGTCTTGTCAAGTTGCCCTATGGTAGTGGCCCCTCCCCTAACAATAGCGATGGCCCAGGCAATTAGCAAAATAATAACCGTCCGGATAGCAGTAGCTAAATCAGAATCGACATCCTTAATACCAACCTTTGCAAAAATTGCTGTTAACGCGGCAAACAGGGCCGACAGCAGTGCATATATCCACCACATTTTTTTTTAAGCAAAGTTAACCGGAAAAGTTTGTATAATTTGGGTGGAATGGGATTAAACAGACCTCGCTTTTTACATATGATGCCCCAATTTATACAACTACCTACTGCTCCGTATCATTGCGACGAGGAACGAGGAAGCAACCTCTTCTACGGACAGGCATGGCGAGGAGATGGCTTCGTCATTTATCCGTTATTAAAGTATCTGCTGTAGCACTACCACTGTCTTCCCTAAATAGGGGATTACGGCCTCTGCTTTTATGTACTCACTTTAACAAGGAGTAAATAGTTGAAATGCGCGAGGAGATGCTCGCCATAACAAATTATTGTTATTATCCCCTGTTCCACTCCTCCACACTGATCACCTCGGCTTGGCGTGGAAATACTTTGGTAGTTAGTAAATGATGTACCTCCTCGTCAGTGTCGGCGCAGCAGTCGGCAATCACGGTGAGTTGATAATCTTTGTCTGCCGCTTCACGTACAGTTGATAAGACCACGCCGCTGGTCGCTATCCCTGTTAATACCAAATGGTTAATGCTAAACGCTCTGAGTACCACTTCCAGATCGCTGCCGGTAAAGGCACTTACGCGACGTTTGGCTACAACCACCTCGCCTTCGGCAGGACTCAGTTCAGGAATCACTTGCATAAACTGGTTCATATCTGTATCGCCGAAACGTTGCTTGGCGGCAGCAAAGCCTTTATTGCGCATACTTACTTCTGGCGCGCCCTGTCTAAAGCCCACTACCACGTAAATAACCGGAATATTTTTGCTGCGCGCGGTCTCGATAGCGCTCGCCACGTTTGGAATAAGCGGGGATGATTGCGGTATGGCGCCAATAATGCCTACCTGCATATCCATTACCAAGAGAGCAGGATTATTCTGTTGTTCCATATTTAATCTATTTTTATTGATGAATAATGTGTTGTTTCTACAGTTTGTTTATGCTGCCTCTTATTTAAGAGCCAGCCAAACATCATAGCAATCAATATCGCGAGAATGCCCTGGCCAAGCATAGTAAGTGGTGCCCCTATTTTTTGAGAAATAGTGCCGATCATCAAACAACCCAAAGGCAGCATACCGAAAATAGACATAGCCGCAAAGCTCATCGCCCTGCCGCGCATGTGTGAAGCGGCCTCGGTTTGAATAATGGTGATTGCCGCAGCCATCGGCGTAAGCGAGCCTACTCCAATAACCAGGGCAAACGGAACGGCAAGCGGAAAGTAACGGTTGCGGGAGAACAGCATGAGCCCCACGCCCAATACGATAACACTCCTCAGCAGGAATTTTCTGAGGTCGGTTCCTTTTTTCACTGAGGCAAGAACAAAAGTCCCTATCAGTGCACCCAGCCCCATACATCCACCGAGATAACCATAAATAGCCGCATTGCCTTTAAAGATCACCTTGGCAAAAACGGGCTCCAGCGTATCATAGGGCAGTACGAAAAGGCTCAAACAAGCCATTAACCATATTAACCTGCTAAGGGCAGGCGTTTGCCTGATGTATTGGAAACCTTCGGCCAGTTCGGCAGTCACCTTTTTCTTCGCAGCTGCCTGCTTAAATGGAGCAAACTTCATCAGCAGCAGTGACGTAATTACGGCTATAAAGCTCACGGCATTTAAAATAAAGCAAAAGCCGGCTCCAAAACGCTGTAAGATCATGCCCGATGCTGCAGGGCCAACCAGCCTGGCCATATTCACCATGGCAGAATTGAGCGAGATGGCATTAGGAATATCTTCTTTATGGTCTACCATTTCATGAATCATGGGTTGCCGTGCCGGAACATCAAAGGCATTGATGATACCGAGCACAACGCTGAGCCCAAGTATTTCCCAGATTACATAGTGACCAGCCAAAATCAATACTGCTAATAATATAGCCTGCATCATTGATGCGGTTTGGGTAACCAGCAGTATGCGGTATCGGCTGTATCGATCGGCCACTACGCCACCTATCAGCGTTAGTAAAAAAGAAGGGAACTGCTGTGCAAACATCACCAAACCAATCATCGCGGCTGAGTGGGTTAGCGAGTAGATGACCCATACTACAGCTGTACGCTGCATCCAGGTACCACTTTGCGAAATAGACTGACCGCAAAAGAACAAAGCATAATTACGGTTACGAAAGGCCCGAAATGTATGAGAAGTTTTATTTAAAGGCATATTATTTCATTCAGTTTTGGATAAGATTGCGGCAAATGATGAGCACTAATTATTCCTTATCCTTATGCTGAAAGTGAACACTCAACCATATGCTGATGGCCGCAATACCCAGGAAAAATAAGACGTGCGAAAGTGTATTCTTGCTGGTTACGTCGCCTGCCCTTAATAATAAGAAACCAATAACCAGGTTAAACATTGACCAAATTACATTTACCGGCGCTGAGGACAATCCTTTGCCTGGCGGCTTAGCAAATGGCGATGGAAACTTATTACCTGAAATGCCGTGTACAAAATGCGGAACTGCATTTGCCAAAAATGCGCCTGCAAAAAAACAGGCTAAATACTGATACCAAATCATGCGTAAATGTCGATATACAAAAATGAGTAATTGGCCGAACCTGCACCTGTGACAATAATCACAATCTCAAAAATCAGCCTTTGGCCCTGATACGGCTCAGCGTTTCGCGGGAGATGCCTATGTAGGAGGCAATTTGCGACAAGGAGACACGCTGCAATAAACGAGGATGATGTTTTTCTATGAAATGATAACGCTCTGCGGGCGTATAGATTTTAAAGAGTTCGCTATGCTCTTCAGAGGCCAGTAACAATCGCACAGCTAGTCGCCTGATAAATGACAATATATGCGGCCGATCATCCACCTGCGCGCGGATCAGATTCCATTCAAAAACATAGACGATGGTATTTTCACCTGCTTCAATGGTAAACTCAGACGGGAGCCTGCTTTTAAAGCTCTTTAAATTGGAGGCAAAGCCGCCTTCAAAAGTGAAATTGAGGTTGATGCTTATGCCGTCCTTATTATACCAGGTGCCTAAGTAGCCTTTTTCAACAAAATAAAATGAGCGGCACACCTCCCCCTCTTCCAATACCACCGATCCGCGCTTAAGCTCTCGTTTCGAAATACAGGTATCCAGCAGCGCCAGGTCCTCATCGGGCATCTCGGTGATTTTATTGATGGCTGTACGCAGTAACTCACTCTCCATTAAAAAAGGCAATAGCTAAACCGTGCCAAATTTACGTCAAAAGACGCATTGTATAATGAAAATAATAACCGTCGGCCTGATTGACACCTTGCTTTTGATTTTTTCATAAGTCAACTTAAATTTTTAATCCCTATTTTCGCGGCTATTAATCATTACTCAATGAGCAACAAAGATATAGCAGAATTAAAGCGCATATCCTCACAGGTACGGCGCGACATTGTAAGGATGGTGCACAGCTGCCAGTCAGGTCACCCGGGCGGTTCGCTGGGCTGTACCG